>JAABUS010001694.1_pt1 | contig 46203 bp, 47 predicted proteins | sample 5560161 | NCBI WGS metagenome assembly JAABUS01 (sample SAMN10711885, study PRJNA513376) | rock metagenome | isolation source: Antarctica rocks | place: Antarctica: Victoria Land, Trio Nunatak nord | collected 2016-01-04 | reverse complement strand
GTTCCCAGAGGCCGTGTGGAGACGTTCTCGCCGCCCTGCGACGCTCCTACGGCCTCTGGGGCGGCGTCCTGCCTAATCTGGGAAACCTGCGCGGAATCCGCGTGTGTTTCGCCGGCGGTCAGTTGTTCGAGCTGTTCTTCGGCCTGGCGAGCTCGCACCTGCCAGAACGCAGCCGCCGCGGCCAACTCTTCAATCCGGTGATTCTGATCACGAATCACAGCAGCCAGGGGCTCAAGATCCACATCGCGCGATATCGTGTCGTGTCGCGTGGTGTCGTGCACAACATCGCGTCGTGTCGCGCGATCATCAGTCACGTGGACGTTTCCAAGTGAGGACCCGTACACGTACCAGATGGGACCTATCTTCTCACCGGACAGGCTGCCGCGACGCAGGCGCGCACGCACCGAGTCGGGTGTGATGCCCGACGACGTTGCTGATCACGATCCGCACAGAAACGAGCGTAAAGTGAATATTTACTCGTTCCCGCCTGAAGCTTCATCGACATCCCCCAGGCAGACGGAAGATCCCATGACACACGCCGTTGCGCCATATAGGTCGCGTTCTTCCAGGCAAAGAGATCGCGCCCGAGTGCGCCGGGCAACGTCATTCCGGGCGGGCGTGCGGCAACCGCCCGCCGCAACCACCGTTCCCGATCGGCTAACAGACCCGGCCCGCCCTCAAGCAGCTGATAGCTCAGATCGTAGGCCGCCTGCTTGGTTCGGACCTCGAGGCGTTCCGCCGCCACAAGGGACTCTTCCCACTGCATCGCACACCTTGCCAGCACGTCAGGGAGGCAGGACGAAACCGGTTGTCCTGCCCGTTTATGCCATACGTTCTTCCTTATGACAAGCATCAGCATTCTCACAAACGCTCATTTCTGAGACATCCCTTTCGCAAGGATCGTTGTCCTGGAGTGTCGATGCACCGCTTGAGCCACTCAATGCCACCTGACTGAGAACGGGGCTGAACAAGGGCGTGCGTTCGGAAGGCGTGTTACCCGTACCATGCCAGCTCGGCACTCGAGGCCAGGGTCCCTCGACTTCGCTCGGGATGACAGTGTGGTAAGAGCGCGTGGTCAGGAAGCAGGAAGTCGGGTCAACCAACGGGGCGATTCCGTCCGTCTATCCGACTCTCCGCCTACTGAACCGGTAGCAGCACGCGAGCAGCGACCAGCTCAGCCGCGTACTCCTCACAGAGGACACGCTCGAGACGACCGGTCTCGTCTGGGATCAGATCCCAAAGACCACTGTTGTGCCAGTGGTCAGCGTCATGCCAGCTGGGGCGGTCAATGATGGGATAGAGGCAGACGCCCTGCACCGGCACGCCGAGGTCGATCGCTGCCCGGACCTCGGCAGCCATCTCCCGCAGCCAAGGCACACGGCCCGCGCCGAAATTGCTCGTCTCGGCGAAGAAGAGGGGACGCCGATACCGTCGCCATACATTGGCCAGCAACTCGCGTACCGGCACCCAGCGAGAATCGCGCGGCACTTCGGTCCAACGGAGCCGTTTGCCGAGATACTCCCACTGGTTGTCGTAGTAGAAGTTGACACCGATCAGGTCGAGGTAGCGCGGGTGGCCGCCGATCTCCGGGTTCTGGCGGCCGGCGAGGAGATCCCAGGCGGCGAACTGGAGCTCGTGGAAGGCAGCCGCCGCCTCGACCAAATCCGGTCTGTCCAGCGGCGGGAAGACGTTGATGATCGGCTCAATGTGGCAGAGACGCGCACGCGGGTCGGCACGCAGGATGGCCTCGCAGCCGGCGATGACCGCCCGCGCGAGGTGGCGCTTGAGCTCCACGCCACGGTCACGCACATAAGGGTGGAAGAGCCCTTCGTCGCCACATGCCCAGCTGAAGAAGGAGAGCTCGTTCATCGGCGCGTAGAGCGGCGGGTCGTCGCTGTAGGACGCCAGGAAGCGCGCCGCCGCCTCGCAGTAGGCGGCGAAGCGGACCACCAGCTCATCAGAGAAGAGGTCGAGGTCCTCCGGCCAGCCATAGTGGCAGAGCGTCCAAAGCACTTGGACGCCCGCTGCCTGGGCGGCCTCCGCGACTGGCGCGAGCGTGGAGAAGTCGAACGCACCATCGCGGTCAATCAGGTGCCACTGGGCCGACTCACGGACCGTCCCGATGCCCACGCTTCGCACGAGGGCAAAGTCCTCGGCCACATAGCGGTCGTGCTGGGTAGCGGCGAGCATGTTCACCCGCGCACCATACTCGTTGATGTGGCCGGCAGCCTCGAATCCACCCATCCAGAAGGAGCGGAAGGGGCTTTGCGCGGAGTCGTCAGGACGCGGCAAGGAATTGACGCTTGCCGGCAACGCGGACGCGGCACGCTCTTCCATGGAGGGAATCATTCGTGGTCCAGTTGTTCCTTCTGTCTATGCACAAGCTGTGCGGTCAACGCACCACCGATGGGCGGTACAAGTGTGCAACGAAAGGTGCGATCTGGATAGGGCATTGCACTACGCCATCAATTGGCCTCGGTCGGGGTCGAGCCGTTCCTGACCCTGGCCAAGGTGCCGGTGCCCAGCGGGGCCGCGCACGGTCGGCCGTGGCGGGCGATCGGGGCGACGCACCTGGATTCGCCTCAGTGGACGAACACGTCACCGCACTGGAACGCGCCAAGATGGCGCTCGACAGCTGAGTCCGTTTCACCGTACTCGCTGGTCCGGTGGCGGCTCCGAGGAGCGTCCGTCCGATGGACCGCCTTGGACGTCGCGGATCGGCTTGCCCCGAAGCGCGCCGGACGAGGTCTTCAGGGCCACGAGTCGTACTTGCCGCCTTGCCGCCAATGGCCATGGTCCGTCTCGCAGCTCGGGGTTGTCTCAGAAACGGTCGTTTGTGACACGTTCCCCCGCTGGCCATCAGCTTAACCGGAACCGCCCCGTTATCGCCTCAGAACCCGTCTCAGAATCAACGTCTCATATCTTGCACGACAATCGGCTTCATGAGACACGTTCGGCATGTTGATTGGCTATGCCCGCGTCTCGACCGGAGACCAGACCCTCGATCTGCAGAATGATGCCCTGACCGCGACCGGCTGCGGTCGGGTCTGCACCGACGTGACCTCCGGTGCCAGGGCAACGCGACCTGGATTAGATGCTGCCCTGGCATATGTGCGGGACGGCGACACGATCACCGTCTTGTGACGATCGTGTCGTTCGCTCACTGCTGCACCTGATCGACACCGTCAATGGACTGGAAGCACGCGGCATCGGGTGTCGATCCCTCACCAAGTCGATCAACACGATCACGCCAGGGGGAAAGCTGATCTTCCATCATAGCCACGATTGTCATCCGGGACTTCAAGACGATGAGCCCAAGGCATGCTTCGGCGGGTTGTTGGTGGATCGCAGGTTTCATTTTTCGGGAACCGTGATTAATTCGTACGCGCGAAGAGTCTGACTGAAGAGGTCCCGGAGGTCACAACCATCGAGCGTGTGGCGCCTGGGACCAAAATGGATCAGCCGACGCCCGCATATGTCCAAGTGCTACAGGAGGCCGACGGACAACGCATGTTCATGACTCTCGCTTGATGCCTGATGCAGGTTGAACGGCGATTCGATCTTCGAACTGTTTCGGTGTATTCATTCACGCAGATCGGGTTGCCGCGGTGCATGCCGCGTCGCACGTCGCGTCGGCGTTCGGATCATTTCGACACGACGTTTTGGGCCGATCCCGCCTGCCATGCCTCTATATTGTCGACCAGTTGATCTGCTGGGATTCACGGCTGACCCGGGCGACATGCGGTGTCACGATCAGGTTCGGGAGTTTGGCTTCGAGCAGCACATTGCCGGACGTTGGCGGTTCCTCGGAGAGCACATCGACGCCAGCACCGGCAATCACGCCGCGCCGAATCGCATCGAGCAATGCCGGTTCGTCAACGATGCCGCCGCCCGCACAGTTGATGAGCAACGCATCCGGTTTCATGGTCGCGAGTTCTCTGGCGCCGATCAAACCGCGCGTCTCTTCGGTCAATGGGCCCAAGACGACAAGGACATCGCACTTGGCGATCACCTCATCGAGGGGAAGTCTCCCCGCCCGCGGACGGTCTCCCCTTCTCTCTCCGATCATTATGTCCATCTCGAAGCCGCGTGCAATCTGCTTCACTCGCTTGCCAAGCGCACCGTGACCGATCATGTCCCAGGACGAACCAGCCAGGGCGCGGGGAATAGAGAGTGCGTAACCTGGAGATCGCTCCCAAGCTCCCGATCGAACTGCCGCCTGGTATAGCGAGAGTTGACGACGCAACGCGAGCGCGAGCGCGAAGACATGCTCGGGGGCACTGATCGCCCAGTCGCGAATATTGCAGACCGTGATTCCTCGCGCGCGGCAGGCGCTCAGATCGATGTGGTTGTAGCTGGTCGCGGCGACCGCGATCAGGTGAAGTTCGGGGCAGGCGTCGATGGTGGAGGCATTCACTGCTACCCCATCGGTGATCGCATCGTCGCGTTGCCTGACCGAGAGATGATCTCCGCGTCGCTTGTGTGAGGATATTCGACCCAGTCATGCGCGAAGGAAGGCGATCTGAAATCCACCTCGAACGCTTCCCGATCGAGGAACACGATCGCGTGCGTTTTGGAACCGGTCACTTCAGCCACGCGTGCGCTCCTATTCGATGTTTTTGGATGGTGGGAATACTGTCGACGCAAGCGAGTGAGTTTGAGCCAGACGCTCGACATGGTCGCGTCACGGACTCGCAGGCAGGGGTCTTTCAAGACTTGGCCGGGAGGTTGTGAACGTGACCGGCGTTGGATTCACCCGATGGGATACCTTTGGCGCCCGTGATAGCGATCGGTTTCCCTGTTCACGAACGTGTAGCGCGACACGTGAACCGGTGAGCCGCCTGCACGCTGTCATGTCACTCCTGCTTCATGAACGACCACGTCGCCAGCGACAGCGCACACGCCGCGAAGACTACAAGCACCGTGAGATCGATGTATCCGGAGCGGGTCCAGACTCCGATAAGGAGTCCCCGCATGAGGTCAACTCCGTATGCGAGTGGGTTGAGCAGGATAACGATCTTCATCCAGTGAGGAACGTTGTCGACCGGAAATTGCGCTCCACTCAGGAAATACATGGGCAGGACGATGAAGTTGTTGACTGTCCCGAACCCCTCGAAAGAGGTCATGCGAGCAGAGATGACGAGTCCGACACCGGTCAACCCAACGCCCAGCAGCAACATCACGCCGATGCAGGCGATGAGGGGCACCAGGCGCAGATGGACGCCGACGAACGGCGCGAAGATGAAGATGATGATCCCCTGCACGGTGGCGATCAAACCACCTGCCAGCGCCTTGCCAGCCACGACCGATGTTCGCGGGATCGGTGCAACGAGTATTTCCTTCAGGAATCCAAACTCCCGATCGAAGATCACGCTGATCGCGCTTTGGAGCGAGGTGAAGATGATCGCCATCGCCAGCATGCCCGGGAAGATGAACGCGAGGTACGACACGTCGCCGGGGACATGAACCGAGCCGCGAAGGCCGGTCCCGAGGAGAAAAAGCCAAACCACGGTGCGGGCAAGGGATCCGTAAAGCTGCGCCCGCTCTCGCCAGAAGCGTGTCAGATCGCGTTGACAGAGCATGAGAATAGCTTCGAAGTCGAATGGACCGCGGCGCGTACTGACCGCTGACTGAACCTGGTCGGTCCTTTCTGCCAATGTTGTCACCTACGCACCCCTCTTTCCACGACGTTGCATCGCGCTGCGCAGCAGATCGGTTTTGCCAGCCGCCTCGTCCCGGATCGTGCGACCTGTCATGTTCAGAAATACGTCGTTCAATGTGGGTGGGGTAATGTCGATCGTGAACACGCGAACAGGAAAATCCTGCAGCAGTCGAGGCGCAACCTCTTCGCCGCGATCGATCTGAAACTGGACGATATCCTGATCGACCGTGGCGACGACACCGAATTGCTGTTCGAGCAAGCGGACCATCTCCTGATTGTCGGCGGATCGCAGTCGCACGTGGTCGCCGCCAAGTGATGCCTTCAACGCATGCGGTGTGTCCAGGGCGATCAGCTGGGCATGATCCATGATGCCGATTCGATCGCAATATTCAGCTTCATCCATGTAGTGAGTGGTCATGAAAACCGTGACGCCGTGTTCCCGTCGCAGGGCCGTGATGTGTTCCCAGATGTTTTGCCGGGTCTGCGGATCGAGACCAACGGTTGGCTCGTCGAGAAACAGGACGACAGGTCGATGCAACAGTCCGCGTGCGATCTCGAGACGACGTTTCATGCCGCCGGAAAAACTTCGCACTTTGATGTTTGCGCGGTCGACCAGATCCACCATCTCGAGGACACCCTGAATGCGGGCACGTCGTTCGGGGCGAGGCACATGATAGATCATGCAATGGAACCGAAGATTCTCCTCTGCCGTGATGCGATCGTCCAGGCTGAAATCCTGGAAGATGATGCCGATCGAATTGCGCACGTCGGATGGATTTCGTTGAACGTCGAAGCCGTTGATGCGAGCAGTGCCGGCTGTCGGCTGCATCAACGTGCAGAGCATCTTGATCGTCGTGCTCTTGCCCGCACCGTTCGGTCCGAGGAACCCGAACACCTCACCCGGTTCGACGGCGAACGAGAGGTGATCGACGGCGGTGAAACCCTCGAACTTCTTGGAGAGATCGAGAACCTCGATCGCCGGATGGCCCGATGGTTCGACGAAGGAAAAAGGATGGTTGGTCGTCTGGGGAACGAGTAATGATTCGGTAGAGACCATGATTTGCTATCCCTGTGTGGTACCGCTCGTGACGCTGACTGCGTCGCTCGTGATGCGATCGGGTTCCCGCAACATCTTGTCGAGATCGGTAAGCGCCTCCCTGAGCAGGAGACGTCGGTCTGGCGTGATGTCGGCGAGCCTCGACGCGAGATGTCGATGAAGGGCATCCTCATATTCGGTGAGCAGTTCGGCTCCCGGACCAGCGAGCACCAGCCGGCTGCGACGACGATCGACTTCATCCGTCCGACGATCGACCAGTCCTCGATCGACCAGCCCGTCGACGATCCGTGTGACCGTTGGCGATGCGCTGTTGAGATGCCTGGCCAGTGCCATCGTCGGCATGCCGGTTTCACTCGCCGCGATTGCACGCAGGCTCCGCAATTGCTGAAGGGTGAGCCGGTCCTCGCCCTGAATCCGGGTCAGGATGTGTTTGACCACGTGCTGGAATTTGGGCATGACGTGTTCCATCTGATCGATCAGGTCACTGGTCTCGACAGGCGTCTTCTCGTATTCGTTCATGACACCCCTCGTCGTCTTCTCGGCAGGCCAAGCAGCAAGAATGCCGTTGGCCGTCTCCCTCTTATTATGTAGCAACACTATTAGATGTCAACGCTATCTAGCTATCTATTGTCGAATGCGTGCTGAAACTCCGCGCGGGCAACTCGTGTCGATCGGTCCTGACGCTTGTTCATCACATCGGAGGACGTCTTTCCCTATACTTGAGGAGCACCATGATGCGTGCCCCCTTCCCCCCGCGACCGACGACAACCACGCGTTCGTCGAGATCAACTGGCAGGTTCCGTGACTGACACATCCTCATCGTACGCCGTCGCAGACCGTGGAGACGGTTTTTTGATTCGGCTGATCGTCTTTGCAGGCGGCATGACAAGTGTCGGCACGGAGACAAGTGCTGCAAGATTGCTGGCGCCGTTTTTCGGCGAATCGACGCTCATCTGGGCCAACATCATCGGTTTCACGCTGACGTTTCTGGCGCTCGGCTACTGGGTTGGCGGCCGCGTCGCGGACAGGTATCCGCGATCCTGGCTGCTCTATACCGCGACGACGATCGCCGCGATCTGGGCAGGTCTGACGCCGCTCATCTCGCGGCCATTGCTCTCACGTTCGCTGGACGCGTTTTCCGATCTGTCAGTCGGAGCATTCTACGGGTCCCTCGTGGGGATCCTGCTCATCCTTGCCGTTCCAATCACCCTGCTCGGATTCGTGTCACCCTATGCGGTCCGCTTGAGCGTCCGGGATGTGGCGCACACGGGAGAGGCTTCGGGCGGCATCTATGCGTTGGGAACGGTCGGTTCGATCGCCGGGAGCTTCCTCCCCACGTTGCTGCTCATTCCATGGGTGGGAACCGTTCGCTCGTTCCTGATTCTCGGCCTGCTCCTGCTCATCCCGTCGGTGATCGGCTTGATGCGGCTCCGCCATGTCTCCCTGGCGATCACATCGGTGGCGCTCGGCTCGGTGATGGTGATCGCCTCGATGTCGTACAGTCCTGCTTCGATCCGACCCGCCCAGGCCGGCCAGCTGATCTATGAAACGGAGTCGCAGGAGAATTACATCCAGGTCACGAAGAGCGGCGACCGCTACATGCTTTCGCTCAACGACGGCCACGCCACGCACTCGGTGTACGATCCAACCCAGAAGCTGACGGGCGGCCCGTGGGATTACTTCATGCTGGGACCGCTTTTTTCGGGTCTGACGGGACCGGCGAAGCTGGACAACGCACTGATGATCGGTCTCGCCAGTGGGACGGTCGCCAAGCAATTGACGGAGGCGTATGGTTCGGTGCCAATCGACGGTGTCGAGATCGACCCCGAGATCGCTCGGGTCGGACGCGAATATTTCGACATGAACGAACCGAATCTCAACGTCATCATCCAGGATGGTCGTTATACGCTGCGGACATCGGACAAGCAGTACGACCTGATTGGCGTCGACGCCTACAAGCAGCCCTACATCCCCTTCCAGCTGACAACTCGGGAGTTCTTCCAGGAGGTGTCGGATCACTTGACGCTGGAGGGCTCGGTGGTTATCAATGTGGGTCGGACCGCGACGGATTACCGGCTTGTCGACGTCATCTCGTCGACGATGAAGGATGTTTTTCCGAACGTCTATGTGATCGATACCGAGCGATATGACAACAGCATCGTGATCGCCACAAAATCACCTTCGAGGATGGGCGATTTTGCTCGTGCGGTCGCTGAACAGCCTGAGGGATCGCTCGTTCGCCAGGTCGGATTGGCCAGTCTCGCCAACGGCAACCTGCGCGAGGTGACAAAGGTCACGACGGTATTCACCGACGATCACGCACCAGTGGAACGCGTCGTGGACCTGATTATTCTTGACGCTGCCCGAGAGGAAACATCTGCTCCATGAGTAATCAGACGATACCCTCCGCGACGACAATCGCCCTCCCCCAACCGTATCGAAGCGATCTCCTGAGCGGTCTCGACTCTATCGTGCATGGTCTCACCTACCGGGTTCCCGGGCTTGGCAAGGCAGATGGCAATGTTGGGTACAGCGGTGATCGGGATCGCGACGACGCGTGGGAGATGCGGCAACTCTGGGCGCAGGCGATCGGCTTCGAGGGCAGTCGTATCGTCAACGTTGGGCAGGAGCATGGCACGAAGGTGATCCAGGCTTTTGCAGATGATGCCGGACAGGGCGCACGACCCGACAGCAGGGTGATCGGGATCGCCGACGCCCTGATCACCGATGCACCGGGGACGTACCTTTCGACGTTCCATGCAGATTGCCAGCCGATACTGCTTGTGGACCCTATACGACCGGCCGTTGCCGCCGTTCATGCCGGTTGGCGCGGAACTGTGGCCGATGTTGCAGGGAGTGCCGTGCGCGCGATGGAGGAGGCGTTTGGAAGTGAAACTACGGAGATGCGAGCGTTCCTCGGTCCGGCAATCGGGGGCTGCTGCAACGAGGTGGGCGATGAAGTGATTGACGCCTGGCGCGAGCAGGCAGCGGATCTCGGACCGTGCGTCGCACTGGCGGTATCGCGACCAGCGATCAAGCAGCATTTCAACGTGCCGCAGGCGAATTTGCTCCTGCTGCAACGAGCGGGACTTCTCGCTGCCCACATCGAGATCTCAGCTATCTGTACCAAGTGTTCGCTCGACTCGTGGTTCTCGCATCGGGGGCATGGACCCGGCGCAGGCAGGCAGGCGGCGTTTATCGGCATTCGTGACACGCGGGAAACCTCATGATCGAGATCGGACAGGATTTGGATCCTGATGGTCTGGCTGCCCGCGTTGACGCCATCCGGAACCGCGTCGCGATCGCTGCCAACCACGGCGGACGCGATGCCGACGACATCACGATCGTCGCAGTCTGCAAGACGTTTCCACGAACAATGATCGATGCGGCCTATGAGGCAGGATTGCGGATATTTGCCGAGAACCGGGTGCAGGAAGCGCGTGACAAGTTCGCCGAACCGCTTCCTATCGATGCCAGCGTCCATCTTGTCGGTCAACTGCAATCGAACAAGGTGAAGCAGGCGATCGGCCTGTTCTCATGCATCGAGTCGGTCGATCGCGAGAGCCTCGTCGAGGCATTGGAACGCGAGGCGGCAAAGCGGGACGTGATCGCGCCGGTTCTTCTGCAGGTCAATATCGCTCGCGAAGCCCAGAAGTCAGGCTGCGATCCGGATCAGGCAGGATCGTTGCTGGACCTGCTGGCTGCCTCCCCACATCTGCGATGCGACGGGCTGATGACGATCGCGCCATTCGTCGAAGATGCCGAAGAGACGCGGGTCGTCTTCCGCGATCTGCATCTTCTGCGTGAAGAGTTTCGGCAGCGGCATCCCTCGCTTCCACTTGACATCCTCTCGATGGGGATGAGTAACGACTTCGAGGTCGCGATCGCCGAGGGTGCAACGCACATTCGGATCGGTCGCGCACTGTTCGGCCAGCGATAGGCTCGACTGCGACGTCCGAGATAGTAAACCTTGTTCCTCGACCCGATCTGAATGCCTGCCTGCTACTGCGGGCAAGCCTCGATCTCACGCAGATGAAAGTCGATCTGCTGGAGAGATCTTCGAGCACGGTGTTTTCAGCGAAATGGGTCTTTACGAGCCGACCAGCTGATTTGCCGGCTACCCTGATATCTGTGGATCGCAGGCTCGGCGGCATCGTGTGACGCTTGACAAACGCCCTGCCCAAGGAAGACTTCCGAATGATCGGCAGCCATGCCATGACCCGGGAGGACTATCGCTTCAGTGGTGGCGCCGCAGGTGCGATAGCCGCTTTCAACACCGGCGCCGAGGCGTGGCGTGATGCGCTCATCAGTGCGGACGAAGCCGCACTCGACATGGTTGATCGCAGTACCTCGCCAGACAGCAGTGATCCAGATGTTCCTTTCATCGAGATTGTCTGGTGGGTCAATCAGGAACTGTTGCACCATGGCGCCGAGATCGCGTTGCTTCGCGAGCTCTTCCGCGCACGGCGCGGCTGAACAGGTATCGGCGTAAACCCACCGCGTTCTCCCCGCGCCCCGGAATCTTTCGGCGGTCATCATGGGCGGTGATCTGCAGCGCGCCCGCCTCCGCTTGATCATCGACCTCGCTACCCATCAGGTGCAGGGTTACGGAGTGCCAAGAGCGTCCAGCGTGGCGCAGTACTTCGTGCCAGACCCGACCCGGCTGCACGTAAGCGCTATGCCCTCGCGCAGCCACGATGGTCGCGTCGAGCATCACGTACTCGTCATCGACCTTCGGATCGGACGTGCCCTGTTTGGTCAGGGATTGCAGCGGCCGATCCTGGTTCGAATGGCCCTGTTTCGCTTTAGAGCGGGGCCGGTTATTATTAGCGTCCTACTCAGCCATCCATTGCCGAATCCAACGGTGCGAGGTGAACGATGTGGAACGACGTGCGTCTCTACGAGCTCGAGCTCAACGGATACGATGATGACCTTGAGTTCTGGGGCGGGGTAATCGATCAATATCGGCCAGCAAAGGTCCTTGAACTCGCTTGCGGTACAGGCAGAATAGATCTGCCGCTGGGGGACAAGGGACTTGCAGCTCAGACCGACATTCGGATCGTTGGAATCGACTCAAGCGTGGAGTTCATCGAACGGGCACAGGAACTCCTACTCGATCGTTCTTTGGCTATGCAGGAAGCCGCTCGATTTCTCGTGGGCGACATGCGAGACTTCGATCTTGGTGAGACCTTCGACTTGGTCCTCCTCGGCTTTAACTCCTTCGCGTCTCTCCACACCCTTGAAGATCAACTCGCCTGCCTGGAAAGCGCGCGCCGCCATCTGGGGCCTAACGGTCGGTTCGTGCTCGATGTGATCGTGCCGCAACTCAATTTCGTAGCCGAGGCTCAGGTCACGCCACCCGTGATCCGCCTAGAGCTCAACCATCCAGTGCCCTCGCAAGGAGTCGAGCGGTTTCTGCGTTCCTATACCGACCGCTACGACGGCGCTACCCAGACGATCACCACAACGTATTTTTACGAGATCTACCATGCCGACGGCCGGCAAGAGCGAACGAGCAAGGATCTGACGTGGCACATGTATTATCCACATGAGCTGGAGTTGCTGTTGCGCATGTCTGGCTTTGCACTCATCGAGCGCAATGGCGACTACATCGGCACACCATTTACGTCGCGTTCAAAGCAATACGTGTGGACGATGATGGCCCGCTGAGTTGCCATGGCCCAAGGTTACGAATTCCCCCCCCTGAGAGCAGCCCGGTCTCTGGTGCTTGCGGATGAGATTTGGCTGGGGCTGATCTCAGATAGTCCCTTCTTTGAGCTTGACGATCGCACTGTCGATGGGACGCTGGCGCGTTCCAGCGGTTTTGGCACCCTCGATTTCCAGGACGATTTGCCGCTTGGTGCTGTACGAGAGATCTGCGAAGAAGGTTTCGGCAGTCAGTTGCATTGCAAGCTCCGTGGCGAAGTGTTCCGGAATGCCTCCTTCTCGCGGCTCGGTATGGAGCGTTATTTCGATGCCGACGTCGACCTCGTCGCTGGCGGCTGCTCCCGAAGCGGCCCGAACGTCTGCGCTGAGGGGAATCATGAAGACACCGCCCATCGGAGCAATGGTCGTTCGGTAGGTAAAGTCGTTGAGCGTGACCCGAACAGGCGGCCGCTTGTGCGATCCAAGACCCTCCACAACTTCCGGAGGAACCTCGATCCCGGTGGCGGTCTTCCCATGGCGCTGAATATTGGCGCGGAACTTCATGTTGATCTCTCAACCTCCATGGAACGAACCATAAGATCAGACTCGCTGTGACTGGCGGAGCGGAGATATGTCCATGATGCCGACGTTCTCCCAGTACGAGTTTGGCAGTGACGATATTGTCGACGTTCATGGCAGGGAGAGACGAAGACCGCTTCAAGGATCGAGAATACGCCGTGGCCCGGCAACCTGCGCCAGAGAAGGTCCTCCCGCGGGAGGACCTTCTCTCATGAAAGACAGGAAAGCACCAACGTAACGCCCTACGGAGCTGGTGTCCCCGGGGAAGCCGAGGGGCTCGAGGCAGGGACCGGCGCCCCGAGCTGCTTGAGCAGAACACCGAGACGCTCCTGAGCCGCGCCGTACGCTTCCCAGTCGCCTCGCTTGAGTGCTGCCTGGGCCTCGTCGTAGACCGTCAGTGCCTCATCGGCGACCGTTTGATTCGCGTCGTTTATCCCGGTATCGGTCGGTTGCGATGGGGCTGCAGGAGTTGCAGCTTCACCTGAAGTCACCGGAGGCGATGTTCCCGCTCCGGAGGTATCGGTCACTTGCGCGGGCACATCCTGAATCTGGCCGACGCTCTGGGCGTTCGGGTTGCCGAGAGCGGTCACCGCATCAGCCAGTGTCGACCGCATCACGACCTTGTCCTTCGTGGCGACGATCACACTGGCGAGGCGAGGCGAACCGGCTGCCGAACTCGCCGCTTTCAGATAGATCGGTTGGACATAGAGCATCGCATCGTTGATCGGGACGATCAGCATGTTGCCCCGAATCACATTCGTGCCGCTTTGATTCCAGAGCGAAAGCTGCTGCGATATCTGTGGATCCTGGCTGATCCGCGCTTCAATTTGCTGGGGTCCGAAGACCGTGACCTGGCGTGGGTAGCGGTAGAGTCGAAGATTCGTCACCCCTGTCGCATCGGCGGTGCCGGCGAACCAGGCGGTCATGTTCTGGCGATTCTGACTGCCGCCCGGCGTGAACGGAACAGTCAACGCAAACGACGATTCGGTTTCGCCCGGCAGCGCCAGCGACACGAAATACGGCTCGATCGGGGCTTGCTTGCCATCGAGTTGCTCCTGGGCAACCGACCAGCGGTCGTCACCGTCATAATACGAACGGGCGGTATCGGCGTGGTAACTGGCCCACACTTCCGACTGGCGGTCGAACTGAAACTCCGGATATCGGAAATGCTCCGCGAGTGATGCCGGAGCTTCCGAGATCGGCGTGAACAGATCACTGTAGACCTTGCCATAGGCGTCGGCGATCGGATCCTTCTCATCCGTGCGGTAGAAGGTCGTGGTTCCATCGTAGGCATCGACGACGACCTTCACGCTGTTCCGCATGTAGTTGTCGCCGCCGAACCTGGTCGCGCCAGGGAAGTTCGAGGAGTGCGTGTAGCCGTCGATGATCCACTGGAGCCTGCCATCCGCGATGACGAGATAGGGATCATCATCGTAGGTAAAGAACGGCGCGATTTTCTTGGCACGATCGACTATCGAACGATCCAGAATCAGGCGGGAATCGCCGTTCAACTGGCCGCTGATGAACAGCTTCTGATCCTTGTACTTGAGCGCCGCAAGCAATCTGGTGACGGGATTGCCGAGGCTGATCGAGCCAACCGCCTTGCCCTGATATCCCGTGGAATCAGCCTGTCCGGTATCATTGATGCCGCTAAACTCGGCCTGATCGGTATGAACGATGATCCAGTCGGTCTTCTGCTCGCCAAAGTAGATTTCCGGCTGCGTGATGTTGAGCTCGGTGGGTCCCGTTGGTGGAATGTTGCTGACAAGGAACGTTGGCCACCCATCCCCTGAAACCTGACTGACCGGGCTGACGACGGCACCGTACCCATGGGTATAGGCAAGATGAATGTTCGCCCACGTCTGCGAATTGGTCGGCAGGCCCGCGACGTTGAGTTCTCGGGCGGAGATCAGGACTTGCACTTCCTGCCCGTTGACCATGTAGTGATCGACGTCGATGTCACCGAACTGGTAATACGGCACGAATGTCTGCAACTGCTGGTAGATCGGCTGGACGACCCGGTAGTCCCAGATGCGGACGTTGCTGAGCGGCGGCTTGTCGGTCGGCAGTTGGGCGGCGGTGATAGGGTCCTGACCGGTCACGTTCTGGGTGGTGACCTGATCGAGTCCGAACCCGGCGCGCGTCATGGTGATGTTTCGCTCGATGTATTTCTCTTCGCGCGGGAACTCATTGGGGTCGACGATCAATCGCTGGACGCCGATTGGAAGCAGCGGGGTCACGACGAACGCCAGTAGCGCCCAGCCGCCGACAAGCCCGATCAGCCATTTGGGGGTTTTCAGCACGATACTGAAAAGCAGCGCGATGCCCGTGGCCGCAGAGAGGATCGCCATCAACCAGTTGAGTGGCCGGACCACGTTCACATCGGTGAATCCGGGCCCCAGGACAACACCACGGGTCGAGAAGACGAGATCGTAGTTTCGAAGCAGGTAACCGGCAGCGGTCACGATCAACAGAAAACACCCGAGCGCGCTGAGGTGACGCAAGGCCGCCGTCGGCATGTTGCCGACGTTCCGGAATCGCACCCCAAGGCGAACGATGTAGACGACCGCAACGGCAATCAACGTGACGATGCCGAGCCGCAGCAGATATGAATGAAGATCGTGAAGGAGCGGCAGGCGGAAGACATAGAAACCGGAATCCATGTGAAAGGTGGGGTCCTTGACGCCGAAATCCCCGCCCCGGAATGCCAGCATTGCCGCACGCCAATGATTCGATGCGATTGTCCCTGCCACGATGAAGACGACCGCGCCGCCACCAAATGCCAGGAACTGGATGACGCGCTGGCTGGATCGACCTATGAAGCCTTCCCGCTGAACCGACCCTTCCCGCGTGGTACGCAGTGCGAACCAGACGTTGAAGACAAATGCGGCTCCGGCGATCAACCCGCCGACGAGGAAGAAGAGTCCCTCGAAGACGTAGTTCGTGGTGAGGATGGAACGGTAGCCGACGCTTCCAAACCAAAGCCAGTTGATCCAGAACGGGGAGAACCCGAACAGCACGATGATGATCGCGACGAGCACCAGCAGCGCAACGATCATTCGCCTGGTAGATGCGGATATCCCGAAGCGTGAACGAGTTCGAACCGGTTTGGGCTTTGGTGTGGGTTGATCCGCACCTGCCGACTTGCGTTGAAACACCCTCTTGCTACCCCTGCTTGAACCGCACCGCAAGTCGACGACATGGCGACCTGGACCCCACGTTGCGTTCATGGTACGACGCGGTTCGGCAACGCAACACCAAAAGGGAGCGGCGTTCCCAAACGGGTTTGGACGAGTACAGCATTTTTGCCCAAACGAATGGCTCCCCGATGCCATACGTGCGAAGGGGGATCGATGATTATGCTAGGATGCTGCCCATCGGTCAGGGTATCGTCGTGCATGTGCAACTCGAAATCGGACGCCGGCGATCGCCGCGCGAATGGCAATCTATCTGCTGCAGATCAACCATGGGCGTACCTTCATTGAATCACGCTGATTGGACGCACTCGATGACCGCGATGGCCTGCCAGCCTCGCAACACCTCGATCGAGCGAATCGCATTCCACCAGGCTTGGCGATCTCGGGGCCGAGCAGATTCTGACCGGGCAGACGCCCGAGCCTTTCCAGTCCCGGCTGGACGAGGGCGAGCCATTGATGGGCGACGGACCCGATCCAACCTAACTAGCTGGCGCTTGTCAATGCTGGTGGTAAATCCGGGGCCTGATGCACCCTGCGGTTGGTGATGCAGGTGACGAGGAAGTCTCGGGGGCCTACGATCGTTTACTTGCAGGGAAACTCTGCGGGTTCATCGAACTTTTTATCCTACCGCAATGTCCTTAGCCGGCGGCAGTCAGAGGTCAAAGTCACCTTATGGGGCGGCAAGCCTGGCGACCGGATCGATCCGGCGGCCAGACTGACATGCCCCTTGTTGCCTGACCAGCCCTGAAGCCCAAGGCGAGTTCGGGTCGTGTCATTGCCTCATGGTCCATCCGGTTCTTCTGCAGGGCCGATGCGGATATGGTCCGAAAGGCGATTGCAGGATCACCACCATAACTTCGTGCCGGTGGTGCGGATGCGGCCGGTACCGTTATCCGTACAACGGTACGGTTGGCTGCAGGACCATCTCAATCAACGCTCCGGTGCGGAGATGCTCTACGGCGAGATACTCCGGATCGCGGACCATCTCGCCGAAGGCCTGCCGGCTGGGGTACCGAACGAGGGCCACGGTGTCCCACTCTTGGCCCGTCTCGCCAACGAGGGGCCGTCCGCCGTCTCCGGCATAGACGATCTCAAGACCGTACTTCGCACCTATGCCTCCGAGTTGCTCGACGTACTGCATGTATCTTTCTCGCCCACCATCGGGGCGGAATCGGAGCAGGTTCAGCATCACCATTGGTCCGCCTGGGTCCTCAGTCAGAAAGCGATCGAGGTCGGCGTCCATCCAGTTGATCATGATGTTTCCATTTCTGTTGGCCTACGCATGTCGCGTAGGCGGTGATCGCATTAAAAACAGGCGGAATGTTTCCTGACCTGTACCGCCAGAGCCTCACATTGAGGCCCAGAATCCTGTCAGTGCTGCTGCACCGCGTCGTCCCTCGTCCTGGGTCATCCACCAATGACCAAGCCCTTCCAGGGTCTCGACCGTCGCTCCTGCCCGTGCAGCCGACCGGCGACGCTGCTCGATCGTCCCGACGGCATGATCCTCCGTTGCCACGATGGCAAGCCCTGGACGTGCAGTAGCAGGTTCCAGATCAGCACCAAGATCGGCCATCACTGGTTGAGCCGCGGACCGATACAGGCGCAGGATGCAGGCGCCCATCTGTGCATCGAATCCTTCGGCGAGCTGCAAAGCGATAGCCGGGTTCATCCCCTGGGTCGAAAACCTCTCCGTCCGCTCGTCGGGTGTCTGGGTGAGAACTCGGGCGATCCATGCTTCACCCTCGCCATCCGTCTGCCAGATGCGGGCGAGGTCGTGCCATACATAATCAGGGTCAAACACCCCGATGGCGTCGGAGCACCAGCTGCGGATCAGATCCGGGCGGGCCATGGCGACGTTGACGGTGTGTCCACCGCCCCAGTCATGTCCGACGAGATCGACTGGACCGTCGATCCGCTCGAGCTCGGCAATCAGCCAGTCCCGATAGTCAAGAACCTTCGCGCCGAATCCGTCTGGCACCGGAGACCCGAACCCAGGTGGTGACAAACGAATTTGGTCCGCATACCCTGACTCGGCCAACCGGTCCGCGAGCAGATCCCAAACGGCTGATGTCTCCGGGTTCCCATGGACGAGAACGACTTTCATGGCACATCCGCTCCTTTGTGCTGAATTTTGGCACTGAGTCGATGGCATCGAGCGCCTCGGCCTTGCCATTTGCCGACGTTACCTTTACATCCATAAGTAAGTAGTAACTAACCAATTACCACTATAGTGATGTTACCATGCACTAACGAGTAAGTCCACGGTGAGGAAATTGTATGACGCGTATGACCAGACTCGAACGGCACGCCCAAATCCTCGAAATAGCCGCACAGGAATTTGCTCGGAGCGGGCTGCACGGGACGTCAGCCGAGACGATCGCCCGACGCGCGGATATCAGCCAGCCCTATATCTACCGCCTGTTTGGGACCAAAAAGGCACTCTTCCGCCTGGTCGTTGCCGATGCGTTCGAGGGCATGCGGAGCGGGATGGTTAGTGCCGCCGGGGATCTCCGGGGTATCCCGGCGCTCGTGGTCATGGGAGAGGAATACACTCGGCTCCTGGCGGATCGCACCCGACTCCTCCTCCAGATGCAAGGGTTTGCCGCGTGCGATGACGCGGAGGTCTGCCACACGGTGCGCACAGCTTTCGGCAAACTGTGGGACACCGTCTCCGAGATCAGCGGACTGGATCCGATGCGGGTAAAAACGTTCATCGCGATCGGTATGCTGCTCAACGACGCTGCGGCGATGGATGTCGCCGCGTTGGATACAGAGTGGGCCAAGGCGTGCCTCACCACTAGCTCGGTAGATCTCCTTCGTTAACGATAGCGTAGTGAATATTCGATCGCTGTACTTCCTCTTTGAAAGCTCCTTGCGCCGGGTAGAGCGGGTGTCCTTCGTCTGTTTTTTCGCACTGCCGTATCTGATACTTAATCTATGCGTAATGGTATGATGCTGGATTTCAACCGTGCCGCGATGTCAATGATGGGACACGTGTTTCCCGATGACTATTCTCCCTTTAACCTCACCATTCGGATCTAACGATCCAACCAAAACAGAAGTTCCCCCTATTTTCGTGCGAAGTCTCGGCAGCGGCAGTTCCGGAAATGCATTTCTGATCCAGCGCGGTGGCCGAACGCTCATGCTCGATTGCGGTGTCGGTATTCGCACGATCACGAGAGAACTGGCCAATCTCGGTTCCAATCTCGCATCGCTCGATGGAATTCTGATCACGCACGAGCATATCGATCATGTCAGGACGCTTCCCCGCATGGCCGGACACGATATTCCGATCATCGCGACGTCCGGCACTGCCGGGATGGCGGATGTTCCTGACGACCAGCGCATCGAGATCCTGCCGGATCGCCCGGTCGAGCTCTCCGGTTTCACCATCTGGGCGCTGGGGGTCAGTCATGATGCAGTCCAGCCGTGTGGCTATCTCGTCGAGATGGCGGACACGCGTGTCACGATCCTGACCGATCTTGGCGCGTGGCAGGATCATCTGGTCGAACCGATTGCAGCCAGCGACCTGATCGTGCTCGAGTCCAATCACGACGAGGAGATGCTTCGGCGGGGACCGTATCCGGCTCACTTGAAGCGGCGAGTCGCGTCCGATCGTGGACATCTCTCGAACCGTGCGAGTGGCACGGCGCTGGCTGGGCTGGCGACCGCCTCCCATGCCCAACCGACGATCTGGCTCGCTCATCTGTCCGATACGAATAACAAGCCGCAGATCGCTGAAGACACGGTTCGCGCTGCGTTGATGGCCGCCGACCTGGACTTGCCGGTCCTGGCCTTGCCGCGGCAGATGGTCGGTCCAATCTGGACACCACTTACTCGAGGCGACCGGCTGGCAAAACCGTTCACGCCATCCGAGAAGCCGGTACCGATGTCCCAGTTATCGCTCCTCGACGGATTCGACTGAGGCAATCGGCAAGTGAATCGGTAACGCCTCCAGCAGTGTGACCGTCGCCATCGCGGCTTTCCCACATCATTGGATTGCTGCATTCCTACCGGGCTGCCCCAGGGATCGGCGGTCAGCGATGACACGAAGACTATACTCACCTACATCCGCATATTCTCACTCGGGGAAGACGCGAACGAAGACCTGATTCGTCACATCGCGCGCCGCATCTCGCCGGAGCCTGCCACAGCATGAGCACATTCGTATTGCTTCACGATCGTCTCGGCACGACGGTCGTCCTCTTCTTCCTGATCGTCGGCCTGTGGGGCATCCTGGAGTTTGCCCGGGGAGGCGTGCTGGGCGGGAACATTGCCGGCGCCCTGATCATCGGCCAGTTCCTGATTTTGGCGCAGGGGGTGTTAGGGCTGGTCATCTTCGTATGGGGAGATCGCCCGAATCAGATGCTTCACATTTTGTACGGTTTCACCGCGGCTCTCGTCCTTCCGTTCGTGTGGTCGTACGTTCGGGATCGGGCGCCGCGCCAGGGACTGCTTCTATACAGCCTTGTCGCCCTCTTTATCGTGGGTCTGGCGATCCGGGGAATCACCACTGGCGGCGGCTGATTGTCACAGAACTGGCGTTACATTCCATCATCGGGCCCCGCAATCGCGGGCCCGTTTTTTTATTCCCTGTTGTGGCCGGACACTTTGATAACGAACTCGACAACGAGGCGTCGATCGTGTGTCGAATTGTCAAGCGGGAAATGAAAAAGCCTATGGGATGAAGAGAAATTGAGCGTCCGCTGCTCCGAGAAGAGTGTACGGGCACCGTTGACATGCATCTGCCGTGAGCGTACAATCCGACCGTACAGTGTGGTGCGTACACACCTTTCGCACAGGGCAGAAAACTGTCGTTGTGTCGGGTTCTGCACGTCGCAGAGCACTATCGGGACCGGAAAGGAGTCATCGTGGAGTCCGAGCCCCGAGACTACCAGGAGGTCATGGACAACGCGCTACAACTGGTCTATAGCCAGCATCACCGGATGGTGTCCCAGCTTTTTCCTGAGGCATTCGCACCGTTGACGCTCGATCAGCTTCGTAGCGGACCGTTGGGCCAGGATCTTCTGCGCCTCGCACGTCTGGCCAGGGGTCAGGTTCGCGAAACAAAAGAGCGGGTACTCGAAGCAATCGATTCTGCGCTTCAGTTACTCTTCTGGCCGGCGGCGGCCGATGACTATTCTGTGCCTCGGGCCTTTTGGGATACCGATTTGGGGAGGATGCTGGCGCTGGCTAAATACCGAGCGTACGATCCAAGCGAGTTGGTCAGTATTGGCAACGCTGCGCAGCAGCTGGGGGTTACTCGTCCGACCATCTATCGCTGGATGGATGATCGAACGCTGAATTACGTTCGCGACGACATGAGTGGCCGCACCTTCGTCGTTCGTCGAGACATCGATAACCTGAGACGAGTTGCTCAGGAGTTCGGTCAGTAACAGGGCAAACGGAACGCCGCCGCAAGTGGTACGAGGTGGAAAGGGTAGAGGTCCACAATCCGGTCATGAGCGCGGTCGAGACAATCGGATGGAGCAAAACGGCTGACAGGTCCTCCTGCCGGCCGTTTTGCTGTCCGCAATCCACGTAGTGCATAGGAAACATCTGACCCGAAGGTGCGTTGAACCAAACAAAATGAGGAGCTTGGGACACGAACCAGCGCTCGACGGGCCTACGTGTGGAAGGTGAGCATATGCGTGATTCCATGGTGCACCACGTGATTACCTGAACGTGGTCACTGTCCGGACCAGGCGTTCACACAAGCACACATCATGCGGTGCTCGTGCGATCAGACGAGCTCGCGGTACCCGCCGAGGTCGGCTATCGAAACAACCTCTCCACCACGCACGAACAGCTTGGGAACCCGGGCCGCGAGTCCGGTCGATACGTCATAGGAGATGGTATTCGCGAGCCTGGCCAGATCATCGAGGGTCGGTGCCGGGTCGTACTCGGCCGAGCCGTTCCCAACCACGGTGATCAGATCGCCCAACGCCACCTCGACTCCTGCTGGGAGCCTGATGATCGTCTGGTCCATGCAGATCCGCCCCAGCTGTTCCGCGCGGGCGCCGTTGACGCCCATCCAGACGTTCGACGAGAGCGCTCGCGGATACCCGTCTGCGTATCCGAGTGGCACGAGGCCGACTCGCTCGGTCCGGTCCGCGACGTATATCCGACCGTAACTGACACCGTCACCGGCGTGGATGTCGTGGATGCGACTCACCCGGCTGTAAATGGTCAGGATCGGCTTGAGCGGACCCGGCAAGGCAAAGTCGACATCGGGACGAAGCCCGTAGAGGGCAACCCCGACGCGGACGCGGTCGCGATGGTATTCCGGAAAGCGGAGGGTTGTCGCGCTGTTGCCAGCGTGGTGTCCGGTTGTCTCGATACCCACTTCCCGGAGCGCCGCGATGGCCCGATCAAACACCCTGTTCTGGTCGTGCGTGATCGAGGCGTCAGGGCTGTCGGCGGAGGACATGTGTGTCATCACGCCATCGAGTTTCAGTTCCGGATGCGAGAGAATCGCCTGCGCCGTCTCGACCACCTGAGCTGGTGAGACGCCGAAGCGATTCATCCCGGTATCGATCTTGAGATGGATCGACACTGGCTCCTTGGTCATCATCATCTTTGCGTCGGCGGCGAGGGCGTGAGCGAAGCCGGCATCACTGACCACGACCGCGAGGTTGCTGCCGATCGCCCGCGCGCGCTCCTTTACGCCGAGCGGGCTCATCACGAGGATGGGAGCATCGATTCCGGCCTGACGAAGTTGAACGCCTTCCTCGACCGTGGCAACAGCGAGTTCGTCGCAACTCGAGGCGAGCGCAGCCTTGGCGATGGGGACGGCACCGTGGCCATAGCCATTCGCCTTGACGACTGCCATGAGCCGCACTCGCGGTCCGATGATGCTTCTGATCGCGTGCACGTTGGTCGCGAGCGCATCGAGATCGACGATCCCGACCGTCGGACGACCTTGCCAATGCTCTGCGATGGCACGGAGAGAGGCGGATGTTTCCATGGTCTATGCGTTCTCGTTCTCGAGGCGGGAGATGACGCGGACGATGTCGGCCCGGGAAACGATGCCGACGAGATTCAAGTCGGCATTGACGACCGGCACCGTATTGATGCGGCGATCGATCATCAACGTTGCAACTTGTGCGAGGGTTGCCGAAGACTTGATGTTATAGACCGGGGCGGACATGAGCTGGCGCGCATTGACGGCCAGCACACGGCGAAGTTCGTCCTCGAAGTCCGGACCCGCATCTGCCATGAAGATGGCATCCAGAAAGGTTACCGGCGTGGGCACATCGACGTTCGCTTCACGCGTGATGATGTCCGACTCGGTGATGATCCCGATGATCTGGTCGTTCTCGATCACCGGTACACCCGAGATCCTGTTATCGACCAGGGTCTTGGCAACGAAGGCGATGGAGTCATCCGGCGTCACCGTGGGCACATCGGTGCGCATGATCTGGGCAACGGTCGGCTCGATGACGTCGATGGCAGGAGTGACGTTCTCGGTCATGATGGGGTATGTCCTTGCAGGGTTCAGGCGTTCGAGGAAAGGGCGGCGAGTGATTCGGCAATAGCGTCCGGCAGATCGCTGGCGATCAGCCCGAGTGTCCCGAAGCGCTTCTCGACGAGGCGAGCTGCGGCAGGCCCGACATGCAGCGCAAGCGTGGCGGCGTCGATGGCATTCAGGCCCTGTCCGGCGAATCCGGCGATCGTGCCGGCAAGAACATCTCCACTGCCGGCGGTTGCCAGAGAGAGTGGAGCGTCCTCGGCCACAATCGTACGGGTGCCATCCGAGACCGCCGTGAAGCCGTACTTGAGAACGACAGTTTGTTGCCAGAGTCTGGCTGCAGCCTCGAGCTCGTCTAGCGGGTCGGCGATGATCTCGTCGACGGATTTTCCGGTGAGCTTGCTGAACTCGCCAACATGCGGCGTCAGGAGCAGACGACCGGAAGGCATCGCCTTCCACCATTCCCCTTGGTCGGAAAGCCAGTTGAGTGCGTCCGCGTCAACCACGATCGTCAGTTTCTCGTGGTCGAACAGCGGCGACGTGGACCCCTTCGGCTCGTCGGATTCCGTTGCGGCAAGTGAAGAGAATCCAATGTTCCGGCGTTCGCTCTCGCGCTTGCTGCCGAGTGCGAAGAGTGCGCTCAGGAGCTCGCTGGCGGCATTGTCGCGACCGAGACCAGGGCCGATCAGGATCGCGGAGGTTTTCTCGAGATGCTCCTCGATGCGTTCGAGTGCGCGCCGCGCCGCGCCGGGCGCGTCCGTCTCCGGCAGCGGGATATGCGCAACTTCGGGAATCGAGGCGGCGACCGTGGCGATCACCCCGCGCCCTGACGCCAATTGCACGATACCGGCACCGGCACGACCGGCGGCCCTGCTCGTCAGCAGCGCCGCGCCCGGATATGAGGGAGAACCGGCAACGACAATCACTCCCCCTACTCCCCACTTGTGCGCTCCGAAATCACGGGTCGGGACGAGGTTGCGTGCCGTCTCAGCGGTCGCCCATGTTTGCTGGCCGGTCAGGGTGGGACGATGGTCTGAAGGAATGGTCATGTCGAAACTGATCCTTTTGTGTTATGTCTCGTGAAACAATGCTCCAAGGGGAGCGTTTGAGGCAATCACTTCAATGTTGGCCGTTGAGTTCACCGCAACCACAAAGGCCATGGCGTCGGTGCGGCTGTGTGTCAGTGAAACGCTGAAGTGGGTCAATCCCAATTTCCGGGCTCGCTCGGCGGCCTGTCCATGCAGGATCAGAATCGGTTTGCCGCGGCGATTTGGAAGCACTTCCATTTCCCTCCAACGGATGCCGACGATACCTGTACCCAGTGCCTTCGATGTCGCTTCCTTTGCGGCGAAACGGGCTGCGAGTTCATTGACGCGGCCCCGGTATCGCTCACGTTCACGCTCGGTGAACACGCGGTTGAGGAACCGTTCACCGAAGTCATTATAGGTGCGAGCGATACGCGCGATCTCGATGATGTCGATCCCGACGGCTACCGCGCCCTCGCGCTCGGAATCGAATTCCGGCAGATACCATCCCTCGCCGTTTCTCTGCTCAAGCTCGGGCTCTGGCCATTGTCGACGACGTTTGGGCTCGGCAGCGTCGGTCATGAGCGTTGTTCTCCCAGTGCAGATACCGGATTGCCAGGTGTCCCACGAGAGGCGATCGGCCGGTAGCGAGCATCGAAATTTGCGAACGCGGTCGCAAACGTGCCAGCATCGAGCGCGGCCCGGATCTCTTCCATCTGCCGCGCGAGGTAGCGCAGGTTGTGGATCGAGGCGAGACGCATGCCGAAGATCTCACCGGCGCGGAACAGGTGATGGAGGTAGGCGGCGGTATATTCGCTGCATGCGACGCAATCGCACGTCTCGTCGATTGGTGCGTGGACGTGCTTCCATATGCTTTTGGAGATCGTGATGCGCCCGTCAGGCGTGTAGACGCCGCCGTTGCGAGCCGTCCTGGTTGGAAGGACGCAATCGAACATGTCGATGCCGCGCGCAACGCCATGCCACAGGTCCTCGGGAGAGCCAACACCCATCAGGTACCGAGGCTTGTTGCGCGGCAATTCCGGCGTGCTGATTTCGAGCATCTCCGCCATCACATCCTTGGATTCGCCGACACTCAGTCCGCCGACGGCACAACCCGCGACATCCGTCTGAGCGACACGACGTGCGCTGGCGATTCGCAGATCCTTTTCCATGCCGCCCTGCTGGATGCCGAAGAGGACCGACCGCGTTGCGGCACCATCACGATCCTCATAGGCCGCCACGGCGCGATCCAGCCAGCGACCGCTGCGTTCCGTGGCATCGACAATCGCCTTGCGTTCGGCCGGCAGGCCAAGCACATGATCGAGTTGCATCATGATGTCCGACCCGTACGCGAGCTGCAGGTCGATCACGCTTTCCGGCGACATCGTCCAGCGAGAACCATCGATATGGGAGGCAAAGGTGACACCCTCCTCCTTTACCTTGTTCACGGCGGCAAGGCTGAACACCTGGAATCCGCCGCTGTCGGTCAGGATGGGACCGTGCCAGTTCATGAAGGCATGGAGACCGCCGGCCTGACGGATGAGGTCGGCACCTGGACGCAGCATCAGATGATAGGTGTTTGCGAGAATGATCTGGGCACCGGTCGCCCGAACTTCCTGGGGCGAAAGCGTCTTGACGGTGGCCTGAGTACCAACCGGCATGAAGACCGGGGTTTCGATCGAGCCACGGGTCGTTTCGACGCGACCACGACGACCGAATGTCGACGTATCTTCTCTCAGCAAAGAAAACGTGAATCGGCCGCCAAGCGCAGAACTCTGGGCGAGCACGGTGTCTGTTGTGCTCGCCCTGTCATGGAATGCGGAGGAATCGATAGCAACCACGGGGATATGCCCTGCTCTCATCGACCAGGTAGTGAAACCAGGACTCGCGGACTAGATGAACCAATCGAGGATCAGGCGGATTGGCGGTTGTAACCGGCGTTTCGGCGGCGGGCACGGGCGCGCTGCACGGCGTCATCGGAAGGTGCGATCACCACGAGATCTTCCCCGGATCGGGCATCGTCGGCCTCGGCATTCGTCTCTGCAACCGATGCCATCCGAGGTGTGAGGTCGCCTATGGCAGCGGGGGTCGCGCGCCGCGCCCGATTCTTGCGCTCGATCGGCGTTGGCTCATAGAGGGAGATATCCAGGATGGGATCGTCCTTCGATGCTTTCGGTGTGCTTGCCACGACCGTCGTGGTGGAGGTGCTCGACGAACCAGCGCTGATCGACGTGGTCTTGCTGGCGGTGGTTGACGTGGAGGATGTGGACGTCTTGGCCGCGGCTGTAGGGGTTTTCGCCGGTGTCTTGGACGAAGATCCGACCTTGTTCAAATCACGCTTCACGCTGTTGGTGACCGAATTTACTTCCTTGGTCATGCCACCCAGTTCGCTGGTGAGGCTATTGCCAAGATCCTTTGCTTCCGCGATCGTCTTCTCGAATTCTCCGGTGAGATTCGAGGTCATGCTGCGGAAGTCCTTGACCAGTTTGCCTGCCTGTCCCATGACTTCGGGAAGCTTGTCAGGTCCGAAGATCAAGAGCGCGACCACGGCGATGATCCCCATCTCGGGTAATCCGATGCCGAAAATATTCATGGCTTTCTACCTGATTTCATGCATTAAGGCGCCAACGGACGGAATCGCATGTACGCATCAATCACTGTGCGGCAGGGGACGATGCTTTGTCCACCGTGGCACAATGCGGAGAGTATAGAGCAGGGAGCACCAATGAATCGTATTGGGAGGCTCGGAAGATCGATTTCCGGCATGTTCGCGCGAAAATCAATGGATGAGGACGACGGAATCATGCCCGGCCAAGACAATGTGCAGATCATCGTCGGGTTGGGTAATCCAGGAGCAAAGTACGCTGACACTCGCCACAATGCTGGCTTCTTCGTCATCGACGAGCTTGCCAAACGACTCAATGCATCCGGACCGCGGAAGCGCTTCAAGGCTGAGATCACCGACGTGCGGATCGGTGACGGCAGGTTCGTCCTCGTCAAGCCGCAGACATACATGAACGAGAGCGGTGTGGCTCTACGCGAAGTGGCGAACTGGTATCGGGTGGATTTTTCGCAGATTCTGATCGTCGTCGACGATCTCGACCAACCGTTCGGACAGCTGAGACTGCGCGCACGCGGAAGTGCGGGCGGCCACAACGGATTGAAATCGATCTTCGCGCAGCTTGGCACGCAAGAAATCGCTCGATTGCGGATCGGGATCGGACGCGGGTCGAACCAGACAATCACGCATGTACTCTCCCGGTTCTCTCCGGAGGAACGTGCTGAACTCGATGTTGTTGTTCGTAACGCCGCGGACGCAGTCATGCTGTGGTCGAAACAGGGGCCGCTCGAAGCGATGAATCTTATCAATGGCCTAGGTGCAGAGAAGGAAAAGATCCGACCTTCCGCGCCCGTCCGGACGTCGAATGGGAACGCTTGACATGACCGAGAAGCCGATCGCCCTCGTGGGCATCATTGGTGCCGGCACGATGGGGGCCGGTATTGCACAGGTTGCAGCCCAATGTGGCTGCGACGTGATGCTCATCGATGTGGCCGAAGCGTGGCTCGATCGTGGATTGGAAACGATCGCGAAGGGATTCGATCGCCTGGTGGCCAAGGAAGAAATGACCGCTGACGATCGCGATCACGCGTTGGGTCGAATCGAAGGTTCGACCCGGATATCACATGTCTCGGATTGTGATCTCGTGATCGAGGCGGTGAGCGAGCAGTTGGGACTCAAGAAGTCCGTATTTCGAGAAGTTGCCGAGGTCGTTGCACAGGATACGATCATCGCGAGCAACACGTCCTCGATCTCGATCAGTGCGCTGGCAGCGTCGATCCCCCAACCCGGGCGGGTCGCAGGGATGCATTTCTTCAATCCGGTGCCAGTGCTCAAACTGGTCGAGATCATCCGTGGATTGCAAACGAATGACGAGACCGTCGCCCGCATCCGGGCGCTCGCGGATCGTATGGGCAAGATTCCGATCGATGTGGGAGATGTTCCCGGCTTCGTGGCGAATCGATTGCTGCTGCCCATGATCAACGAGGCAATCTTCTGTCTTGCCGAAGGAGTCGCGGGCGCGGATGATATCGACACGATCATGAAACTCGGGGCGGCACATCCGATCGGGCCGCTCGCCTTGGCGGATCTGATTGGTCTGGACGTCTGTCTCGCGATTATGGAGATGCTGCATCAGCAATTCGGTGATGACAAGTATCGTCCCGCACCCCTGCTCCGGCAAATGGTGGTGGCTGGATGGCTCGGACGAAAAACTGGCCGCGGCTTTCACTCCTATCCACCCGCGAGCTAAAGGATGAACATGAGCGAAGCACCAACGGACGCATCACCGATCGGCGAGGAAGGACAAGGTTCGGGGCGCAACCGGCCAATTCGAATCCTTGTCGCCAAGCCTGGGCTCGACGGCCACGATCGCGGCGCGAAGGTCTTGGCACGGGCGTTCCGCGATGCCGGCTTCGAAGTCATCTATACCGGCCTGTTCCAGACGCCCGAGATGATCGCCAACGCATCGCTGCAGGAGGATGTCGACGTCGTCGGTCTCAGCATCCTCTCTGGAGCGCACATGTCGTTGTTTCCCGCGATCATGGAGGCGCTGCGCAACGTCGGACGCGAGGATGCGCTCGTGATTGCCGGCGGCACGATCCCCAGCGACGACATCCCGCTCGTGAAGGCGATGGGCGTCGCCGAAGTGTTTGGGCCGGGAACCCGTCTGCAGGATGCAATCGCGTTCGTGCGCGAGCATGCGCCGATTCGCGAGGACCTTCCGTAGGTCATGGCGAACTTGCCCGGTCTGGCCGAGCGCGTGTTGCAGGGAGACCGGCGTGCGCTCGCTCGGCTCCTGACCTACATCGAAAACGACGATGCGGTGGGACTCGCGTCGCTCGACACGCTTTATCCCCATACAGGCAATGCGCATCTGATCGGGATCACCGGCCCGCCGGGCGGCGGCAAGTCGACGCTCGTGAACGAGATGATCCGCGAGTACCGTGAGGCGGGAAAGTCGGTCGCCGTAATCGCGATCGATCCATCCAGTCCGTTGACTGGGGGCGCGACGCTCGGCGACCGCATCCGGATGCTGGAGTGGCATGCCGACCCTGGTGTCTTCATCAGGAGCATGGCCTCGCGTCGATTCGGTGGTGGACTCGCGCAGAACGCACTGGCGGTCGCGCACGCGTTCGATGCCGCAGGATTCGATCCGATCATCATGGAGACAGTGGGTACCGGTCAGGACGAGGTCGGGATTGCGAGCCTCGCCCTGACGACGATTCTCGTGCAGGTGCCGGGCATGGGTGACAGCGTGCAGACGCTCAAGGCCGGCGCGTTGGAGATCGGAGACATCATCGTCGTCACGAAGGCCGACCGGCCAGAAGCGAACGAACTCGCTCGCGATTTGCGACGCTTGCGAACGCTGACACTCGAACCGGTTCCAGAGGATGCGTCGACCTGGCAGCCGCCCGTATTGAAAACCAGCTCCCTCCGGCAGGAGGGACTCCGGGAATTGCTGGAGACCATCTCGGCACATCGCGACTGGTTGATCGCGAGTGGCAAGCTTGGCCAGCGGCAACGCGAGATCGCGGTGGTAGAGATAACTTTCCGCGTTCAGGCCTCGTTGCAGCGAGCCACATCGCGTCGATCATCGCGTACCGGTGGTTTCGAACATGTCATCGATGAGGTCGTGCATCGCCGGCTGACTCCGTATCGAGCCGCAAACGAGCTGGTCGGGCAGCTCTCCGAAACGTTGCTCGCTCACGACAAGATCGAGAGCCCTTGATATGAACAGCGTCTATGCAGCGCTGCCCACGACTATCTTCGAGATCGTCTCGGACATCGCACGGAAGACAGGTGCAGTCAATCTCGGGCAGGGATTTCCTGACGATCGAGGTCCAGAGGACGTTCGCCACAAGGCAGCAGAAGCCATTGTCGACGGCTGGAATCAGTATCCGCCGATGCTTGGACTGCCAGAACTTCGGCAGGCGGTCGCGACACACTACGGTCACCACCATGGTCTCGAGCTGGACCCCGCTCGCGAGGTGATGATTACCTCGGGCGCGACCGAGGCTATCGCGGATGCGCTCTTCGCCCTGATCGAACCCGGCGACGAGGTCATCCTGTTCGAGCCGATGTATGACGCCTACCTGCCACTCGTTCGGCGTGCGGGTGGCATTCCCCGATTCGTGACCCTCGCGCCGCCGGATTGGCAATTCACGAGAGACGCGCTGGAGGCGGCGGTCTCACTCAACACCAAAATACTGCTCTTCAACAACCCGCTCAATCCGGCGGCGAAGGTCTTCTCACGAGATGAACTCGAATTGCTCGCCCAGTTCTGCGTCGACCACGACCTCATTGCAGTATGCGATGAGGTGTGGGAGCACGTGATCTTCGACGGTCGGCAGCATCTGCCGCTCATTGGTTTTCCCGGAATGCGGGATCGAACCGTGAAGATCGGTTCAGCCGGGAAGATCTTCTCCCTGACCGGATGGAAGGTCGGGTTCGTGTGTGCGGCACCGGCGCTGCTCGATCAACTCGCGAAGGCACACATGTTCATGACGTTCACCACGCCGCCCAATCTGCAGACAGCGGTTGCATACGGACTCGGAAAGGGCGATGCGTACTTTGCCGGAGTCAGCGCACGGTTCCAGGCAAGCCGCGATCGATTCGTGAGTGGTCTGCGGCAGATCGGTTTCACCGTCTTGCCGAGCGAGGCGACCTATTTCGTCAATATCGACATCACGCCGCTCGGCGAGCCGGACGACGTCGAGTTCGCGCTGAGACTGGTCAATCGGTTCGGCGTGGCAGGCATTCCTGTCAGCGCGTTCTATCCGAGCGGCAACGTTCACAACGTCATCCGGTTCTGCTTCGCGAAGAACGACGAGACGCTCGATAAAGCGCTGTCACGCTTGGCAAATGTGCCGGTAGAATAGATATTGTTCCGGTTCTATCAGCGCAGGTGGTTTCACAGTGCCCACTTCTCTCAAAAAGAACAACTCATCGTGTGGAGGGGACTCTAGTGAGCGAAAGCGTCGAGCTTGATGGTGGGCGATTTTCGCGGGCTAGAAAAGTGGGCCGCGAAGTACATCGCAACCCGCTGAACGATACGGCGATGGCACATCGATTCTTGCGTCACCTGCGGGAAACTGGATTCCCATTGGTTCCGGAGCCACTGGAGTCACTCCCTGACGGTACCGAACGCCTTGCCTATATTGAGGGCAGTGCTGCGTCTCCTCCATATGTACCTGAGCAGATCTCGGACGAGGCGTTGGCAAACGTTTCGAAGGTTGTCCGTCAGTTCCACGATGCAGGTTCTCATTTTCAATGGCCTTCAGGTGAGGAGTGGGAGGGATTCGACGCAGTACGTCCAACGCACTTCGATTGTATTGGACACAATGATCTGGCACCGTGGAATTTTGTGTTCGATGGCAGTAAAGTCAACGGAATCATCGACTGGGATGTTTGCGGTCCATCCTCCCGGACATGGGACTTCGCATACACGGTGCACCACTTTGTACCGTTTCATTCCGATAGAGATTTGAAGGCTTGGGGCTGGTCAACTCGCCCGAATCGATACGAACGCCTTCACCTGATGGTAGAGGCATATGGATCCGACAAGATCTCGATCCCCGACTTGCTCGACGCTGCGATTCTACGGTTGGCGAGCATGGGATCATTCATTGCTCATCGGACTCGACTAGGTGACCCAGCGTTCACGGTCCACGCCAGCGAGGACCACGCCAGTGCTTATTTTGCGGCTTCCGCTCACATTATCGCGCTTCGCAAGGACTTCCTCTCACGATGATTCGCTCTCTGCATATCCTCGGTACTCAAATACTCTTGGGGCGTGACTGTCACGAACCGTGGGGGAGTTCGGGCCTGCTCACACAGCGGGGGCTGGCCCGGAAGTTTTTCGAGGATGTCGTGGCTGCCGGAAAAATCGGCAGGGTTCATTGCACTCACGATCGATGGGTCCCCACCATTGTTGGATCTCGGTGAGGCGCTCCTCGAGGCACTGGCGGTTCCATGATTGCTGGTCGCAATGTCGCTCCAGAGAGTCAGGGAGAGAGACGTTATCTCTGCCGTAATGCCGCAACCTGATTGGCGATCAGGGCGGCCATCGAGCCGGCACCGATGCCGTTGTCGATGTTGACGACGGCCAGACCTGGTGAGCAGGACTGCAGCATCGACATCAATGCGCCTGTACCATCGCCGCCATAGCCATATCCGACGCTGACCGGAAGTCCGATGACAGGAACCGGAACAAGCCCGGCAATCACGGACGGCAGTGCGCCATCCATCCCGGCGGCGACCACGATCGCGTCGACGCCCTGCTCCATGACGGATCGGAGCGGGGCGATCAATCGATGCAGTCCGGCGACGCCGACATCTTGCACGATCCGCACCTCGCAGCCCATCTCTCGCGCCATGATCGCCGCCTCGGTGGCGACGGGCCGGTCCGACGCCCCAGCGCTGATGATTGCGATCCGACCACCAGTCGCCACGATGCGAGCTTCCGCTCGCGAGACGATCGCGACCCGCGCTTCGGTTTCGATCTGCACGTCAAACGATGCCTCGATCAATCCCGAGAGGTCACCCAATTGATCGTCGCGCAGCCGGCTTGCGAGGGCCCTCCCCTGCCGGTCGGCGAGGCGCATGAGCGATGTGGCGACATCAGACGTTGTCTTGCGAGGCGCAAGAACGACTTCCGGGATGCCGGTTCGCCTGCCGCGCTCGGGGTCGAGCCTGAGATTGACGTTCGAGGGTTCGGTGAAATCGTCGCTCAGGGCGTGCGAGAGGTCTGCGAAGACGTCGATCGATCCATTGATGGGAGCGGTCCCGCTCATGCCGTGGGCTCCTTGCCGAACTCGCCAGCTTCAGCCATCGCGCGTTCGATCATGGGTAAAATGTCGATGTCTTCCGCCGGTGCCGTTTCCGCGACCAGGTGGGCGAGAAATTCGATATTGCCGGCTGGCCCTCTCAAGGGAGAAGCAACGAGACCGTGTGGCACCAATCCATGATCGACTGCCATCGTCAGTGTGGACGCGAGGACCCGGCGATGGATTTCGGGATCACGCACCACGCCACCCTTGCCGACGTCCTTGCGACCAGCCTCGAATTGCGGCTTGATCAACGGAACGCATCGAGCGCCGGGCCGCGACAGCCTGGCGACGACCGGAAACATCAGCGAGAGCGAGATGAACGAGACGTCGATGACGGTGATATCGATTGGCTCCGGCAAGGACTCGAGATAGCGCGCATTCTCACGTTCCATCACGATCACGCGTTCGTCGTTTCGGAGTTTCTCATCGATCTGACCGTATCCGACATCTACTGCATAGACCCGGGTTATGTCCCGCTGAATGAGGCAATCGGTAAATCCGCCCGTGCTCGCACCCAGGTCTGCGGCGATCAGGCCCGACACCTCGATCTCGAAGGCGGTCAGGGCATGGTCGAGTTTCTCGCCTCCCCGGCTGACAAAACGTGGCTTGCTGCGGAACGTTACCTCGTCCATCTCTGCGATGTTACGGCCAGCACGTGTCTCGCGCTCGCCGTTCACGAGGATGTCGCCAGCCATGATGAAGGATTTCGCTCGCGAGCGGGTGTCGGCGAGACCGCGTTCGACGATCGCCTGATCGAGGCGCAACGTTGTCGACATCTACTGTGACCGCGCGATTCGCTGAGCGAACGGAATGGTCTGGACGTGACAGAGTGCAACTGCGAGGGCGTCTGCAGCATCGTCTGGCTGCGGAGCAACTCGCAGATTGAGGATCAGGCGAACCATCTCCTGGATCTGACGCTTGTCCGCTTTCCCATAGCCTACCACTGCGTGCTTGACCTCGGACGGACTGTACTCGGATACCGGAATGTCCGCCTGGGCCGCGGCCAACAGCGCGACGCCTCTTGCCTGACCGACCGCAATCGCCGTCGTGACGTTCCGGGAAAAGAAGAGTTGCTCGATCGCGACCGCGTCAGGACGATATTCAGTCAGAAGCGCAGTTATGCCTTCGTAAATGGTCTTGAGACGCTGCGGCATGGGTGTCGTGGAAGATGTTTCGAGCACGCCAACATCGACGAGCTCCGGTTGGGAATCGCCGATGATGATCCCGAAGCCGAGGATCGCGGTGCCGGGATCGAGCCCGAGCGTCACTGGTCGCTTGTCCGACACCGGACGCTCCTTAACTGACAGCTGCGAGGACTTCGTCCGAGATGTCAAGGTTGGAATAGACGGTCTGGACGTCGTCGAGATCCTCGAGCTTCTCGAGAAGCCGGAGCGCCTTGACAGCGGCGTTCACTTCCAGCGTCATTGGATCCTTCGGCTTCATGATCAACTCCGCACCTTCCGACTCGTGGCCGCTGGCGATCAGTTGTTCGAGGACCTTGTGTAGGTCGGCGGGTTCGGTATAGACCTCGATCATGTCTGCGTCGATCAAAACATCCGTTGCGCCCGCATCGATCGCCACCAGCGCGAGTTCTTCCGGGTCTGCGCCATTGACGGGAAGCGAGATCTGTCCGGTCTGATCGAACATCCAGCTGACGCTCCCGTTTTCACCGAGCGTACCGCCGCCGCGGACGAGAACGGCACGAAGCTCACCGACCGTGCGGTTTCGGTTATCAGTCAGGGTGAGGACCATGATCGCCGTGCCGCCCGGACCATAGCCTTCATAATAGATCTCTTCATACTGGGCACCGCCTTCGGTGGCAGATGCACGAGCGATTGCGCGATCGATATTGTCCTTCGGCATGTTTTCCTTGCGTGCCTTCTGGACAGCGATCCGTAAACGGGCATTGGCATCCGGATCAGCGACGCCGGAGCGTGTGGCGACGGTGATCTCCCGCGCGAGCTTGGTGAAGAGCTGACCGCGCTTTGCGTCAGTCGCGCCCTTTTGTCGTTTGATCGTAGACCATTTTGAATGCCCTGACATGCCTCGGTGAACTCCCATTAGTGCGACAGTACAGCCATATTCGCGACGCTGAAGTATAGCATCCACCGGAGATTGGGCCTGACTCCTGGATGAGACGTTCGATTCGTCAACTCGATGGGTTCAAACACTGTCGGGCAGAAACGTGCAGAAAGACCGGGGCAGATGACTCCGGAGTTGCGTGGCGTCCTTTACACAGAGCGAATGCGTGAAAAGGATTTCGTATTCTGTATGCAACTCCTTGAAAGGTCTTAATGATTCCCGTAGACTTAATCAAAAGCACAGAAAGGATCACAGGAACCGAGGAGATCCATGGGCTGTCCCGTCAACAAAGCAGGGTTTTGAATTGGTGAACGCCCGACGCGTATCGCGTGGGGCATTCCCATGCTGTCTTTTCGATCGTCATTGCTGTGCTGCGTCGTTCGTTTCTGATTTTGACCGTCTGGGCTGAAAGCGGTCGTCAAGCTTGAAGCGAATCGACAATGTAGAACATGGCTTGCCGCGCAACGCCCCGTCGTCGATGCTGACACATTCAGCGCTGCGTTCGCCCGAGAGGTGGAAACGCTTCAATGAATTCGAGCTTGCTTACCAAGGGGAAAGATCAGGGTTACCTGCTTTCCGACGAAATCATCGCCGCTTTTCCTGATGTTGAAGAGCATATGGACTCTCTGGAAGAGTTCTATTCGGCGATCGTCGCCGAAGGCATCGAAGTTTTCGATCAGAAGCCGGTGGCTCCCGCAAAGCCGGTCACGGCCGCTGCATCGCGTGTCGCTGCAAGACAGAAAGAACGGCAGGAGACTGCCCGAATCGAAGCCGAGGACTCCTTTACAGGAGTTGGAGACTCGGTTCGCCTCTACCTCCAGGAGATTGGCGAGACCAGCCTGTTGACGATGCAGGAAGAAGTGTGGCTCTCCACCCGAATGGAGCGTGGCAAGTATTGCGAGGAACTTCTTGCCGATCGCTCACTTGATGTGGACGAACGCGCTGGTCTCGAGTTCGACAAGCAGGATGGGGATGCCGCGCGTGCCCATTTGATTCAGGCGAACCTTCGCTTGGTCGTATCCGTCGCCAAAAAGTACATCGGTCGTGGACTCTCGTTCCTGGACCTGATCCAGGAAGGGAATATCGGCCTGATGAAGGCGACCGACAAGTTCGACTATCATCGTGGCTTCAAGTTCAGTACCTATGCAACGTGGTGGATTCGCCAGGCGATCACGCGCGCTATCTCCGATCAAAGCCGCACGATTCGGCTGCCGGTGCATGTCGGCGAGACCATCAATCGCGTCAAGAAGACCTCTCATCGGCTGCAGCAGATTCTCGAGCGGGAGCCATCGCAAGAGGAAATCGCGCGCGCCATGGACATCTCCGACGACAAGGTGAGGCAAGTGCTCGATGTCGCTCGTCACCCGGTCTCACTCGAGGCGCCTGTGGGAAGCGAGGGCGATGCCTTTCTCGGAGACTTCATCGAGGATGAGACGATGCCGGCGCCGCTCGAGCTTGCATCCCAGCAACTGCTGCGATCGCAGATCGGCGATGCGCTCGACAAGCTGACCGAGCGAGAGCGCCGGATAATCATCCTTCGCTATGGACTGGATGACGGTCGTTTTCGGACGCTCGAGGAGGTTGGTCGCGATTTCGGGATAACGCGCGAGCGAATCCGACAGATCGAGGCCAAGGCACTGCGAAAGCTTCGCCATCCAACATCCAGCACACAGCTGCGAGGATATCTGGACTAGCGATTCCGACACATCCGAACAATCTGCGCGAAGAAACTCGTTCCGATCAGGAACGGGTTTCTCTCCTGGCGTCGGTTCCGCGATGATGAGAGTTTGGATGGCTAATGAGGATGGGTGCTCAGACCATCGACGATCACCGCGAAGAGCCTGTCGGCGCAATGAGCACGATCTGGTGCGTGCTCGAGCGACAACGCGACACCATTGAGCAGGCGCGAGACATCGGACCAGGTTACTCCGGGACGGATTGCTTCTGCTTCCTGCGCCCGTTTGACCAAGGTTTCACCGTCATGCTGCATCAGGTCACAGGACGTGGCCCGGTCCGGATCGCAATCGACCGCCTTGATCTGAACGGATGCGGCCACTCCACGAAATGTCATCGCGTGATCGAGAACTGTCCGGAACCAGATCCACGCTGCTTCACCGGGATCGCGTGTCGCCAAAAGCCTCTGGGCCTCGCGATGAATCATGCCATGCTGATCGCTGAGCACGGCCTCGATCAGCATTTCGCGTGACGGAAAATGACGGTAGAGCGTTCCGATACCTACGCCCGCCCTGCGCGCGATGTCGTCGAGAGACGCTTCAGGCCCGTCCTCCGCCAAGGCTTCATGAGCGGCACCGACCAGACGCTCGAAGTTTCGGCGCGCGTCAGCACGCATGGGGCGGTGATTCTTGATACCGAGGGGGTCGATGCCCATTTCGTCTGATCTCCTGCTCCGCCGAGCCTGCGCGAAGGTCGTTGGGATTTGTCTGAATCCATTGTGACCTATTGCCAAACGGAGTGCCACTCCGTATAGTAGTCGCAGTAAGTGGAGAGTCACTCCGTTTAGCGAGACGCGCCATTGCGAAAGCAGTGAAATATGACCGGGCTCGGATGGTGCTCGGGAGATGGGGAGATGCAGGGCGTGAATTCACGGGTAGCGCAGGTAGCGGCGGACAGCGATGTCACAATTACTGGGGTCGGTGCGAAACAACGGGTTTACAACCCGTCTATTGCCCTTGCAGTGTTGCTGGCATGGCAACTCATGGTTGTACTGGATGGAACAATCGTCAATATCGCGCTTTCACACATTCGATTGAGTCTGGGATTCTCGCAGACGAGTCTTTCGTGGGTGGTAAACGCATACGCACTAGCGTTTGGTGGACTTCTGCTTCTCGGCGGACGAGCGGGGGACATTCTCGGGCGACGCCGAGTACTCGTCTTCGGCGTTCTCTTCTTCTCCGCAGCCTCGGCGCTGGGTGGATTCGCCACCTCAGCCGAATGGCTGATTATCGCCCGCGTGCTTCAAGGCGTGGGTGCGGCAATCGCCGCTCCGAGTACGCTATCGCTGATCGTGACGAACTTTGAGGCAGGTCCCGACCGAAATCGCGCCCTCAGTTTCTTCGCCAGTGTGTCAGGAGTTGGCGCATCGGTCGGTCTGATTCTCGGTGGAATCCTGACGTCCTGGCTTTCATGGCATTGGGTCTTTTTCGTCAATGTCCCGATCGGACTGGCCGTAGCCTATCTCGCGCCACGGACGATTCGGGAGTCGGTCAGGATCCCCGGTCGGCTCGACATCGGGGGTGCACTGGTTTCGACCCTGGGCGTGACATCGCTCGTCTATGGCTTCATCCGAGCTGCGGAAAGCGGCTGGACAAATTCCCTGACGCTTCTCGCGTTCGCGGCGGCGATTGTCCTTCTGGCCGGATTCGTGGCGATCGAATTGAGAGTCGAGCAACCGATCATGCCGTTGAGGTTGTTTGCGCAGCGCGATCGTGCGGTCGGCTTCCTGAACATGTTGCTCGTTCCCTCGGCGATGTTTGGCGTGTTCTTCTTCCTCACGCAATACCTTCAGAACGTGCTCAGGATGAGTGCGCTGGAATCCGGATTCGCATTCTTGCCACTCTCGGCCTCGATCGTGACCGGTTCCAGAATCGTCCCGAAAGCAGCAGCCAGATTCGGCGCCCGCTCGGTGATGATCTTCGGCGCGATCCTGATGATTTCCGGCCTCACCCTCCTTTCCCGGCTCGAGGTCGAGAGTTCGTACTGGCCGAACGTGGTGATCGCGATTGTCCTGATCGGGTTCGGCGCGGTGTCGAACTTTGTCTCCCTGAGCCTGGTCATCATGGGGAAGATCGAAGCAGCCGATTCCGGATCGGCGAGTGGGCTCCTGCAAACAGTGCAGCAGGTCGGTGGGGCAATTGGTCTCGCAATTCTTGTCACCGTCTTTGGAACGTCCAACCGCAATGCGATTGCTGAAGGAAAGGAGCCATTGGTGGCAATGACGCAGGGCATGCAAACCGGGTTCCTGACTGCAGCGGGAATCGCCGCTGTGGTCCTGGTGGTCGCGATCTTCGGATTCCGGCGTAACAAGGCGTAGACGCGTAAAACGCACAACGAGCCGGCTGAATGTTCAGCCGGCTCGTTGTGCGTTAGCGAACACCAGGACCGCATTGTGGCCACCGAAGCCCATGGAATTGGTCATGACGTAGTCGACATCGACGGTCCGTGCGGTACCGGGAATGTAGTCGAGATCGCACCGCGAATCGGGCTGATGCTGGTTGAGGGTGGGCGGAAGAATCCCGGCACGCATCGCCTCGATGGAGATGACGGCCTCGAGCGAACCGGCGGCGCCCAGCAGATGTCCCGTCGATGCCTTCGTGGAACTGATCGGCAGGTGGTACGCATGATCGCCAAATGCCTGCTTTATCGCCACAGTCTCCACGCGATCGTTCATGTCGGTCGCGGTTCCGTGGGCGTTGAGGTAGCCTATTTGATTGGGATGGAGACCGGCGTCATCGAGGGCGAGGCGCATCGAAGCGGCCAGTCCCTCGCCATCTTCCGGTAACTGAACCAGATGAAACGCGTCGGTCGCCGTTCCGTAGCCCACGACCTCGGCGAGTATGGTGGCGCCGCGCACGAGGGCAAGGTCACGGTCCTCCAGGATGAGGACGGCTCCTCCCTCTCCGAGGACACAACCGTCACGGCTTCCATCGAACGGGCGGATAGCGTGTGCAGGATCGTCGTTACGGGTGGAGAGTGCGCCCATTGCGCTGAATCCCGCGAGGCCGATGCGCGTGATCGGTGCCTCCGATCCCCCCGCGATGACGGCATCGCATACGCCATCGAGGATCATGCGGGCACCCTCGCCGATCGCATGTGCCGAACTGGCGAATGCTGACGAATAAGAGAACGCCGGTCCTTTGGCGCCGATATCGATCGCCACCATGCCGGGAGCCATGTTTGGAATGGTCATCGGCACCGCAAACGGCGAGACGCGACGGGGCCCCTTCGAATACAGCGTCTCGACCGTAGACTCGAAGGTCTCGATGCCGGCGAGTCCGGTGCCAAGGAGGACGCCGACTCGATCCGGAGCGGCGGTGATATCGAGGCACGATTGCTGTACGGCCTCCCTCGTTGCCACGACGGCGAACTGGGTGAACCGATCCATGCGGCGATATTCCTTCCGGCCAAGCACGGTCGGGTCGAAACCAACGATCTCCGCCGCAAAGCGGGTCTCGTACTCGCTCACATCGAAGCGCTCTATTGTGTGGATACCGGTCTCGCCCCGCCTGATCGCGCTCCATATCTCCGCCACATTCTTGCCAACCGCCGCAATCGCACCGCTTCCGGTCACGACCACCCGACGCGCGGTTCCGTCTGCGTTGATACGTCCCTCTCGCATCGGCTTATCGTGCCCCCGGATGGGCCAGGATCAAAGAGACATTATGTCCACCGAAGCCCATGGAGTTCGACATTGCGATGCGGGCTCGGGCGCGTCTGGCCACATTGGGGATGTAATCGAGATCGCAATCGGGGTCTGGGGTCGTCTGATTGATGGTTGGCGGGAGAAGGTCATCGCGCATCGCACAGAGCGTGATCACTGCTTCCAGCGAACCGGCTGCTCCAAGCAGGTGGCCCGTCATCGATTTGGTGGAACTGATCGGGACGTTGTAGGCGTGGTCGCCGAACGCGCCCTTGATCGCCTCGGTCTCGAGTTTCTCGTTGAGTTGAGTCGAGGTACCGTGGGCATTGATGTACTCGATGTCGCCGGCGGCGAGTCCGGCATCGGCAAGCGCCAGCAAGATCGAACGCGTGGCGCCTTCCCCACCAGGGCCGGGTTGGACCATGTGGAACGCATCATCGGTTGTCGCGTAGCCGAGCACTTCGCCAAGAATATGGGCTCCGCGGGCGAGGGCGTGCTCACGTTCCTCGATGATGACAACCGCTGCACCCTCGGCAAGCACGAACCCGTCGCGGTCCGCGTCAAACGGACGACTGGCCGCGAGCGGATCGTCGTTCCGCGTCGAAAGCGCACCCATCGCATTGAAGCCCGCGATGCCCATGCGGGTGACCGGTGCCTCGGCCCCGCCGGCGACGACAACATCAGCCCGACCATCGCGAATCATCCGCATTCCCTCGCCGATCGCATGGCCGGAGCTGGCGCATGCCGAGACGGTTGCGAAGTTTGGACCCTTTGCGCCGATGTCGATGGAGACGTTGCCGGAGGCCATGTTGGGAAGCATCATCGGCACGAAGAACGGAGACACCCGTTTGGGTCCCTTGCTCAGCATCGTCTCGGTCCCGGTTTCGAAGGTCTCCATGCCGCCCATGCCGGTGCCAATCAGGACGCCGACACGGGTAGCTTCGGCCTTGACGTCGAGCCCCGACTCGGCGACCGCCTCTCGAGATGCGACGACCGCCAGCTGAGAATATCGATCCAGGCGGCGATGCTCCTTCTTGCCGAGGGTTCCAGCTGGATCAAACCCCTTGACCTCCCCGGCGAAGCGGGTTTCGAAGCCTTCCGAATCGAACCGGGTGATGGGGGCGATCCCGGAGCGACCGGAGCTGATCGCCTGCCAGACATCGGATACATTATTGCCGACGGCGCAGATGGCGCCGGTGCCGGTGATCACGACGCGACGCTTGGCAGCCGCCGTAGTGGGTCTTTCGATGTCAGTCATCGACACATAATCTCCTCAGGGGGTGAGCTGGTTCATGATCTCGATCGCTTTGGACGGTGGGCACCAACCTGTATCGCTTTATTCTACCCGCGAACCGTCTGTGAACGTGGAGCTTCACGAATTTGAAGTGACAGGTGGGAACATGGTACGCTCCTCGCTCGACCGGCCCGGTGGTTCGGCACTGCTTATGCGGTCTTGAGCCAACTCTATGTGAACCGGGAGCTGCTCCTCCGCCCGCCGTGGTGTGCGGTATGTTGCGGCACCCACCTGAGAAATCAGGTTCAAGGTTCCACATCGCGTGCAGTTCTGCCGGGTTTGGTCGCTCCACCATGCACCTCTCCCCGATTACACCGATTACATCAGGTAAGCTCATCTCACTGCCACTGCGGGGTCTTTTTTGCGTATCTAATCAGGGGTGAGTGATGATCGCGGTTATCGTAGGTCCCGATTACGCCCTGGCACGGACTGAACTACGGAAGCTGACGCGCTCCCGCGATCCGGACGGAAGCAGCTCGTCAACGCTCGACGGCAAGACCGCCTCAATGAACGACGTTCTGATGGCAGCGACCAGCATCGGGTTTTTCAGCGCGGGACGACTCGTGATTGTCGAGGATCTGGTCGCCCGTCTGGGGAAACAGGGCACCAAGGAAAACGGATCAGCCCCGGATTGGGCAGCGCTGTTCAGGCAGATTCCGGAAGCCAGCACCGTGATTCTCTTCGATCCGTCCGTACAGAGTGTGCCGCCCGCGATCAAGAAGGCGTTGCCAGCCGATGCCCTGGTGATCGTGAGCGACCCGCCACGGGGTGCACAATTGATCCAGTGGCTCCGGCACGCTGCCAAGGAAGAGGGAGCGGATCTGGACGAGCGGACCGCGCGCCTGATCGCCGAAACCATCTATCCGCTGTCGTGGAGCGCCAAGAGCAATAACCCGGCATACGATCGTCCTCCGGATCTCGACATCCTTCACAACGAAATCGCAAAGCTTGCGACGGCAGCACTACCTGGAAAGATCACCGAGGTTCATGTCCGGGCGCTGATCGACCGGGGCGACGACGACAAGCTGTTCACGTTCATCGACGCCGCCATCTCCGGCAATCTTGCGGCGGCGCTCGTTCAACTCGATCGCCTTCTGGCGGCCGGAGAGGATCCGAACAAGCTGCTGGCACAACTCGGTCAGCAGGTCGAACTTTCGGTCGTCATGGCGGCAGCAGGGAATCGGCCGCCACAAGACGTCGGGCGAGACATCGCCCTCCACAACCCGAATCGGATGACGTCGATTCAGCGAGGGCTGCGGAATCAGTCCGGTGATGTGCGACGCTCGGTAGATTCGCTGAAGACGATCGATCGCCGGATGAAGACCGGTGAACTGCGCAATCCTATCGACGCCCTCTACGAGGCGCTGATGGAGATCGGCGAAGCACGACAACCGCCACGCTGACCCCGCCGCTGACCGCGAATCAGCACGCACGACACACTCCTGACAGATTACCTGTCAGGAGTGTGTCGTGCGTGCTGCCGTTGAGGGATGTCAATAAAAAGGCAGAGACGCTTGATGCTCGCTTCGTGCCTACGAAACCTTACGCCTCGGCGGCACCGAGCGCATGAAACTTGGCCATCAAACGCGACTTGCGGCGTGCAGCGTTGTTCGGATGAATGACACCCTTCTGCGCGACGCGATCCAGCGTGCTGATCGCCAGAAGTACCGACTCCTGAGCAACGGCCCGATCACCGGCTGCAATTGCCAACTCGGCCTTCTTGACGAAGGTGCGGGCCGAGGAGCGGAACGGACGATTGCGGATGCGCTTTCGTTCGGATGTGCGGATGCGCTTGAGCGCGGACTTGCTGTTAGCCAAAATGAACCTTCCTCAACCAGTGATGATGACGTTTGGATGCGACCCGGGCACTGGTTGGAATCGACAGATGTCCATTGAGACACGACAAATGCGACCCAATCGGGACGATTCGTTCATTCTACCGTATTCGTGCCGAACCCTCAATGCACGCAGGGCACGCGGGACGATCCGCCTCCTGCTCATGGCCTCTGCGTCGTCAACGGTGTTGCCCGCATGCTATCGTCAACCGTCACAGGAAACACTCGTGGCGACCATCATCGACATGCCGGGGCCGATGTTCGTGAAAACAGGCAATCCATGAGTCAGGCTTCCCAGATATTCGGAGATCGCAGAGCTGCGGGCACGATCGTGGTACCGGATGCGATACCAGCTGAATCGGCGACGCGACGCCTCGCTCCGAGTATGGCGAAAAGTGCCATCATCGTCAGTATTGCCTTCATTCTGAGCCGCATGCTTGGTCTGGCGCGGGAAGTGATTCTCGCAAAGGCTTTCGCGACCGGTCCCCAGATGGACGCATACGTGAGCGCGTTCCGGATTCCCGATCTCCTCTTTCTGACCGTGATGTCGGGTGCGTTCGGCGCGGCATTCATTCCGGTCTTCGGCGAGTTCATCACGAAGGGAGACGAGGCGCGCGCCTGGCGCCTGGCTTCGGCTGTCCTGACATGGTCCGGAATCACGGTGATCGTGCTGTCGATCATCATGTTCATCTTCGCGCGCCCATTGATGTTTCTTGTCTCCCCGGGGTTCGACAAGCCGACGGCGGACATCGCCGTCAACCTGATGCGAATCCTTCTCCTCTCACCGGTCTTCCTCGGTCTGGGCATTGCTGCCAAAGGGATCCTCGAAGCGCAGCAACAGTTCACGCTGCCTGCGATCGCGCCACTCGTCTACAACGTCGCGATCATTATCGGTGCGCAGTTCTTTGTGAAGGACTATGGGATCTACGCTGTTGGCTGGGCGGTCATCTTTGGCGGGCTGGGGCATTTCCTCGTGCAGGTTCCAGGACTGAGCACGGTTGGCTTCAAGTTCAAGCCGACGATTTCTCGGCAGGTGGATGGGCTGAAGGAAGTCGTCAAACTGCTTGGTCCTCGCGTCGTCGGACTGGCAGCGTTTCAGGTCAACTTCATCGCTGTCACCGCGTTCGCATCCGTCTCGAGTTCGTCACACGTCTCTGCGATCAACTACAGCTGGCAACTGCTGATGTTGCCGCATGGGGTGCTGGCGCTGAGCATTTCGACAGTGGCGTTCCCCGCACTGGCAGCCCTCTATAGCAAGGGGGATCAGACCAGCTTTCGCGACCTGCTCGACCGGACGCTGCGGCCACTTCTGTTTCTGACGATCCCGGCATCGGTCGGGCTGTTGCTCTTGAGAGAGCCGATCGTCCAGGCGCTTTATCAACGCGGCAACTTTGACGCCACGTCCACCGCCCTGGTCACCGCGCCACTGGCATGGTTTGCGATCGGACTGGTTGGCTACGGGGTCACGGAGATCCTGACCCGCGTGTTTTTCGCCACGCGGGATACGATGACGCCAGTTGTCACCGGCGTGCTGACGATCGTGCTGAATGTCATCCTCTGCGCACTGTTCGTCGGTTCGATGAGTCAGTCGGGACTGGCACTCTCGTTGAGTGCCACGACCGGTGCGGAGGCGGTGATCCTGATGCTCTTCCTGCGGCATCGTATCGGTCATGTCGTGGCGCCCGACTTCTGGAGCTGGCTCGCTCGTGTACTGGCGGCAACAGCCTGCATGGGTGTCGTTGTCTTCGCCACCGTCACCAAGCTGGAGGAGGCGATGAGGACGGCGATGGGACAGCCGCTCAAGGAGTACCCGATCTTCCTCTATGCGATGCTGATGTACGTGTTCGCGTTCATCGTCTTCGCACTGGTGTTCAGGATTCCGGAGCTTCAGGCTGTCATCGGAAAGATCGCGTCGAAGCTTCCGGGACCGGGTCAACGCGTGCTCGCAAGGTTGGGAATGATCTAGTGGTGTGTCAAGGATGAAACGCTGGGGACGGAAGGTGCGTGGGAAGAGGTCCTGTCGACCCGCGTACCAGCCGGAGGTGGTCCCGTGACGCATCCTTATCGTGTTGTGCTGACTGATGCCCAA
>JAABUS010001693.1_pt1 | contig 46214 bp, 37 predicted proteins | sample 5560161 | NCBI WGS metagenome assembly JAABUS01 (sample SAMN10711885, study PRJNA513376) | rock metagenome | isolation source: Antarctica rocks | place: Antarctica: Victoria Land, Trio Nunatak nord | collected 2016-01-04 | reverse complement strand
TGAATATTCGAAAGTGCGAATTCGATGTAGAAGAGACTGTCTTTCTAGAAGTCATCGTATCAGAACTAGATCTTCGTATGAATCTCAGCAAAGTGACAGTCATAGTCAGCTGAATCACTTCGACCAACCTAAAAGAAATTCAGAGCTTCGTGAGATTTGTTAACTTCTATCGCCGTTTCATTAAGAACTTCTCGAAGCTAGTCAAATCGTTCACTCAGCTGACTAGAAAGAACACGTCTTTTGTTTGAAACGAGATCTGTGTTCAAGTCTTTGACAATCTAAAGAAACAAGTCAGCTCGATCTCAGTACTTCGTCACTTCAATCTCAAACGACAAGCTATTCTGAAGATCGATGCTTCGAACTATGTAAAAGGTGAAATACTATCTCAGTACAATGACGAGAAAGTTCTTCATTCGATGATCTTCTACAGTAAAAGCATGATTCTCGCTGAAATCAATTATCACATCTATGACAAGAAATTGCTAGTCATTATTCGATGCTTCGAACACTGACGACTCGAGCTAAAGTACACTGAACTACTCATTCAGATATTCATCGATCATCAAGCTTTGAAGATCTTCATGAAAAATAAACAGTTGAGTCGATGACAAGTCAACTATCTGAACATTCTGTCGAAGTTCAACTTTCAGATCATCTTTAGATCAGGCAAAATGAATACTAAAGTCGATGCTCTAACTCGAATGTCTCTAGCGAACGTCTCTGAATCAGCTCAACGACTTGAAGATCATTTTCAGACTATTCTGATTCTCAATAGAGTCGATGTTCTACTCGTTGAATCGAAAGCAAATCTCTATCAGCGAGTGTGTATGATTAATCAAACGAATGAGCTCTGCGACGAATATAGGCAAGCTATGAACGAGAACAAGCTCAAATTTCATACCACTAAATTGAAGAACTGCGAAATCATTGACAGCGTTCTCTTTAGAAAAGACTTACTGTAAGTCTTCGAGAATATGCATACGAAACTGCTACAAGAAGTGCATGATCAATCTTCAATCTCTCATCTTGACAATAAACGAATCATCAACCTAGTTCAGCGTTTCTACTATTGATCAGATCATCGAGCTACTATTCGATGATACATTCGAAACTGTCATTCTTGTCAGCGAAGCAAAGTCTCTAGAAATAGCATCAATGAACTTCATCATTCTCTTTCGATTTCACAGAAACGCTGAAAAGATATAGCTATGAACTTCATCACTGAACTATCTCTGTCAGAAGACTATAACGTCATTTGCACAATCATATGTCATCTCATCAAAGAACATCACTATGTTTTCTGTCATTGAAAAGACGATGACATCTCAGTCAAAGAAACGGTTTGAATCATGCTATGAAACGTCTATCGACTGCATGATCTACTCAGTTCTATTGTTTCGAACAGAGACTCTCAATTCATATCAACTATGTGAAAGAGTCTTTGCAAGCGACTGAGAATCACAGCTAGTCTATTCACAGTCTATCATTCGAAGATCGACGATCAGACGAAACGAGTCAATCAAGACGTTGAACGCGAACTTAGAATCTACTGCAATTACATGCAGAACGACTGAGTCAAATGAATATCTATGGTGAAATTCAGCGACAATTTCAATATCTTCTCAATCATCTCAATGACTTCTTTCTACTTCAATAAAGAATTTCACTCTTGAATGAGTTTCGATTCAGATACGACTGACTACGAAACAACTCATGAACGACTTGAAGCTAGAAAAGCAGACGATATTGTCATTCGAATGAAAGAGCTACTGAGCTTCGACCGTCAACAATTGAAAAAGACGAAGCTGATCATCGAAGTTCAGATCAATAAACATAGACGAGACGTCATCTATGAAGTAGATGACTGAGTTTGACTATCTTTCAGAAACGTCAAGACAACAAGACTCTGCAAAGATTTGAAAGATAAACAACTAGAATCGTATCAGATCACTGTCAAAGCGAAGATCTTCTATCATCTTTGCCTATCAGTCAGCATGAAGCATCTGCATTCGATGTTCAGTTCGAAGCTACTGCGATCGTATTCAGAAGACTCTCTACCAGAACAGCATGCAGAATCTTTCAGACTCATCATTATTGATGACGACAACGATGAACACTGAGAGATAGATGACATTTTGAACTTCAGACGCTATCGAGATCAAATACAGTACAAGGTCAAATAAAAAGGTCTAGATAGAGACAATGAATGATACTATGTTGATAAAGGTGAATTCGATGGCTTCGAGAAAGTTTTGAACGAATTTCATGCGCTATACTCAAGAAAGCCACGCTAGTACCGAAATAACTCAATAAGAAAGCAAGCAAACGAGCGACATTCATGCGAACATGAATTTTCGAAGGAAGAAGTAATGTTACGAGCGTATCAAGGCTGAATAGAACTAGTCAGTGCCTCTAGCTCAGATCTGACTCAGTTTCTATTTTCTTTCATCAACATCTCTTTGTTCAACATCATCTTTCTTTCTACATCACATTCTACTCGTGTCACAAACACATTCTCTTCAAGCTTAGCGCAGTCTCTGAATATTACTTAAATAGAAGCTCTTGTACTCATCTTCTTCTGTATTCTTAATATTCAGTTATAGCTATCTTTAAAGATCAAGCACTATTCAACTCTGACTTTCGCTGATTGACTCATTTAGGCATGATTCTGACAATTACTCATTTAGATATTCATTGATCATCAAGCTCTGAAGATTTTCATGAAAAACAAACAGCTGAGTCGACGTCAAGTCAACTATCTGAACATTCTATCGAAGTTCAATTTTCAGATCATCTTTAGATTGAGCAAAATGAACACTAAAGTCAATGTGCTAACTTGAATATCTTTAGCGAACGTCTCTGAATCAGCTAAACGACTTGAAGATTGCTTTCAAACTATTCTTATCTCTGATAGAGTTGATATTCTATCTATTGACTCGAAATTGAACGCAAATTCGAAATCAGAAGTCAATCTTTATCAGAAAGTACAATTAGTTAATCAAATGAATGAGCTTTGCAGCGAATATAAACAAGCTAAAAACGACAACAAGCTCAAGCTTCATAGCACTAAGATGAAGAACTGCGAAATTATTGATGACATTTTATTTAGAAAAAGATTACTTTAAGTTCTCAAGAACATGCACACAAAACTACTATAAGAAGTGCACGATCAATCTTTCATCTTTCATCTCAACAATAGACGAATTATTGATCTAGTTCAACGCTTCTACTATTGATCAGATCATCAAGCTACTATCAGACAGTACATTTAAAACTGTCAAACCTGTCAACAAAGCAAAGTCTTTAAAGATGCAATCAACAAACTTCATCAATCTCTATTTATCTCACTAGAACGATGAAAAGATATAGCTATGAACTTCATAACTGAGCTATCTTTGTCAAAGAACTATAACGTCATTTGCATAATCATATGTCATCTTTTCAAAGAACATCACTATGTTTTCTGTCATTGAGAAGATGATGACATCTCAGTCGAAGAAACAGTCTGAATTATGCTATGAAACGTTTATTGACTGCACAATCTACTCAGTTCTATTGTTACAAATAGAGATTCTCAATTTGTATTCATCATGTGAAAGAGTCTTTGTAAGCGACTACGAATTATCGCTAGTTTATTCACTGCTTATCATTTTGAGATCAACGATCAAACAGAGCGAGTTAATCAAGACGTTGAACGCGAACTCAGAATCTACTGTAATTACATGCAGAATGATTGAGCTAAATGAATATCTATGATTAAGTTCAGTAACAATGTCAATACATTCTTGATCATCTCAATGATTTCTTTCTACTTCAATAAAGAATTTCACTCTCGAATGAGTTTCAATTCAGATACAACTGACTATGAAATCACTCATGAACGAATTGAAGCTAGAAAATCAGATGATATTGTCATTTAAATGAAAGAACTACTGAACTTCAATCATCAACAATTGAAAAGACTAAGCTGATCATTGAAGCTTAGATCAATAAACATAGACGAGACGTCATCTACGAGATAAATGATCAGATCTGACTATCTTTCAGAAACATCAAAATCATGAGATCATGCAAGAATTTGAAAGACAAACAGCTAAATCTTTACTCAATCATTGTCAAAGTTGAAACTTTCTATCATCTTTATTTATCTACAAGCATGAAGCATATACACTTGATGTTCAGTTCTAAGATATTGCGATCGTATTCAAATGACTCTTTGTCAGATCAGCATATCAAATTACTCAGATCAATCACTATTGAAGACGAAGAACATTTAGAGATAGATGACATACTGAACTTCAGATGCTATTGAGATCGAATGCAGTACAAAGTTCAATAAAAAGATCTAGATAGAGACAATGATTGATACTATGTCAATAAAGAAGAATTCAATGACTTCAAGAAAGTTTTGAATGAATTTCATATGCTACACTCAAATAAATCGCGCTAAATAAACGAAACAACTGACAATAAAGCGAAAAGCGAGTCAGCAAACAGACTACATTCATGCAAACATGAATTTTCAAAGAGAAGAGTAATGTTACGAGTGTATCAAGATCATAAGACTAACAAGACTGAAATTCTAATCAATTTACAGAGTACACTAGCGCTTATTCTGCGAATTGATTAGAACTAGTCTGCGTCTTTATTCAAGTCTTTATTTGAGCTCTTTTGTTTTTTCAACATCTCTTTGTGTTATTAAACATTTCTTTTTCATCATCATTCTACATCACATCTTTATCTGCGTCATCTTGTTTTCTTTAAGTCTAGCGCAGTTTCTGAATATTAGTATATATAGAAGCTTTGATACTTAGTTTCTTCTGTATTCTTAATATTCAGTTATAGCTATCTTTAAAGATCAAGCACTATCAACTCTGATCTTCACTAATTGTATCATCTAAACACGATTCTGACATTGCGCTAGTGTACTCTGTGAATTGATTAGAGTTTCAGCCTTGTCAGCCTTATGATCTTGATACACTCGTAACAACAACGCTGATCACGATGAATTTATGAACGTTCAGAAGATAGTTGATGATTTTCATATTTGATATTTGAACAAATCGCGCTAGAAGCGCTTTCGACTATTCAGTCAATCAGAATTTAATGAGTCTGAGTCTGTGAAATCATGATTGAGCAATCAATTGAATTGAGCAGAAAATACATTCATGTGAACATAAATCGTCAAAGAAAAGAAGTAATGTCACGATTCTAGCCTTGTCAGACTCAGTTTTCTAGCCTTGTCAGATCTATTCTCGCTTCGTCACATCAACTAGTTTCTATTAGATCTAGACTAACTTAACGTCATCTGTGTAAGGCGTCAACCCTTTCGAGTCTAGCGTGAGCTGAGAAACATACATATGTAGTCAGCTTCTTTTCTGTAGCTATCTTTCTTTCTTAGCATTTATCTTCTAGTTAAATGACACTCATATTGACTCGCTTTATGCTGACTTCTAACAATATGCGCGTAGATAATACAATCAAATTTGATAGTAACTTAGTAATATTTATTCATATAGAAAGTTAACACTAGACTATGAAATACAGAAGTGAACTCTTTTCTATATACTCAAAGAACTAAGCTTAAGCATCGTTGATGAGACAAGCGAAATTACATGCAACTTATGTGAGATTTCTTGAAGATTGTATGTAACTTGAACTCTTATCATTGATGAAACGTCAAAGATTGTATGTGACTTAAACTCTTGATAGACTTAGAGACTCTGAGAATCAACGATAGAAGTTTTCATAAACTCAGATTCTCATCTGAGAAATCAATGATAGCGTTGAAGAATAGTTCTTGTGTCTGTTCTTTATTCTTTGAAGAGCTTTGACTTTTATAGATCTGAATTCTGACACAAGATCAATCACTTTCTATGATTTACAATAATTTCTTGTTACAAGCGTATCAAGACTGAACAAGACTGAAGCTTTAATTAATTCATAATGAACGCTAGCAAGTTCTCTGCGTAATGATTAGAACTAATCAGCGAGCTAGTCAAATTTGATTTAAATATGATTTAACACTTTTTTTCTTTCTCAACACTCTTTTCTTTCATCAACATCTTGTTCATCTACATCACATTCTTTTCATGTCACAAACACATTTCTTTCAAGTCTAGCGCAATCTCTGAACATTACATAAATAAAAGCTTTTGTATCAATCTTCTTCTGTATTCTTAATATTCAGTTATAGCTATTTCTAAAGATCAAGCACTATCAATTCTGAGCTTCATTGATTGTATCATTTAAACATGATTCTGTTATTATATTAAGAATTTGTTAATCACATGATACTGATCTCATTACTCATTCAACATAGTCATTTAGACAGAATGAGTTTAAAGAAATTTATTTATTTGATGATCAATGATAATTAAAAGATAGAATAACACTAAAGAGTTGAATAAAATCAACGATGAGACTGTTTGAATAGCTAAACTACTTATTGCTCATTAAGTACACAAAGTTCACTCACTTATGAAAATCACGATAAAGAATCTTCATAAATTGCTCAAGAATCAAATCGATCGATAGAATCAATAATAAAAAATCTTCGTTGTTTGCTAGAGAATCAATCAAATTAACAAATAAATCTCATCTTCTTTGTTGAAGATTAAACATCACTTTATACGCTCTTCTTCTTCAATCATCAAGCATCATCATTTGTTCAACTCTCTTTCAAACAAATCTCATCATGTCTAGTCATTCGTTTATTGAAGAGCATTTCAAAGAATTTCGAAATTATTTCTTTCAAATCTCTGATGCTGATTCATTGAAATCACGAACGAAATTATCAAGTGCTGCATCATTCATTCATGAAGATGATGAATCATTTGCTAAAATGATAATACTCTTCATGTTCTACAAAATTTAAAAGACTTGAAGTTTAGTTCTTGATGAAGAAACAGATTAACTCTATGAGTTAAATAAACAACAAGAAGACGAAATCAAAGAATTGAAGACTAAACTTCAAGTTAAAGAAAACACTTCTTCTGATTTCATCTACTCTGAGCGTTCTAGATCTCAAAAAATATCTGATTCTTCGCTGTTTACTGATGAAAAGAACTCTATTTGAAAGAATTGATATGAAAAAATTCAGAATAAACTAGAGATCAACATTGATCTCTTTTCTAATGAATGAGTCAAATTGAGTTATATACATTCTAGATTATTCAATAACGCAGCTGAGATCACTCAAGCTAGACGTGAACATGACTGTGTTCATTTTTATAAGATTGTTAACGATCTTTTGAAAGAGCTAGCTCAATTGTTCAATGATTCAAATAAGAAAGTCAACTTTCATAAAGAATACTACAACTTAATTCAAGAATTCAAGAAATTCAGTGAATTCTATACTTAGTTTCAACGTTTATCTTTCTATCTAGACTATCATGAGAAGCAACTGATCGCTGATTTGAAAAATAAAATACATTTTCGTCTTTGATTCATTTGAGTAGATCAACTAGTTCAATCTGATTTTCTAAAAGAAATTCATTTCTATCTGATTCATTTAAATAATGATCAGTGAGTTATTTGAAAGATCAAGAACAAGATCAAATGCGTTAATGATTTTTCTAAAACTATCTTTCATAAAGCGACTGTTATCACTTAATCAGTCAATCATTCAAAGTCTGATCAGCTAAAGTCGCGCGACGCGATTTTAACTAACGTCAAAGAAGCAAACATTTTAGTTGAAAGCTGTTTCATATATCATAAATCAGATCATAGCTTTAGAAAGTGCTTCAATCAATCTACTAGAATTAATGCAGTGAACAATAAATATGATTGCTTTGATTTTGATTCGAATTTCAATTCAAAAAACTAGTCATCTCTTCAAAAGTCATCAAAGAAATAGAGATTATATCTTTGTGCAAACTAGATGAAATTCTATTGAAAGAAAATTACTTTGAAAAGTCGTTTCTAATTGATGCTTATCTCATCTCTCAGAATCAATCTTTCAGTCTTTGTTCTCTGATAGACAGTGATTCAATCATCTACATGATTATACATTCTAATCTAGTCAATAAAGTATGCAAGAAACTGAGAATTTAATTTATATTACTGACAAAAGAGAAGCTAATAAGAGATTATGATGAGAAGATATTTAAGAAGATCATCACTCATAAAATTCTACTCAATCTCATCATTGAAAGTCATAAGAAATTGACTGTATTAATGTTAATAGCTGATATTAATCATCATGTTAAAGTCATATTGAGTAAGTTTTGAATGAACAAAAACGAAATATTATTGAATATGTGAAACAACGTCATTGTTTTTTCAGATCAATTGAATACTTCTATTTCGATTTTTTTAATTTCTCTTAATTCAAAGCATTTAAATTGATCGCGATCAACTTCGTCTTCTTCAATCACTCAGACTAAGATTTTTATGATGCTCAAATGATTCATTCGAAAAGAGTCATTCTCAATTCAAAGCATAAACACAGCTTCATTCAAAATACTGTTGAATCATTCAAAAAAAAACAAGATTGAAGTCTTTGCTTTATTCATGATGAACATCAATAGAAAAATCGCGTACAATACTCACTGCGATTTGAACGCTTTAAACGTCTTTTCAATCAATGAAACGACTCAGAATTTGAAAAATATTAAAGCAAAGTTATCATTGAAATATCATGAGTTTCTAAATGTTTTTGATCAAGCTCAATTGAATAAACTACTCTTTCATTGCTTCTACGATCATAAAATTGAGCTCATCAGTGATTCAATGCTTTCTCGCTGTTGAGTTTATCAAATGATCTTTGTCAAACATCTGAAAGTAAAAGAATACTTAAACGAGAATCTGTCGAAGAAATTCATTACTTTTAGTCAGACTCTTTATTTCTCTCTCGTTCTATTTGCTCTCAAAGCAAATGAAGATTTTCGATTCTACATGAACTATTGAATGCTAAATGTCATTTTCAAAGAAAATAGATATTTTCTATCGCTGATAAAATAGTGAATTGCAAACATCTGACTAGATTGAACATCATATCAATGTTCAACAAACTTCAAATGTATTTCAATAGCGAGAATTACATTACTTTTATCACTGCTTTAAAAGCATATAAATACAAGATGTTATCATTTAAACTGACTAATGAATCAATCTTCTTTCAGCAATATATGAATGACATTTTATAAAACTTTCTGAACGACTTTTGTCAAGTCTATCTAAATAACATTCTCATCTATAGCAAAATAAGAAAGAAACATAAAGATCACGTCAAACTAGTATTGAGTCAACTACATGAAGCTAAACTGCAAATAAATATTGAAAAGTGCAAATTTAATGTGAAAGAGATTGTCTTTCTAGAAGTCATTGTATCAGAACTAAATCTTCGTATGAATTTTAACAAAGTGACAGTCATAATCAGCTGAATCACTTCAATCAATTTAAAAGAAATTCAAAGCTTCGTGAGATTTATTAACTTCTATCATCGTTTCATTAAGAACTTTTCGAAGCTAGTAAAATCATTCACTCAGCTGACTAGAAAGAACACGTCTTTTGTTTGAAACAAGATTTCTGTTTAAGTCTTTGACAATTTAAAGAAACAAGTTAGCTTAATCTCAGTACTTCGTCACTTTGATCTCAAACGACAAGCTATTCTGAAAATCAATGCTTTGAACTATGTAAAAGATGAAATACTATCTCAGTACAATGACGAGAAAGTTCTTCATTCGATGATCTTTTACAGTAAAAGCATGATCTTTGCTGAAATCAATTATCACATCTATGACAAGAAATTGCTAATCATTATTCAATGCTTTGAACATTGATCACTCAAGCTAAAATGCACTGAACTACTCATTCAAATGTTCATCAATCATCAGACTTTGAAGATCTTCATGAAAAACAAACAGTTGAGTCAATGACAAGTCAACTATCTAAACATTCTATTGAAATTCAACTTTCAGATCATTTTTAAATCAGGCAAAATGAACATTAAAGTTGATGCTTTAATCAGAATGTTTCTAGCAAACATTTTTGAATCAGCTCAGCGTCTCGAAGATAGTTTTCAGACTATTTTGACTTTCAATAAAGTTGATATTCTATTTATTAAATTGAAAGCAAATCTCTATTAATGAGTATGAATGATCAATTAAACAGATGAGTTCTGCAGCAAATATAGACAAGCTAGAAATGAAAACAAGCTCAAATTTCATATCACTAAACTGAAGAACTGCGAAATCATTGACGATGTTCTATTTAGAAAAGATTTACTGTGAGTCTCTGAGAACATGCACACGAAATTACTACAAGAAGTGCATGATCAATCTTCAATCTCTCATCTCAACAATAAATGAATCATTGATTTAGTTCAGCGTTTCTACTATTGATCAGATTGTTAAGTTACTATTCAATGATACATTCAAAACTGTCATGCTTATCAGCGAAGCAAAGCTTCTAGAAATAGCATCAATGAACTTCATCATTCTCTTTTGATTTCACAGAAATGCTGAAAAGATATAACTATGAACTTCATCACTGAACTATCTCTGTCAGAAGATTATAATGTCATTTGCATAATCATATGTTATTTCATTAAAAAACATCACTATGTTTTCTGTCATTAAGAAGACGATGATATCTCAGTTGAAGAAATGATTTAAATTATGCTATGAAACGTCTATCAACTGCATGATCTACTCAGTTCTATTGTTTCGAACAGAGACTCTCAATTCATATCAACTATGTGAAAAAGTCTTTGCAAATAACTGAGAATCACAGCTAGTTTATTCACAGTCTATCATTCTGAAATCAACAATCAATCAAAACAAGTCAATCAAGACGTTGAATGCGAACTTAAAATCTATTGCAATTACATGCAGAATGACTGAGTCAAATGAATATTTATGATGAAGTTCAGTGACAATTTCAATATTTTCTCAGTTACTTCAATGATTCTCTTTTACTTCAATAAAGAATTTCATTCTTGAATGAGTTGATCAGCGATGAAACTCACCTGTACGCGATGCTGACTACAAATCTACTGTTTAGCTACAGTGAAGTCTAGAAATTATCAAAAGTTTGAATGACATCGAGACGTTACGTGATGATGAAGCGCTGTGCGTTGATCGCATGCAAAGTTTTCGCGATCGCGCAGACTTTGATAATCTCAATGCGCATGTTACAAAAAGCAATCTGCACGCAGATGAGAAAGTCAAATAGAACGCAGAACTACGAGGAAAATTGCTTATGAAAATCATTCGATTCAGTATCTTGTCGTCGTAACAACGAGAATCAAGACAGAACATTCTTGCGTTTGATCTGTTGAGAGTGATTAGCAGAAAGAACTTGAATCACGAACATTCTTTAAATCTACGTGCTAACTACGTATAGATTTTGTTAAGACTACGTGTCTGTTACTACAACATGAGCAACTCACGAGACTCGTTAAGTTCAACATGAGCAAACTCAAGAGTCTCATTAATATCGTTTAACAGACGTTCAGACACAGACATTCTATACGTGAGCAATACGCTGACGAGAAGACTTTGTTAAAAGAAGAGAAACACAAGCGAGTTAGTAGAGAATGATCAAACTACGCTGCCTGATTAGAAGTGTAGCATATAAACATCTCTGCAAGACACGATCGATCTGCACAAGAAAGATCTCTGCAGATAATGCAAAACAAATGAGTTGCACGTCTTACAAGCGAAGTGAGCGTCTGCAAGACGTGATATACAATGACGATGACTGTTGATCTTGAGAATCTCACTTCTTCACTGAGCTTTAACTCTCAAATGTCTTAATGATAAAATCAATCTCTAGTTGAAGACATCATCTGTATAGCTTGAAAGAATAGTAGCGTGTGTCGATGTGATTAGAGAAGAAATCGACTGTGATACGTCTGCGACTCATGCTTAAGAAGTAAACTGTCGAAATCTGAGCAGTGAGAGATCTTATTCGTCTTGAACTGTGAATCTGTCGCGAGAAAACTCTTTGAGTAACTTCTCAAGTCTAAGGGGAAAATCAGCATAGAAATCGTGCTCTATGTATGTTGCATGCAACGTATACAACATATTTTTGATAGACTCACAATCAATTTACGACGATTGATCTAGTCTTTAGCAGCGAGAAAATACAGTTCATGACACGCAAGTGCGAGATACGAATCGATCTGCATCAGAGATCAAATCATCTTTCGATCATCACAGAGCTATGTCTACAAACAATCTCAGTGCAATTCTCGACTCAATGACTTTGAAAGAAAATGAATACAGAAGCATTGAGTGCTTATCTGCAAATACATCTATCTTTGAAACGCTCTCTAAACGACAAGACTATGATGAATGACAGAGTGTGCAAGATTATCAAAGTGCTACAGAAGATCATCGAGAAATCTACTCTCTTGACAAAGTCATCAAATCAAGCAAGAGACTTTTGAAATCAAAGCTGCTTCGAAGTAGTAATGAAATCAAGACGACTGCGAATCATATGAAAAACGCAAGACACATTAAAAGCGTGAAATGAATATCTGAAGCATAACGATCATAAAAACAAGATCATTTAACAAACGAAACGCGCACACTTCAGAACACAAATGCATGAGCTGAGCGAAGCATTCAAATCGATATGACGCTTTGCAAAATAAGCTAGAATCGAAAGTCAGCTATCTAAAAAGCTTTCTCAGTTTTCGTCACTGAAGCAAAGCGACATCGATCATATGACAACGACGTTCGAGAAAAAAATCAAGATACTGCGAGAAAAGTTCTTTCTCTCATCTTCTCAAGCGAATGTCAGCGACATTGCAGAATCATTCATATCTCTGACAGTCTCATTCAATTCACGCATCACAGAAGATGAAGTGAAGCAGACAATCAGACGAGTAAAAGCAGACAAAGCGTCGAGCGCTTTAGATATTTCAAACAGAGCGCTTCAAGCGAGTCTCGCAGAACTGATCTCAGTACTGACGAGTTTATTCAACGCATGCGTAACACACAAGTATCATTCGAAGCAGTTCAAAAAGACTCAGACAATAGTACTATGCAAATTGAAGAAAAGTGATTATATCAATTCAAAGACGTATCGACTCATTGCTTTGCTTGATATCATGAGCAAAGCGCTGAAGTCAATCATGATCAAAAGACTGAGTGACATAGTTGAGACTCATTGCATGCTATCAAATGCTCAAATGAGAGTGAGACGCAAGTGATTCATGATCTCGACGTTAGATCTACTAGTAGATCAAGTTCACACAGTGTGAGACTGTGAAATCAAATATGTGATCTTCATGCTAAGCTTAGACGTCGTTGAAGCGTTTAATTGAGTCTCACACGTCAGACTTCTGCACACGCTGAAAATGAAAAGAACGTCGAGCTACATAATTGAATGAACACGCAGCTTTCTAGAGAATCGAGAGATGTCGCTAATATTTGATGAACAAACGAGCGACATGCGCGAGATAAACGCAGACATATCGCAGAGATTTTTCATTTCATCGATTCTCTTTCTATTCTTCAACGCAAGTCTAATTGAAAAATGCGAAGCACTGAGAATTAAAATCGAAGTGCTTGACTTCGTAAACGATATTAACATTCTAGTCTACGACAGATTCACTGAAGAAATTTGCAGAACACTGAGCAAAGCACACGACGTCTGCGCGAAATGAGTTCGCACTCATGACGCAACGTTCGCATCAGAAAAGTACGAGCTCACGCATTTCACTAGAAAATCGAAGAGATTTGACATGATGACTAGCATACAAATAGAAAGCTCAGTTATCAAATCAAAATCAGACGTACGAGTTCTAGAGATGCAACTGAACATGAAACTGCAATGAGACGCGCATCTTCGACAAATAGAGACGAATCACATCACAAGAATGCTGACACTTAGTCGTCTTAAAGTCTTCACATGAGAAGCTATCTTTACAAAAGCGAGACAAGTATACTCAGCAGTAGTGAGATCAGAAATTGCATTCGAAGCGTCAGTCTGACATCAGCGCGACAAGAAAGATGAACTGTTGAGCAAAGAACGCAGACTAGAAACACTTTAGAATCAGACTCTGCGTCATGTAGCAAAAGCATTCAAAAGAGTAAACATCGAAACTTTAGAGACAGAAACATACATGAGTTCGCTACATGTTCATCTGAACATGCTACAGAACAAGATCATGCTACACAGTCGAGTCAATGATCGAATGCAAGAGATCAAACAAGCATGCGAACTAATACGCGCTCGTTTGACGAGAGTTAATCGCGTCATTTCTCGCTCACTCGTCATCAAGAAAATAGTACTTCTGAATGTCTTCATTCAAGAAGATGCGAAGATACAGTTGAGACGTAGACGACATATTTTCTTCTTCACAACGATTTCAACAAGCGATAGCATCGCAATAACGCAGTATCACAAAGATCAATGAAATCAACGATGGGAAAAGTACAGAGAACGCGTTGCAGACATCAACGCAATCTCAGCACAAAGATTGCATCTGAGCAATAAGATGATAAAGATGCGTGATGATTTTCAGAAAGCAGAAAGCACTCTTGCAATGCACATCAGAATTGAACGCATAGATCTGAATGCTTATCTGCACTCTAGAAACGTTTCAGGCATGAATAGCTCGCGATGCGACTGCGAATGAAGTCATCAGACGACGAAGCATGTACTCATGCACTGCTTGAACTGATCGCATCTGCGATCAAGAATGCTACAAGATGCTGACTTCTCAAACTATTGAATAATTGTCATTATCACGAAGAGTTTCAGAGCAGTAGCGAAGATGATGATGAAAACGAAGCTCTTGAAGCAATTTAGAGTGACTAAAACACTCGTTCTTTAATGTGCAATCAACGCGAACAAATTTGATACATAGTCTCAAAACTCACTGTTTCGACTGCGTGAAGCAGTTGTGTAGACTGCGAGTGATTTTCTACCTCAGAGAATTTTGTTCACTCGATACAGATAGCATAGAGTTTTTCATGAGTCGATCTAATCGATGTCACAAGAATGTATGAATTTATTATTATTATTCTTGAATGAGTTTTGATTCAAATACAACTGACTATAAAACAACTTATGAACAACTTGAAGCTAGAAAAGCAGATGATATTATCATTCAAATGAAAGAGCTACTAAACTTTGATCATCAACAATTGAAAAAGATGAAGCTGATCATCAAAGTTCAGATCAATAAACATAGATGAAACGTCATTTATGAAGTAGATGACTGAGTTTGACTATCTTTCAGAAACGTCAAGACAACGAGACTCTGCAAAGATTTAAAAGACAAACAGCTAAATCTTTATCAAATCACTGTCAAAGTAAATATCTTCTATCATCTTCATTTATCAGTCAGCATGAAGCATTTGCATTTAATGTTCAGCTCAAAGCTATTGCAATCATATTCAGAAAACTCTTTATCAGAACAGCATTTAGAATCACTCAGATTAATCACTATCAAAAATGATGAACATTAAGAAATAAATGATATATTGAATTTCAGACGCTATCGAGATCAAATACAGTACAAAGTCAAATGAACAAATCTAGATAGAAACAATGAATGATACTATGTTGATAAAGTGAAATTCAATGACTCAGAGAAAGTTTTGAACGAATTTCATAAGCTATATTCAAACAAATCGCGCTAAATATCGAAATAACTATCAACAAAAGTGAGCAAATGAATTACATTCATGCAAACATGAATTTTCGAAGAGAGAATAATGTTATGAGTGTATCAAGACTGAACAAGACTGAAGCTTTAATTAATTCACAATGAACGCTAGCGAGTTCTTTGCGTAATGATTAGAACTAATCAGCAAGCTAGTCAAATTTGATTCAAATATGATTTAACACTCTTTTTCTTTCTCAACACTCTTTTCTTTCATCAACATCTTGTTCATTTACATCACATTCTTTTCATGTCACAAACATATTTCTTTCAAGTCTAGCGCAGTCTTTGAACATTACATAAATAAAAGCTTTTGTATCAATCTTCTTCTGTATTCTTAATATTCAGTTATAGCTATCTTTAAAGATCAAGCACTATCAATTCTGAGCTTCATTGATTGTATCATTTAGACACGATTCTGAAAATTTCATCAATAACTAAGCATATAAGCATTTATTTGAATTCAACAAGTCAACAACAGCGAAATTTATTAAGCATTAGTATCTAATCTAATTAAACTGCTACCAGATTTAACCTAGCTGTTGATCAAAGAAAGTGATTGATCTTGTGATGATTAAAGAAATACGATAGACACTCTTTTGCAACAATCATTCAGATATGATTAAGCTTTTTTTTGTAAAGTCTAAATCTCATCTGATCACTAACGCTGTTGCATAAGAGATTCAATTCAAGTAACTCACATGTCATTTCAAACTATCACATGCTGCGTCACTACAAGAATGATACAATTGTTCAATTGTTGCTTGCATCTCATTTGCATGCTTTGTCTGACAAGACTGTCATTTGAATATTCTCACTTATATTGCTTGTAACATACTTTATGACTTCAACACAATTTGAGATCACTTGATTCAACTATATGATTTTTATAAATGCTGTGACATGAGTTAATTCAGACTTCAAATGACTCATTCATTTTCTTTCTCAGCATCAGTAAAGATAATTTTCAGAAGAACAATTGAATATTTTGAAGAGTCATGAAGACACAATAAAGAACAATACATGCTCACTTGATGATTTCAACATTTCTTCAAAAGTTGATAGTACTTGAATTATTATTCTTTTTTATGAGAAAGTTTAAAGTCTTAATTAAGAACTTTTAAATAAGATTGCATTTGCTTTAAATTTATCACTTTATTTTCTATGTTAGCATTTGAAGTATCAGAGTCATTGTTATGAGCATGCACTTTAAATCAATCTAACATAAATCATGTCAAACTATTATAAACTAGTACAAAGCTGATGTTGACACGTTAGTGATTTAACGTGTTTTCATGAGTATAAAATCTTCAACGTGTTACATCTTCTTTCTTCTTTAGCTTTGAACTTCTAGTTAGAATACACTTATATAATTCGCTTTATGCAGACTCATAACATGAGTTCAAAGCTCATTAATCTTACTATCAACATGTAGATGATATAAAAACAAGTTACACTGTTGAGAAATAAAGTACAGATGCAATATAAAAAGTCGTATTGAAGCAACAGAGAAAGCAAATAATAAACATGTGCAATGATCATGCTAGTAGAAAGATACTGTAAAACATGTATATGTTATGAATGTGTCAGAATTGAATAAGATCAAAGCTTTAATTCTAATCAATTCACAGTGAACGTTAGCGAGTTCACTGCGTATTGATTAGAACTAGTCAATGATTTAGTTGAGAGCTGACTCAGATCTGACTCAGATTTGACTCAAATATAACTCAGCATCTTTTTTCTTTTCTAGCATCTTCTAATCAGCTTCTATTATCTTCTAAACAAACACACTTCTTTGTGTTACGAATGATCAACAGATTTCTATGACAAACATATTTCTTTATGTCACAAACATCTTTTGAATCAACATCTTTCTTGTGTTTCAACACGTTCTCTTTGAGACTAGCATCGATCTGAGTAACTACTATATAGAGCGTGTTTTTCTTGTCTTTTGTATCTTCTTTCTTTGATATTCTTAAAGTCTTAGTTATAGCTATCTCTATAGATCAAACATTCTAGTCACGCATGCACTCTGATTAGTTTCTAGACATGATTTCAACAGTATATATCTCTCTTTATCTACAAGTCGCAATGACATTTATATGTACACTCAAGAAACGCTCTTCAACTCTTTTATCATTGACTCAAACTTCGATCTCTTTTCTCTTACTAACTATCTCATAAAAATGATGCAAGCAGTCTTACGACATTCATTTCTCATTTAATTAGTGATCATTTCTTGATCATTACAGAAAGAAACAAGAAGAAAACAGAAAGAGAACAACAAAAGAACAATTTATTTATCAACGCTTAAGAAAACAGAAAGAATATAATTTATCATTAACGTTCGAGCAATTGCTTTTGAATGCTTTCATTCATTATTTTTCATCAACTTAATATCATTCTTAACGCAGTAGAAATAAAATTTAGACTCATAGACTGCAATCTTTGTCTCTTTTATTCTTTCATAAGCTTTTCTCATCTGATTCAATGCAGATTTTTGATGAAATTCAATAAACTCTTTTACTTGCTTCAGATTTTAATCAAACAAAAGACTTTTTTCTTTCAACATCTTCATTGAATTTCAGTTTTGAAGATTTATCAACATGTTTAAAGTTGAACATACTTCTTGAATTTTCATGATGACAGAATGACGAAACAATACTTTTTCTTGTTTATTATTTTCTAGTTCAGAAGAGATCATGTTCATAAGTCTTTGATCTCACAATGCAATGATCACTTTATTCTTAGTTTCACATTTTGCAATTTTTATGTTGACTTCATCTTTGAAGATCGCTGTGTGATAAATGAGCACTGCAATGCATTGTTCATCAGATTTATCTTTATTATCATGTGATAAATGTGACATTCAGAAACAAACATTGTCTGCAAAGTAAGATTGATTCACTCATTTCAGAGCTGATCTTCGCGAATCATTCTCATTGAACATCTTAAGTACTACGCAGTGAGTATACTCATTCATTGCTAGATTTCGCTTGATCGCTTCTTTTCATCATTTTTTCATGTGAAGATGTAAATCAAGAATAAATTCATTGTCTTTATCAATTAACTCATCTGCAAACATTGCTATGCTTTGAATTCAACTTTGTTCTCTATCACTCATCAAATTATTGACATTCAGATTTACATGTTTTATGAGTTCTGAATCATTCTTGAAAGTAATCTTCATGAAATATAAAAAGATCAGAAGATTGATTTCATGATTCAATCAAAAAGTCATAATAATGAGATAGTACACTATATTCTGATGTACTAGTTGTTGTAATGTGATGTACATAGTCATTCTTAATCAGTCATGATTTGTAAGATTTAAGTCATTTCTCTGATATCATAAGTACATGTTTAGTTTCTCTTTTATCAAGACTCATGTATTGTTGTTCAATATTCAATCAAACACATTTAATAACACTATTACATCATTTTTCTTTCACTTCTGATACTTGATCTTTTTTATGAACATATTATGAATCAGAAATGTATCAATCTTGTAGTTCTGTGACATATGCAATCGTAGTTGAAATAGTTGTAGTGAGTCAGTGAAGCGAAAGAAATGACTATCTCAACAAAATCAGTCTGCGAAAGTGACATTAATTTTCACGAAATGTAGTTGAAATCTATAGTCATATATGATATTTATATGATCAATAAGTATTTCAAACAACAGCTCATTTATCAATAGCTTGAGTTTATTTTTCAATCTCTGAAAATGTGAATGACATATAAATGTTTTTTCACTCTTAGTTTTGAAGCAATATTCTCTCAGCAACTTCATTGTCATGATCAAAGATATTAAATCAAGATAATCAAGTCTCTGCTTTCATGTATGAGATACTCATATACAAGAGCATGCTTTACCTTCTTTCATTTCTTAAATATTTTCAATGATTTGATAATGCAATCATTAAACTTTCAATCATACGCTTTCTATCGCTGTTACAATGATAGCTTTCTTGCAAACACTTGCAGTATCACTCATTTTTGTTTCTAAGCTGTACTGTAGAAGAATCTTTTCATCATTCATAATTACATCTAGCAAAAGAGCAAGTCTTTGCTCATCATATTTTGCTAGCTTCAAGAATGTTAAAGCAATTAAGATAAGAAAATGAAAAGATATAAAAAGATGTACATGTGATGTTCTTGAAGAATTGTACAACATGAACAAAGTGATCATGTCAGAAAAGATTGATGTGACAACTTTTAATGATTGATGAGATTTTATCATCAGACTTTGCATTGCTGACATTAATGAATTAAGATCTGAAATCATTACTACATCACTTGCAATCAACATGAAGTGTAAGTCTTCATTCTTCAACATTACTGATGAGCATCTTGATTGCAATGACAGTATCAATAATCTTGATCTTCTTTTGAAATTGAATTGCAAGATTGCTGATGAGCTAAAAACAGTCTCAACATGATCTGTTTTCAAGATCATGTCGCTGATACATTTACATAGCAAGTCAAACTTTATTCATCTTCAATTCATGTGATTTAACTTCTCATTCATTAACATAACTTCAATCTGATTCATGATCAATTTGTTAAAGTCTGTGAATTATGAGAATAAAAAGATCAAAACTTGATCTTTGCTAACAGTTGCTTGCATCACTTTATAATATACTATTTGCTTCATCATTACTCTGATCAGATGTTCATTCTGAACTCTTGCAATAACAACATGCATTTTATTCATCACTTCTCTTTTTACTGAATATAATGAAGAATCTTTCTTTAAGATTCAAAGATTCAGTAGCTTTAAATCTCATCTGTTCATCATGATTCTTTTTATCTCAGTTATATCTCTTCTCTCTTTTTCAATTCTTTTATGCTCAATATTCATTATCTTTCATTCTTCTTTCTTATTAATCATTCTTGAATAAAGTGAGTTGTTATCAAGAAATTTCATGAAGCTGTACATTAAATTCTTTACATTGACATGTAATTGCATAATCTGATCTTGAAATTGATAAATTGCTATCTGTCGTTCTTGTTCTGTGCGCAGAGAGTTCAAGTAATTAACTAGTTCTTTTTGATCATTTATGAAGTGTTTCAAATGATGCAGCATTATTACAGAGCTTGCTTTAATGAGTGTCATTAAAATGATGAAAGTAAAGATAGTTAAAGAATTCAAATGAGATTTTTCTGAGAAAATGCATAAGAACTTTTGTTGATGAAAGCTTCAATGTAAGCTTTTAATGTTTGAGAAAACAAATGTTGAGTGAAGAATTATGTAAGATGTTTAGTCATTTTAATGTGAGTTCAAATAACAGAGATGATGAAATACATGAGATTTTTAGATGTTTTAATGCAAGTTTAAATAACAAAGATGATAATTATGTTGAAAGATAAAAAATACATGCTGAGTCTTTTAAAGCTCAACGCTAGTAGAAATTGCTTGCAGTTTTGCAAATAATTCTTCTGCGACTTACGCTTGTCATAGCTGAAGAGATGTTGATGACTTGATATTAGTAACAAATTTCTCAACTGACTGATTGACTATTTTTCTATGCTATCTGCTGCATGTCACATGAGTTAAATTGACTTAATGTAACATCATGTTGTCTTGTTATGTGTTATTTAAATCAATCTTGATATATTTTTGATTTTCGATCTTGATATATACTTTAATATACAATCATTGATCGATTTTGATTCTTACTCTAAGCTTTAGCTTTAATCATTACGCAGTAAACTTTAGTGTGTACTCTGCGAATTGATTAGAATTTCGCTTTGTTTATTCAAGATTAAAGCATTTTGAAACTTTTAATCTTCAATACTGAAGTAATTCAATATTGACATTGCAAACATTTGAATCTTCATTCTCATTCTTCTTTTTATATACTTAAGTAACTTGAAGCAACTTTATAACATTCTTAACAATTCATGATCTTCTTGTATCAACTTCGCTTCTTGATGACTTGTCAGAGAAAGAGCTAATATAAGTGACGTTGTATAAAACAGTGTTATTGAAGCTGTACTTTTGAATGTGAACAATCTTATCTTAACTCAACAGAAGTCTCAGTGACAGACACTTTTTTCAAGTTTACAAAGACTTTCAGTTAATAGTGAATAAAATTCAGTGATGCATTTGAGTTTCTGATTGAAACATTGATCGCAATTTCTGACAAAGTTTTCTCAATAAACGTTGTCATTGATAGATTCTGATCTTCATTCTTCTGTTCATTGCTGATCTCACTTTTAAATGCTCAATTTACACACTTTTTCAATCTATTTTCTACAATTATTTCTTTCAAGATTACTTCATTGAACTCTGCAATTTTATATCATTCTTTTTCAGTGTTCATCTTCACTACTTGAAAAGATTTCAGTCATCTTCATGTCAATTTCAGCGTATGCATGTTGTTTAATTTGATGTCATGCAGTAGTATAAAATTATTCTTCAGAATTGAACTAGTATAAATGCATCTGTACTTAGACTGATTGCATCAAGTTGAGTACTTGAGTTCAAGTTAAGTACTCGACTTGAAAAGTGTTGAATTAAGTTGAAAGATTTTTGAATTCAAGTTGCGTCAAGTTGAAAAGTTGAATTCAAGAACTTGAATTGAGTTGAGAAGTCTAATTCAACAATTCGACTTGAAAACTCGATTTAACTCAACAAGATATTAAACAGATGTAAATAGCTTAATTGAACAGTTTTCATGACTTTTCTTCATGACTTTCTACCATGTTTTCCCGTCATGACTCTCTATCAAAGTCAAACGATCTTCATGTTTTCTCATCATGACTCTCTATCATGACTTTCTATCATGACTCTTTATCATGACTTCTCTTCATGACTTTCTATCATATAGTCTTTATGTTTTTCGTCATGACTCTCTATCAAAAAGATAATGCAAAAAGATAATGCAAAAGTAAAAAATTGGAAAAATTTCTATATTTAACTTTCTTGACGTCAAGCTCAAGTTCTTGACAAGTCGAGTCAAGTTGACTCAATTCTCAGTTGAGTTGAGTCGCGTCAAGTTGAAAATATAAGCAACTCGACTTGAATTGAGTTGAAAATGTGAACAATTCAACTCAATGTTGATTTGAGTTCAAAATGTCAATTCAAAACTTGACTTGATAATCAGTTTATCTGTGATCATCTCATACATCTTTGTCAATCTCTTTTATTCTTCTCAAATGCAGCGTGATCTTCTTCAAATTCTCATTTTTGCATTCAAATTGTTAAGCGTAAAGAGTTAATAACTCATCAGTTGTGCAAACATTATCTCATGAAAAAATTTGTCAGATTGAAACATCAAGTTTTATAAAAAGAACAACATTGCAATCATACAAAACACAATATGAAGTCATTTCAATGAAAGTTCTTATGATGATTTTGTCTGCTCATAACACATTGACAAAGCTTCTGACTCATTTCATGCTTTCATCAACTATCATCTTGATCAAGACATTCACAACAGCTGTATGATTTCTCTTTACAAGATCATTCATCTGTGAATGATAAATCAACATCATCACTCACTTTATCTTATATTTCTCAATCAGTGTTTCTACAATCTCTTTGTTCTTTGATTCTTCGTTTATGATAAATCTTCTTAAACAGTCATGTTTGCAAATCACATCTTTTCACAGAAATTTCACTATCGCTTTCAAAGTTGCTGCTCTCAGAACTCTCTTTTCTACTCATTTTAAAAAGTCATTTCTTATCAAGACAATATAACATTTCTTTTTGCTTGAAAATATGTAAATAACATTCATCTCAATCTTCTTTCAGACTTTTGAAATTCAGATAGAATGCAAAGTCTTCTTCTCTTGTCTTAATGCTTGCAACTGACATTCTTCACAAAATTTTACATATATACATGTATTCTTTCATATTTTCTTTCATTAATATTTATCAATCATCTTTTGATATGTTCTTTCTCTTTCATGATGATTACTTTCATCATGCAGTTTCTGCAAAATATTACTGCGTTCTTCTTGAAGATTCATCATTCTTTGCACAGAAGCAGTCTTGTTAAATCTTTTAAACAAATGTTTATTTTAAATCATGAATTTCAGCGCTTCATATTTGAACTTTCAAAATTCTTTTGTTAACATTTTGAATAAGCGCAATAAGAAGATTAAATAATGAGTTATTTTCTTTAAGTGTTCTGAATATAAATCTTTCAATATTGACATGTCTTCTTCAACAACTATACTGACTGAGCAAAGATGAATGAAATTTAACTGAGCATTAATGAAGTTATTTATATCTTTCTTGTGAGTTTCATCTTCATTGTCTGAAGATTCTCTGAGTCTGCGCAAGAGTTCATTGAGTGCGCTATGCTTGCAATCAAGAACATGATGAACATCAAAATTAAACAAGCGAATTAAAGTAAATCATCATGTCATCAATGCTTCTGATAAGTCTGACGTAGATTGATTCAGTTGCATCATCAGAATGTTGATGTTTATTTCAATAATGAACTTTATGTCATATAGTCAATAACAAATCTTCTTCAATGTCTTCATCAGATCTTTGCATTCTTGCTTTTCAACATCATATCTTGTTTCTTACTCATTTCATAACTCACTTTCATATCATACGAAGTGTTAATTCTTAAAATTCAATGCTGTTTACTGTAACATCGTTCTTCATTCTTGAAGACTTATGTTCATGATGAGAACAATTTCTTCTGTCTGCTCAGAGTAATTCAGACTTCTCATGATCAATGCAGTGATTAATGTCAGCTTCAACTTGTTCATGACTTTCTTTTGTTCTCTTCTTTACACGAATTTAATCTTCTTTTTGAAGAGCTGAAATATTGATGCTGCAATCAAGACGAAATTCTTTATTCACACTCAATAATACATGCATACTTTAATGAATGCTTAAGCAAATGTGACATCATGATAAAAAAATTATTCTAGAATCTTGATAATTTTGAAATCTTCTGATCTGCAATCATGAAAGTCACAAACAAATTTCACAATCTTTATGCTCAACATGCAAAATTGCAACTTTTCGTCAAATATGATGCAATCAATGAGTTCAAAGTTTAAAAGTACAAAGTTGAGATTCTTAATGTGTGTTAGAGATTTGTCTAAAGCGAGTCAGATAGAGATGTCATTTAACTAAAAGATAAATGCTAAGAAAGAAAGATAGCTACAGAAAAGAAGCTGACTACATATATGTGTTTCTCAGCCGACGCTAGACTCAATAGAAACTAGTCAAGATGACGAAGCGAGAATAAATCTGACAAGACTAGAAGACTGAGTCTGACAAGACTAGAATCATGACATTATTTTCTTTCTTCAACGATTCATGTTTGCATAAATGTATTTTCTGCTCGACTTGATTGATTAAATTGTCAATTAGCGCGATTTGTTCGAGTATCAAATATGAAAATCATCAACGATCTTCTGAGCGTTCATAAATTCGTCGTCATCAGCGTTGTATCAATTGAGATCATTGTCATAGTCATTTCATTTGACTTTATACTGAAGTCGTCTTCGATATCAACGAAAATTCAATATATCATCGATTTTTCACTCGTCTTCGTCGTTTATCACTATTGAACCTGAGAATTCGTTCTTTTGACCAGGTAAGAAGTCGTTGACGGCAGAACGAAGCAGATCAGAATGAAATACATCATGAACATGCATAAACTCTGATAATTTCAGTTTATATGAAGAGTCAATGAAATCTAGATTGATGAAAAAATCAAGCATTTTATCATCTAGCTTCTTGAAAGATCTCGCTGTAATGATGTTTCTTTCATTCAGAAACATCTTTGATTCAATCTTATAATTAACTTCTTTTCTATGCTTATTGACTTGTTTCATCATTTGTTTTCATGTTTTGACTAGCGACTCGCGAGCAAACTTCAGTGTTTTGTTCATATGTTCAGATATATTCTCGACTTTAGTTGTCTGCAAGTGTTCATGAGAACTTTCATATTTGATGACATCAAATTCAAAGCTCATACGAGAATGAAAGTCTTTGTTTAGAAAGAAAGAAATCGAGAAGATGACTGAGAACAGAGCATTATTGTCGACGAACTCAATCATAAGTAGTAGCTTAGCTCAGTCATTCTGCATGTATGAACAGAAAGATCAAAGATATCTTTTGATGTTCTGATTGACTCATTCACTTTGATCGTTGATCTGAGAGTGATAGACTGTGAAGAGTTGAAGATTAATGTCTAGTCTTTTGCAAAGCGACTTTCATAAAATGAAGGTAAATTGAGAGTCTCGATTCGAAACAATAAAATTGAGTAAATCGTGTATTCAATATATTCACTGAAGCATTAGCTCAGCTGTTTTTTCTGCTGTGATTCTCTCGTCATCAGTGAAGCAAGAAATATAATGTCGTTTCTTTGTCAGTTTACATATCACTGTTAGTATGACGTTTTTGCCTTTCGAAAGACATAATTCGATGATGAAATTTATGACTATGTTCTTTCATTGCTGTTCAAGTATGAGTAGAGAATGTAGTAGTTCATTGAATTTATCTCAGAAAGTCTTTGATCACTGACAAATGTAGCAGTTTTGAATATATTGATCTATTGTCTTTTGTATTGAAGATTAATAGTAGTACCTTCTTATAATCTTCATCGTTCTGAGAATTTCAAGATGATCAATAGAAGATTGATCATGAACTTTCCGAATTAGCTTCATTTAAAGATGCTCATCGAAGAAAACTCATAGAAGATCATTTTGATATAGTATTTCGTTCTGAACTCGACAATTTCTTAATTTAGTATCTTCGTATTGAGCTTCATCTTTTAATACAACTTCACGAAGTAGAATATAATTCTCGTTGATTCTATTAGCTTCTAGAATCAATCAATGAATTGATTTATCGTTTTCTTTCTCTTCTAGATCAGCGATTTTTATTTGATTCAACGTAAGAATCGTAGTTCGCTGATAGCGACATTGTTCATTCTTGAAGCTTCTAGAAACTGAATCGACTTGACGAGTCAATGCATCGACTTTGATGTTTTGTTTGCCTGAGCGATACATGATTTTGAAGTTGAAGTCAACAAGCTTTTGTATTCAACGCATTTGACGTCTACTTAGCTCTTTATCTTTCATTAATGACGTTAAAGCTTGATGATCAGTGAACATCTTGATGAGTAGCTTAGTCAATTTCAACTCAGATCATCAATGCTTGAAGACACGAATGATTGCTAGTAGTTTCTTGTCATAGATCTCGTAATTGCACTCAGCGAGACTCAGATTCTTACTGTAGTAAATCATTGAATGCAATGTTTCTTCGTCATCATACTGAGAAAGTATGTCATCGTTGACGTAGTCAAATGAGTCTGTTTCAAGAATAGTCTCTTTATTCTGATCAAAATGACGAAGAATAAAGACTTCAGTCATTCGTTTCTTCATATGATCAAAGATCATTTGACAAGCTTGATTTCATTCAAATATCATCTCTTTTTGAGTTAGTTGAATCAGAAGATGAACAATCTTCGAAAAGTTCTTTATAAAACGTTGATAGAAATTGCAGAAGTTGACGAAGAACTGCATCTGAGTGAGATTTGTAGAAGTAAATCATTCAACTACTGCTTGTACTTTTCTGAGATTCATTTTTAGTTCTTTGATGAATAGCAATAGTCTCAGAAAGAAAATCTTCTGAACATGAAACTTGCATTTGTTTATATTCATCTGAAGATCAGTCTCTTGTAATCTATGTAGAATTAATCGTACGTGTCACTTATGTTTCTTCAGTGTTTTGCTGTAAATGATAATGTCATCTAGATAGATTTGGCAAAACTGATGAAGATAGTCAAATAGCACGTCGTTCATATAGTGTTGATAGAAGATCGAGTCGTTGATTAATTCAAAAGACATCACGTGATATTTGTAGAAATCAAAAGAGGTGATAAAGATAGTCAAATCTTCGTTGCTTGAATGCATACGCAGTTTGTTGAAGATGACAATGATGTTTAATCAAATCAGATACTTGCTATCTTGAATACGAGCGAGAGTTTCGTCTATTAGCGATAAGAAGTAGCGATCTCGTTTGATCAAAGCATTGAGCTTTCTGTAGTTTACACAGAAACGCAAGCTATCGTCTTTCTTTTCGATGAATAGTATGAGCGAAGCGTATAAAGCTGAGCTAGAAGATATAAAGCCTTTATTCAGATGCTTGATCAGATAATTCTTTATCTTTTGAAGCTTGTAGTCAGACATATGATAGAGATGACTTCAAGAAAATGTTTTCTCGTCGATCAACTTAATTTTATGATCATAGAAGCGATGAGAAAATAGTTGATCAGTCATTGCTCGGTCAAACACGTTTAAATAATCATGATATTTCAAAGAAAGCTTAGCTTTGACTTCTTTCAAGATCTTTTTATGTGAAAGCTCTTGTAGATTTACATCTTCGAGTTTATTTCTAGCTGTTTTTAGAAGTCGATCGATTTTCGTGATGATGATCGCGAAAGTAGTCACATTTGACCGTTTGACTAGTGATCTATATGCTGCAGTCTCTATCATTGCTATGTTCATTGAATTGAAAGGCGAAGCGAAGTTGACTGAATTAAATGGTTTCACGATTTTACTGAATGAAGATGACTTCTTGCTGAGTCGAGTAATGACAGAAGAGATAAATCTCTTTAGTATTTGAGTAAAGATTGAACTCTTCTGTTCTATCGCGATTTTCTTGCTTGAAAAAACAGTTGAATGAGCTTTGATAGAAGCTTTGATATGAGCTTCGAAACTAGAAAATTGAAGACGATCATCTTTCATATCAATAGTCATCTCAATCTTGTTCATTCATGTTTTTTCAAGAATCATCTGATGTTGATTTAATTGAGTGATCAGCATAAAGACAAAACGTTTCATATGATCTTGAACAGTTAGATTTGAATAAATTGTATGAGTAATGAGCTTTTTTGCATAATGATCATCGAATCTTCTTATTGATTTGAGCTTGATTAAAGATAAAGATTTGATTTGCAAATGATTACAAACATTCTGCGCGATTAATTTATCAATGAACGAATAGTCAGCTGCTTCAATGTCAATCAATAACTTCAATGAGTAACTAATTTCATTGCTAAATAGTACACATTCAGTAGTCAAAGATTTCAAAGCAAAGAGATCATTTGAGCTGCTCATTGTTGAAGAAATTAACACATTTTTCATCACGTCTTTGATGAAAGTCACTAGTTTTTTGTCTCATTCTTCAATTTCTCTGTAAATAATTCCTTCTCTTCTTTTGACACGATGATTTCATTGAGACGAGAAATGAATGCATAAGATGTCGAAGTACTAATCTTCAGCTGAGAGCAGTTCTTTGAAAGATGACTCGATACTTTGCAGTTAAAGCAGATGATTGACATTCTTGATCATTCAGATTCAAGAATGAAAAAAGTAGTGAGTTGAACATAGCTAGTAATTGAGGCTGAAGCTGATGTTGACGAATGAACAAAACGTTTTTTCGAAGCTGCTATCGATTTGACTGTTTGTTGCTCGTCACGTAGCTGATAATTGACTCGTTGTTTGTTATTCACATCTTGAAGAAAGATCTTGAGCTTATTAAGTGAGCTAAACTTTATGAGACAAACTGATAACGCGTTCTGAAGATGATTGTTGATTTTATTCTGAATGTCGTTCATCAGAGTGATCTTGTCATAGTTCAGAAAGCTGAATATTTTAGTGAATTCTGAATAGAAAGAGCTGAAGAGCTTGTTGAGTTGCTTCAGAGCGACGTATTCACGACGACACTTTCAAATCAGATTCTGATCTTCGTAAATTTCTTTCAGATGTTTCAGTAGCTCTGATAGTGATTGATAGAGTGAGAGAGTATCAACACGACGCTTTGCATAGATTTGCTGATCAGCATTGTCTTCTAGCCTGAAAATCACATAGACAATACGAATCTTTTCAGTAGAGTAATGATTCGCGTTGACATCGAACTTGTCAGCTATTTTGATGTTTCATGTCTCTCAGATAGAATCATCTGTTTCGATGAAGATGAGTGAATTTGAAAGCTTGATGAACTTGTGATGATCATTTTCGTTTGCGTTTTCAGATAAAGTAGAAGATTCTCGTTGAGAGCGAGCTTCTTTCTGATTGACTCGTTGTTCAGCTGACTGAGTATCTTGACGAGACATAGATCGATCAGCTTGACGTTGTTTCGCTCTGAAGTTCAATCGCTCACCTTGTAACTGATTGATCTTTTTCTCTAGCTCATTGTTTTTATTGAAAGCGACTTCTAGTTGTTTCGCTCTCTTTTTATGATCATCTTGTACAAGAAGTCAGTGTTCATTGAGTTGTAGAGTCAAGTCTCGCTGACTTCGAAGCTCATTCAGCATATTAATAACTTCGTCAAGTTGATTGCTGACTCAATGAAACAGTTGTTCTTTGATGTTTATGTTTCATGAGATGACAGCTTTCTCAGCTTCGACTAAAGTCTCAATGAGTAGAAGTGAAACTCTTTTATTGACAATGCTTTTAAGCAGGCGAATTGTTTAAGACTCAACTGACTTGACATCACATGTCATGATGAGAGAAGATAGAAGTTGTTGAGGTAAGAGTAAATGAGAGATTGATGTTTTGAATTGATGTTTTTTGATGAGTGAAAATTCAAAGAATCTTTTGTGAATTTCAGGTAATAATTGAATGCTTTATTCAAAGAATCTCTTGCAGATAGAATGATGAAAATGAGTGTAGAATCGAAGAATTTCTTGCAATCTAAAATGATGATGCAAATTTGAAGAATTTCTTGCAAATTTTTCTTACTGAATAGATTGTTTCGTATCGTTTATTCGTTGATAGCAGAGTAGTTGATGAGCATTTATTTAATGTTAGAAGTCTGTCTAGAGCGAGTCAGATAGAGATGTCATTTAACTAGAAGATAAATGCTAAGAAAGAAAGATAGCTACAGAAAAGAAGCTGACTACATATATGTGTTTCTCAGTCGACGCTAGACTCAATAGAAACTAGTCAAGGTGACGAAGCGAGAATAAATCTGACAAGGCTAGAATCATGACAATGTGCTTCAGCATAAATTGATGCACTTCTGAAGCAATCTTTGCATTATCATAAATTATCTTTGATTTCTTTACTTCAATATCATTGAGAAAAAATTTACATATTTCAAGAAGATTCTTCAATATCTTGATTATGATTCTGACAAACTGAGCAACGAAGTTGATGACATCTTGTGATAACATTGTCTGTTGCAATAATTTCAGAAATGTCATGAATACTGTGAGATTTCAATATATTTTTGTCAGCATAATCTGATCATACTTAGAAAACAAATTTATCAAAAAGATCATAATCATATTGATGAATTCTTTAAAAAATTCATTTACATTTGAGAACAGATTAACATTTCTGATGATAATCTTGTTCATATTCATCGCTGCATTGATCATGTGATATTGATTGAACTTTTTCTTGATTCAAAATCAGAAATTTCAATATGATTTATGATAAGATTTTAGTATGTCATGCTTTATTTGATTCTTGAGCATGTCTATAATGATTTGATGAAGTGTCTTAAAAACTGAGAAATTGAGCATTTATCATGCATCATGTGATATCGTTTGAATTTACTGCAAGAATGAAACTATGTCTTTTATCTTTCTCATTTCTAAGAAGTCTCAAATCATTGTCACTTCTCTGTTAAATAACATCTTCAGTAGTGTATTTTTCTCTTGCAAAGTTAAAGCATCATTGCATATTATTCTCTTCACTCACTTTAAAGTTAATCTGAATTCTCAAGCAATTTTGAAGAATTTGAAAAACAGTTAATGATCATACTTCTCTGACTTCATTTCTGTCATATTCAATTTGATCTGAATCAATAAGATTTGTTTTCAGTTTGTCAAATCTTCTGATATTGAGTCATTTAACTTTGATGAATTTACAGATCAAATCTTCTGAGCTTTTTTCTTGTATGCAGTCACTACTTTGACATGATCTATCTTCTTATGCTGATGAATTAGACTCAAATCAAATCTTCATGTCATTCACATTGCAAGTTTGTTCAAACGACATCATAATATTTATGTGCATTACATGCTATTATTTAAGCAAAATCATTGAATGAAGTTTTGATCTTTCTTTTTCTTTTCTTCTTTAATCTTGATAAACATTTCAGAGCTTTTCAAGCGCGCTAAATCGACAGTCTTTGAGTTTATACTTCTCATTGCAAATATGCTTTCAACAAAGCACTCATTTACTCATTTAAAGAGTTTTTCACTTTCTTGAGAAATATTTTCAACACATTTCAATTAACAGAATTGTGCATTAAAATCAATTTAAAAAACATCATTCTTTCATCATCATCAATGACTGTCATCTCACAAGTTTCTTTTGAAGTATTGTTGATGCATAAATGCGTCTTTCGCTCATATGATTTACTCAGTATCAGAGTGTACTTATCACTTTTAATTACAAATATTGAAATTATTGATTTTGCTTCGTCAATATCAATCTTCACGTCATTGCAACATTCAATGATGTTAGTCTTTGCTTCGTTGACTTTTATCATATCTAAATGAATGTCTTATTGCATAAGTAACTGAGTTCTTGCAACAAAAGTTTCAAACATAACGTTGATTTCAGCATCATTATCAAGCAGTGTCTTAATGTTAATCTCATCGCTCATTAGCACTTATGTTCTTAAACACTTCACTGCATACAAAATTGTGTTTAACTTTTTAAGTGAAGAATCTTTAAGTTTTACTGCTATTACTTGCATATTATTAATCTTTTTTATTTTCTTTTTCTTGTGTTGTTTTACTTGAGTGTAGAGAGTTCGAAGAAGAATAAATGAATGTGTAAGTATTTATTTAATACTTACATCTTGCATTTTCTGATTCACTATAATATGCATCATGTTTTCTGTGTTTATGCATTTCTTTACTATGTTTTACGTTCTCTTGTTTCAATTGTCTGACTTTATCTTACTGTCATTTAAATTCTTTCTTGTTGACTTCTTCGTTGTTTTTATCATTCTTTTGAAAGCAGTTGCATTTTGCATGATCACATTCTTACTTGTTCACTTCTTCAAGAACATTCTTGAAATCAACAGATATTCTTCAGAGCGTAAATTCTTCATGCTTGATAAATATTCTTCTTCTTTTACTTTTTTTCTTCAAGTTCAATTCAAACTCATTCTTTGTTGTATTATTGTTTTCATTGTATTTTCATCTGACTTATCATTGTGTTGAGTTGTGATAATTATTACTTCTTCGTCTCATTTTTGTTTCTCATCTGTGTTCTCTGCTTTCTTCATGATCATTGTTTTTACACTTGTTAATCTGATGATGTTAACATGTTCTGTTCTCATTTGCTGATTCTGTTTCTTCAAAGCATTGTTAATCAACTCTTTCTGAGAACAACTTAATGTGAAAGATATCAATCTGTTACTTCTTTCAACGAGTCTCATTCAAAGTTTGTTTACTTCATTTACATGTATCTTCTTTTCTGTCTTATAAATATTCAGTTGATAACATCTGATCTTCTGACATTCTATTTCTTCATAGAAGAAGCATTCTTTCATTCTAAGCATCAAAGACATTCATTCACTTCTTGAAAGTGAAAATAATGATGACATCAACGTTGTTGAATAAGCAGATGTAATGAATTCACGTAAGATATAAATGTTGAGCATTGAGACAGATGCTGTCATGTTTTGCATGAAAGATTCAATCTTCTTCGTTACTGTCTGTAAGAGAAGCATCATCATCTCAAACTTATTTATCATCTCATTCATTATTGTATCAATGAGCTGTGTTACTATCAAAGAATCAAAGAACTTGTCTGACATTGTTGATTGCTTGATCTGATATTTATTCACAAGCTTGCTGAGATTATTGAAATTCTTGATCATGATCAAGAATTTCAACAATGCTTTAACAAAGTTGCAGTAAATTACTATCACGTCACTAGCTTTCTTGAAGTTCATAAAACTGAAATCTTCAAAATTAAGTACACACTTTCATATGATCTTTTTACTTAGTATAAATGAAAGACTTTTGACAAATCAGTAACATCTGATATACTCATTCATCTGTTTGCATTTTATCAATGAATGCAATATGCTTTTGTATTGTTGACTGTACAGCTTCAGATCATTCTTCATGATATGAGACTTATTCTTGAAGATTTTCAGAAAAATTCAAGAATTCAACTGTTGATCAATGTCATCTTTCTTGTACTTTTTCTTCATCATCTTCTTCAGTTCTTGTCAGTTGAAGTTAATATATTCAATCATGATCTTGATGCTATCATCAATGATCTTGTTGCAGTATCTTGACAGCTTGCAAAATCGATCGATCTGATTCAGCTCATAATCATCACAAAAGTCTTCATATCTTTCTAGAAAATCAATCATGTTTTTCTCTTCAAAATATGAGACTCTTAAAGTTTCAAATAATGACATGAATATCAGATATTTCAGAAACAATATTGTGATCATGTTTATTTCTGAGCTGACTTAAGAGCTGATGAGCGTAGCATTTATGTTTACAACAAATGTTTTCAATGAACTTGTTATTTTGTTGCTGTGAGTTGATATTGAGAGCTGTGAAAATGAAATACAGAATAGCAAAAATAATAAAGCAGTTAAAAAGATCTTGTTATTTTGTTTTTGCTTCTCAACTTGTTGAAGTTCTTCTTTCTTTCTTTTGCAGTTGTTACAACTGATCAAGATGCTTTTCTTTTTTCTTCTTTTATTTGATGAACAACGCTTGATCTTATGCTTCTGCTGAAACATGATTCACTGCTAAAATTGACATCATTTCTTATACTTCTGTCTACATTGCTTTAAATTTGTTCTTTGATTCTTGCTTTTGCTGTCTGTTTCTTGCAAGTCTTGAGATCAGACGAATTCTTCTTCTGATCAAAACATCTCTTCTGAATGTCAATTATTCGCGAAAGTCAGTTTCTCTCTTCTTTGCTGTTGCATCTTCGCTTAAAGAGAAACAGTTTTTATCAGCTGAAGATACATGTCTCTTCTAGTTTCAACTGTGAAAAATTTGTGACTTGAATAGCTTTCGTCAATATTTCTAAGCGAAATGAAGTCGTTATATCAATTTCCCGTATTTCAGAGTTAAATTAATTTTTACTTCAAATCTTTCATAAACTCTCTGATCACTGTAAAGATGTCGTGTCACTCTCTGCTGTTTAGTCAACTGTTTTACTTAAAGTATCATAAAAATGATATCTTTATGTTGAGTTTTAATGTCAAGAAATAGAATACAGATGCAATATAAAAAGTTGTATTAAAGCAACAAAGAAAGCAAACAATGAACACATGCAATGATCATGCTAGTAGAAAGATACTGTAAAACGTATATATTTCTCTTTCTATTTACAAGTCGCAATGACATTTATATATACACTTGAGAAACGCTTCTTGATTCTTCTATCATTGATTCAGACTTCAATCTCTTTTCTCTTACTAACTATTTCATGAGAATGATGCAAGCAGTCTTACAACAACATAATTCAAATCAGAAGTTGAACTCAGAAATTTTGACAGCAGAATCGAAACTTGAGCTCAGAAAGCTTAATAAAAATCAGAAATTTCTAAAGAAAAATCTTGATTTGAAATCAGAAATTTTGATAGAATCAGAATTAAAGAATATGAATGCATTGTTCTTGACTAACTCTTTATTGAACTCGTCATCAGAAATCAGAAATTTCAGCAGTACTTAAACTCAGAAAGTTCAATAAAGTACTAGTTGTTGCTCAAACTCAGAAAGTTTGATAGAGTAACATCAGAATCTTTTAATCAGCAATTTTCTACTTATATCATGACTAAAAGCTCAGAATCAGCGAGCATTGCTCGCTATGAACTTCAAAATGCTAGAAGAGAATCACTTCTATCACAGAATCAAACAGCATCAGAAGAAGAAGACATGAATGCATCATTAGATACAGAAGAAGAAAACATGAATGCGTTGCTTTTTGATCACGAAATGATCAAGATCAGCATCAACACTGAACTAAATGCTTGAATAAGCATTCATAAAGCAGACAACATCATTGTTTTTATTAAATACATATGTCAACAGCATGACATTGAAATTAAGATTCACAATGACATGATTCAAATATTAGAAGATGTCAACGAGATAAACATTATGTTGAAGATTACACAGACACGTCTGCAGAAAGAAGTTAGAAACAAGAACGTGATTATACATCATTTAAAAACTGCATTAAGTTGATAAAGCACTTCAATCTCTGAAGATTATTTCTCAAAATCAATCAAGTTATCAAATTCATTTCTATTTGAAAATTCAACGCAGAATGTAAACAATTGACTGTTTCAAATGTGAAACAAGCTGAAGATAAATAAGAATCACTTTTTTATTAAAGAGTTAAAGATTGCATACATTGAAAATTAAGTTAGTAAAGCTGCGATCAAACACATAGCATCTTGAATGAAAAACATGTTTCTGAACTTTTTTCTAAAAGTTGAAGAAGTGCTATCAATTATCAATAAAATGTACAATGATCTCAATTATTATCACACAACTCAACATCAATACTTGAAGCTGTATTAAAACAAGATCTTCTTTCATGAATTTTGAATGAAATTTCAGAGATTTAATGCAGAACTAAAATACAATAATGAGACTTTATTAAATAATCTTCAGCATAAAATCAGTTCAGATCTTCAGTAAGTAACACTCAATGAACAAATCACGAATTTGAATGAGTTTATCAACATTTGCATGCAAGTCAATGTTAAATTGACTGAATTAAATGCTTAATCAGTCATCAAAGCATTAAAGACTCAAGCTGCTTGCTCTGTCATTGACACATCATCTGCTCAGCTCACGACACAGACATCAGTTTCTTCATGAAAAAAACTCAGAAGATTGAATCTTAATTCTATTCAGAAAGAGTTGTTTAAGAAAGAATTCTGCTTCAAATGCAAAAAGTCAGAACATAGAGCATATGACTGTTTTAAAATGATTCAAGTGCATAAAATCATTGCAAATTCAAAAAACGATTTGCTTTCATTAAAGTAGTGATTAAAAGCAATATACTCATATTCTGTTTCATCAACATGTCTGATGATTCATTTGATTTCAAGTTGTTCACTGTTAATGTCATTTTGAGTAGTTTAGAAAAGATATTCAAATTCTTCACTTTAATAAATACTGAAGTCATTGACATAACTTTCATTGATGAATCTTTAATGTTAAAGCTATGTAAATGCTTTCATATTCAATCAATATTGCTGTCAAAATCAAAGTTGATTTGATTGTATGATGAAATCTTTGATTGAAAGTCAATTACATATGCTTTGTATATATCAATTATGATACAAGAACACAAGAATTAAATGATGTTTCTATTGATAATTTATTTAGAACAGCACAAGATAATCATTAAAAATCTTTGATTGAAAAGAAATCAAATTTTGATAAATTCTGCAAATGATTAATTAATATCATTGTTGAAGATTCAAACATTGAAATCTGTTGTTTTGAAAGCAAGCAGTTAATTAGCATTTCACAGATTTGAATTAAGCGAAATTTGTAAAATGAAATGAAAGAAAATTGAACTTGATTTTTACATTAATAATCATTTTAAAGAGACTCATGAATCAGAAATCAGTGAACATCAATCATTTAACGAAATCAGCTAAAACTGACTACAAGCTCATCAAGCTAGCATCAGTCAAAAATATTTGTTTAGTCGAGCTTCTAGCTCACAAGCTTTAATAGTCACTCATCAACAACTAATAGCTAGCTACAAGCGCTTGTATCTTTTGATGACAGTCATTTGCTCAAAAGACATCAATTGCTCAAAAGATATAATGCGTAATACATGTTTGCTTTTTGTACATTTCTACATTCAAGATTCGTATGTAATCAAATAAATCATTTGATGAATTGATTATTTAAGTAGCTTTTTAATCATCTATTTAAACATGAAGAATGCTTGATAAAGAATCATGTAGAAAGTCATGAAGAGTGCTTGATAGAGAAACATGAAGAATGCTTGATAGAGTGCTTGATAGAGAAACATGAAGAGCGCTTGATAGAAAAACATGAATGATGCTTGATAGAAAAACATGAAGAGCACTTGTTAGAATGCTTGATAGAGAAACATAAAGAGTGCTTGGTAGAAAAACATGAAGAGTGCTTGATAAAAAAACATGAAGAACGCTTGGTAGAAAAACATGAAGAGCGCTTGATAGAGTGATTGATAGGAAAACATGAAGAGCGCTTGATAGAAAGTCATGTAGAAAGTCATGTAGAGAATCATGTAAAAAGCATTGTTTGATTCGTGTTATGCGCTCAATCAACGCGTATTTTGAAGCATGTAGAATGTTTGATAGAGCGTTTGATAAAAAGCTCAGTCGATAACTCAATAGATAGCTCAGTAGAAATGTTGATAGAAAGATTGATAGAAAAGTTGATAGAAAGATTGATAGAAAAATCAGTAGAAAGATTGATTGAAAGATCAGTAGAAAGCTCACTAGATGACTCGATCGAAAGATCAGTAGAAAGATCAATCAAAAGATCAGTAGAAAGCTCATCAGTAGAAAGATCAATAAAAGAGTTGATCAAAAGATCAGTAGAAAGCTCACTAAATGACTTGATCGAAAGATCAGTAGAAAGATTGATCAAAAGATCAGTAGAAAGCTCAGTGAAAAGCTCAGTAGAAAGTATTGTTTGAAGCATTGTTTAACTCATGTTATGTGCTTGATCAACGCGTCTTTTGAAGCATGTTTTGAAGTGAGTAGATTGACTAGTAAATGAACGAGTAGATAGCTGAGTTGATAGCTGAGTTGATAGCTGAGTTGATAGCTGAACATGTTGATATTTTGATTGTTGTTGTTCTTGAAAGTAGAAACTATAAAGGGAAAAAGAAGATGAAAACTTCGAACTCTCTAGCGTCAGCTTTATAAAGCTTGAAGCGAAGATTATCGAGTAGATAGCTGAGCATGTAAAGTGATGAGTAGGTACAAAGCATTGTTTAAAGCACTGTTTGACGTGTTTTATGCGCTTGATTGACGCATTTGATAGAAAGTAGAATGAAGAGTAAATAAATGAGTAGAATGAAAAGTAAATAAGCAAGTAAATAGACGAGTAAAGTGAAGAGTAAATGAGCGAGTAGATAGACGAGTAGAATGAAGAGTAGAGTAAAAAGTAGATGAGCAAGTAGAATGAAGAGTAGATGAGCGAGTAAATAGACGAGTAGAATAAAGAGTAAATGAGCGAGTAGAATGAAGAGTAAATGAGTAAGTAGATAGATAAGTAGAATGAAGAGTAAATGAGTGAGTAAATAGATGAGTGTTGAGATCATGCCTAGAATCTAATCACACTGCAGCGAGATAGTGCGTAGCTGAATAGAATGTTTGATCAATAGAGATAGCTATAACTAGAATATTAAGAATACAGAAGAAATCAAAGAGAGTTTCGAGCTGTATCTATAGTAGAGCAAAACAAAGAGAACGAAGCAGATTTGCTCAAGTATTGAAAGCGCTAGAATAGAGTGTTGAGGCTAGAGATTCAACATAAGTCAAACTCTCTAAAGCTTGTTGACTAGAAAACTCTATTCAATTTCAACACACTCGTAACATTATCTTCTTCTCTTTAAAAGTCATGTTTCTATGACTTGTAGTGTAGTTCATAGCACTGACGTAGAGTCTTGATGCCTGCCTTTCTATCAATCTTTCTATTGATTCAAATCAACTCGTCAAATGCCTATTGTAGCAGACTCACTATGTGAGATAGAGTGATCATTGAAGCAGGCTCACTAGTTGCATGTGAACGCGAGGTAGATCGATTCACTGATAGGTTGAGCGATGAGAGTAGATGAGTCATTGCATTGACGAAGAATGTCATTGAAGCAGACTCACTAGTCGACTTGCTCATCGAAGAGATCAACTTTCGGCTTGCCATTGTAGCAGACTCACTATTTGCATGTGAACGTAGAATCAGGTTCACTGATAGATAAGACAATGAAGATAGATAAATCATTGCATTGACGAAAAGTGTCATTGAAGCAGACTCACTAGTCGACTTGCTCATTGAAGAGATCAACTTTCGACTTGTCATTGTAGCAGACTCACTATTTGCATGTGAACGTAGAATCAGGTTCACTGATAGGTAAGACGATGAGAGTAGATAGATCATTGCATTGACGAAGAGTGTCATTGTAGCAGACTCACTATGAAAACGTCATTTGTAGTAGCAAACTCACTAATTTGATCTGATGATACAGATTGTTTTGACTCGTTTGATTCACGAGCTTGGTTCGAAGCGAAGAGGGAAAGAGATGAGTTGAACAGCTTATTTTCACTCGTCTGCTTCACGAGAATGAGTTGATTCTAGAGCAATTCACGAAGATTCTTTATCGTAATTCTCTTAATCGAGTGAACTGTGCATACTTAATGAGCGGTAGATTCTCTAGCAATTCAAACAGTCTTGTCGTTGATTCTATTGACTCTCTGATGTTGTTCTGTCTTTCGATTGCGTCGATCATCAGGTAAAACAAATTTCTTTATACTCGTTTCGTTGTTCATCAAGTAGCTTGAATGAGTAATGAAATCAATATCATATGATAAACGAATTCTTAATATAATGTTGAGATCATGTCTAGAATCTAATCACACTGCAGCGAGATAGTGCGTAGCTGAATAGAATGTTTGATCAATAGAGATAGCTATAACTAGAATATTAAGAATACAGAAGAAATCAAAGAAAGTTTCGAGCTGTATCTATAGTAGAGCAAAACAAAGAAAGCGAAGCAGGTTTGCTCGAATATCAAAAGCGCTAGAATAAAGTGTTGAGACTAGAGATTCAACATGAGTCAAAACTTCTAGAGCTTGTTGACTAGAAAATTCTATTCAATTTCGACACACTCGTAACAATGAGTAAAGTGAAGAGTAAATGAGTGAGTAGATAGATGAGTAGAATGAAAAGTAGATGAGCGAGTAAATAGATGAGTAGAGTGAAGAGTAAATGAGCAAGTAGATAGATGAGTAGAATAAAGAGTAAATAAGTGAGTAGAATGAAGAGTAGATGAGCGAGTAGATAGACGAGTAGAATGAAGAGTAAATGAGCGAGTAAATAGACGAGTAGAATAAAGAGTAAATGAGCAAGTAGATAGATGAGTAGAATAAAGAGTAGTGTTAAATTAGCTAAATCAGCTTGTAGCTGATTTATGTAACATGTAAGCTAATCAACGATGCAAACTCAGCTGACAGTTAGCTTGTAGCAAACGTTTCATCTAGTAGCTAGCATATGCGTCTTGAGCGCATTAGTATTGAATGAACTCTGCTCACTAGCTCACAAGCTATCTAAGCTCTTTGTTGAAACGTTGATGAATTGATTTATTGAATCTGTTTAATTCATTGAATCTGTACTCATATGAAAGCAAATCACTCAAGTTGATCTCAATCAACTTTGATTCTTTCAGTCAATTGAAATAAAGAAGATTGTCAATATTATTATGATTGAAGACGTTGTGTATTAAACTTTAGTCAAGAATAAGAAGATTAAAATCTTCTCATTAATCATTAGTCAAATCAATAAAGCGCTTAACTCAGTTGAAGATTTTGCAAAACTGAATGAAATGACATCAATCATGTCATTAATTGAACTGAAGAAAAAGCTTTCAATCATTTATCATGACTTTCTGAATGTTTTCAATAAAGAAAAGACAACACAGTTGTTCTTGCATCAATCATATGATCATAAGATTGAATTAGAAGATAAGAATCAATTCTTTAAAAGTTGATTGTATTCTATGTTGAGTCACAAGTTGCAGAAGATCAAAGAGTATCTAGAAGAGAATTTGAAGAAGAAGTTCATCATATTTAGCAAAGCTTCTTTTGCTTCGTCAATACTATTTGTTGAAAAGAAAGATGATAGTCTTCACTTTTGCATGAACTATCAAAAACTGAATGCTCTGATCAAAAGAAATTATTATTCAATTTTCTTGATAAACGAAGTACTCATTCAAATTCAAGACAGTAAGTATCTGACTTGATTTAACATTATCATCATGTTCAATAAGCTTTGCATGAGTATTGAAAGTAAGAATTTAATCATCTTCATTACTTTCTTCAATGTTTACAAGTATAGAATAATGCTTTTCAAATTAATCAATGAATCTGCGTTCTTTTAGCACTATATCAATGATGTATTGTTCAACTGTTTACATAAATTCTGTCAGACATATTTGAATGATATTCTCATCTACAGCAAAATCTTGAAAGAACATAAAACTTATGTGAAAGAAGTGTTAAACAAGCTTCATGAAGTTAATCTGCAGATAAACTTTGATAAGTGTGAATTCAAGATTCAGAAAATCTCGTTTCTTGAACTATTAATAATCATCAATAATCTGCAAATGAACTCTTGAAAAGTAGATGTGATTCAAAGCTGAGAAGTGTCATGATCATTGACTTATGTGCAGATCTTCATTGACTTCTGCAATTTCTATCGATGATTCATAAAAAATTTCTCAAAGATCATTCAACTTATGATAAAGCTGATTTGAAAAAATCACTTCTTTGAATGAACAAAGATCAGTCAGATGATCTTTGAAGAACTAAAGTAACAAATGATGACAGTCTTTGTTTTGAAGCATTTCAACTTAATCAGAGAAGCTATTCTGAAAACAAACTTCTTGAACTATGTGAACGATGAAGTATTGTCTCAATATGATGATGAAGACATTCTACATTCAGTGATCTTTTATAGTAAGAACATGATTCTTGCAGAATGCAACTACGAAATCTATGACAAAGAACTGCGAATCATTATTCGCTGTTTGAAACATTGATGCTTTGAATTAAAATGTATGAATATTTCAATCAAGATCTTTATTGATCATCTGAATTTAAAGTACTTCATGATCATCAAAGAACTGATCAGACAACAAGCTAAATAAACTGAGAAGTTATCTGAATATAACTTCAAGATTATATATCAGTCGAGAAAACAGAATCTGAAAGTTGACACACTGATCAGAATGTTAAACGTCAAGTCAGTTGAAGCAAATGATGATCAAAAGCTATATCAGCATCAGATGCTATTGTTAGAAGATAAATTTAAACTGCAGTCAATAAAAGTTAATCAAGAAGATGATCAGAAAGCTGATCAAGATCTGACTCAGATCTTGCTTAAATCTAACTCAGAATCTGACTCAAATTTGAAACTTGAATCAAAAGTTAATCAAAATTTGATCGAAGAGATAATTTTTATTCAGAATCAGATTATAGTTGAAAATTGAATGAATCAACTGTGCTTCAATATTTAAATAATCATGAAACAGAACAGAAGAACTTATCAAGATATTAATCTAGACAATTGCAAAGTACTTGATGAAGTACTTTAAAAAGATGAGAGACTATGAATTTTTCTGTCAATAATCACTTGATTAATAAAAGAAGTATATGATCTTTCAATTAATGATCATTCTGACATGAATTAAACGTTGAACTTGTTGAGATGATCATATTACTGATTGAAGATGAGAATAATGATTAAGCATTACATTTGAAACTGTTACATTTGTCGTAAATCAAAAGCATTGAGAGATTGAATCAATGAACTGCTGAAATCATTGCTTATACTTGAGCAGTAATGATAGAACATATCATTAAACTTCATTATCAATTTATTAAAAAGTGATGAAAATAACGCGATTCTGACAGTTATAAATCGATTGTTTAAGAAACAACATTATATATTGTATTGATCAAATGATGAAGAAATCTTTGCAGAATAAATAGTTAAGCTACTGTTGATATGAATCTTCAGAATTCATGAACTATCAAGATCAATAATGTTCAATCATGATTCATAATTCATATTGATTGTCTGAAAGTCTTTATGTCTGAAACTCGACATCAAGATGAAACTATTCACAGACTATTATTTGCAAATTGATGATTAAATAGAAAGAGTGAATCAGAATGTGAAATGATATCTATGAAGTTATTGCTTATATATGTAAGATGATTGATTTATCTGATTATTTATGACTGAATTTATTAATAACAATGATATTTCATTGTCAATTGAACAGTCAGCGTTCTTTCTGAATAAGAACTTTCATTCTCATATGAGTTTCAACTTGAATTCAACTGAATATGAGATCATTTGAGCTAAAATCAAAGCAAGCAAAGCGAAAAATATATTTGAACATATGAAATGATCATTAGCATTGATTAAGCAAGCATTAGCAAAAGTCAAAGTTACAATGAAGAAACAAATTAACAAGCATTGAAAAGAAATGATTTACAAGATAAATGACATGATGTTTCTGAACTCAAGAAACATTATGATCTCAAGATCATTAAAGAAACTAGATGATAAAATGCTAAAATTCTTCAAGATTCTGATCAAGATTGAACATGCATATTGACTGAAACTATCATCAACTATGAAGATTCATTCAAAGTTTATGTCAAATCTGCTGCAACTAAATTCAAAAAACGCTTTAAAAGAACAATAAAATAAATCATTTAATTTTATAATGATTGAAGATGAAGATAAATGAAAATAATAATAATAATAAATTCATACATTCTTGTGACATTGATTAGATCGACTCATGAGAGATTCTATGCTATCTGTATCGAGTGAACAAAACTCTTTGAGATAGAAAATCACTTGCAGTCTACACGACTGCTTCATGCAGTTGAAACAGTAAGTTTTGAAACTATGTATCAAATTTGTTCGCGTTGATTGCACGTTAAAGAACGAGTGTTCTAGTCACTTTAAATTGCTTCAAGAGCTTCGTTTTCATCATCATCTTCGTTACTGCTCTGAGACTCTTCGTGATGATGACAATTATTCAATAGTTTGAAAAGTCAGCATCTTGTAGCATTCTTGATCGCAGATGCGATCAGTTCAAGCAGTGCATGAGTACATGCTTCGTCGTTTGATGACTTCATTCGCAGTTGCATCGCGAGCTATTCATGTCTGAAACATTTTTAGAGTGCAGATAAGCATTCAGATCTATGCGTTCAATTCTGATGTGCATTGCAAGAGTGCTTTCTGCTTTCTGAAGATCATTACGCATCTTTATCATCTTATTGCTCAGATGCAATCTTTGTGCTGAGATTGCGTTAACGTCTGCAACGCGTTCTCTGTACTTTTCTCATCATTGATTTCATTGATCTTTGTGATACTGCGTTATTGCGATGCTATCGCTTGTTGAAATCATTGTGAAGAAGAGAATGTGTCGTCTGCGTCTCAACTGTATCTTTGCATCTTCTCAAATGAAGACATTCAGAAGTATTATTTTCTTGATGACGAGTGAGCGAGAAATGACGCGATTAACTCTCGTTAAACGAGCGCGTATTAGTTCGCATGCTTGTCTGATCTCTTGCGTTCGATCATTGACTCAACTGTGTAGCGTGATCTTGTTCTGTAACATGTTCAGATGAATATGTAGCAAACTCATGTATGTTTCTGTCTCTAGAGTTTTGATGTTTACTCTTTTAAATGCTTCTGCTACGTGATGCAGAGTCTGATTCTGAAGTGTTTCTAGTCTGCGTTCTTTGCTCGACAATTCATCTTTCTTGTCGCGCTGATGTCAAACTGATGCTTTGAATGCAATTTCTGATCTCACTACTGCTAAGTATACTTGTCTTGCTTTTGTGAAGATAGCTTCTCATGTGAAGACTTCAAGACAACTAAGTGTCAGCATTCTTGTGACGTGATTCGTCTTTATTTGTCGAAGATGTGCATCTCATTGCAGTTTCATGTTCAGTTGCATTTCTAGAACTCGTACGTCTGATTTCGATTTGATAACTGAGCTTTCTATTTGTATGCTAGTCATCATGTCAAATCTCTTCGATTTTCTAGTGAAATGCGTAAGCTCGTACTTTTCTGATGCGAACGTTGCATCATGAGTGCAAGCTCATTTCGCGCAGACGTCGTGTGCTTTGCTCAGTGTTCTGCAAATTTCTTCAGTGAATCTGTCGTAGACTAGAATGTTAATATCGTTTACGAAGTTAAGCACTTCGATTTTAATTTTCAGTGCTTCGCATTTTTTTATTAAACTTGCGTTGAAGAATAGAAAGAGAATCGATGAAATGAAGAATCTCTGTGATATGTCTGCGTTTATCTCGCGCATGTCGCTCGTTTGTTCATCGAATATTAGCGACGTCTCTCAATTCTCTAGAAAGCTGCGTGTTCATTCAATTATGTAGCTTGACGTTCTTTTCATTTTCAGCGTGTGCAGAAGTCTGACGTGTGAGACTCAATTAAACGCTTCGACGACGTTTAAGCTTAGCATGAAGATCACATATTTGATTTCACAGCTTCACACTGTGTGAACTTGATCTACTAGTAGATTTAACGTCGAGATTACGAATCGCTTATGTCTCGCTTTCATTTGAGCATTTGATAGCATGCAATGAGTCTCGACTATGTCACTCAGTCTTTTGATCATGATCAACTTCAGCGCTTTGCTCATGATATTAAGCAAAGCAATGAGTCGATATGTCTTTGAATTAATATAGTCGCTTTTCTTCGATTTGCGTAGTACTATTGTCTGAGTCTTTTTGAACTGCTTCGAATGATACTTGTGTGTTACGCATGCGTTGAATAAACTCGTCAGTACTGAGATCAGTTCTGCAAGA
>JAABUS010001692.1_pt1 | contig 46218 bp, 44 predicted proteins | sample 5560161 | NCBI WGS metagenome assembly JAABUS01 (sample SAMN10711885, study PRJNA513376) | rock metagenome | isolation source: Antarctica rocks | place: Antarctica: Victoria Land, Trio Nunatak nord | collected 2016-01-04 | reverse complement strand
TTGACTTTAACTTTTAAGAGTATCTAGACTAGGGCCCCTATATAGGAATATAAATATCTTACTAAATCTATTTTTAGCCTAGATTCCGAATTTTTAATTAGATTTTTACTAGCGTTACCCTATAGGGTTATAAAGTTATTTTTAGGATTAAGTTTAGCGCTCCCGCGCAGACCTTAACTTTAACTTAAAAATCTTGGCGCTAAGATTTACCAAGATTTACTAAGGCTGCAAAATGCGCATTTTGCACCGATTAAATAGCGATTTTATAGAACTATTTTTCCGGACTTACTGATATATAGAATACGTTATAATTATAAATAGAATAGGGTTATAATTATAAATAGAATAGAGTTATAACTATAAATAGGGGTTATAAATAAAGATCCAAAGTTAATAACGTACCTCTAATTTAGTACCCGTTAATAGCGGTTTTAGGTTTACTCGGTATATACTCGAGTAATTTTAAATCTCTTAACTATATACCTCGGGCGCCTATCGAGTCGGTAGATAAATATCGTATTTAAAACTCCTAGGGCGCTCGTCGAGCGCCCTAAATTATAATCGAGTTACTTTTCGTTTTACCGACGTAGCGAGTTAATTTTTAAATTAAATATTAAATTAAGTATTAAGAGGATATATTATTAACTACTATAATCGAGTTACTAAATCGTCGAAATAAGTCGTATATAATAAAGTAACTAGTTTTACTATTAGTATATTAACGAAATAATAACTATTATACTTTTAATTAATAAATTATTAACTAGCGAGCTAGTTTATAAACTAGTTATTAATAAATAAATTAAATTACTAATTAAGTAACTTTTTATAGTACGAATCTCCTAAAAAAATCTTCTATAATAAAATACACCTTCTTAGTAACTTAGTAAATAAGTAGAGAAAGCGAGATTATATAATATATAAGAGATAACGAAACTTGCGGAGTACCTTATTATTTAAATATTATTATTAACGTCGTTACTATTTTACTAGATAAATTTTCGCTATATAAATATTTATATAATTAATTTTTCGAAGGAAATATCTAAAGGTATAATTTATATATAAGTTTATAATACTCGCTATCCTAGAAGTAATATATAAAGTATATTAATAATAAGAAGGCTATATTATAAAATTTATAATAATAATATTTCTAAAGATCTTTAGTTTTACTAAATAGAGTAGATTAATATAATTTTATTTTAAGCGATAGTTTAGTCTCTTTAACTTTAATTTTTATTATTAATATTATTACTACTATTAAAGAAGTTAGTAATTCTAGAGAAATTATTAAAAGAGTTATTAAAGAAGTAAATAAAGGAGTAATTAAATAAATTAAAAGTACTAATTTATAATCTTATTATCGATAACTCTTTTATCGAGTTATTAAAGTAGCGAGCGCTTTTATAATTATCGCTAAAGGAGCTAGAATAGTTAATTTTTAAAAGTCTTTCTTTAGTTTAGTTTTAGAAATTATAATTATTTAAATTTTAAATTTAATTATTAAGTTTCTTATACTAGTTTCTAAGCTAGTAGGTTTCTATTATTATATAAATAATATATTTAATAGATATTATTTCTCGATATTTAATTAAAACCCTCGATAATAGGTTTATTATCGAATACTCTTTAGTCGAGTAATTAATATAACTAGAGTTAAAATAACTAGGGTTAAGTTAGTTAGCGCGGGTTATTAAATAATTAATTAAATAATTATCTAGAGAGCTATCTTAACCAGTTATTAATTAACTAATTAATATATTTTCTCGAATATAGTATAAATCGCTAGGGGCTATAGTCGTAAACTTTTTTATTAAATTTTTAAAAAAGTTAATATTAAGTGAGTTAAAGTTAGTTCGTAGTTTTATTATCGAAAACTCTCTCGCTAAGTTATTAAAGGAACTAGCGTTATTAAAGGAGCTAGTATTATAATAATTAAAGAATCTCGCCGATATATATAATTTATATATTAGTAAAACGGTGAGCCCGTATTTTATTAAAAAAGACGGAAAAGGCGTTTAGATTTATTTAGTTTATATATTAACCCTAGAGATTAATTTAATACCGGAGTTACTAAATATATATTTAGTACCTCGATTTATTTTAAATAATTTTAAATAAATTAAAATAAACTAGTTTAAATAGTACCGACGATAAATAGTTAAATATATATAATTATAAGTAAATAATATAGTCTATAATACCGCGCTAACTTAGAGGGTATTAGGCGCGTATATAATTTTTATAAATTAACGTAATTTAAAATCTAAATTAAATTAGCGTAGTTATAGCGCTTTATATAAACTTAGCGAGCTACTTAACGTTAATAGAAAATTACGGATTTAAAATCTTAAATCCGAAGTTACTATTTTTAGAATTTTTATTTAAAATAATTTTTTTTAAATTAATATTCTCTTTTTATTATTTTTCCGCCTAAAGTAGTAAAAAGTATATTTAATACCTCGATTTTCTTATATAGTCTCCCGCTTTATTAATATATACTCTCGCTGAGTTAATTATTTATTAAAGATACTTTAACTCTTCTACTCTTTTATCTCGAATTATTTTATAAAGGAGGGGACGGTAAAAGGGTAGTTTTTTCTTACTTCTAGTCAAGACGCGTCCCAATCGGGTTTGGCGTGGCCCCTTCGGGCAAGGCGCTCAATATCGTCCCACCCGCCGCTTTCTTAAGGTATAAAGACCTCTACCGCTCGCTATTTTCTTATTATCTTTTTTATTTTTCTTCCTATATCTCCCTGCCGTCCCCTCGCTCCTCTTTGTATCGTAAGGGTCTACGGCCCCCTTCCTACTACCTAGCTAACTTCTACCGATCATCGCTAATCGCTCTATTTAAGACCTTAGTATAAGGTATTTTTATTTATAACTTTTCTCTTTAAAATTATTTTATTATATTTTTTACTTTATACCTTTACTCTCTCCTAACCTACCTACTTTCGTCTACGGCTGGAGCTAGCGATATAAGTGAACCTCTTATTCGCTACCTCGTATCTTGTCGCCTGCGCTGTAGTTTAGCTCCGACGGAGATAATTCTTATTTCGACCTTATTAGAACGCCTTGAACTCTATTGCTTTAGACCCTCCTACCCTCGACCTTCCTTTACTAGCTACTATTTCATAATAACTTAACTAATATACGACTCTGCGACGATATTAATGGGGAACTTTAGTTTATAACGAATATTCTAGGGTAAAGTAATTATCTAACTTTAAAAGAGTTACTATACGACTAATAAAATAAATATTTTATTATTCGTCGCGAATATTTAGGCTTCCCTTTACGTTTATTTAATTATATAGATAAGGATTACTACTTAGTTATAATCTAGTGACCTAGTACGAGGGGGGCTAAGAATATACGCGAGTAACGACGGTGAGCCAAAATTAAAGAATAGAATTAATAGAGGGTATAGTCGCCTTAATCGATAGTACTCTTTATATATCTACCTTACTGCGCCGACCGGGTTCCCGTAAATTACTTTATTCTAGTAACTTGGCCTTAAGACGGTAATCTCGCTTTTCGTTATAAATCGGAGAGGATATAGTGCCTCCGATCCGTTATAAAAGTCCTAGGGCGTAAGGCCTAGGTAGTAATAACTAACGTGGCTCGATAATTAAAGGGGCGCAGAGAAGATTTAGCCGGTATAGGATATAAGTTAAATACGAGGTACTAAGGGTTAAGAGACTGCGCTAGTATATACCGTAAGATATGAGGTAGATGAATGGAGACTAAGCGGCGATAACTAGAGATCGGCTGTTGGAGAGGAGTAAATAATAAGCGGCGGGTATAATTTAAAAGTATATATAATCCTCGTCTCGCCCCGTTCTAAGTTCTTGAATTTCTAACTTCAAACTCCAATTATAGCTCCTTTATTTACTTTTGAGGTATAATACTCTTAATCGATTTAAATTTCGTTTAATTCTATAAAGGCCCCGCTAAAGCCGATTTAGTTAATAAAAAACTATCGATAGTATTACCTAACGATATTCTTATTATCCGTAAAGAGGGATATACTTCTACGGCTCCTAGATCTAGTAGCGGATAAAGTAAATAACTCGGTAATTATAATTTAATCGAAGTCCTTGAATTGACTAGCTTATTATTAAAGGATCCTCTCGATTTATTATTTTATAAGTAGGCACCGGATTTTAAAGGTATTGAGTTATACTCCGAAAGTAATATTTACCGTCTTTAGTTTTAATAGGTCTTTAATAATAGCTCTAGCTACCTTAAACGGACTCGATCTTAATAGCGGCCACGATAAAGGCGGTAGAGAGGAAGACGAAAGTTTTTTATCTTTCGAGGAACTACTACTCGGTGCCGGAAGAGTATAAGAGTCGTAACGATCGGGCTTAAGATTAGGTGGAGATAAAGGTACGAATATTAATAACAGTAGTAACGTCTACTTTAGAAGCGACGGCTCGACTTTTAAATAAAACGAGAGGCGCTACTCCCTCAGTACTCTACCGACTTCTGTGGCAGGCTTAGAAGCTAGGTATAACCCTTAAAACCCCCGCTCGCAGATCTCGGTACTAACAGATAACGCCTATCTAGATATTCCATCCTCCGCGAGAAGCCAAAATATCTTATCTCTAATCCTCCTCCTCCTCCTCCTCCACTCCCTACTACCCTCCTCTCGTTGATACACGACACATAAATCTGCTTTCAAAACATCGAGCCTCGTCACTCCGGTGGAAGGAAAGAGAAAGGGAACAAAGAAGTAAATTATAGTACAGACAACATTATCCTATACTCTCTCCGATCGCCCCTTACGCCGCCAACTCCTGAACCGCCATTGGTTTCGTGGCGGTCTCCGCTCCGAGAAGACGCCGTAGGATCAGCGCCAGATCAGGCTGGCTCGCCATGGATGTGGAGCCTAATGCGCCCTACGGACGCCGAGCCTGTGACAGCTATAGGTGCCACCGACATTCGAAATTCCTCCAAGCGCACAGCAGACAGTGCAGGATTGAACGACGGTGGGGAAGGTATGCACAGGTTGGAGAAAGCTCGGCGTACAGGTTAGTGCGCAGGTCCTAGTCCCTACGGGCGCGTTTAATGACTCTAGAAAGACTCGATCGCGATCGATAAAATAAATAATACCGGCGAAGACTTAAGCGACGTCGAGTTCGTACGGATCCGATCGTAACCTAAACCTATCTTTAGACGGCCTCCCTATCTGTAAAATTTTTAATAACGCGAGAAAACAACAAGCTTAAGTCGATTTAGTAAGGTTAATAATAATTAAGATATACTCTTTAATACATTTCTAACTAGTACCCGGGATTTCCTTTAATATACTTTAGATAACCCTATCGTAGTAGAGGATAACGAAGAAAAAACTAGCGAAACTAGCGGTTCTACTAGGGCTACGAGTATAAAGTCTAAGATTAATACCGTATACCTTTAAAGCTTCCACCCTAGGAAATAGTTAAAGACACGCGATTATTTAAGTCCTATTACTATTGGATTTACTACCTCCCCCTTCGATCGCCCTATCTCTCCTAGTACCGTACTATCCTATAATCGAGTTAAGCAGGCTATCCGTAGAGGTAATCGAGGAGTAGTAGTAACCGTTTATCTCTTTTACGTTATTACCGTTACCCCTCCTCTTCCCGAGCAGCCTCAGGACTAAGGAAGTTCAATATTAGATAAAGAGGAGTAAGAGGTCGTAAGGATCGTTGGTAAAAGATAAAGGGCAAAGGGCTATAAATATAAGGTATACTAAAAGAAGATATAGCTACCTGAAAGCGAGTTAGGAAATACGCAGGAACTGCTACGGCAATTTAAGGCACAAGGCCGAGCTTAGCGTGCACGTAAAAGGGGAAGTCCGGCACGTGCAGATAAGAGTCGGTGATCGTTACTTTTTTGGTTCGTAGAAGTCTGTATGTTATAGTAAAATGGGGATACTAATGCCATTCGCTACATCTTTTCATTTCATAAAATTGATATGTTTGAGGAGGCGAACACTCCACAGCCAGTGGTGCACGGTTCTGACGGACGTATGGAATGATTCTCTGCATCGCCCACTCCGCCCTTGGCTATTAGTCCTCCATGTTTGCCTCCAGGCCTCCAAACAGCTGCTCCACAATTTTGTCAGGAGAATCTTCTCCGATAGGTACGTCTGGCTGAGACCAAACTTTGTACGAATCCTTGCTCGCTAGCTCCTTTAAGGCGGGAGCTATCCTTCGAGGTCAAAATGGGATGGGGTAGAAAGGCTGATTCGACAGCTAAATATTTCTGACAAAAGTGCTGCCTTTTCTGAGTGGCCCTCAGGTTCAATGGTAGAAGCTCTATCTTCGCCCAGTACCTTCGTTGGACGCGCAAGAAGCCTTATTCCATCAACGGCCCTTCTGCGTATTCGATTTTTCTTTTCGATTTCCGCGTTCATCTTGGCCCTTTCGAGGCGCCGGCAGTGCCAAATTCTCCAACCAAATATGTAGGATCTACCATTAAGATCCGTCTCTGGTACGCGATGCAGTATGACCTAAGCAGGGCGAAGAGGAAGCTTAGGGCAGGTGAGAGGTAGGAGGGAGAAGTGGGGGAAGGGATGTGGGCGTTGGTTAGAGTCGATTATTCAATGCATTAAACATAACATCGTCATTCCAACCATCAGTGGCCTGCTCGATAGACTCCTTATCCCAAGGTCCACAGACTTTAGTCTTTGCTTGCCCATCATAACCTGAACTCTGCGAGAGCTTGATCCGATCTTTCGTCGCTTCTCGCACTTGAACCTGCCCAAAATTTTCTCCAGGCAGACGCAGCTTGGCGTTGTAGACATTGTATAGCCCCGGCAATAGAGCGACGTCGCGTGCACAGTACTGTACGATTTCAGACCTCGTAGGACGCTCGTTGAATATCTCATACCGGCCGCCCTTTCTAGGGTCATAGAGCCGACTAGCACCTTCTTTCGTACGCTGCCATTCCGCTTTCGCTGCGGTAGAAACAGGGCTGTTTTTTTCAATGCACTTGGCTAGCCCAGCGACGAAATCCTTCGAGCCTTTCCGAGTTGCGAGTTCCATGAGTTGCAGGTCTTTAATGCCGTCGACGGAAATCTCGTAATTGCTAAATAAGGCATCTGAATCGTTGCGAATGTCGAAGATGACTTTGGGGATAGTTGGAGATTCGAGAATGGTTTTGAGAGAGGTTGCGCTACTGTTTGTGGTCGAGAAGGCGGTCTTCCCGAGGCGATGGATGTTTATGAGGTAGATCTTCTTTCTAGAGAGGACGTAGAGCGAGATAATAGATATGGAACAGTGGCGACCAAGTTTAACTCCTTCCAAGTCGAGGTACAGCGAGGGAGGATCGACGGCGAGGCTGATAAGGTTATCGAGGAGAGATAGAAGGGTGGTCGCAGAGTTCACGACAATTATATCGGTTTGGGCCGATACAATTGACATGGTGATTAAGATAACGAGCCTTCAACACCTTCACTGTCAACTCCCCTCACCGGTGAACGCCGTTACGTCGAGGCGGTCTGGCTCCGACATGAAGATTCCCGCAGTGGCCATGGGTACTCCCAGCATCTTGAAACATGTCAGAATGCCTGAGCAAGCTTCACAGCCTCAAGGAAGGAGGCCAAGATTTACGTCGGAGGAAGATGCGCAGTTGGTCGATTTGAAGCAGAACGGAAATTTGCCATGGAAACAAATCGAACGTTTCTTCCCCGGAAGAAGCATCGGAACATTGCGGGTGCACTACTGTACATAAAGACCACCGGTATTGCCCGGAAGAAGCGGCGGTTGTGAAGGGTCGTCGACAATAAGCATGTAGCGGGTTTTTGAGTGAAGCTTAGAATGGGATGTAGACTATGAAATAGTAGACCATAAGCGATGAAAGAGTAGCCCATGGTGGAGTAAGCGAACCACGATCGCGATAGAAGCTAACTCAAAGGACACTTTACACCAGTACAAGTGCGAACGAGAAACGCTGAGGGACGCTGGAAAGAGCGTGGCCTTGGAAGAGAGTAAGTTCTGAGAAGTAATTCCTAGGAAGAATTTCCGAGGAGAATACTCCTGGGAGAGCGTGGCTCCTCAGAAAGAATGATTTGCCGAGAATCCGTTCCCAGGAGAAGATTCCTGGGAGACAGTCAATCCTAGTAAAAGAAGGGTGATTGTCCGGCTCGTAGCCCGCGAAGCGATGGAGGTTGTGTTGCTTCTACCTGAAATTGTCTATTTTTAACTGAAGTAATTCTGGCTCCCTCTCGCGATATTGTTTCCCAGGAGATTATTCCTAGGAGGGAAGTGCTCCTAGGAACAATCTTCTGGATTAACGGGTGTCGAAGAGTGGAAATGGGCGGCCATGTCGTTTGCGTGGAAGCCTGGGCAGAGGTAGCGAAGGTCGTCGTAGGCTGAAGCGGTGGAGCGCCAGTATTTGCCTGGTGGGTGGCCGGCGGTGGAGGAGGGTAAAGGGATTGGATTGTGGAAAGCTGGGATGGATTAAGGGTTGGAAATTGGGCTTGTAGCCAATCGTTGGATTCGGCAAAGGTGGCAAGGGCGATCATGGCAGTGAGGAGAATGGCTACGGCAGAGAGGGTATGAGTAACTGTATGGAGCGCCATGAAGGACGAAAGTTGCGGTTCTGCTGGGGCCTGCTTCAGGGCCTGTGTTATGGAACAGACCTCGGCTATAGTCATTAGAGTTACCCGGCCATAGGGCTAGCCCTACCCACGGTAGATATGTGGTCCCACAACCTACTACATAGGAATTCAAGCTTTTACACACATTCATTATTGATCCCATCTGATCATTATCCTAACAGCCTGTGTACGGTTTCCTGGAGATAGAGCTCTACCCTAATCAGTCATGCAAAAGGCGTGGAACCGAATGCTGAGGTTCCAAAGCGTAGCTCGTCTGTTACATCACTAGGTTATCAAATTTGAAACAAAATTCCAAACTAATAGCACGATTGCATCCCGAGTGCAGAACCACCTCCATCCAATCTTCATCTTACAGCGATGTTCTTCACGATCTCAAAATCGACATCTGCGGTACTAATTTAGCCAACGCAATTTCCGCACTTCCATTTTCCCAAGACTGTATTCGATGTATTCAACTGTCTTTCGAAAAGTTGCACGCCCCTCATCTTTTTGAAACACATACGCCGAGGCCGAGTCTACTCTCGGATTTTAATCTAGAAGGGTTCACCTACCTTCGGCTAAAACCCATCTGCAGCTAATAGACTAGCCCTATTAACAGTTTCTTATAATTTAGTAGTAAGAATAGGAAAGTGGGAAAACAAAATTCTCAGCCTTATAGGGCTTATTCGCAGGTGGGTTTTAGCCGGGCACCAGGGAGGTAGGTGAACCTTTCTAGCGGCCGATTGGCCTCTGCAAGATTCCATCGCAACTTCAGCTAAGACTTGGTAAAAGCCAGCATTCTTCTTTCGATAATTATTATCATTGGTCTTGAGAAGCCAGGCCTTTCATCATGGCAACGACGACGGAACTAGAACCGTTACAAATTGAATCTATCCCGGCTCAACCGTCGCCTTTGCGAAACGAGGTCACAAGCATCGAAGGCGGTGTTAGAGATGACTGCAAGATTACTTTCAAATGCAATACCAGACTCTTCGTCATATTACTTTCGATACAATCTCCAGTTGACTCTGTTGAGGGGAGCTACCTGAAACGGCTAAAAGATCCACTGGAATCAGGAGATGAAGAAAAATCAGAACAGATTTTTGAAGAGTTGATTGATCTCCTTGCAGGACTTTGCCAGCCTGTGTTCAGAAAATTTGCAGCTATCGCGCCTGGATCTACACATTCACGTCCGACTCTCTACAACTTATTATATCTTGAAGTGCTCCAGCTTCGTTTGAACACTACCAAAGGCACTGCAATGCTATACCTGCAGGATGGTCCTCAGATGTCTACACCTAACAGCTTCCGCAACAAAAACCTCAAATTACCAATCTTCAAGCCATCCGAAATTGAAATTTTGGATATACTCAAAGGAGATACGGTTTTCAAAGCGCTTATCCAAGGGTCAGTCATATGCGCCAAGGTGATAGGCTATCAAAACTCCACTAAATCGATACTACGAGAGATAAGCTTAATGCAGCGGATATCTGAGGCAAGAATGGATCCTCGACTTCGTACTCCGACTTTGTTAGGCCTCATCTCGTCGGAAGATGATTCGGGTCTAATACTAGGGCTCCTAATGGACTATATCGAATCCGGACCTTTGGTGTCAGACCTCTTCTCTTTGGAAATCGATTTAATTCCGCGAATAAGAAGAGAAACGTGGGCCAAACAGATCAGCGACGACTTGGGAAGGCTTCATAAGATTGGCTTGGTCTGGGGCGATGCAAAGGCAGGCAATATCATCATTGATAAAGAAAGCAACCCGTGGATCATTGACTTCGGCGGAGGCTATACGGATAATTGGGTTGACGCAAATTTGGCAGACAGTGTCATGGGTGATTTGCAAGGGCTGCGACAAATTCTGAAATTCTTGCAACTTCCTGATCAGTATTACCAAACTTATTCTGGGCCATAACAGGGCTGTATAACCTTGTCCTAATACATATCATAAGGTCAAGTTCTTAGGAGTACAACTTCGCAATGCTTGGCGCGCTTTCGTAACAAATCGAGCCCACCGTCACGCCGTGCAGTTATTGCAACAGGTATGTTCACAATTCGTACAATTTCCAGCCACGTTTTCGCTCTGTGACATCGGCAGCAAGTGAACATCCCTCCTAGTCTTGTGAAGGGACAATTTGCGTTGTTGCAAAAAGTCCCCGTAAATCCTCCATCAGAAGTTCCCCCGGGATTTCCACAAGACTTTCTGTTACCTGTTGCAGGATTCACAGTCGCTCGGTGACAATACTGGGGCTCTTGTTTATAATGCAATCCGCAACGATGCCATGTTTTTTTGGTATAACACATTTGTGGCTGTTTAGGAATTTAGTGAACCATGTGTAAAGAAAGTGAAATGTCTTTACCTGTAAGTAGCGTTCCAACAGGCGATCTTGGTAGTAGACTGTAGCTCCCGCGCTTATCTTGCTAATGTCAATTCGGTCAGGAGATGATGAAATTTGACTTGGGGCATGTCAAAACTTGCTTCGCTGTCGTCAATTCTGCCAATAAGGTTCCCGTTTGAAACAGGCGCTGGTGTTGTGATACGACTCAAATGATGCACTTTACAGGCCCTAACGAAGCAGTGTAGCATTGAAGTTAAAATGAGAAGATATACAGCGTTATAGAAACGATGGCATTATGCTTCATGGGTAACAGGTTTGGCAGCATTTTCGAGCAGTTTGTGCGTCAAACAGGTACCTTCATGATCGCGTCAAGGACGGAGACAGCTTAGTTACTGCTGAAGGATCATTACTTACCGCTAGTCAAATTTGGGTGTTTGAAGCTTTTCCAGCCGAATGGGTACAAGTATCAGCTACCAAGAGCGTTGCTTGAATCGCACTACCAAGATCTCCTACTAAGCTAGTTAGCTGTCTTGGGCGGTATTTACGAACGATCGAAATACCCCTCATCGCCATCGAACCCCTCACAAGATCTCCAGAAATCCATTCAAGAACCCGTAGGGTTTAGTATCGAGTTCACGCTCTCAGATACCTCTACCATGATCACGATAACCGTTGAAGCATTTGGCCTCAGTAGTGTCAATGGCCTCCTATTCCAATTTCCATGGATCAAGATCCGCGTCTGATGGTTAGAGTTGGTAGCGAAACCATCCCCCAGATTCTAAATAAGCGAAACTAACCATGAAAAGCTAGCGGCAGGCGGCTGCTCCTCCGCAATGATGATAAGCGTTTCTTCCATGAAACAGATCAACCTTGCGACAGCATACTTATACATATCTACATTTTGAGTATGGCAGCAGCTGCATCAGATAGAGTAAAACCTCCTACTTTAGGCTCTCAACGTCGAAGCAAAAGTAAGCAGCCACCCTAATGAAGTTCATCTTGTGGACTAATCTAGCCTCAGGATCACGAAATGAGCAAAGCACAAATGCTTTCCATCCTAGCGAGCTTGTTGCGAAGCAGGCCAACCCCAAGCGCCAGCGCTTCTCAGAAAGCCCTCATCGGAAGTTGTGGAAGATGGTAGAAACCGTCTTTGCTCGAATTGAAGTTTTGGAGCACCTTGATCAGCACTCCCATGGCGAGCGTCTTCGCTCTGGTTCACCAGATAACATAACAAGTCTCCCAAAAGAGGAAGTTAACCGATCGCTTTACAAAACATTGGAAACAGCCCTTACGCGTATCTCAGTTTTGGAAAAGAGAAGGGATATCTCTTACGATCACGCATTTAAAGCATCAAATGGAAAACAATGCATGATTCGCGGATGCGGCAGCGAGTTGTCCAGACCTAACCACGCTATCCGTTATATCAATAACACTTCCACCCCTGAGCATCAGGTCGCCGCCATCATCCTGGAGCAAAAAGAGTGCTTAGAGTGCGACGAAAGTTGGAAAACGCCGTCTGGTCTCATTTTTCACGAGAAAAAGGTTCATAAAGAGACTTATACTTCGAGAATGGATATTTTCAAACAATTTTTGGGGCAGAGTTCATGTATGCGTTTTTCTTCATGATTTTACGAAATTCTGTTAATGAATTGCAGATTCGATACCCGCAAATCATTCAATGCAGCTACTACAGCCTGGAACCGACAGTCTACCACCCGATGGCCCCAATACGATACAACCAAACTGGTCCAGATCCAATGACCTTCAGTCCTTGGCAGATTCGATACCCGCAAATCATTCAATGCAGCTACTACAGCCTGGAACCGACAGTCTATCACCCGATGGCTCCAATCTGATGCAACCAAACTGGTCCAGATCCAATGACCTTCAATCCTTAGCAGATCCTGTACCTACATATCATTCAATGCAGCCACCAGGATCTGAATTTATCTGGACGCAGCCGAAATGGTCTGGATCTAACGACCTTCATCAATCTGATCAGTTCTACCAAGAATTGTGAAGTAGAAAGACTTAAAATCGAGGATCGTGGAGTCGCTCTGGCTCTCTTACAATCGCTGCCAAACACGCTCGACTAGCTCAACTCGACCAAGCAGGCTTTCTATCTCGCTGTCCGCATCTCCGCAGAGTTTCCCCCACCTTTTCCTAAATATGACTATAGTATCTATAATATATAGTAAATGTCTGATTGTAAGGGGAGGAGGGGTAAACGAGCAAGGAAATATTCTAGCAAAGGTACTGGTAGCGAGTTCTTTCAATTTGGCTACAATAGCCCCAACAGAGGCCTTTTGCTCTATCATTTACGTGGCTAGGCTAGCTGTCTTTGCTCCGCCTCCTGTGCACTACGTCCAGTGACTGAGAGATCTCTCTAACTTCGCCCCTTTTGGGGTCCGGAAGCAGCAACTGGTTAGGGTTATAAGCAACGAAATTTGTAGACCTAATCAATACGGTTTTGAAACATGAAAAGGTACTGTTTCAAATTAAAGATACCAAAATCTGCAGTGCTCCAACATCACATGCGCCATACGCAGTACGCAATGAAAGCGGACTCAGAGCATCCATTTAGTGTTGCTCTTTATTCTTTCCTCCTATCAAAATGTAGATTCCCCCTCCTTTCTCCGAACAAATGAGGTCTGTCCCGCCTTTGATATAGACCACTAACCCCTTCCTCCACGGCACCTCCTGGCGTACCTTGGTAGACCGAACCTCTGCCCACGGTGGTAACCCTTCAGTAACGAGGGGAATAAAGATATGGTAATCTGTAGGAAGGCCTATCCCGCGAATAGGAGTTTTTGGAACGCTTGGATTAATGCGCGCAACCAATTTGAACGTAGACTCCGTTTCCGCAGGGGGTTTGACAAAATTAGCTATCTTCGGTTGAATGATGACCTGAGTATAGCATTAGCATAATGATATTGATCGTTGCTTGCTAGGTATACCTTCGGATGTACTTCTGTTCGATAGATGTCCAGCAGCTTTTCGCACGCAGGTGTCCACTCCATCTCTGTATATATATCATACGTAGCCATTGATGACCCTGCCTGAATCTCCTTTACTGCGCCATCGATTAGGAGATCGTCAATAAGACTATTTACCACTTGCACGAAATCATCACATGGCTCGGCGTTGCTAGCTGACATGGCTGAAGTCGCTCGATCGATGACCTTGGTGAGGGGCCATGGCGGGGCGTAAACTTTTTTCGCGACATCGGTAGCGCACCTGAAGTTCATGTCCATGCCGAATATGACGGCGGTGATTCATTGATATCCTGGTTGTAAAATGTAAGTTGCCCAGTCTTAAAGATAATATAACGAGTACACTGATACCTGTCAGTGCTTGTAATAAGAATGTGGATTTAATCAAAACCTAACCAACTGCAATGTTGCTCAATCCCCCCATTCCAGAGCAACGAGCCGTCTACCATTTCGTGACGACGACAGAGTAAAAGAATTTCAAAAGAAAACTGTGGCGCATGATGGCAGGAGGCTCTCAGTTCTAGGCAAACGAGGCTGGAAGCATAGACATCCAGTAGGCCTGAGCCAACAAAGATGACAACGCCTATACACTCGAGCTCTTTGAAGGAGAATCGAAGTCTGAAAGCATGGATTGGCACCCATTTCTTAGAACAGCAGAAGCTAGTTTGATCTCTACACGTCAATTCATCCTATCAATACCCCAGGATGACTACATGGCCTGATTTGGGAGTTGCCAGCGAGGGTGCAGCTTCCCCGACCCAAATTTGGGAGTTTGGAGTAGGCAGCTTCCCCGACCCAAATTTGGGAGTTTGGAGTGGGCAGCTTCCTCGACCCAAATGTGGGAGTTTGACAAAACAGGGGAAATTCCATTTCCGACGTCTCTGTCGCATACTTATGGCCAAGACAGTTCTACGATTTTGTTTGTTGTCTCATTTCTTCAACCTTTTGGCCGTGGTACTTGAGTTGGTAACAACTCTCTTGCGTTCATTAAATCAAGCCTCAATCATTTGGTATACTTGCGTTACCAGCGCATTTGCTCGTGTTACACCCTGCCTGCATTAGCCGTTTGCCTTTTCTTTGCCTTTTCGGCCTCTTGCATGACAATGCAAGGGCCTAGATCTAATTGTGGCTCAAGCTCGACCGTCAACGACCTTGATACTCACCGCCAGTCGACATCCCAGAGCCCACTACTGGACTTTCCCCCTCCTTACGCAACTGTACCGAGCCCTGCACCTTCCTACGCATCATCAGTGGACAATGAGCTATTGCACTGGTGGGATGTTGAGGCGGAGAAAGTCCTCCGAGGCAGCGACCTTCAGGCTATGCAACTGCTTTGTCGGTTTCACACGTATAGAGACGACAGCCTTCCTCGTTCAATCCTGCGAACGCGATCGGTCTCTACATTGAACACCTTTCTTCTCCATCTTGGCGCAGGGACAAACAGTCGGTAAGCCGTCGTTGATCTAGATGTAGATCAAAAAGTCGAGGAGATATGGAAGCGGCTTATACCATCGTTGCCTCCTTCAAACTCTGGAGAAGATTGGGTATCATATAAGGCGGTACTTCAGCAGGACGCGTCGCGTGTTACCTCGGAGCTTAACGAGGCAAGTTTCTTGGAGTTCCAAAAGATTTCCTTTCCGGACTGGGTTAGAGAAGCGCTCTATCCCGATGATTACGTGGACCCTGTGGAAGATTTCATTGACTGGCACAACGGCCTGATTCATCAAGTATACGATCACTTGAAAAGCTGTCCAGATGAGATCGAAAAATACAATCAAATTGAAAAGGTGAATGCGATCACTGTCATCTCATTTGTTCCGTTGACTGATACCAATGGCAGGAGTTACGCGAGCAAAGCCCCTTCGCGCATTGGGCTGTAGCCAAAAGCCTATAGCAGATACAGCCGAACCGCCCGACTACAGATGCTATGCCTCAGCCCGATCTTGGATTTATCCTCTACCCACTCAGGGAGTTTTTCAGACACCAGCATCGGAACGTCGTCGCAGTATTGAAACAGCTCGCTGTGTTAGAGGTGCGCTTTCGACGGTCGTACTCACGTGTTGAGGATATCGATTGGACACGGCACTTTCGGACGAATATCAATTTATTCAAAGGTATCAATAAGATACCTTCCCAAGAACTAGCGGACCTACTCACCGACCGTGATTCGATTGCGTTCCTCACACTTTCTCCTCAGAGCATCATCAGTAACGACGCCCGCTTTCAGCATATGAATAGTCAATGGAACAGACTGTGTCTGGCGGCACTAGAGTTTCTCATTGCTTATAGCCATCTGAGTCTTATTGTTGCAGACATTTGCAAGGTGAGTTCTGTACGATTCGCTGCTTCCTCAATCAGCTGACTTTGATAATAGCATCTGCGTGAACAACGGAATTTCTTTTCCTTATTTGCCTTTCTTCAAGCTCTACGGGAAACTGGCTTTGATGAATCTATATTGCCAAACCTCTTCATTCTCATCAATCCTGATCGGAACTACGCCTCTTACCGAAGAGCATACGAAGAGGCACCTGGCCTTCCATTTCTGCCTCCTCACATTAGACAGCTCAGACATTGTCCAGCAAAAGGTTTATCGGAGATATTTGCCTTTGTGGCATACAAGAACCCGAGAAGTTTGCCGCAGACTCAGGGTCTTGAAAAGCGAAGGGATTCATCGAACAGCAAGCAGCTTTCATGGAGTTCTTGGACCTGGGTTAATCTAATGCCTTGCTTTCCCTGCATGTATTCAACTAAATCTTAACCCTAGGGAACAACTTGGCGAGTATTCACTTCAATGAAGCGTGTGATGTATTAGAAAGTGATCGATGATCTGATTCTGCTGTAAACGCTCTTTCTACTTAATTGTTGACTGAAAGACAACCTTCTACGTACTTGCTCGCCACAGGAGTTGACTCTGCATCAGCATTCTACAAAAGAGACCAAACCTGCTAGTCAATTATTGGCTTCCCTCTTCAATACTGGTACCATCTTTCTTAATTATAAAGTACCCTTTCATTGGCGAGCGTGAAACACAGCCTTGTTTAGGTGGATTGCATCGCCTTCATCCTTCGAATTCCCCGGAGCAGTCGTAATAGGCTCGGTATTGTAAAGTATAAGAATATTATCGAAGTGACATGAAACAAGGCTATGGCGGGTATGAAAAAGACTTGAATGGTCCGTACTTCAGTGTTGCCCAGAAATAGTCAATGCAATGTTGCCTGGCCCCTTCCCTTGCCTTGCGTCTTTCTACCCTGCCCCGTAGGTATTACGTATGTAGAGGTCCGCCCGGAAAAGATACCTGGAGCATGAAAAAGATCGGCGTTGACTTCGAATGTCTTGATTCATTGGACCTTTGTTTGCTTGTACGCCCGTCTCTTGTGGATGCCCCAGTTGCAAAGCCGATGCCTTCAGCGCCGTCAATCTCCCTAAGATACTTTCATCAACGGAATTTTTTTGTCGGATGTTGAGACCTGCAGTAGAGGGGCAGACCGTGAGGCTGCAACAGCCGACTTTGATTCTGGTGTCTTCGTTAGAACTTCGCCTTAAGACAGAGGGTTCAAATCCCCTATCTGTCCGAGTCTGTCCTCATGGTTCTATTGCTTCAACCCATTAGCATGTCACAACAAGACAGTTATGGGTGGTCTAAGCGATGTCTTGGGAGAGATATTGTTCTACCGTCTAGCGAGTTCCCAACCTCTAGTACAATTGCATCCAAGTACGCTTGCCGACAGCTCTTCTACCATAATCATGAGTATCTGCTAATCATTGCTAGTAAACTGCTTCCGTCAAGGCTGCCATACTGTGGTGGGGCTTCAAGTCCATTTGATAATTCTCTTTTCGATGTTCAAGACGTTCGTTCCGCCCAAGGGTTGCCTATCGATTCTACTATCAGACGTCGATCAAGAGATTATTGGTTGAATACTTCTATGCCATTTTCAGATGCGAGGATTGGTGCAGACGCTCAGGGCTTTGATGCAGTTCGGTCCACGGCTCCCTTGGCTGACGAGAAGACTCAACTCGATCATGATGCCAGATTCCGCTACTCTCCTCACCATTACCCACGTAAAGAAGGATCACTCATATCCTGGCCTGGTTCTAATTTTCTCGCAGACGGCTCAGCCAAAGGACTACCAAATGGACATCATCTTCAAGGCAAGGTATACTCGCAGCGACAGTCATCAAATCGTGATGAATTCGATGGGCCACATCAACTTCTCGAGAGACCGTCCGGGAAAGTGGTTGCTGCACAGGAAGAGGTTCTTCCTTACCTTCCAACTCATCTGTGCGTCAACGAACAAGATGAGATCTTGTTGCAAGTGAACGATCGTCTTTCGAAGTGCGCTTTTGACTTCGTTGCCCGGTATCAGTTTCCTATTCCATTAGAATCAGACAAACGACTGGTCAGAATCCCAGCCGACCGTGAATGGACTGAGTGGGCATGTTTGCTGAAGCGAATGGCAACGAAAAGACGAGTACCCGCTCGTGTGTTATACCATGGCCAAATTAAGCAATTTGTAACCGTACTGAACAATTCTCTAATTAGAGATGAGCAAATCAAGCACTGTCTTGGAGAATCAGGGAATTTTCATCACGTGAAGGAAGTTCTTTCCCCCGGGGGAAAGAACTTCCTTAGTGCGACCAGACGATGGGAAATCCTGTTCTTCGGCGGTATCCCAGCTGCTCCAGCTGCTCCAGCTCCTCTAGCTACTCCAGCTCTTACTCGCGCCCCTGGTACCAAGGAAGAAGAGATCCCTCAAAAAGAACGACTACATCTCGCCCATGAAGCTTGGAAAGCAGCAGCTCATACTGATAACCCTCTCTCGGTTCGAAAGGTCGCAAAGAAGTATGGCCTCAATCCTTCTACGCTTCAGGGCCGGATTAATGGAGCAATATCTTCGGACGAAAAGGACGCAAGAGCTCAGAAACTCAACCCTCAGGAAGAAGAGGCTCTGGTCAAATGAATCGTTCGCTTACAGAATTGGAGCTGGCCACCGCGTGTCAGCTTAGTGCGCTTTATGGCTGAGGATTTGCTACGTGCAAAGGGCGACATGGAACCCTTAGGAATTAATTGGCCCCAAAAATTCCTGGCACGCCACCCTCAGCTTAAAACGCGATATATACCGCCCCTCGACAAAGAGCGTGCTTTGGCCGAAGATCCTATGATTCTACTCCCTTTTTTTGAACTTTTCCGCTCCCTCAGCACCGGCCACAATGTACAAGAAGAGGATATATATAATATGGATGAAAAGGGCTTTATGCAAGGCGTGATTGCTAAGCTCAAAGTCGTCTGCTCTAAGCATGAGAAAAAAAAAGCATATGACGCAGTGCGGTAATCGGGAGTGGGTGTCGTTAATTGAGTGTATTTCTATGAACGGCAGAAAACTTCGTCCATGAATTATCTTCAAAGCGAAGCTTCAGCAAAAGGCCTGGCTCGAAGCTTTTCCTGAAGCCCACATCAGCACTAGTTCAAACGGGTGGACAGATAATGAAATCGGGCTATGGTGAATTCAGGAGTGCTTTGAAAAAGAGACGGCGATGACGCAGAAAGGAGAGTATCGCATGCTTCTTATTGACGGCCATGCTTCGCATATCACCACTGTTGCAATTGAGTACTGCGTTCAAAAAAAAATCATCCTTTTTTGCCTCCCGGCTCATACGACTCACATCCTCCAACCTCTTGACGTTGACGTTTTCGCCCCTTTGACAACCGCATACAAGAATAATATTCATGCGGTTACTCGTTATGGTGCTGCTTATTCAGTTGACAAAGTCGATTTTCTAAAGCAGTATCGCCTAGCGCGCAACAAGGCAATTACGCCTACAAATATTCAGAAAGCATGGAAAGCAACTGGCCTCTTCCCGTTCAACCCTCAGCTTATTCTCAAAGATTTTATACTTCTCAAAGAAGCTACAGAACGTCCGCTAGCTCAAAGCTACAATATCACCATTCGCCCTACTACTCCGCCCGAGGCAGTCGTCAGCTACAATGGCCCGAGCGGTTCTTGCGAAGCTATCCTCACACCTGCGAATATGAGAGAGGTGCAACTCTTACTTGATAAGCTTTGCAAGAGTAGCCAGGTTGAGGCTGAGATTCTTCTCAAAAAAGTGGGCAAATCCGCGATGCTTGCTATGGCTGATTCTATTATTCAGAATCGCACTAATGAAGAACTCATAGAACACAACAAAAGGAAAGAAAATAAGAAGAAACGCAAGAAAGGCAATAATGAATACGCCCGACACGTGAACCAAGAGGTTGTGAATGAGAGGAAAGCGGACTGGAATTGGGATAATGAGGTGAAGAGACTTGGGACGATAAACAAGGATATCTTCAGGGCAAGGCTACATGCAAGAAGGCTAGGGCGCCTCAACGCCCGCTAGGTAATTGGAATACTGAGGTTAAGAGGCTTGGGACGATACACAAGGATGTCTTCGGGGCTCAGGCTACACGCAAAGACGTCCCTGTACGTCACCAGCTCAGGAAGCTGATAGTCAGGCTAGAAGTTAGGGTGACTACAAGAGAGCTGGAGCAAGGGCGCTGGGCCGGGCAGCAGCAACACGGGGGTCAACTAGAGCAGCTGGAGGGGGCGCAATTGGGCAGAGGGTACCGTACTAGGAAGCCATACAAGGCTAGAGGGTAAACAGCATGCTAGAAAGCCCATGGAGTCGCAAATAGTTGATTTTTGCCATAGAATAAATAAATGTACGCTAGTAGCCCTATGAGGCTGACCAGTTGCTGGGGTTGCCCAGTTGGGGGGTGAACCCTTCTACTGGCCGACTCGTCAGGCAAATCCTTCATCAACTGAGGGTAGTACTCGCTGGGGGAGCACTCGCCAGGGGAGTACTCGCCACAGGTAAATCCTTCAAAGACTAAGGGTAGTACTCGCCGGGGGAGCACTCGCCAGGGAAGCACTCGCCAGGGGAGTACTCGCCACAGGTAAATCCTTCAAAAACTGAGGGTAGTACTCGCGGGGGGAGCACTCGCCAGGGGAGTACTCGTCAGGCAAATCCTTCAAAATCTGAGGGTAGTACTCGCCGGGGGAGCACTCGCCAGGGGAGTACTCGTCAGGCAAATCCTTCAAAAACTGAGGGTAGTACTCCCCTTAGTAGTACTCCCCTGGTGAGTACTCCCTCTAGTTTTTATAGGATTTGCCCTTGGTAGTACTCCCCCTACGAGTACTTCCCTGGCGAGTACTTCCTTTAATTTTGTTGGATTTATCCTTAAAGAGCACTCACTTTGGTAGTACCCCCCCGACGAGTACTTGAGCCATGAAAGCACTCATTCATTGGCTAATGTCAAAGTGTCGCGATCTCACCGAGTTCGAAATAGTTTACAATTATTTAAATTGAATGATCGAGTTTGCTGCAATTGAATTATCGACCAAATCGACGATACTTTGCGTTAAGCTTCTATATAGCAAGATCTTTTGGATGGTCAATGAGTCGGCGCTATTGTAATTAGCCAACAAGACTTCCGGTGAGTATGCTGATGGTGTGAACAACTTTTGGTGTGAACCACTCCTTGTGGTGTGGACCACTTTTGGTGTGCACCACAGCTGATGGTGTGAACCACGCCTCGTGGGGTAGACCACTTTGGGTGTACACCACGGCTGGTGATGTGGACCATTTTCGGTGTACACCACAGCCCGCCACTCGAAGCTTTATTGGCGCGCCTCATCCTTCTGCAGCATCCACTTCTTGCTCCCCATCTCCAATTCTGGATCCTCCCGCTCCACTGGCATCCCCAAAATACATTAATTCAGGAGGCACTCTGAAAATAGCCCGTGATTGGGCAGGTTAGGTGGTGCATGTATAGAGAGTAGATAGGCTATGGGCGTTATAGGTGGTTGGGACAGCGAGCCTGTCACAGATGCCTTCTGGGCAAGTTTACTCTGGATCAAAATCTCAAATGACAACCGACTCCTTGTGTCAACAAAGGTTCAGTGTGCTCATCTTGTCGTCGTCTGTGGTCTTCTATCGCTCGAGCTTGCGTCCCAGAACCCGGCTTCCCCAACTTAAATTAACGTTAATCTACTTCTGCTTCTCTGCTTCCTCTAGCCTTCTTCTTCTCTTCTTTACTGCTTGTATCACCTGCCCGTTTTGCCCCTGCCTGCTGCGGCTGAGCCTGCATATGTTGCATCCCAAGCTTGAGAACCTTTTGCCAGTCCATCCCCCATTCAACCAGTAATGCCTCCATATATTCATCGACCGTAAACTCCTGAAGCATGACCCCAGTGGCGTCGCTTTCACTCTCTTCATCTGACCATATTACAGTATTGTAAAACTTGGCCAGTTCATTAATCGTATGTGTAGCTTTCTGCTTGGCGTGTGCTTCTATAAAGACAATGTTAGCAAGATTAATCACGACGATAACATGTACGTTTGTTAAGAAAGTGCTTCCTTTGTAAATGAAGAGATACAAAGAGAGAACGAAGCAACGAGCCATCAAATACGTACTCTGTTTCGTTGACTTTTCCTCCCAGCTAGGTTCGAATATACCTTTTGCTCGCTGACCCAGAATGTATGTATCTTTCATGTGTTTGGGTACTTGAGGATGAGAGGCCCACACGAACCTATTGGGGTCACCAGCAAGCTTAAGGACTTTGATGAGGTTGATAGGCTGATGCATTCGACGGAGGTGTCCATTCCTGGTGACTGCTGCAGTGTTCTCAAGTTGAGCTTTAATATCCCGAATCTCGCTCTCTTGCTTATCAAAGCGACGGTCAACATTTTGGAATCGTCTATCCACCTCTTCAAACCGTCCATCCATCTTCTTCTCCACCTCTTCAAACCGTCCATCCATCTTCTTCTCCACCTCTTCAAACCGTCCATCCATCTTCTTCTCTACTTCACGAAACTGGCTTGCGATGAAATCACGCTGACCGAGAAACTCTTGTCGCATTCGCTCACCGTGCATGTCGAATGTTCGGCCCAGTATCATGAGACTTCGATCGACGTATTCAAACGGCGAATCCCCTTCAGACGGTGGCGTTCGAGAGGATTCCTTGGCCAGCTGGCCCATCACGACGACGGAGCGTGTGAATTTGTACTCCATTTGTGATACTGTTAGACCACTTCAATCTGATTGTCAAGTTCGATGAGGATGATGTGTTGTGACTCACAGCGAAGGGTGCCGAAGAGTTGAGACTTGGCAGTCCCGCCCCTCCGCACGTGATCTGGTTACGCGAGCTGACAACTAAAACCACCAGGGGGTCACCATGTAGCCGAGCCTTATGTTCATGCTTTATCCAGCTCACCTACGCTCTTATTACACCTCGTGCATATCATCACAGCTCGTCCAGATACCGTACAGTAGTAGAGAGAGAGGATAACCTCATCTAGCTGGTGTTGTGGTCAATTTATGATAGGCGGTCCCCCCAAAAATAGGTGGCCTTGCTTACTGCGGGCTAGTGATATTGACTAATGACGCCCCCTGGTGTAGCAATGCCAGTTGACAGAACGGTGCCAAAATTGACAGTACCGTCTTTTACAGTGCCGGCCTTCACAGTGCTGTCTTTCGCGGTGTTGTCTCTCGCAGTAACGGCCTTCACAGTGCTTCCGTCCGTACTCCATCTACAGCAACGTCTAGCATCTCGGAGCACAATTTGTTACGATTACCACAGCTGTCCTTCCTCGAGCATCAGCCAAATCAGTAAGTACTCAGTCCAGTACTGCTTCTACTAATAATACTTCTACCAGCCTCAGCCAAGGCACGTCGAAATGATTCAGGACCTTCAACGAATCATCCAGCACAATCGGTAGGTTAAGCAAGAATCCAGACGACGCGCCTATTCCGAGGATGCTCTTGTCAAGAAGCCAAGGCTCAGAACACTCATGAACGGGATGGACAGATAGTTCTACTCGCAGTGGGAACAACAGGAATACCACGACCAAGGCTCTCATTCGTAGACCAATGGACATTTTTATAATTCTCTCTCGGCTTCCTCAACATCGCCACCGCCTGAGATGACTCATATAGCAAAAGCGTATTACATCAAGTGGTTACGGATCTCTACCGGCTTCGCTTTGCAATGCGATATCAAATCCCGCAAACTCTATGTGCCCTTTGAAGACTCTTTCTCAGTCGAACCGGACATCCTATTCAATGAGTCCTCCACACCCGACTTGCCCGGGGCTTCACCAAAGACGTGGTCAAAGTCTTTGAACAGCAGGTTGATAGGCAACGGGTACGATGCTTTCTAGACTCGAGTCAGCTCAAGATCGATGTATCGGGTACATACGTACAATATCTGTTATGGTGGGAGGTCATCGTTCGTGATCAGTCGATCGATAAGTATAATACCTTCCGTTCTTGCGGATGATCAGTGCAAGATCCGCGTGACACAATCGGGCCAGCTGGTCTGCCTTTTTCACCAGATTTGATTTCCTTCTGGTGAACTGCTGTGTCTTTGCTTTTGCTGTGTAAGTCATACTGTATGTTTTCAGATAACTCGAACGCGACAACATGCAACTCATCCGAGGAAACTGTCTTTATCTAAGACCGAGCGAGGGGCTGGTTCTAAAGAAAAGTACTAATATATCTCTGAACTTCCTGCTCCGCTTCTGGATCGTCTCTATTCTATCTTGCTGGTCCCCCCAGGCTCCATTTCTGGTTCCCCTCCCCGCTCCATTTCTGGCCCCCCCCCCCGGGTCCATCTCTAAAAAAACAGAGAAAAGAGTGGTGATCTAACAATAATTCGAAGCCCGCTATCTGTACTTCCGTTCCAGCCGTCTCAGTCAAGATTACTCATTTGAAAGGGCTTGAGGACTAAAGATGGAAAACTTATATTATCAAGTAAGCAAAACTTCCTCCGATGCCGACAAAAGCAGAGAACGAACCATTCTCAGAAATCTAGTAGACGGTCCAGTTGCTTCTGCAGATCATGAAGTCCAGCCTCATCACAGTGGCTAATGAGGGCTTTGATGTATCTCGCCTCCTCCTTCTCATTACTCAAACGATTCTTGCCCTCGTAATGCTCATGGAGCCGATCCTTCTTTCTTTGAAGATAAGACTATAGAATATAAGTAAGTGGGCCACAAAAAAAACGGACTACAGGCTCACAGTCGGCTCATCGGTTGTCTCTTTAAAGATATCACAAACTCTGCACATGATTGCTTCTCAACAGATAATGAAGATATAGCTGCGGTTTACTGATTTGTGCTGTGTTTCTTGAGATGAACATGAGGGAATGGTCCATCTTATATCAACAAATGCTGGTCCATGTGTGAAAGATGGTCTCTCAATCGGAGATCACGATGGATTGGTGGGCACACAGTAGATCCTGTTGGCAATAAAGTTTAAGATAATTGGAGAAGTTCCATTCCAACAAAGGACAACACGACGCGCAAGGCTTTACTGAACACAGCCTTGAAACCTCTGTGCAAGCCATTAGAGGGTCATCACACTTTAAAGAGCCTATGAGAGCCAATCTGCATTAGCACAAGCTGCAGCGGTTGAATATTTGCACTAATAAATAAAATTCCGGCTATATCAGCTACGAAAAGAAAGACCCGGAAAGCAGGGGACTGTTCTTGTCCAAAGAATTCTTAATCCGCACGAGATGTTTTCTTTGCATGCTGGTACGGATCTATCTGAGTTACCCATGTGCCACGCCGCCACTTCCAAACGCGGCCGGTAAGTCATGTCTAGATGTAACTCATATACGCCCAATGTTCAGTGATTACGAGTGTAATCCGCTGCCGTCTTAGTTGAAACCCTTTTATGCAAGTCTTCCAGCTCAGTAGCCCCATAGAACGATGTCGTCATCGCTTTGCTGATCTTAAATGATCTTTTTGTTTCAATCTGGTATTCGCTTCGGACGTTTGAGGTTTGCTTGACTTGAGGTTCGTCGATCCCTTTATCTCGACTGCCATTGCGAACATCTTTACTTCGTTCTCCTTTCTCATCTTTCGTTGGTATACGGGCCGCCCAATCAACACTTTCTATCTTCGCATGACTTATGTTCGGTCCAGTCCTTGTTTTAGGCGTTTGAGATTTATCTGTAGTCCCGCTTTGAACATTTTTTATTTTCCTTTTCAGCTCATCTTTAGTCAGGAATTTGCCTCCCGGTCCTCTTGGTCTTCTCATTGCATGCTTGTGTCTACTCTCGTGAATGTATGGCTTGCGAATTCCTGGCGTATATCCAGCATTCTCGGCGAGTCGCTGTCTCGCCATTCGCCGTTTTTGAATTCGATCGAATTGTTTGGCGTTGACGTAAACAGGTGATTCCTTGGTAAGGCTGGAGGTACCGTCTTGAGTCTGGGAAGTCGTCGAAGGTGGAACAGATGGAAGGTGAGGCATTCGACGCGATAAGAAAAGCTCGTATGTCTGGCTTGGAGGTGGATGCTGGGCTGTCTGATGTGAGGGTGGAAGCTGATGATCTTGGGTTGGGTCGAGGCGGAGAGACATTTGACGTGGGGGTGGAAGCTGAGGACCTCGGGGTAGCTCAAGGTGCAGAGGCTGCTTTTTTGACCAGGTATTGGAAGACTCGTGGGTACCCTGCGTCTTGGAAGGGGAAGTTGTGATGTGATTCACACGCGGAGATGATGCTCCGTATTCTGACTTGATGGTATACGTTGTATGATAGCCAGAGATTCCTTGTGCTTCCTCAAATCGAGCATAGCCATCCCCAGAAAATAGGAAGTTGCTCATTTTGCTCGTACTCGGGGAAGGTCATGTGTGGGTAGTACTGAGAGCTGTTGAGAATGAAACAGATGGGAATAATGCCCCCTATATATGCGCTCACCAAAGATTAGACATTCACTGAAGGTGATGCATCGCTCCAAGGTAATCGGTCTCCATTGCCATATTCCTGTGGGTTTGCTTTGCGCGCTGCGCCAAGCCAATATTTATCATGGGTCTCCAGGGACGCAGTCGTGCGATTTTTCGTGTTTGAACATTTGTCAATGCTTTCAGCGTGATCATGCTCGAGTTTTCTCATCGCTTCGGGGGAGAAAACGGTATGTCCCTGGATAGCAAAAGGGACTACGGGACCCACTTTTAGGAGTCGAATTGTCGTGGGCAATGTCACCCCCTGGTGTATGACCACAGGCATATGACGTCACCTGGGAGAGAATGAGACCCGGTCACATGACATTCTTCAAATAGCCTAATTCTCGCTTCCAGGCCCTGTCCGCCAAGACAGCTCGCTGCCCATTTCCGTTCGGATTTTCGAATAGCACGCTTGCGATCTTCGGGCGTTCCATCATACAGGTCGTTGCGTCGACACACTCAGTCTCAGCGGGCCAGACAAAGTTACATCTTTCTACTTCGCACTCGAAGCACCTTCGAACAATCCGATCACTCAGCTCTGCGTGGGGCTAACATCTGCGAGCCCGCAGAACAAATGCCTGCCCAAGCTGTAACGAAGAAATGCGCCGAAAAGGCTCTTGACGAGCTTGAACGCGAGGCAGGGCCAGCACAAGAGTCACGAAACACTCCATTCGAGTACCTCCCGGTTTCGGACGCCATGGACGGTGTGGACGACGTTAAGCGCCAATGGTTTGATGTGAGTAACCTACTGTGACGGAAAACAAGGCGCTAAATACAGTAGTCGCCATCAAACCGACAACGAACGGCGCAGAAGCATGAAGTGAAAGTGGAATCGATCGACCCTGCCAATATCATCGTTGCAAAACCGGTCCGCTACCTTACAACGACGGTGAAACCGGGATATATCGAACAACCTTACCCTGATACCATTATGATAATCATTGCCCTCAGTCGCTTGACTCAATCCAACGGTCTTCCTCGTCAGGATCCTCCGATAGCCCTTGAAAAGGGCCAAGACCTGAGCTTATCTGGGGACAATTCGCAGACGTTCGATGGTCAAGGAGGGGGAATCGCATATCTGCTGGTGTTGCGAAAGGTTCATCCGTAGGTATTGACTACAGCTCCACCCTGGCTCAAACGACGGCCACTTTGACTGTTCTCTTGGTTTAAGTTGTGCATGGTGGCGGGCGCGTATTCGGGATTTGGCAGTTCATTGCAGTCTTCGTCCTGCGACTGGTACGCATTCTGATATTCTTGCATTGCTTGAGAGCGATCGAGCGAGGCAATAGACGCATTCTGGAATAGCTGTGGTGTTTGGAAGCTCTCGGGCTGCTGGACGTACGGGTTCTGGAATAGCTGTGGTGTTTGGAAGCTCTCGGGCTGCTGGACGTACGGGTTCTGTAATGGCTGTGGTGTCTGGAAGCTCTCTGGCTGCTGGACATACGGGTTTTGGAATGGGTGTAGTGTCTGAAAGCTCTCGGGTTGCGGGATATACGGGTTCTGGAATGGTTGTGGTGTCTGAAAGCTCTCGGGCTGCTGGACATAGGGGTTTTGGAATGGCTGTGGTGTCTGGAAGCTCTCGAGTGGCTGAAGATACGGGTTCTGGTTCGTTCCTGTCCGATTCATTTCTTAGTTGCTTTAGCTATTGAAATATTTGCGTAATCCGAGGCGTGACTTACCAATTCCACAATCTTGCGGCTGCTCTGCTCCCATAGTGTCGGTTGCGAAGGGTTCCGGAGGCATAGTCCGGAAAGCCTGGGCTGCAGATGCCGAGTTGTATCCTTCGTTTCCTTGCTGGCCATCTTGTCCATTCCTCGGCAACCTCCCGTTATTCTGGGATGGCTGCCAACGCTGCATCTCGGGCGCTACCGATCCGGAATCCATACTGTTCGGAGTTAAGGAGGATGGGTTGCTGTCTAATGAGAACACCCCGCCTGTCGTTGGAACAGATAGCGTCGAATGGGTTGACTCCAGTGTCGATGGATTCGCCGTATTTCTCCCGCCGTGGCCGAGCTGACTGCGCTCATGCTCGAATTCCTGTAACTCTGCTGCGGCAAGCAGACCTTGAAGTCCAGCGTTGGCAGCGTCGGAGACTGGTACATCCGTTCTTACGGTACCTGTGTCTTGCGGTCGGCGAGCATTTTGACAGCCAACAGGCTGCGACCATGAATTGACGCCTAGACCTAAGCGGCGGCGTTTTGTTCTTTCCCCTTCACGATGACTATGTGTGGCGCCCCACGTTGTACCGGACAGCCTGGCGACATCATTTGAGATGGACGGGCTGCCATCTGAATTAGGAGATTGAGAGGCGATTTGAGGGTTAGAATTCGAGCTATCTCCAGGCGCAGAATCTATTTTTGGTCCTTTGGTCAGCAGGAGAAGCGTCATGTTCTCGGTTGTTCATACCTGCGGCGGCACTGGATTGTCGCTCATCGTGCGATAATCCGATCTCAGTGTGGCGATTTCCCATTGCCAAGTTGATTGAAGGTCGCCTGGTAGTATAGGTCTCTGGATCCTCTTGTAGAAAATGGAACGACTGTAGAGCCAATTGCCTGATTCTTTTCCCCAGTGTATTTGACCCGTTCTTTTTTGCTCTTTCCCCGAGCCTTAAATTGGCGATGCCACTTACTGCCTCCTTAAAGGCATCCCCATCTTCGAGCGGTAATCGCTTTTCCACGCTGTTGACTCAGTCAGTGTAGGATCATAATCAACTGAAGATCTCTTACGCATCGCGAGCAACGTCGACTGGTAGCTCGACCAGAATCCCATCACCAAAGGTCTCTGTCAATTTGTGATATCTGCGGCCTCTACCCACCCAATCTCGCACCTTCGAGCTAATTTCTTTGATTAAGTGACTGCTGGAGCCCGGTTCGGAAATGATGCTGGCAAGTAGTTCGTAGGTGGATACTGGAGAATTTTTGCTGTGCTGGGGATAGAGAAAACTAAGTAGATCATAAAAGAATACAAATAAGAATCTGAACCGCAAAACGTCTTCGCCTTGGCGAGTCTCCAACGTTAGAGTACTATGATATGTGCTCGCCAGTCGGCCATTGAACGTCGCTGTCCAAGTAGGAGAAGTCCAAAATGTCGACGTATTTCTAGACCACCTGTCGATGGTGTCCTTGTCTGGCCTCCATATCAAAGGGTCGTCCTTTAGGTTTCGCAATGAAGCTAGCTTTTGCTTCCCCTTTTTCAGTGGTTGAAGAGATATGTTGAGCTCGGCTGACTTTGATTCTGTTATGAGGCCAGAATATAGCTGCAGCGGTCAGAACAAGGCCAATCTCATCCATTGTTACTCACATTCTGATCTTCCATCAATAATCGCTTGAGTCTTTCTAGCCTATCCTCACTTGGAACAGGATAAAGGACATCAATAACATGGCTAAGGTTGCTTCCCATAGTCGAGTTATTGAGTCGAGGGTGTGGCTCTGAGAGATCACTTTGGCCGTCGAGGCTCTTGATCTGTCAACTACTTTTAATATTAGAGTACGCTAAGCCAGATCCCGACCGCAGCGATCCTAGGATGGCACCGGTCGGGATCTGGCTTAGCGTTGTCGAATCACCTGGCACAGAGCTCCTCAAGAATGAGGATCGCAAGCAGTGGGAGTCTCATGAAAACAATGCGCCACCGGAGAGGATCAGCGCCGTTCTTCTCGGATCATATTGGGCTCTGAAATCTCTCGATTTCAACTTTACGGATAGGGAGAAGAGTGACTACTATATCATGCCCAAACACCTGCGCTCAGAAATTTCTTTAGTTTGTTTTCCTCGTTTGCCTTGTTTCACTATACTCTCCCGTGCTTTTGCCCTTTCTTCTCGCCTGCTCACCCTGGTCTCCTGCAATTCGTCCTGCAAGCTTGCACTACTTTCACTTCCTCCCGAACCTGCATTAGCTCTTGCCTCCACCCGAGGTGGACAACAGCAGCCCTCTGATTGACCTATAGCTCGTCATGCTCGAGCAACCTGCATCGGTACCAGCTATGCAGCCTCCGCTTTTTTTGCAGGTAATCTGATGGACACTGGTTTGATCTGGGCCGTACTTACAATCTTGTAAGGCAAAAAAGACAGGCCAACGGCCATCAACACCAAAAGTAGTTGCGGAATGGCGATCCGACAGGGGAACAAGGTTCTTGGTCCGAACAAGATTCGAGACTACCGATGACAGCACTCCTCACAAACGGGAGCATTACGAAACGGAGGAGGTGAGTCCAGATGTGGTTGAGGCCATGGACGTCCTAGAAGCCTGGCGTGAGTTTCAAGAGACGAGGCCTGACGAGTGGGAGAAGCACAACGATTTTGTGCAGAACAATTGGGAGAAGGAGAAGTCGGCAAAAAGACAAGAGAAAGTGGAGGAGGGCAAAATTGAGGAATCGCTTGAAAGGGAGGATGGCAGTGCGTGGTGTTTCCCGAGCTTCCGCTGCCTATTTCCTATTTGGAAGTAAGATGCAATTGGTGAGAAGTGAGGTCGAATAGGGAGGGTGGAGGACACGCCAGCAGGGGGGAAACTTTAGTTCGAGTGAAATAGGGCTTGGAGAAAACGATAAGGTCGCGCCGAAAAGAGGACCCTGAAATCCAATGGTCATTCCAAGTCTTCCTTTATCCGAACAAAGAAAGTGACGAGCTCTTGTTTATCTGTATATATCAAAAACCGCTTGCCACTTCGAAGAGAAACCATCGTGATTTGCTGCTTCAGTACTAGTACAGCCATCTCCTTCCTTTGAGACTGCTTCAGCCAGGTATTGCTTTATAGCCCTCTCACCGAAAGACGAACTGACACAGGCAAAAGAACGCCGCCATGTTGAAGCTTGAGATTCCCAAGAATGCCCTGCGGAAACGTACAAGCACGGACGCTATCAGGGAAAGCGAAGAGAGTCGCAAAAGAGCTTGTGGGACGACAGAGGAGATGGCGCAGGGCAAGACCGGGGCTGGGGTTGGTCAAGGAGCAGAAGTTCTGGCCCAAGGAAAGGTGGATCATCCAAAAGTCGACAAGGGGCCAAAAGAGGAGAGAAAGCGAGTCGAAAGGAAGGCACACCAAAGGGTGCGATGGCTAGCAGGGGAGCGGAAATGCTGCAGTTGTCCGCATAAGACCAGGTTTCGTACTGATGGAATCTGCGGCGTCTGTGGGCACCGCCGGTGTGCCGAGTGCATGTTAGAGTAATTAACGCAAAAGTGCGTTGTGAGAAACACGCCTCCAGTAGAATATTATCCTCGTGCATTTCCAAAATAATCGCCCCTGCATTTATTCCCCCACTAGCATTTCCCTCTTTTGCTCCACCCCGTCGACTCGTTGCCGTGGCGCAAGCCCATGACAGTCCGCTGTCACATTTTATTGCGTATCTCGAGAGGGTCATTTAATAAGTTATGCGCTATACATACGAGATGATAGTATAGACAAGGGAAGACCAATCAGTTCTGCCTGTACGAACACTTGAAGCCTAGACTTCATCTTCTTTTACCTCGTCGTCTGCTTAAGCATTATCCGCCTTACTGTATTGGTCGCGTGGTCTGGCCGCGCGACCTGACCGTGCATGGTCGGATTGCGCCGTAGTTGGATATCGCTCGCCGATCTCACAAACCCGTACATTTCCATCACGGCGTCCTCTCTTCAACACGTGCCTGCTCGTTTTCGCTGACTTCCGATCTGCCAGGGATGGTTTCAAGTCCTGTGCTATGATCATTCTGGTTCCCCCTTCTTTTGGGCCTTTTAAAGGGTCCAGATTTCTTAATGTGTCTGATGCAGCCTATTTCCACGTTCCTCGCCTTTCCAACCTTTCTCGCAAACTTCAACTTCAACGTGTAAGAACCGCATATATAATCAATGACCAACAAATGGGAGGACGCATTTCACATTGCTAGATTGATGGCCTGAAGAAACACCCCCACATCGAAGGCTATATGTCTAGGCAACAATGTCATCTACAGTAGGATTCAAGCGAATTCTGATCTTAAAGAGTGAGCTAACTCTGGAATCCGAGCTGCAGGACCTGAATAACGTCAATCGGATCAGAAACAATCAGCGGAAATCGAGAGCACGAAGAAAAGAGTACTTAGAGGAGTTGAAAAGCAAACTACGAAAATATGAGAGCATGGGCGTGGAAGCATCGATGGAGATTCAAGCTTCTGCCAGGCTCGTAGCTGAGGAGAACAAACGTCTCCGGGCACTTTTACAATCTCGAGGCGTTGTGAGCCTGGAAATTGATACGGCTATTGAGGCGTCAAATGTCGGAGCTCAGGCTCCGTCAAGAGCGTCAATACTCGAGGCAAAGCTGAATACGAAAAAGCCTTGTACTGGGGATGTGTGCAAGACTGGCTCCAATTCTCGACAGTCCAACACGTTGAGCCCATTCCAGTCGTCTACAGAGCCTCGCGGTGGCATTTGTAAACGACCACTAACCTTAGTGCCATTGATGACAACGGCTATACATCCTGTATCGCTGCTCGAGAGCCCTGCTCTGGAAAATCGACTAAGCAGCAGCTCTATAGCAACACCAGCATTCTCACCTATGGATCCGTCTTCGGACCTGATGGACCACTATGAGAAAGAATCTCCAGACTTGAGTTCACAAACATCTCCTGGTAATGATACTATTTCATGTACTTTTGCCGTCAATGTTATCACGAGTATGAGGGCCGATGTCAGCGCTGAAGATGTTAAGGCTGAGTTAGGGTGCGGTAAAGATGTCGAATGCAAGATCGATAACTCTACGTTTTTCACTATAATGGATCGATACACTGAATGATTTCTACGTCACGGGAATAGATAAGCTGGGAGGCTTTTTCCTTTCGTTGATTCTTCTACAGGCATGACTTGCACTATGCTTGTCTCAAATGTCTTTAGCTCCTCCTGATAAATGGAGTTGTAATCATTCACGGTGCAGTAAAAAGTGTCAAGAGTCTTGCATGCCATATGTTGAAGACTGCTCTTGATCTTGTCCACATCGTGGAAATGCCAGATGCCGTGCGCGGTGCCTTGCGATCTTCTGCCTTGCTCGAAACGCTGCTCGGAGATTCTGAGCTGTGACCATCGATGTCCGTCTGTCTGTGAGGAGGTTTGTTCAGATATTCAGCACTGTCAGAGTGCACATATACGCCGATTAAGGAGATGATGATTGATTACATCATGGGATCCAGCTATGCTGAGATTGATCTCGACGAGAGCCCTTGCATCATACCATCATGTGGGCTTGCGACCGTGTGGCCCTATAGGGCTGGAAATCGGCACGATGGCAAAAGGCTTGGGGTTCGAAACCAGATGGTGGCTACAGCTTTTTTTTTTTTTCCTATCGGAGGTAGGGGGATAGGCGGGATAGGCGGGGTAGGGAGATAGGAGGTAGAGAGATAGGGTGAAGGTAGGAGGCAGCCAATCTAAAGGCATAGTTCTATGCAGCCACATTTCTCGAATTCCCTGCGTTAAAACCCAATCGCTGGCAAAGCCCCAAAATTTTCGTCGAATCGACGTTCCAAGAAGAAGGTTTTGCGCGCCAACAAGAGGTCTGGCACGGAAACCCTCTCCGTCGCCCACCCTTTATGACCGTAGTGAATGCACGTCGATAAGAAGACAGTGAATAATTGCTCAAGATCATGCTGATAGGCATGTCCTTCGCCCTGAAACTTCGTTGCAGCATCCGGCTGTCCAATGAGAGGGAGTTTTTGCTAGCTTTCTCGATATTACAATAACGCTACGTATCCTTGGCTGCCGTGCCGTGCCGTGCCGTGGCCATTCAAGTCACCCCCACAGTCTTACTCATTTGGATTGGTGGGGTTAGGACTGAATGATCGGCCCGAACTCAACACCGATAAGCAAAATGTCCTTTGCTGACATCCAGCCCTAATAAGACCAAGTTATTTAAGTCCCTGCTACTCCTATATCAATCGACACAACGAAAACCCTTTCTATTCAATTTCATGGCGACAGCTACAACTCCTACATCGAGGGCTATCCCTGGTCTTCACTATAGCCCTACTCTTGCTGACCTTCATGCTTCGAGCAGTGTGTGAGCTGAAGCCCCTAATGTCCTTACATGAGCAACATTCGATTTTGTGCTAATCTGCTTGCGAATAGTTCAGATACAATCGCCAGAGGTCTCTGAGCATCATCTCCAGTCCCTAGCTTCACTTTTTATTCGCCATGGTACTCAGGACAAGTTTGGCTTGCATCTCGTACATGGACATTTCAAAATAGACGAGGACACAATTATGCTGGGCTCAGGGTTCGGAGAGAATTTTCCAGGCAGTTGGACCAAGCCGACAAGATCTATGGATGTCGACAGGGACAAGATCCATGGTCACATTTATGTTCTCTCCATAGAAAACCAGTTCATCGCGTACGAATACCGAAAAGGGGCCTCCCCAGTCAACAAGAGGGAGATGCATCCGGCCTTCTTTGACGAGCTCACCAAATACCTTGCAAGGAATGATCTTGCGGGACTCCTCGGACTGCAAGTCCTCAACAGCCCAACAGTTTTAGGAGAGCGGATGTTGGAATTTGTTCTCGGTCGGGAGGGAACAGTCATGCTGGGAGAGCAGGATGTGAATCACGGAGGTATCTATAGAATTACCGGTTGGTCTTTCGAGCAGAGCGAGGATGGCATCATCTCTGTAAAAGGGGGCGAGAGCCATGCGAGGACCGTTAGAGGCACGCACCAGGTCTTCACAGATGGCAAGCCGTTGCCGACTGTTGAGGCGGTCCAAAAAGTACTTCACGAAGAAGGAGTTATCTAGGTGAACGGCTTGTGCCCTACGTTTGGATGGCCGGCTGCAAGGCCATTACCGACCTGGACGTGAAGGAAATTTAATAGATAGTTTTCAAATCATCTCTTCATATATCCTTGTTCGAGGTTTGATCACTTGTTCCATCGATTGAAATCGTCTGTTTCCTTGATAGGTTGCTAAACATCAAGCACCGCAGACAGGGTGTTGGGCTTCTCACCATCTAAAACATGCTCCGACCCGCACCTGTACCTAAAAATGCATCAAGATATGCCAAAGAGCTCGCATCTGTCCCTGTCACCGCCCTTTCTACCGTCCCATTCTCCCACTCAAACCCATACCGGAGCAAGATTCCTACTCCCCGTGCAGTCCTAACGGAATTCTTCATCTTAGCTTGCACCGCTGTCTCTCCCACATCTATTAAGCCCCAAAACCGCTCCCAGAATTTCTGTTCCAATTTATTCCGGATTTGAAAATAATTCCACCCCCACGGTCCCATGTACCCGAGCAAATTTTCTAAGCCATACAAAGCAAGCCCGAAGGGTAGGACTTCCGCCTCTGCCCAATCTATGATACCCGTGATGCGGCCACTAGTTGGCGAGACAAGGATGTTCATAGGAGAGAGGTCTCCGTGTGTAAGGACCTGAGGAAACCGAGGGGAAAAGAGTTGATAGAGATCTCTTTGCAGACAAGAGATGATTGAGTTGAAGCGACGGGGCAGAACAGATGCGAGTAGGGAAAGTTTTTGAGATATGGTATTTCTAGTATCTTCTTGCTGTCTTTGCGGAACCGGTTGTGGGTGGAGCCAGCACACTGCAAAAAAACTAGCGGTCGCCAACAAGTTAGCTGGAACGGTCCGGGGCTATTATACATCTATTTCAATTTCAAAGAATTAGACTCTTTACCTGGCAAAATCCTTCGTTATCCTCAACTGCCTAATAGCCCGATCCGCGTCCATCTTTATAGAGAAGTTTCCCATCTCTATATATGCCACCCCGGGTAACATATCAATCACGTAGATGGCCAGAGGCTGCGTCGAGTGCTGCCCAATCTCTCCGTAATAATCAATCCTCGCTGCGATGTTCCCATGGATTCCTTTTGCGCGCTGCGCCAGGTCGATGTTTATCTTGGATTTATGGAGCCGAAATTGAACAATCTTCGTATTTGAGCATTTGTAATTGCTTTCGGCGGCATCAGGCTCGATTTCTGTGGTGGCTTCAGGGGAGAAAACTGTGTAGCTGAACTGTCCCTGAATAGCAAAGGGGACTACAGGACCCCCTCCTAGGAGTGAAGAGGCGAGATCATCGCTTTCTTGTCGAGTTGGCGAAATCTGAGTTTCAAAGAAAGATTGAATGGCACCCTCAAGGGAGTAGACTTCCATGAACAACACGGAAGGACAGAAAATGTAAAGGACCGAAGGCAAATAGGCGGATAGTGATGAGGCTTCGGTTTGATATAGGAAACGAGCGTAAGTGAAGATGCTGAGACTTAGGTTGTATTGAAGCACACGGTGTAAGCAAAGGTCTTTGTGAACGGCCGGATCCACTAGCGTCGGTTCGGCTATTATCAATAGAGTTGATTCCACTTCGGAAACTATCCTTATACTCGCAATTTCTTCGAGACAACATCAGGACGTTGTGCGCCTTTCATCCACCCATATACTCACCTTGAACATCTTGCACAGAATTCAGGGCAGCGCCAGCGTCATCAGCGACGACATCTCCCACAGTATCACGCAAAACAATAGAACGACCAATATCTATATTACCGAAAAAGGCCATATAGTCTTGTCAAACCTTACTGGACGAGATAAATCTACTATTCATACCACTAAGACGGACTTCAAGAGCCGGGCAACGGGCCTCGAGGGTTTGGGGGACTAGCAGTCGGATGGTAGATTTCATTGCACTCCAGACGGTTTCACGTGTAAGGATCCTGGCCACAGGCCTACTGGGGCTTCCCCTAGAGGCCTTCCAGGCCCCTTACACCTACACACCATAGTAAGCAACGGGGAAACCTACTGCTTATAGGCCTACGAGCCTAAGAACCTGCTGGAACTTTCCCCAGCCACCACACCTAAGTACTAGTATAAGGGATGGGGAACCATCACTTAAACGGTTACTTTGGCCTATCCTGTTAGTTAAGAGGTGCAACTACCCACTGTGCCTGCTTACAGACTGGAGCAGCAAATAAAACTTGAAGAGGGCGCTTCGGCGGCGAACTGCCTTCGAAGAAGAAAACCCTCTTTCAAACAGTGGCGACGTTGTCCAGAGCGGCAGAGTGCGAATTCTATGCGTTGCAGATGTTAGGGGTATGTCTTATATCCTGCTTGCCCTATTAACGAATCTTTCTGTGTCTATGAGTCTGCGTTAATCAATAATATGCCTCAAAAGTCCAAACTATATCTGGTTAAAGATAAGTAGGGAAAACTGTAAACGTTTTCTTTAACGTTTTCTTTAAGAGGGAAAGGACAGTTGTTTGGAAACGCCTAAAAACTCCAGGAAACGTGCGCCGCTGCCTTGCTCGCTTTACCTGCCCTACCGTATATGAAATACATGTGCGAGGGCCCATACAAGCCACTTAACGCGCTGGCAAACGCACATACTGCTGGTAGCATTAGGGTATAGGATCCCTCGTAGACCCTCATCCCATTGCCGCTTACGGAAAACACCCGGCTATTCCCTGCCAGATTGTCCTGGCAAGTCTTTTGCTCTCTCTAAAAAAGACCTTTTCCCAGCTGTTGGACTGTGTGGTAAGCTTGACAAAACTCCTGGTTGGTGATTGTTTAACGAAGAGCCTGGGGGAATACCGATACTAATCCTCCGTTTTCCGCTTCCGCTATGTATCTTTTCATTTCTGGAATTCACGCGGACGACTTGCTCTCGGAGCTCCATCTCTCCAGTAATCACAATGCTCTGGTCAGACCACAGGGCAAGCCCATCGTGGATGGACGCAGACTGATCACCAAAGTATACCCGTGGAAACAATATCATCAAGGGCTCACCTGAGCCGTGTGCGAGCGCTTTCTGCTCTGCGGTTAACTTTACTGCGTCGTCATGCTCTTGATAAGATCTCCAGTCCCAACCTTTGCCTTGTGCGCTGGCTAGAACCCTTTTTGTGCTCCTTTGCGCACGATTCCAGAGTTCCGCGGCATCGTAAAGAACCACTTTAAGACTACTTCTAAACGCGTCGCGGTCCGACTGGCTGAAAAGAAGGGGGCCGAGAAGATTGCATACATCATCCACTACCGAATCCACGATCTTGGTATGATCTTGCTGTTCGGATACGAAAGCGGAGAGCAAAGAAGACCGCAGGATAGCTTCTTGTCGAGGATTTTTGTAGAACAATTCTTCTAATGCATCGTCAAGTTCTTCTCTCACCGGAGAATTGAGGTTGTACAGGGGTTGAAATATTCTCTCGCAAAGCTGCTTTGCAATGACTGCTTCGGCAGCAGCCATGCGGAGATGTTTGGAAGATCCAGTGTTTGATATCGCAATAGGTTTGGGAATGGCTAACATGAAGTGGGAGCGCTGAAGCTTGATGAACAGTTCGTCCTAGACTCAATTAGCCAGAAAGGTTGAGGGGGAACGGGAAGGGTAATCCTACAACACTAAGGTCTTTGGGCAATGTTGAGAAAAAGTAGCTTCTCGTTAACTCGTGGAATCTCATTGAAAGGTCCATCAGATCGGAGGCACTGGCTTTTATGTCAACACTATCAATCCGATCATTGAGAGGGCAAAATACTAACAATAAATGGGCATCTAAATCCTCCAATCCTATTTCATTCCTCCTCTCCTCCAGCTCCCGCTGGCAGCTTCTAAGCTGTTGTTGGGCCCCTAGAAGAAAAGTAGACTTCTCGGACAATTCGGTCTGCGCCGCCTTCAGCTTTTTAGCGGTATCCGTCAGTTTTTTCTGTAGCCCCTGAAGTTCTGCGGCTCGTTCCATGGCTGCACTTGCTACCCTTTGATCTGTCTTTTCTCTTTCTTCCTGAACCTTTCTATTACACAATTCAATGCTAATCGAACTCGCTTGCGAAGCTGCAGTGGAAGCTTCAAGTTTCTGAATCTTACTTTTGGCATTGCGCAGATCTTCTCTTAACTCGGTCTCTGCATCTTTCCATGATGTGTACTTTTCCGCAAACCCTTCAAGCATCTTCCCTCGGCCTTCCTCAAAGGCTTTGATTTCCGTGCTCTTGGCCTCAAGCTTCCTTTCCAGCGCGCTGTTCCTATCGAGAAGCTCCTCGACGGAGCCTATATATTTTGAGAATGCTAGCATCTCTTTGGTACCTGCTTCGAATTTCTTCCAGCGGCCTATAAATTTCTCGTGATTGGTAGAATCAACTAACACTGACGTCGCGTTGCCCGACCCATTTGTTTCTGGCGATGGCCTCGGCATATTGGACTGTGCGAAGACCGAACTTGATTATCAGCAAACTGAATTGCGAGTATAGGTTCGGGCGTCGTAGGAGCGATAATAGGGAATGTAGAGCGCCTGAACAACACGAATATTTTTCAGCAGATGTTCTTTCTAATGTCCATATGCCACCGTACCTTATGTTGCAGCTGGGAAGTAACATTTCCACGGCATCGATTTCTAGGGATTGGTTTCCCCGCAGGCTATGGTGGGAAAGGACCACGTATGAACTCGATTGTCCATCACACCTTTAAACGAGTCGGCTGCATATTTATGCGCCTCGCCGAAGAAAGTAATATGATTTGAGAGATCAAATGACCGACAATAGTGTGGCTGCCTTGTTGATAATTGACCTGCAGCTTACCCGTGTTTGTCGTGAGTTGTTCAGACATCATTGAAGATTGAACATCGGGATTATGTACATCGATGTAAGCTAGTGACAAGAGAAACGCACTAAGCTAGACAAAGTTCTCATTACAGGCTGCTTTCGAAATGATTGTCCAAGGTCGAGAGCAAGTTATCAAGTCTTGCTCAAAATTGTTCCAAGATTGAAAGCGGGGAAATAATCAAGACTTAAATTTAAATTTTGATTAGCGCTGACACGTACACATACAGTATAAGGATATCCGGTACTGCAGGACAGATCCTACAGCATAGCAATTGACTTCTTCCTGTTCATTTATTCCACATGCTCTTCTCTTTCTAATTTCACAAGCTACTAACAATAAAGCGACTTCCTCGAAATCTCATAAAGTATATGGTATATTAAAGCAGACGCACTCGTAAGGGCTCCTCCCATCCCTTGATGGGCAAAGAAGTTCTGCGCCTGTAGGTAAAGAGTTTGTATCACGTGATCGAACTAAGGAAGTTCTTTGCCCGGGGGCAAAGAACTTCCATGTCACGTGATCCAGCACCCCTTCGCGACGGGTCCAGGTCAATGTCCACTTGACTATTACGAAAATGGGTTAGATATTACGTGATGTGGTCTGGAAAATTCTTAGCTGACTATTCGTAGGCTTTAAATGAGATACAAAACCTGAAACAATCTCAGCCACCATCTCCATCATCGCCCTTTGGATTCGTTGCCTAATCTAAAATTAGATAGCAAGCCAAGTGCACCGCCTCTACCAGTTGATACGAGGTCAAAAAACTAATTATCCGGAATACGCAATTGGCTTCCGTAGGGCTAACGTAGTTTATTAGATAAGCTTCCATACCCACCATAGTTATATTCAAAAATTCATCACATCGTCACCATACTACCTTCCAATCATCATGTCGGCTCAAAAACGCGGTCGCGATGTCAGTCCAGCCACTCGTGGGGCTATTGCCTATGCCAGATACAAGGATCGATCACCTTTACGCGTCATACAAGCCCGTACGGGGGTGCCTTTGTCAACAATCTCAGATATATGCAATCATGCTTATAAGCAGGCTAAAATCCATGGAACAGAGCCTTTTCATGGTGAGAACACTGCTTCTGGATCACATTCTGGAAGGCCCCCAATGCTATGTCAAGAAGAGATTGATAAGATGATCAAACTGGCCACATCTAGCTATGAATGGAGGCGAAAATCCTGGATGGACGTTGCTCGAGAATGTAAGATCAAAGGATTCATTCCTACAATATCAAAGGCCTTTCATGAAGCAGGCTATGAACGATACTCACCCCGTTCCAAGCCCTGGCTCACCGACACCATGAAATTCGTACGATTGCAATGGTGTAAGGATCGGGTGCATTGGGATCTCACAACAGAGGGCTGGGGCCGGGTGATCTATACAGATGAAACAAGCGTTATATTGGGTGAATCCAGAGGTCGAAAACGCGTTACACGAAAGCAGGATGAGGAATGGGATCCTATGTGTCTTGAAAAGGCCTTTAAAGAGTACTCTACATTCATGTTTTGGGGATCCATAGCCCTGAATTGGAAGGGGCCTTGTTATATATACCGACCTGAGGATAAAAAGGAACGGGCTGCCTCCATAACTGCTCTTGCTGCTGCAGATGTACTACGAAGGCCTTTGGATCAGGCAGCTCATGCAATTCAAAGAGCAGAGCTCTTACGTCAACAAAAGAATCATGAACGGATCCTTACCCATGCCCCCACGTTCTTCTTTGCTTCATGTGAACGTTCTGCACGTGGAGGAATTGACTGGTATCGCGATAATAGATGTATTCTTCAGCCTCTTCTCTTACCCGCCTATCAGAAATTCAAGGCTTCACACACAAACAGTGCTTTATTAATGCAGGATGGAGCCTCAAATCACATCTCGCAATGGAACAGACCTTTATTCATGAAGCAAGAAGTGGATTTGTTGCTTTGGCCTGGCAACAGCCCTGATCTTAACCCCATAGAGCATATATGGAACCTCATAAAGGATCGAGTATCACGTCGACGACCTTTTATAAAGGGTAGGATTGAATTGGAATTGACCTGGTATGATGAATGGGATAAGCTGGATATAGAGAAGAATATTAATCCTCTTATAATAAAGCAGAAGCATCGGGTGGATCAAGTCATTGAAAACCATGGTGGCAATCACTTTCATGGATAGATCTATATTATAATCCATATAATCTAACGTTTCTACGTATAATTGACGCAGGCGGGCCAAGCCATGTGTACCTAGCTGATTCGTGGAGCATTCGCTCGTCGCGCAGAACCAATGAAGTCAACTGATTTGAAAGGAAAAGCTATGTGCAGTAAGAATAAGCCGTAGAGATCGTCGAATCCGTCCTTAGCACGCCTAATACCTCCTGGGTATTAAATTATCCGATTAATTTTTATCGAAAGCCATCGGTACTCTTTTATTTATTATTCCTCGATATATAAGACTTAAGATCACGTAGTTAATCGAGTATCACTATCTTAATAGAGAGATAAAGAGTTAGGCTTCTAGATTTAACCGGTAAAGACTCTTTATTATATTTATATTTAATATATAATACGTTGGTTTAATTAGCTGCTAATGAAATCGCGCTTATATATAAATAGTTATTTTATCGAGTCGCTCGCTTTATTTCCCTGTACCTTATATTCTTATTAATTATAGGCGTTAAATACTCGCGCCTTCGCCGATAATTAAATTATCTTATTATCCTTATATTATTTAGAGCTTAAGGCGTAGAAGAACGACTCGAAGACGTATTAATCGCCTACGCAGAATACTAAAATAGAAGAATTCCGAATATTATACGGTTATTCGTGGTTTTTATATTACTATTTCAACGATTTTCTCGTCTTAATAAGTTTTGGATAGACGATAAAACTAGCGTATCCTCTACGTATTAATAAATAGTATTAACTTTAGGGGTGATATATACCCTTTAATAATTAATTTCTCGAAGTTAGATTTCCTTAGATATAAAACTCTAGCTGATACCGAGGATTATATAAATAAAGAGGGTGTAACGCTTTATAATTATAATATTAAATATAATACTAGAAAAACGAATCCGATAAATAGTTAGACTACTTACTACGCCGTCGCGAATAATTATATACTAGGAATTAAACTATACTATTAATAAACTTTTAAATACCGTATATAACCAACTCTTTTAATATGAATAATAGAAATAGCGGTACGGAGCTAGAGGTAGCGAACTTTCTAGGCGTTTATTATAAGTATTTTCGGACGTTAATATAAATAAAATCCTTTATATCGGATTAAATAGAAATATTTACTTATATCGTAAAAGTTAATATTAAAAGGGAGTTATTAAATAATTATTAATTAAAGAATATATAAGAATAGTCCCTCTAATTTAAATTAAAGAAAGATACGGACGAAGTTAAATATAATTTTACGGACGGCTTAAAGGGTATTAAACTAAGAAATTCCTATTAAATCTTATATATTTAAAACCGCCTTATTCTCTTCTAGGGATTTCTTAATTATTAGGATTATACTTATCTCGCGAACTATATATTAATAGGTATATTAAATTGAATAAACTTTATTTTATTATATATTAAAGTAGTAGTCTTTACTTGTTAACGGAGTTAAATATAAATTTATATAATTAGTAGTTTTTTTTCCCGTTTTTATAGTTATTCTTTTTATATCCGATATAAGTATCCCTTACTTTTATTCTTCGTTTTAGGGGGTATAATATAGTTATTATTTATAATTAAAACTAAAAACTTGGAAGCCGCGGTTTTAACGTTTATTAATTTAGTAAACGCGGTATTAATAATTTTAGATATTTTATTATTCGTTAAGAACGTCTAAGTTATAATCGAATAGGATTAAATATAAAGTATATAAATATTTACTTCTTTAATAAATACTCCGTCGACGAGTACTCTTTTAATAAAGCCTTTAACTTTTAGATATAAAGAGCTCGTTAGGGGAGGAGGATATATATTATAGAATTTATTTATTAGGCTTAAATATCCTCTACGGATAAATATATAATTAAAGTAGTATACTAAAATTTCATAATAATAATATTAAATATTCCTGAACCGAAGGTTGTCTTAATATTTATCTTTTTCGAAAACTTATATATTTATATAATAGTATTACTCGTTTAGTTTATTACTTTACTTTAAAGCGATTAATAATTTCTTTTTACTTTATAAAAAGCCCTTAAAATATCGTACTTTTATATCTAGCCAAGTTTCTAGGTCCCTATATATTTACGATATTTTCGAGTTTCTAAATAATCTACCTTTATAGTCTTTCTTTATAATATTTATACTCGCTTTAGTCCTTTTTAAATATATAATTAATAAAAATCTTTCCGTTTATTTAGAGTTAATTTAATTAAATATAAAGTTTACGTAGCCCTTACCGAGAGTTAAATCCTAATTTTATAAATCGTATAACGTAAGAGATAAATATAAATAATAAAAATCTAAAATTTAGAGCCTTAATTTACGTGATTTCTACGAAAATAAAAAAATCTAGATATTAAATCTCGGAAGTAACTCGTAAAAGTTTATATAATTATAGGCGAGCTTTAGGCGAATATAAATTTACTAAGACTTTAAGAATAAAACTTTAGGCGACGAATCTTCTTTATTATTAATTATATTTAAATATTTAAATAATTAACTCTCTTTTAGAGGAATCTCACCTAGTATTAATTTAATTAATTTATCTCGATTTAACCTAACTAGCCGGATATATAAAGAGATATTATTAGAGGTATTATAAATATAATTTAAAAGAGTTAACTCGAACCGCGAGATCTTAAAGGATCCCCTAATATCTTTATTTAAAATTATATTAATATATAAATTAATTATTAGGCCCCTATTAGTCATACTTTAAAACGACCTATAAAGTAACGGTAACGAGACCGGTACTATATTTCCACTTTTAACGAAAAATTTAGGGGACTCCGCGAATATATCCGTAAATATATTTAGGAGACCGGAATCTAGGTCGTTTTAAACGAAAAAAGACTCGTTATTTATTTTCTTTACGATTTTCTACTATAATTTTATAAACGCCTTCGACGCTTCTCTATAAATCGGGGTTATATTAATATCGAAAAAACCTAATAAATAATATAATTAGTCTTTAGTCCGAGTCGTTTCTCGGTTTAATACTTAAGATATCTTTTATATTATATTTACGTCACGAGGGTTAACTAAATAATTCTATTTTATATTTATTATAAATAAAATCTCGGACTATAAAGTATCTTTAGAGCCGAGCTCCTTCTATTCGTAATCGTAGAATATTATCTTATAGGGTATAAGAAGTTTTTAAAGAGTTTATCCTCTTCTAAATTATTTATTATTATAAAACTTAGATCTTTAGTCTAGATTTAAAGAAGAGATATTAACTAGATATATATAATAGACGGTAGTACGTTCGTATTAACGAAATATCGAATTAATCGCTTCCGAAAGCTCGGCGCTATTAGTTTTATCGATATAATAAATATTAATCTAGATATACTCGTAACCTTAACTTTATATTAGGTTATAATATTTCAGGATCTTATAATATCTAGTTAATACTTTTAACTCGGACTTATCTATATCTTAAAAAAAAATATCGTATTTATTATCATATTATATATAAGATAAAATTATATATTCTTGGATCTCGTTATCCCAGCGATAGGAGAATTTAATAATAACGGTATCGGTATAAAGGAGTCGTATTTTAGTTGGACGGTTAGTCGTCCGTACCACTATTACTTATTTAGTATAATTAAATTAAAGTAAATTACCGCCCGGCTCCTTGGCCATCTTAAAAGAGATCGGCTCGCAAACTACAACACACTCGTATTTATCCACTCTCTTCTTCAAAGCTTACTGAGCTCCCAGCTGCCCAGTTATTCATAATGGTTTTTCAAGGTTGATACTGTAGGTCGTGTGCAGAACGTCGTAGATTGAGGGAGGTTCGAGTAGGGATCTAAAGCGAGCAGGA
>JAABUS010001691.1_pt1 | contig 46230 bp, 4 predicted proteins | sample 5560161 | NCBI WGS metagenome assembly JAABUS01 (sample SAMN10711885, study PRJNA513376) | rock metagenome | isolation source: Antarctica rocks | place: Antarctica: Victoria Land, Trio Nunatak nord | collected 2016-01-04 | reverse complement strand
ATGGGGCATGCATGGGCGCATACATGGGCCATATATGGGGGCATACATGGGGCATGCATGCGCGCATACATGGCCATATATGGGAGCAGCCCTATAGGGAGAGCAGGGAGGAAGGGAATAACAGGGAATCCCTTCCCTTCCTTGGATCAGGGAAGGGAATTGCCTTAAGCCTATCCCTTCCCTTCCTTACCCCTTCCTCCAAGGAAGGGAAGGGAAGGGAAGGTAATCCCTACTCTATTCCACAACGTAGTTATTAATATAATAAAATTCGAAAAAGAAATTAAAGATTATATTATAAAAGTATAATTAAACCTAGCTATTTCCCTACTATAAAATTATCGAAGGTATATTTAGTCTCTCGGTTTATATATACTTCGGTTAGTATTTAAATAACTTTCTTTTATTTAACGGGGATTATAAATTAAGCGAAAATTATAAAATTCTAATTAATATCCTTAATATTAGTAACCGCGAATTTAGTTATATAATATATTAGCCTAGTATTACTTCTTATCGGTAAGTAATAAAAGAACTTTATTTACCCTATAATTTATTATCGTAATTAAATCCTAGTATAGTCGGGCTATAGAGAATTAAGTTATTTTTATCTATTTTAATAAAATCCTTACTATTACTTTTAATTTAATTAAATTAGTTCGTCGAACGATCGTTACTTTAAAAAATAGTTTAAGTTTTATTTAATAAATCTTATTTAACCGATTAATTAATAGAAGGTTTAATATAGTTAAGATTCGCCTTTTAAAAAAAGACCGAATCGATTATAATATAATTATTAACGGGTACCTTAATCGGTTTATCTTTATATATATAAAAGATATCGCCTCGGTATTAACGATAATAAATATTTATTAAGGATATAAACTTTCGACTATATTCGATAAAATATAACTTTATCTCGTTTTTATTTAGATAATATTCGAGAGGAAAGATATTAAAAGAGTTAATTCTTTTTATTCTATAAAACTTTAGAATAATAAACTCGATTAAAGTCTCTTTAAATATTTTATTATCGAAATCTATATAGTAATACTCTAGGTAAAAGTACTCTACGTTATTATCTATCGTCCTCTCTTTACCGAAATAATATTTTATATACCTCGGCTTACCGGTATTATAATAAATAATATAAACTATTATATTAAATTTAAAAAACGCCTAGAGTAAATCGTAAATAATTTCGTAACTCTTAAGAAGCGCGTTAAGGCGTTTAATTATAAAAGTATAAATTTTCTTTACGAGGTCGATTAACGGGTTAAAGTATTTTAGGTATAAAGAATCGTATTAATACTCTTTTAATTCGGTAAAATAGTTATATAATAAGTTCTACTCGATTTAAATTAAAATTAAAATTTAATTCGTAGCTTCGAGCTCTCGAAGAATAAAAATATTTATACTATAGACTTATCTTCTTTAAGGTAGATTCTATTAACGTTTTATAAAATAATCTTTAAGATATTACGTAACGCTTCCGATTTAATATTAACGAAGAATATAGGATCTATAATCTTCTTATCTAAAGTAATATATTTTTAATAATAAAGAGTTATACCGAGTTCGATATACTTATTAATTCGTACCCGAATTACGAATATATACTCGTCTAGTTTATTTAATTCTTCGGACGGTATAAATTTAATAATTTTATATTTATACTCTTTCTTATCCTAGCTACGGGGCGGTAATATTAACGTTTTTAAATTTATATTTATAAAGAATATATATTTCGTTAATTATCTTAAACTCTAGCTTCGAGGCCTTCGTTTATAAAATTTTCTTATCTTCGAGTATCTCTCCGGTACTCGCCGGCGGATTAACTTTTATAATAATTAAAGTAGTCTAGATTACTTAAGTAGTTTTTAATAAATTTATAAATAATTAAACGTAGTTAGAATTAAATATCAATTTATATAGGGGTAGTTTAGGGCTATTTAGGGGTATTTATAACTATAAAGAGATAAGTAGTTTCTAAATAACGTCTATTACCGCTATAGTCTCGGGTATAGATAAAATTTCGGGATAGATATATATAGATAATATAACTATTAAAGAATAATAAGTCGTATATTCGTGGGATTTTTTCGACCTAAAAACGGCGTAGTAACTAGAAAATTATAATTTAACGAAGAGTATAATGAAGTTTCTAACTAGAGTTAATAAAAATATATATATAAACGTCCTAAGAGCTAGCGAAGGAGTAATTCCGAAAGACGAAAACTTATAAAGTAAACGATATAGGCGTTTGAGATAGATAAGATATATTTTTATAAAAAAAGCTAGATCTAGGCCTTTAACGTCGATTATAAATATTTATAAAATAGTAAAGAACGAGGTTCGAATAGAGTTAAGGAATATTTATATATTTTCTAAGAGTTTAACCGACTCTATTTTCTTCTACGCGCCTTAAATATATCCTTTATATAATCTCTTCTAACTTTAGCGGCGGAGATAGTTTATTATACTATATATAGATATAACTAGAATAGTCGTCTATGATATATTTATTATATATTTCCTTCTATTTCTAGTATTAAAGCCGACGATTAAGTAAATCGCTCTCTAGTGTAAATAAAGAAATATATTTAATTTAGGAGTTGGATATTAATATAGTTAATGAGAAAATACTAGGTATAGTTAATATAATATAATAAAGTCGCTTAACGTCTATTCTACTCTATTATACTCTATTTTATTCTACTCTACTCTACTCCCCTTTACTTTACTTTATATTCTTTTAAGTTAATTAATATATAAACGGCCCTACTTTAATAAACTTTACTTTATTTTACCCTACTTTACTTTACTTCATTTTATTTTACTCCGCTTCGTCTCTATTTACTTTATTCTATTTTAATATTTTATTTACTCTACTTCGTTTACTAAACGAACCGCTATAATTAATATTATAATAGAGTAGAGCGCAGACTTATTTAAAATCCGAGATATCGTTTAAGGATTAAATAAAGCTTGTATTATTTTAAAATCTTTTAGGAATAACCTAGAGAGCCGCCTAATATTAATTTAGGGAGAAATTCTAGGTCTAGAAAATCGATCGACGACCACTTAATAAAAACGAAATACGAGGAATATATATTAAGAAATTCAAGATAAGAGTTATTATTTATTCTTTATATTTATATTAACTATAGGACCTACGGTTTATAATAGAACTAGGTTTAAAAACTATATCTATACTCTTCTAAAAACTAATAAGAATAGGTCGTACGAATTACGACTAGATCTTAAGGTAAAAGAGTTCTTCGAGTCTATAATTATTAAACGAGAATTTACGGGTAATACCCGTTACGTTAATTTCATAAAATCTCTTTTCTCCGAAGGTTTATAAAACCTCGTCGTTCCGTTAAGAAGTATAACTAAATTATAGAGTAGTATAAAATCACCGATATAAATTAAAAGCCTTTATTTATCCCCGGTAAACTATTTATATTAACTTTAAAGATTTAGTATATATTCTCGAGTATACTACTAGAGAGAGTATTATACTTTAACGAATTATTCCGTATAGTAATCTAGAATAACTATTTATAGAAATTAGAGAGAGAACGACGCGAATTATTATTAGGTTACGTAATTATAATAATCTCTAAAAAACTAGAATAAGATACTAGTATAAATATCTTAGTTAGATATAAGGATAGTTTCCGACTCCGTAAAATATTCGGACTATAATAGGTTACGATTAAATAAACTTCACTCTAGTACTAATTATATTATAACGGTAATTATATAGAATCTCCTTTATCTCCGCTATATAGACGTTTATTCTTTCCTAGTTTATTTTTTCTATAGAATCTCTAACTCTTATTAATATACCCGTGAAGGTTATCGACCTCGCTTTCGCTTCGCTTTCGAATATATAATTTACGATATTCTCGAATTCGTTATTAAGCGCTTTAGTCCTAGTCTAAATTATATATACTAGGTTAACTTCGTATAAGGATTACTAAAGACGGTTATATTAACTTTTTACTTTTATTCTATTATATTCCAATAGTTAGGGATACTACGGATTTACTTTAAATAATCGTATTAATATTAAACTTAGTTTAACTATATAGGTTTTAATATAGTAGTTTGAAATAACTATTTTTATAAACTTATTTTAGATAAGTTATATCGGTACTACTAGAAATTTAATTAATAATTAATAAATTTAATAGAACTAAAGTAAAAGAGAAGTTATTAAATATAACTCCTCGGCGTCGAAATACGGTAATCGAGTAAAAAAATAAGCCGCACCGTAGAGTAATATTATAACTACGATTAGGGTCTATACTTTAAATATACTTTAAATATTACTAAAGTAAAGTATAAATATATAGTTATCTTTATACTTTCTTTATACTCTATACTAGAAAGATTTAAATATTATCCGGTTAGGTAGTAATAAAATTTATTAACGAGCGAAAGCGATCTAGATAAATCCTCGTAAAGGCGGCGTATAGGGAGGTAATAAAGAATAATTTAAATCTATTAAATATAGTAAACTCTAGTTAAGTCGAGGGAAAAGAGAAAATAACTTATCTAAAATTCTGTCGTAAGGCGTTTATACTTTACGTAGAGCCGAGCGATAAAGTACTCGCTACTAGTTAAAGAGTTACTAAAAAGAAGAGCCGACTAAATAATTTTATATATTTTCAAGACCGTTAATAGTAAGGAATATAATTTAATAAACGAATATAATATAACTTTAAAGTCTAAGATTCGCTTATAATTATAGCGGGGTAGTTTTATTATAACTAGAAATATATTTAATTTCTAGAAACTTCTCGTTATATATACTTTATAATAACCTACTTTAATTAATAATAACTATCGCGCTATAAATAAAAGACCGTTAGGTATTAAGAATTTATCGTTATTTAATACCGTACCTCTCTTTTTCTCTCTACCTAGTTATTATATCTAAAGATTTACTACTTCTATCTATTTACTCGGAATAGGGATTGAATTAAGACACTTAATAATAATATAATAAAATCACGAGATTATAGAATAAATTAGATATTAAGTAATAGAGTATATATAATATTATAATTATATACTAGTATAGTTTCTATTATATAGGTTTAAATAAAGTTTTAGTCCTATATTAACTTTTTATTCTTTAATCTTATATATACTTTTATAGTCTAAAGTAAAATAGTATTCCTAAGTCTTTTATAGGCCTCTATAACTTATACTAGACCCTTTATCGACTCGGACCGGCTTCTTCTTCGAACGGCGATTTAATAAAATCTTGGGTAAAGGATTCGTTAGAGCCTTAACTAATATTCTATAAATAAAGTGAGTAAATATATCGGTATCTAGGGCAAGCTCGTTAGCCGACGTTTTAAATTCTAAATAAACGAGTTTATCCAATAATAGTAATATAAAGTTTAGTATAGATAATATTAAATCTAAATATTCTATATTTATTATTTTATTATTTATAGTAGTTATAAGTTCCTCCCGTCGCTTCTTTACTTAGTCTCTAGTATTTCGTAAGGCGCTAGCTTCTTTCCGGAAAATTTCTAGGATATCCGTTATCTTCTATTCTTTAAACTAAAATATAATATTTAATTAGATTTTAAATATCGTTAAATAAAATAGGATAAATTATATAAATCGTTAGGTCACTAGAACCGCTATAATAAATCGACGTAATTATATATATATTATTATCGTAAGCCGTCTCTAGATTAATATATAATTGAAATTTATATATCCTACGGGTACTTAAAGCACCGTTATATAAAACTTAGTTTTTATATACTACGGTATTCCTATTAAGACCTTTTCCCTCCGTAAAGAAATTAGGTAAATATAGTATAATTATATTCGTAGACGGTATAATATATAGGCCTAGCTCTTTCCGGATTTATTTATTTAAATTCTTTAGGCGGGCCCTATCGTAGAAATTTAATTAAACCTTAATAATAGAGTTATCGGTTAAGTCTTTAAAGTTTCTAAATCGGAGATTTTTAAAATAAAGAATATTAACGGAGCTAGCGATAATTAGGAATATCGTATTTATAATTATAATTTTAATTAATACTTCTTAATTCTTCTTTTTAAAATCTAGAAATACTTTATAAATAAAGTATAACGGCGATAAAGAGGCTTAAGGTAATATTAATTTTATATTTATCTCCTCGTAATTATACGATTTTTATAAATTCTTAATATTATTATATTCTTTAAAATAGATACTATAATCGATAAAATACTACTCGAATTTAGGATCGTAAGTAGAAGATTTCCTAATCTTCGAGGATATATTTAATTCTTTTCTAGTTTTAGTTTTTTTCTAGGAGTCCGATTAATTTAAAGTTATTATTCGATTCGAAAGAACTATAGTTTCGGGTTTAAAGTATTAGTACGTAGTTAGAATATTTTTATAAAAAGGGTTAAATCGAATTTATAACTCTAAAGTTATTAAGGTTTAGTCTACTATATTTTATAAAGTATTTAAATTATATAAAGTTAATATTTTCTTTACTAATCCGATTAGGCGGTATAAAAGTAATAAGTTATATAGTCCTTCGATTAAACTCTCGAAGAGCGCGAGGAGTAAATTATATTTATAATAGATTATTTTAAAACTAGTTAAGTATTTAATATTATTATTAATTCTCGAGTTTTCGTTATTTAATAGTAGGCGGCGGTATAAAATTAGTCGTAGACTCTTCTTTAATATATAGTTACTACTTTTAATTATAGGGTATTAAAATTCTCTTTAAAAGTATTAAACTTTAATTTTATAAAATAATCGATTTAAATAGATAATAGAGGATAATCTAGAATAGGGAGGTATATATAGCGCGCGCCTCTAATAGCCACGCTAGTGTATATGAGTTATTTCGGATTACGGAATGGCTGCCGCTTGGAAAACACTAAATATATATATATAACGAATAAGTATTTATATCTTTGGATTCCTCGTCTCATGGAAATAATAGTAGTGTAAACGCTTTACGTACGCACTACTACTACGAGCTCGGGACTACTTTATCGGATTTATAAATAGAGAATTTAGTAAATTTACTTTTAATTTTACTTCTTCCCGATTTTAAATAAACCCTTTTAACTAGACCTAGTCACGGTATATTAATAGTTTATTTATATTAGGATATACGTATAGCCGGTGAATATTAATTATAAAAAAGAGTCGGTAGAGGTAACTTCGGCGATATATTATAAATAATAAAAGTAAGTAACCGTAGTTATTTTATAAAACTTATAATATACTAGGAATTAATATTAAAACCGACGAGGATATTATTATTAAACTCGAATATATATTAATTAATCCCTCCCTCTTAGAACGTGAAGTTTACGTTTATCGATTACTCTTTAATAGTATAAATATTCCACGCGTACATTTATATAAAACTAAATCGGAGTATAATATAATAGTATTTAATTTATTAGGGCCGAGTCTAGAAGATCTTTTTAACTTCTATAATCGTAAATTCTTTTTTAAGATTATATTAATACTCGTCGACTAACTCCTTTACTATCTCGAATATATTTATTTTAAGAGTATTATCTATCGAGATATTAAACCCGAGAATTTCTTAATAAATATAAAGAAGTATAGGAATTAGATTTATATAATAGACCTAGGTCTCGCTACGGAACGTCGTAATATTTAGGTAAAGATTAATACTAGTTATACCTAAAATCTATATTTAATTAATATAATATATTTTACTAGTATTAACGGTTATTTAAATATTAGTAAATATAATATCCTCGATTCTTATCGTGTAAAGACTAACGATTAGTTAAGTATAATATCGCTGCGACGATTTAGAATCCTCGGGTATATATTTCTCTACTTCCTCTAAAGTTTTCTCCCGTAATAAGGTTTTACGGCTATAAATTAAATACTAAAGAAAGAATTTATTTTAGAGGAGAAGAGAAGGATTAATATAGAGGATCTATATAAGGGTCTCCCTCGGTAATTTATAATTTATTTCGATTATATCTATTCTCTTAACTTTAATAAGAAACCGAAATATACTTATCTATATAAAATCTTCCGTGATCTCTTCGTGCGCGAGGGCTTCGACTATAATTATATATATAATTAAATAATCCTCGAATATCTAAGAAGTATATAATGAAGTTACTAGAAAAAGATTATTTAAAATTATTTTTAGGGTTATAATAAGGGTAAATAAATTCTATAATTATAAAAAGATAATATATAGGAAAGGAGAAAAACTAGAGTATTTAATAATAACGACGGAAGACTATAACTAGGACCGATATACGGTTTTCTAATTTCGCTAGCGATATCGTTAGATATTTACGACCGTTAAAGAGCGTGATAAGAATTCTATTCTAAATTATATTTCGAATATAGGGAGAGAATCTCTACTATCTTAATTAATACCTATATACGAATTAAGTTAAGGATAATTTAGACTCTATTATCTACTAGAGATAAATCTTTTAATATTAGATTTATTTTATATTATAGTTAAAGACGTTAATCTAAACCTCTTAGGTAAAAGATACCGAGTTATATAATAGTAGTTTTTTACGTAGTATTTAAAAAATTATTATTACGTATAAAACGAGGCGTTAGAGTAGGAGGAATAGAGTTTTAACTACACCCTAATACGTAATCCCTTTAAAAAGGGATATAAATATAAAGAATTATTAACCGGTACTATAAAAACCGATAGGATTACTATTTAGTAATAAAGCTACCTATTTACTTAAGACTCCCTATAGTATTTATTTAAAATACTATTCTTTCTTTAAATAAATAATTCTTGGTAACTAGTAAATTTAATATATAAACTATATTAAAATAACTTATATTTAAAGAGAATTAAGAAGAGAAGTAGTAGTACTAATTTATTAAAAGAGTACGACTTATTATTAGGAGCTCCTTTAAACGTAGTTTATATCTTAATAAGTCGTAGGAGAGTAAAAGGGTAATAGGGTAGTAAATAAAAAGTAGATAAATAGGAAATAATAACTCTAGTTATAAACTTCGAGGTAGGTCGCTACTACGCTAGTATAGTATTATCGCTCTCTATATTATTTAACCCGTTAATTAAACTAGCTTATCGCTATTAAACGAACTATATATATAATATCCGTAATTACTCAAACTTTATAATATCTCCTTATAATCTTTTTAATTAAAATTAAGGAATTAGTTACTTTCTTCTAGATATTACTTCGACGCTAATTTTTATTATAAATAATATTAGATCGTAATCGATAACGATTTCTAATTCCCGTATTAAGAGTATTATATAGGTATTATTAACGATTATAGCCTCGTAATATTATTACGGAGCTAGTATACGAAGCTCGGTAATAAATAGTCTTAGTTTTTTTTATATATAGTTCGTCGCTACTTTCTCGATTACGGAGGGATCGGAGTAGTCGATTATATAAATAAATATATATTTTTATATACCTTTATCACGGACCTTAAAGTTAATACGAATTATTATATTATTAAATACTTCCCCTAGCGCTAGGTCTATATCTTTATTAGTTTCTTAATTATTTTATTTTATTTTTTACTAATTATTTAATCTCTTTATATTTTTTAGATTTGAATTTTATAGTTTTTTTTATCTCTTTAACTCTTCTCCTATATCTTAAAGTTTATTTAGATTAAGTTTCTTTTATTTAAATCTTTATAATCTCCTCTAGTAGTCTTTCCTAGTATATTATTATCTAGTTTTTTATTATCTCGCTTTTTCTTCTTAGTCCCGTTTTTTTTATTATTATTTCTTTAATTTTTATCCCTCCTACTCCTACCTCCCTAGCTCTCGTCTTTTTAATTTTTATTTTTCTAACTCTTACCTCTTTTACGTTTATCTCTTTAATTCTTACTTTTTTAGTTTTTACTTTTCTAGCTCCTACCTCTTTTACTCTTACCTTTTTAATTCTTAACTCTTTTATTCCTACCTCGTCTACTCTCGCCTCTTTTACTCTTTTTTATCTCGTTTTTATTTTTTTAACTCCTACCTCTCTAACTCCTATCTTTTTAACTTTTACCTCTTTTATATTTATCTTCTTAATTCTTATCTTTCTAGTCTTTACCTCTTTTACGCCTATCTCCCTAACTTTTATTTTTCTAGTTTTTATTTTTCTAGCTCTCGTTTTTCTAGTTCTCGTTTTTCTAGTTTTTACCTCTTTTACTCCCGCTTTATTAACTCTCGCCTCTTTTACTCTTTTTTATCTTATTTTTATCTTTTTAACTCCTACCTCTTTAGATTCTATCTTTCTAATTCCTACCCCCTCTTTATTATATTATTTCTCGAATATAGTCCTTTTAAGGGTAGAGGTAATGGTTTTTTAAAGAATATAGAGTAGATAGATTTCTAGATAAAAAAGAATATAATACTCTCGCCTTACTCCTTATTTATATTATATAAATAATTTTCGAAGAGAGACTCGTTATTTTTTATATATTTCTTTATATTTGGTAGTTTATACCTATACTTTTTTTTTACCCCGATACTATCCGTAACGAGTAAAGATTTAGAATTTTATAATAAATTTCTCGTATCTCTCGCCTAGAGATATTTCTTTAGAGTAATAATCTCTAACGACTCGAAGCCTAAATATTTAGCGAGATTAACGAATTTATATAATATTATTCGGTTTATAATAATAGTATACCGCGTTAAGAGGTCTTTTCCTTTAAAATCCCTATCTATTTAAAGATAATAATATATAATATAAATATATAATTATCGAACGCCTAGATTCGTATAATCTACCGAGTTTACCGGGTTAAATAAGAAGTTAAATTCTATAACCTAAATAACGGCCTAGTTAAGTTTTTAATTAATATTAATAAAAGTTTTAAAAAGGGCGGTGGATATTATATCGCTAAATAAAAACCTAACTAGCCTTATTATATAATTAATTAATATTATAATATAGTTTAGGTTCTTAAAAAGGGTATTTAAAAAAGAAATTAAACTATTTATAATTTATAACCTCGTTTATATTCTTACGCGATTTTATTTATTAAAAGTATTAAAGATTATCCCTCCTAGTATTTAATCTCGTAACTCGTTAACGTTTTTTATAAATACCCGTAATACTCGAAGCTCTAAAGTTTTAATAGTAATTTTATCTATATATTATATAGTATTTATATTATATTAGAGAAACTTTCCCTAAATATTTTTAATATAATATAAATAGTATAAGATAATTTATCGAGCTTTTAGTAAACTTATTATCCTAGCGAGGATATCTATTTATATTATCATATTTAATAATTAATATCGTATTTTATATATAGAGCCTTATATTTCTCTATAACCCGAGGATTTTACGGAGGGTATTTAAAGTTATAATTAACTCCTTATATTAAAGAAACTATTTAAAATACTATTTCCTATAAGGGCTTAATCGGCTCTACTATTATTATTCAAAATATAAATTCTATTAGAAATAGTATTAACGGATTTTATAGTAGATCTCGTTATTAATCGGCTTCTTTTCGTTAAAATATTCCTTAACTAGATATATTTTCATATTAGAGTCGATATCTATTTAAAGTATCTATTAGGATTATTATTATCTATAAAGAGAATAAACTTATCTACGAGGTATAAATTTATTATTTATTACTTTAACTTTAACTCTTTCGCCGCCTAGATATAATATCGCCCGTATAGGTATTCGATTTAATAGTTAGTTAAGAAAACTAGCTCTAAATATCCGTTTTATAAATATTTTCCTAGTTACCGCGTTAATACCCCTGAAAGCGCTTTAGCGGTATCGAGAGATTATTAATTAATAATAACGGGGATATAATTAAACTCGTTAAGTTATTAATAGTCCTTTTAAAAATCTACTTTTAATCTCTCGATATTCTTACCGTCGAGCTCCCTCGGCCGGTTCTATTAAAAATATAATTATTTAAATTTAATACGGGCGGTTCCTTTATATTTTATATATTTTTCTAATTTAATTCTCGACTCTTCCTCTCGAATTTAAATTCTCTATATCTCGATAAACTCTACCTAGTAAACGATCGAAAAGAGGAGGATATATAATATCTTAGGATATAAAGACTATATATTATATTAAATAATATTATACGCTAATTCTAGCGACTCTTTAAAAGTAATTATCTTTTTATCTTTATTTAAACTAGTTACTCTATTCTTTTAAATAAAATTTAATTATTATTAAATTTATATCCTCCCTCGATATTTTATTATTAACTCTTTTATCTCTTATTTAAATTTACTTTCTTATTATTATTTAGGTATTTTATTATAATAGTTAAAAATAAACTCCTAAAATCTTAAATATAATACCTAACTTTATTTATAAAGTTTAACTAATATAGGTTAATTTATTAAAATTATAGAGCCCGAGGGTTACGTTATAAAAGAATAAATATTTTTATAAAATCGCTCGGTCCTAAAGAAAAATATATTAAAACGAAAGAGAGAGTTCTCTCTATAGAGAAGTAGGGCCGTTAAAAGACCTAGGATTCGAGCGTATTATTACGAGGGAATAAAAGACGAATCGTTATAAAAAAGTTATTAAAAGATTTTTTAATTTAAATTCGATTACTTCGTTATTATCGCCGTCCGGAAAGAGCCCTTCCGTAAATATATTATTATAAAGAGTTTTTCGGGGCCCGATTCCTAAGAGGAGCTCCGAATAATATATAATATTTATTATAATAATATCGTAACCGTCCTAAAGACCTTTCGTTTCGATAGTTCTTTTTATATTATTCTTGAGTATATAGGTATTTCCCTCCTTTAGATCGTCGCTTCTCCTCTCTATCCTAACGAGTAGGAACTAGCGGTTATATCGGGATAAATAAATTAAACCGACTAATAATTACGGAGTATTTATTAATTAAATAGATATTTAAGGGTTTTATTTATTTTACTTTATATAATTTAGAATATAAGTTTTTAAATTACTCGAACGTTCTCCTAAATAATAAAGGAGATATTAAGATTAATCCGTCTCTTTCTATAATTATACGGTACTTCGCTAACGTAATATAATAATAGATTAAAAATACTATCGTAAAATCGCTCCGTCGGACGTTTTTAATATTAAAAATATAAGGGCGCTAGGTAAGATTATAATAAAATTAATATAAAAATACGCGAAAGACGACGGAGTTATTAAGATCGAGAATTTAGATCGTTAATTAAAGAACTCCGCCGTAGTCGAATTTTTATCGGCGACGATATCTATTAATTCGGCGAATAAATTAATAAAAGTAAACTAAGATTCCGTCTTTAAAATTATAATTTAACGTCTCTAGTACTGTTTATTTTAATATAATTAACGGAAAGACTAGTTTAAATAACTAGTAGATTAAGCCGGAGTCTCCGCTTATAAACTTTATAAACCTACGATATAAACGGTCTCGGCGATTATAAAATTATATTATCTTCGATATTAAGCTACCTAGTTACTTTCCCTAGTCCTCGGATACCGATTTTATTATATATTCTCTATTAACTCTAAATTTAGTATATAATTAAAAATAACTTTTTTAATATATTTATTTCTACTCCCCCCTTTATCTAAAGCGCTAGGTATCTCTCTATTTTCTAATTAACTTCGTTACTATATATTCTCTTATTTTTCTTTAATTTCTTTTTCTTTATTATCCTTTTTATTTCTCTTCCCTTTATTTTTCTTTTAAAGAACGTCGCCGATTATCTCCGCTTTTAATATATTCTTTATAGATATTATATAGATTTATATTATAGTTATAAGCGGTTTCTTCTTTATTTTTATCGTCGTTAATATTTTATTACAGTCGGTATAGGAATAAATCTCTCTTTTTATATCTAAATACTTTATTTATTTATATTTTCTTCGCCGTTATCGACTTTTAAGTCCGTAGAGTCGAAGTAGTATCCTTATCTAATTAATTTATATCGCGATTAATACTTTTTATCTAGCCTTTCGAGTATTTATATTATCGAAGGCTAGTCTTCGAGCCGGGAATTTATCGCTAGTTAATATAATTTCTTTTTTCGTTAGTCTCTATTTAAGCTTCTTGGCCGATATATTAGATTTTCGTTTAAATACGTACCGCCGCGTCTATTATTCGGCCGGGTCGATATCGTTCGCGCTTTTATTATTCTATATCCTCGTCGTCGCGGCTTAATAAATTTTATTCTCTTTAAGAGTCTTAGAGTATCTTTATAAAATAATTATATATCCCCTTCGTTACTCGCGCTATTTAATATTAATCGAGTATAGGTAGGATCGTCGTTATATTTATTTATACTACTTTTTTATCCCTTTTTATACTAATATTTTTACGAAGTCTTTCTTCGGATATATTAAATACTAGCGGTATTATCCGTTTACTCGATATAGTATTATTTATTATTAAACTCGTTATTTCCTTATATATATATTTATATCTCCGTCAAATTATTTCTTTTTATATTTATCGTCTAATATATTAGCGTTTTATAACGAAATAGGATTTTCCGTTATAATCGCGCTTAAGCTCTTATAAATTACGCCGGTAATTTAATTAAAATTAATATTATACTCTCCCGGCCGTTAAAGGTCGAAGTTAGGTAATATATTAATTTATAAATCTCTTCCGTAAATTTCTAGTCGTTTTTATAAAATTATTTTTTCGTAATAACCTCGTAGTTACTTAAAAAGTAAAATTAACTCGATTTCTTTATAGAATCTTATTAGGGATTAACTCGGGAGCTTCTATACTATATTTAAACCGGCGAGAGTAACGTAATATTCGGTTTTTATTAAATACTATTTAGCGGACCTTATAAAATTAATACTTTAATTAACGAATACGAGAGTATTTTTATAGTCGCTACCGGGTTTAAAATAACCGCGCTCCTATTATATCTCTAATAGTTAATTCGTAGTTATTAAACTCGAAAGATTTATACGCGTTAAATACGTCTAATCTAGTAGGTATAATATATCGGTAAATATATATAAGAGATAAATATCCGTTAATAAGGGGCTTATAAAAGTAGAGACTACTCTCGCGATATAATCGTTATTAAATGATTTTTTAAAGGGCGATAATCTAGATAAAGTAATATATAATTAATACTTTTACTAGCGACGTTAACTCATTATATAGATTTTCTTTATTTCGATCTTCTCGATTAATTTAATAAAGGAGAAAATCTTTTACGATAGTCGTAGTATCGTATATCGAGGCTCGGCGGATATACCCGGAGCTTTACGAGCCGAGGTAAATATAAGATATTTAAGGGGCGTGTACGGAGATCTCGAAACTATATAAAAAGAGGTAGAGTATATATAAAAGATTATAAAAAAGATAGAGGGAAGGAAAGAAAAGATATTAATAATAAATAAAGTCTTTAAATATCTTACTTTTTAGGACTAACTATAAATAGTATCTAGGACTACTAAATAACGAGATAACCTACGAGATATTATACGTAACTACTTGGATAACGGAGTAGAATTACTAGAATTAGAATATTAACTAAAAGAGAAATAAACGCGATAATAGTAAATTAATAAATATTAACGGATATATAGATAGTAAAAGTTATAAATTAGAGTTTCGATATGTTTTTTAATTTCTAATATTATAACGTTTATCCTTAGGTAGCGAGAAACCCCCCGTATCGAGACAAATTTATTATTTAAGTATCTTAAGTCTTCTCTTATAAATCTATAAAGTTTTAGTTAATATATTATTATTCTTTTAATATTTCTTCTTAGGTAACTAGTTTATAGCGAGAAAAATACGACGGTCTTAATTATACTATCGATTGTTCCGTTTATAATATCTAGAACTACTTTAGTTATATACCTCTACTCTACTACGACTATCTACGTGTCTTCGAATTTCGGAGTATTAGGACGACGGTCCTATTAAGAAAGAAAATAACTCCAAGTTTTAAAAATATTTAGCCGTTAAAAGTATACACTCTAGAGTTTCTCTATATAAGAGATTTGCACTAAGTACCACGTATCTTAATATAAAGATTTAATATATAGCGCTGTATTAATTATCTAGTTAAATATATTATATTCTATACTATACCTAATTAACTCAAAGTATATTATTCTTCTAGAAAGTTCTATAGGCCGTTACGTAATAACTATTCTTATAAATTTACACGCGTATATATTATTATCTAAAACTACCTCTTACTCATTTCTTATTACTATTATTATAATCGCTAATATAAACCGAGCTAGTTAGGTACTAGCGCAGGGTCTCTCTTTAAATATATATAGAATATATATTACTCTAATAGAACGAGGTAATATCTCTTTCTCTACCCTCTATTATCGTGTATACGGACGAACCTTGAAAGAGATTAAAATTTAACGCTAGTAATATCTTACCCTAGAGAAAGAGAAAATTATTATTAAATTTTTATTATTAATATCTAATCTCGGGTAATTTGTGCGAATAAAGTTTATATTTTCGCTAGCCTTAAGTGTCGCCCGCTAGTAGTCTACGACGAATAAATTAATTAAATCTTTAGGTAAGAACTAGGCTCGGGCCTTCGAGAAATACTATCTAGAATTTAAAGTAAAAAAAGTTAGGGCGATAGACTAGAAACGTTACGGAAATAATATAGATAATAAAATTATAAACTAGTTTAAAGTAATCGGAAAGATACTATAGAATCCAATTATTCTACTAGAAAATATCTATAATATAAATGAGACGGGAGTTATATTAAATATACTAGGTTTTATTAAAGTCCTTATAGGTAAAAACGACCCGCGAGACTAATAAAGGCGCGGGTGTTAAGCGGATAATAGTAACTATTATTAAATATATAAATACCGACGGTAGGTTATTACTCCCCTTTATAATTTAACTAGTTTTAATTTATCGAAGTAACTAGACCACGTTCTTAACCCCTAGATAGTATTACGCGTATTTAGAAAATGAATATAACGACTCCAAGATTAGTTTAGAGTAGTTTAAATATATATTTAATCTCTAAATTAAAGAACGGGTTAACTAGAAACTACGGATATTTATTTACGACGGCTCCGGGATATACGAGACGCTCGAGATCTTAGAGTATTATTTTAAAAATAATATTATTTTGTATCGTCTCCCCTTTTATACCTCTTATAAATTTTAGCTCTATAATATCGGAGTCTTTACTTTATTAAAAGTAGCCTATCGCGACTAGGTTAAAAGACTATATCGAGGAGGTATAAATATAGTCGGTAAAGAGTATTTTACCTCTCTATATAATCTTATAAAAGAAAGAGTATTTATTAAGAGGAATATTACGGCCGGGTGAGTTATAACTAGTTTATTTTTATTTAACTTAGAAAGAGTATTTAGAGATATACCGAAGCCCTCTACCGGATTAATTATTCTAAAAGAAGTGAAAGTAGGGTCTTATTCGTAAAACGAAATACTATAAACGTTTATAACGTTAGTAATAATAAAGGTTATTACGTCGTTATATAATATAATTAAACGGGTATTTATATATATAATAAAGCGAGTAAATAGCGCTTATAGAGGTATATATAGAAGTTAGTAAATACCGTTTAAATATTCTTTACCGAACGGGCCCTTCTTTAGGATCAAAATCGATTTTTATCTAGAATAAATAACGAAGTTAAAGTTCGCTAATCGACTAAGTTAGTTATTTTAGGGAAGGCGAAGGTAATAAATTATAAAGACCTTAACGAGGTACGAGTGAAGCGTATTATAAAAGATAAAACTAGCGAGGGTAAAGGAAAACGCGGTCGTAAATATAAAAATCCTATACTAGAGTTAAAGATTAAAGTGGCGCGGATAAACGAAGTACTAGAGTTATAGAGGGCCCCGGTAGCGCGTATAATCGTAGAAGATTAAATTACCGTATAAAGGATAGAGAATCTTTACTTTATTCTTTAGCCTAGATCCTTTTAAGGTAGGCTTACGCAGGCCGCGACTTATTACTATATAGTAGAGAGTTGGCCTTTGGGTCGTATCTTTAGCGTAATAAAAAAGAAATTATAACGACCTCCTAATAGTGGATACGTGTATTCCTCTCTACGTTTGAAGTAGCCGTAGGTAAAGATTACTTTTATAATTATTACTTATATTAGTAAATATAGATAAATTTAGTCAGCCGCTCTTCTCTAAAAGTTACTATTATTATTAATATTATAACTATCGTTATTATTATTAGTATAGTTATAATTATTATATTCAAAGTTATTAAAACTCCTATCGAAGTCCTCCTCTTCTATATATTCTATAATATTAATTGTCTATCCGTGACTCTCTATTTTCCTTCGTATATAATTACTCGGGCCGTCTTTATATACCTTAACGATAATCTTTTATAGGGACGAAATAGTTTTAAAGTAAATATTAACTAGTTTTAATATCTTAGTAACGATTTTAGAGTTATCTAGTACGTCGAGCCTAAACTTTATAGTATTTATATTATATAGGGACGTCGTGAGCGTACTTAAATTAACGTAGCCGCTCTATATATTCGCGAGGATATTAATATTATCGTCCTCGAGGGTGATATCACCGGGGTCTAGATAGAGGAACTTCGGAAAACCAATATAAATATATCGGATATAATCTACGTTATTTCGGCCGATTTGCCCGAGGAACGAGGCTATATCCTTAGGGGTGCCTATAGTAAAATCGAAGTAATTCTAGGCGTAGAATAACGAGCTAGCTTCGCGGTAGATAGTTTTATTCACGTAGAGGAGTTTAGAGGTAAGTTTCTATCGTCGATCGTAATTAACCCAAGGATTAATAAGTTCTTAATATAATAAAACTAGTTTATATATTTAATCGCGAAGTTCGCGGGGGAGGCTAAAGAAGTTGGACGATATATAATTATTCGTGAGGTTATTAATACTTTATTCGTTATAAGAATCGATTAATACCTTTTAATTAATTTAAAGATTACTATTGAAAGGGATAGCCGATAGTGTAGTAGAATTAATATATAGTTAATTAATTATCTAATAGTGAGGCCTACGAGTTAGAGTTTTTATTTCCTAGGCTATACTAGTCCCAATCAGGTTTAGTCTCTAATAAGCGAGCGAATCAAAATTCCCCGGACCTATGAAATAATTTACTCTATACTATTATATAGCTTTAGGCGAGTTATTACTATATTTTTCAATAATTATAAATAATATATCCGGATAATATTTGATATCTCGTCGAAAATTATTAGTAGCACGATTAACAGCCTTCTTTTTTACTTTAATACTACGTAGATATTATAAATACCTAGCGTAAAGGATTCTTGGGAGTTTATTATTACAAGACCGAAACTTATATTATTAACTAGTTTTGGGTTATTAGATAATTATATAGAGAAACTATTATACGATATAACTACCCCGCTTATTATTTATTTTAATTAAATTATCGATTTATTACTTCTAGCCGATTATGGTCTCCTATTATTATTACTCTCTATTTATTTTGAAAATTTATATTAATATGAAACTCTTGATATTATAAGCTACCGTTGTGTTCTCTACGACCGAACTTTCGATAGCGATAAGGTTTTATAGTAGTATAAACGAGACGTACCTACGTATACCTTCGACTATATAATATACGACTATTATTTCGGTAGCGAAGAGGTTTTTAACTAGTACCTACGAGACTCGCCCGTATATACTCCGTCCTTCGACTATGAGAGTTGTAATCGATTATTTAGTAGCGAAGAGGTTCTTAATTAATACCTATAGGACTCGCCCGTCCACGCTCTATCCTTCGAGTATAAGACTTACGATCGATCCTTCGGTAACGATAAGGCTCTAGAGTAGTACCTACGGAACTTTTATATTTATTAATAGGATCTAGATACCCCTTTAAATCTCTTTTTCCACTCTTTCCTAATTTTTAATTATAACCCTTCTCTCTTACTAGCTGCGTCGTATATTAATTTACAAGAATATAAAAAGTAACGGCGTGGCGATACTACATTAAATAATATATAGAAAAGATATTAAGATGTATTAAAAAACGAATTACGTATATAGTATAGTATAGAGAGTGATTTAGTTGTGTAGTATACTCTTTATCGTACTATTAGTATTAAGCCGCTTCCGTAAACGTATAAATAATACGAGGAAGTATAAGCGCGTTCTACGAAACTCTAAATATTTATATTAATCCGGATCATAGGTTGTACGAAGGATATATATTAATATTATTGATTTAATTAAATGGGGACGAGGACGTAGAAATACTAAAAAAAGAGTTTAGATCTTTCGTAATATAGTAGAGCTACGAGCCTATATTAAGAGCACGGGTAAGATATTTCGTAATATATTCGATTAAAAAGACGGTAATATTATCCTAAGATATTTACTCCGTAAAATCTTTCGTGAGAGTTTGTAAAAAAGTGAAGGTTAGTATTCGTATATATTAAGAACTAGAGTTTAGTCCCCCGTTTTACTCTTAAAATTAATATTATTATTAATATTATAATTATTATCCCAAGTATTATTATAGTTATAATTATTATTCTTAACGTTACCGAAAGATCTTTTAAATAGACTAGAGATACGGTAACCGAGATTGATATAGTCGAGGTTTTTAACGAGATATACCCTATTTATATCGTTCTTTTGACGGCGAATAACTATGTCGGTTAAATTATCTTAATATATATTCTTTTTCCCGTATTATATAGGTCGCTTTATTATATAGAGTACCCGCTCGTCGCGCGGTATTAAATAGGAACGTAGTTACGCGATATATATTCCTTCCGCTTACCGGTATCGTAAGGTCTTATATATTTTTATTTACTTTAATATACCCTCGCCGGTTATTACCTTACTAGTATTATCTTTAAAACTATAGATTTAAATTTACTCGTTAGGATTCTCTTGAGAACGAAAATCTAATACCGCCCGAGGTAGTAAATAAGGATCGGTAGTATACTACTATTTTATCTCGATCGTACGGCGTGCGGTAAGTGTTATCGCTACGGTCCTATATACCTCTCGCTCCTATAAATGAACGAGAAAATTACTTCGCAGTTTCTAGGATTTACTATATTTAGGACACGAAGGAAGTTTATATAAATAGGCCTATATATATCCGGAAGGGAGGTCGGTATCGTTAACCTCGTTATCGAGCTCGGAAGGAACGGGAGGACTAGATATTAAAGAAATTATATATCTACGTTATATTAAATCGAGGCGATTATAGAAGTAATAGAGAGTAGTTATAAATAGGGTGAACTATAATTGAGATTATAAACCTAATATTATATGTAGGATTTTTATATTAATCTCAATATTAGACTCTTATTAATTTTAGTAAAGATTCTTACTTGGGATATTAACACGGCCCTATATTCTTCTAAAGACTATACCTCCTAAGCTCTATAATAATTAATCGATTAATCGATTAATATAAGCGTTAATCGTTAATTAATTAGATTAATAAAGGCGTTAATCGTTAATTAATTAAATTATAACTATATTAATCGATTAATATATATAAAAATAGAAATTTTCGCTTTAAATAAATATATACTAGTATATTCACTTAGTAAATAAAAAATCTAATATTTCTATTTATAGATATAGCTAGATATTATATATAAATAAAGTAAATATATATATCTATTTATTAATATAATAATATATATTTAAAAAGATTATTATTAAGATTATTATTATAATATCTTATTTACTATTAAGAATTTTAATAAGGTTCTCTAATAAAAATCCTTAAAATAGCCTAAAAAATATATATAATTTTTTTAATTTAAAGTTATTATTAAGCTACGTTAAACTAGTCTCTACGCTAGTAAATAGAAGAGGTTTCTACTTTTACTTTCTCTTCTATCTTTCTTAATATTTACTTGAAATCGTCTAAATTTAAAATTTAGATAGTAGGTAAATTTATATAATAGGCCTATTATAGGCTTATAAAAATACCCTTTTATAAAGAGAAATTCGACTTTATTTACGAACTTCCTTCTATTAAAAATCAGTCCTATCTCTTCAAAGAAAAATTCTTTATTTAAACTTTACTACTTTATTCCGAATATTAGTTAAGAAAAGTATATGTTATATATATTTTTAATTATAAATAGTTAATTTTTAATATAGGTTAATATTCGATACCTAGCTCGAAATTATCGATATCGGAAAATTTAAAAATTATCTTTTTAAACGAGTAACTTATTCATTTACTACTTATATTCTTATAAGAATGTTTCTATAAATAGAATTACTCTTATAAGGCCTGAAGATTAGACGGAAGGTATTTATTTTTATAATAATCTATTTATTTCTATATCTTTATTAATTCTTTATAGATTCAAATTCGGGTCCTTCGATTTAGTCTATACTAGCGACCCTTCCTAGTCTTCGAAAAAGACCTTCGGATATAGGTCTAAGTTAATACTATACCTAAGAGGGTTTAGTACGAAAAGTACTTGAATTCTTTCTCGAGAATAATATTTCTCAGAAAGCGATTTCTAGTAAATCTTTTCGAAATCTATTAAAGTATACTCGAGAGTAAGTTCTATATCTATTTTTAGATATATATATACTAATTTTTTTTAATAGTGATATTCCGAAGTTTTATTACGAGAAAATTCGCTCGGAACTTTAACTACTCTTTCGAATTAACTCCGAAAAAATTAAATCGGAAGTCGAGACTATAAGTTTTATTTATAGAAATTATTTTTCTTTTACTTTCGACTCTTGGACAGTCTCGAACTAAGCCGAATATATAGCTATTACTATTCACTATATAAATGGAGACTAGGAGCTTATTTCTCGACTTCTAGAAATAACTCCTATAGACGATCGAAAAGAAACTACCTATTTATTAGGGATTCTTAACGAGATTCTAGCTACTTAGGGTATAAAGGATAAAATTCTCTCGTTAGTATTTTATTTTTTAATTAGTTTTTTAATTAATTAATTTATTAATAGATTAATAACGGATAAAGCTTCCGAAAATCTAGCTCTATTAAGAATATTTAAGAAGTCCTATAAAGAGAAATATAATACGACTATATTCTCTTTAGGTTCTATAGCTTATACGTTTAATAACGTTATCGGAGACGTATTAAACTGGCTACTACCTACGAAAAAAGATAAGAAATTAATAGTAAACGCTATTAATTTAGAATAGTTAGAAGAGGAGGAAGAAGAAGAAAGTCGGGAGCTTATTTCAGGTTAGTTTATTTTATTTTTTTATTAATTTTTTTATTAGTTTTTCTATTTGTTTTTCTATTAAATTTCTAATTAACTCTTTTATTTTATTTTTTCCTTATTTATTTTTCTATTAATTTCCTTACTAATTTTTCTATTATCTTTTCTACTAATTTATTAATAAATTACTCTATTAACTTTTTATTAATTTATTTATCTAAATTTTTAACTAATTATTCTATAGCTAAATATCCTATTCGAAAAATTCGAAAACTAGCTTTAATTTTCAAAAATCAGTACGAATATTCTAGAACCTTAGAAAATCAAATTAAGGTTCTAAATATAAAAGGATCTACGAAGCTGAAAATTAATACGTTTTTCTTATTTTTCTAACTATTTTTAATAAGTCTTTTAATTAATTATTACTAAAAAATATTATTAGATACCGACGTCCGCTAGAATAATATTTTTTAGTTACTAGAGACCTTTCTTAGGCTCTAGCCGGCTATAGAAAATATTATTCAAATTTCTAGAAATTTTCCTAGTCGAGAGGATTATCTTCTAAAGAGTAAAGAACTTATTTATATTCGAGAGACTCTCGATATATTTAAGATCTTTACTAAACCCTTAGCTATACTTTAAGGCGAAAAATATCCTACTCTTAACCTAACTTATCCTTATATTCACTAGATAAGACGAAAGTTAAAAGCGAAGAGAGGTAATCCTATTCTAGTAAATTAATTATTCTTATTCTTATTAATTATTAATAAATATACTAATAAAAAATAGCCCTAGATTCATCGAAATTCCTGCGCTAACGGGCTTGAAAAACTTAAAAAATAGCTTCTAGAATTTAATATTCGTAGCTGGAAAGCTATTTATACTAATATCTTTTTCGCTATTATTCTCGACCTAAGATTTAAAGCTAAGGCTTTTAGAAATTTCGGTATCTTAAACTAGGATACTCAAGCTATATTAACTGAGTTTCGAAGTCTTTTTAAAAAGTAAGTTTATTATTAATAATTATTTTTTTATTAATTAAAAAACTAATTTTATTATTAAAACCCGAGACGAAATAACTAGTTAAGAGGCTATTATTAATCTAGATTCAGAAAATCTAGATCTAGATAGTAACGATGAGTTTAACGACGAATTTCGTATTCTACCTACTAGACTATCTAGCTCTAGTAGTAAGAGATCGGAATTAGAGAGATATCTTTCCGAAGATCCTCTATTAAGAAAGGTAATAAATCCCTACCTTATATATTTAATTTTTTTATATTAATTATATATATATAGATTAATCCTCTCGAATATTAAAAGAATAGAGTTTTAGATTATCCTATTCTAGTTATTCTAGTTAGGAGATATCTAGTTATACTAACTACTTCAGCTTCATCCGAGTCGATTTTCTTTATAGCGGGGGATATTATTACGAAAAAACGTAATAGGTTATCTAATAAGGTTTTTAGAAGGATTCTTCTCTTAAAGAATTAGGGTATTATACCCGAGAACGACGAGGATAACGAGGAAGAGTAGTTTTTTAAATAGTATAAAGCGTTATAGGCGTTTTTATCTTTTATATATAGATATTTAATATATCTTATATATTTATATATAGATAACTAGTTAGTTAAACTATAAATATAGTCTTTACTTATATAAATTTTCTTTAAAAAATAAGAAATAGTAGAGAATATAAAAGAAAGACTTTAATCTAATCTTTTTAAATATTACTTATAGATATTTATAGTATTTATATATATTTTATATATATTTTATATAATTAGTATATTATTTAAATCTATATTTATATTAATTTTTTTCTTATTTTAAGAGATAATAATAAATATAAAAGAAATTCTTCAATTATATCGTTTTAGAATATATATATAGTTATTTATAAATATTTAATTTAATATTTACTTTTTAAATCTATTTATAGATTTAAAAGTCTAAAATACTACTAGAAAACTTTAAATACTAGTAGAATATTAAATATATTAAATATTTACTTTCCCTAATAAATTAATCGATTAATAATCGATTAATAATTAATTAATGAGATCCGTTAATTATAATCGATCAATAAGGGCGTTAATCGTTAATCGATTAATTAATCGATTATTAATCGATTATTAATCGATTATAATTAATATTTTTTCTTATAGAGCTCCCAAGGACCCTTTAGCCATAGAGTCTAATCGGAATTCTATAATAAACGACACTTTTTGTATGAGAATCTATAGTGGATAAGTGATACTTTTAACGAAATCTACTTTTTCCTATAACCCTATTATCTACTCTATACTATTAAGGTCTTTATCACGTAAAGAATATACCTTTTAAATACGCTGAATAAATTTATAAACTTTTTATTACTATTAGGTCGCGTCCTGATATCGATAATAAATCGTGAATTACGCGGAATTATACGATTCTCGGTACTTAAGCCGATCCCCTAATAACGATTAACTACTATAATTATAGGAATTTATAGTTGGTCCTAAAACTTCGTATATTATTTCTATATATATATATTATTATCTTTACGAACTTTATCGAAAATCGTTAGAGGTTTTTTAAAGTTATATTTAAAGATTAAGTTCCGGCACCCACTATATCCCTATATATATTAACGACTAATTACGTTATCTATTAACTCCTCGCGTAGAGGTATATTTAAAGAGATATTAAAAATTATATTAGAGCGCGTCTAGGGTTCTAGGTATAAATTTTACGATTTATAAATAATTAAGAGAATATACGTAAATTAGAGTTCCCCAACGGCGAGTATAAGGTCATGAATTATAGGTAATAACTAAGAAATTATAGAGAGGTAGATTCGTACTACCTCGAGACCTCTATAAAGTTTGAAGACGATCGTTGGAAGGATTATGAAGAAATTCTTTTTTAAGTGGTCGCAGGGCCGGAAAATCTATGAACGATTAACTTTTCGATACTAGCCTCACCCAGTGTCAAAACAAGGAGCATGAGTAATCCGCGTATAATATATATCCTACCGATACTTCTATCAAGGTCACTGCCCAAGTCCTTAATGACTTACTTAGTCTCTGTACGTTAGTACCGAGCGGGTACGTGAGATCCTACATTAAGAGCAAATATATATTATTTAGGATTTGATTGATGGTAAAGATGTGATATTGATTGCTAAAACGGGATTTGGGAAGAGTCTTATCTTCCAGTCTCTACCTCTTCTCAAACCTAACACCACAGTAATTCTTGTATATACTCGGGTGTATGAGGGGAGCCTCGGTATCGAGGGGAACCGTGACACGTCTCGAGACTAACAATGTCTTGAGACTGACAGTTCTTGGGTATATGGCGTTTACTGTCCTCTGTATATCATAGACAATAGGTTGGTTTGGGGGAGTAAAAACCAGATCGATACTATCTATAGGTTTATGAAATATATAGCTCTAACCCTGAAAAGTAAAATAAGAATGATTTCGACAATATACGTAGAGTCTAAAGACGTATAGTATCTTGAGACGAGTGTTTATAGACGTATAATGTCTTGAGACTATCGTCTTAGGACGACTAATGTCTCGAGACCAATAATATCTTTAGACGGATATCTTGAGATATATTAAATCTAGAGATATCCGTCTAAAGATATTATTAGTCTCGAGATACTTATCTCTAAATATAATTTATTATAAGATACACGTCTCTAGATATTATTTATCTTAAGATACTCGTCGTCCTAAAACGCTAGTTTCAAGACACTATCAATCTCGAGATAATATCGGAGTTATTGTTATTATTCTTAATTAGACGGTATACTATCTATATTTATATAAAGTTAATATTTAGGTATTATTCGTAACTAGGTTCTTTATGAGGCTCACGTGACCCCTTTTATATTTTTAAAGACTACCTAGTATATATATTAGTAGGGGAGTAAGAATTAATAAATAATTAATTTAAATTAAATTAAATATACTCCTCTAATAGTATTATAATTAGTTAATAAGTGTTTTAATTTTACTAAATAATAGAAGTCTCTAGAATATACCTAGTTTAGTTATAATTTGCGAGTAATTAGGTCCGTAAGTCTTTATAGGGTCCTAGATCTATTTTAGGGAGGGACTAAATATAGCGCCCGAGGGTAAGAATTAAAAATAGAAATTAAATAACCAAAAATAAAAGGCTAGGAAATATAGCGCTAGAGATAAGAATTAGAAATAGAGTTTAAATAACTAAAAATTAGAGGTTAAGAAACTTATTAAAATTAGAGTTAAAGACTATTATAACGAGGTTTAAAAAAGTATTAATATTCTTCTATCACCTTCTCGCTCCGTCTTAGAAACTATAAATTAATCGATAGAATAATCTCCTGAATTATATTATATAGATTATAGCGACTTCGATCTAAATTTCTTAAAGTACGAATCTAGATAATAACTCTAAATATACTTCGGTTACATTTATTAAATATACTACCTCTACGTAACTCTAATCTATATATAGTTTAAGCTGACTATTTTAAGTTTTTTTAATAACTTTAATTACTCCGATATCGTAATTTTTCTTAGGACGACTAGAATAGAATTTCCTACCTATCGAATAATTCTAGTATATCGAAGTCCTTCTTTATACGACGTCCTTATAGAAAATCTAGGGACTAATCTATAATTACTTTCTAATAATTATAGTATATATTCGTATTAGAGAGTCTTCTAATATATATATAAAAGAAGGTATTCTATATCGCCTACGGAAGTTCTAAAAATTATAAATATATCTTTAAATTTAAATACTTCGTAGGGTACTAAAAGTACTTCCTAGAAAACGAACTAGAGTTATTTAAATACTTAAGCGTGGCTTTTATTATATATAAATTTCGAATAAATAATTTAAAAATACTCGCTATAGAATACTTTAGGTCTTAGTTATACTCCTAGTTAAATATCGAGCTTTTCGATTATATTCTAGAAATATACACTATTAATAAGGAGGAGGTAAGACGATTTATTATTATAGAAATAGTAAAATTATATTTACGGGTTCCGTATCTCGCCTAAGCTCTTTAAAAGGCCGCTTAAGAGAATAAAGAATTTATAGTCGATTTAATAAAGACTTTAAATAATATTTATTAATAATACGAAGATTAAATTATAGTATAACTAGAATACGCGTAAAATAAAATATTTAGTTAATTTATAATACGAAGTATTTCTCTTACCCCGTACTTTTATCTACTACGTTAGTCGAATTAAGAATCTTATTACTATTAATAACTTTTTAGGAAACTACCGAATAAATCGTTTTTAATAAAATAAATATAAAACGAGTAATCCTAGTATAATAACGCTCCGGTAGTTTATTAAACTTCGGGTACTTTATAAAACTATCGGATAGAACTTTCTAGAATCTTTAATTTAAGAGTAAATAAGTCCGTAAATCTAAGAAACTATAATTTAGCTCTAAGTCTCTATATCGATATAATTTCTAAAGTACCTAAATATATATAATAGTGTCTCGCTATAGTTATTAATAAATTAAAGAGTATTATAGGGTAAGAAGCTACTAAAGCCTATTTAACCTATATTTTCGATATTAAATTAATAGAGTTCGAGCTAGGAGCCGAACTTTGCGACGACTCGTAGATAAAGTTTATTAATAAAGATTATATAATTAATAATATTAGTAATTCTTTATATCCTACGCCGTCCTCGTCCTACGAAAAGAATAAAGAATCCCTTTTATAAATAATAAGTTTATAAATAGAAGTTAATATAATTTATTTAAAATCGTTATTTTAAATCGATAACTCTGCGTCTTTAAATAAAGGTATAACTACGACGCTTTACGAGAGTTATCGGCGATTAAAGATATATTATAATCGAGATAAATTTAAATATAGGACCTTAAATACTATTATATAAAGCCTACTTTATAGTAACTTTCTCGACTATTTTAAAACTTATTAAAAGACTTTAAAAATAGAAGGGATCTTTATAATATCTTTATATTAAATATTTATATAGACTTTAAAAGGGAGCTCGGAATAAATTCGTCGACTATATTATTATTCTATCCTCCGATATTTAGATATCGAAGACGATCTTTATTAATAACGGCGATTAATCGCGGAGATTAAAAACCTAGTAATAGTAATAAAGTATATAAGGAATATTTTATATATATCTATATAAATCGGACCCCGAAGGATTATAAATATACGAAGTAAACTCTCAAGAAGGACCTCCGGTATAAGCGACGATAATTAATATTAATCGATAAAATCGTTATTAATAACGGGGATATAATTCCCGAGCTAGGCCTAAAACTCTTTTTACTCTATAAATTTACTACTATTAAAAAAATATTACGCGCCTATTTACGTAAGGAAAATCTACTAACTAGTATTCTAATTATAATACTACACGATATAATAATTCTTATTTAAAATCTTTAGTTAAATATATCTACTAATTATACCCGTATATATTAAGAATATATAAGGTATTACGGTTAGTAGCGGAAAACCTAGTATATTATAATAAATTACGTAACGATAATAATTTTAATACTATTACGATAAACTTAAGGTAGTATATCTAGTATAATATAAATAAATAGAATTATTCCCGGCCTATTCGGGTAATCTTCGTCGAGCCTTTAAAGAACTTTAACTATCGGTAGAAATACTATATTAATATTAATAGAATTTTAAGTCGTACGAGTTTTTATAAATAATATCCGTTTTATTTAAACTTCGTTCCCGTAAACGCCCGTTAAAATAACGTAGGCTACTAGTATTAAAGAGAATATTAAAACTAGTAGGACTTTTAAAATTAGAGGGATAATTAAAAATAGACGGATAACTAGAACTAGAAAGAGTACTAGAATTAGAAGGGTAACTAGAACTAGAGGGAATACTAGAATTAGAGGGTAATTAGAATTAAAAGTCTCTATACTTATCTATAATATAAACTAAGAGTAATATTATTAAATTATATAAATAATTATTAGGAGTATAAAATCTTTTATACTCTCTCCGTATTAACGAAGTAATTTTAAATAATACTTTACGTAGTAAAAGTAAAGACGTAATAGTTTACTAGGAGGGAATTAAATCTAGTAAAAAAAATAGATTAATTAATACGATTATACTATGTCGGTAAATCGAAAACCGGCTCTAGCGGCTCGGGGCTATTAAGTAAATTATCTCGGGCGCCTAAAATAGGCTCGAGGCGCCCGAAAGGCCCCGAGCGCCCGTCGAACGCCCGCCGAGTACTCTTCGAGCGTTAAGTCGCTCGACGGGCGCTCGACGGGCGCTAGAGGTCGTTATAAGATACGCGTCGGGCTCCTAACGAGTATAATTTAAACCTAAAACTTCAAAGACTCTAGTTTTAGAAAATTACGTAATTTACTACCTAAAAATTTTAATATTCTATAATCGCCTCTATCGACGGTAGCGACCCCCTAGAATAATCTTTAATACTAGTAAGTTTTGATCCCTAGAATCGATCGATTTAGGCGAAATCCTCACGGGGGTAATATATAGGCCATACGCCGGTACATATACTAGGGGTTTAGGGGTACGATAATAATAATTATAAAAATATAATAATAATAAAACTATAATTATAGATAGAATATATTATAGTTATAAATAAAATAGGGCTATAACTATAAATGAAATAAAGTTATAACTATAAATAAAGATTATAAACGGGGGTTAAAGTTAATAGCGTACCCCTAATTTAACGCCCGTTAATAACGGTTTTAAATTTATTTAGTATATACTCGAGTAACCCTAGGCCCCCTAGTTATATACCTCGGGCGCACCTCGAGTCGGTAGATAAATATCGCGTTAGAGACTCCCGGGGCGTCTATCGAGCGCCCTAAACTATAATCGAGTTATTTTTCATTTTACTAATATACGCCGACCTTATACTAGTTATCCGTAAAAATAGAAGGTATTATATTTATCGGTCGACCAATTACGAACGATAACCTCCTATTATAATAGAAATCGTATATATAAACCCGATATATCGATTTTGAGTTAATTTAAGTTTAGAAAATATTGTATTCATTACTTATTAATTTATTGTTTAAAGACTTTAATTATATTATTTATAAAATTCTATATAACTCGAAGGTAGAGAATTTATCGAATAAAAAATCTAGTTTAATTAAAACTTCGGAAGATATATAAATATTAAAGGATTTAATATTATATCGTATATATTTAATAGTATAAATAATATTATATAGTAGCGACGTTAAGGAAGTTGAGATAATAATATTAATATTTATTTTCTCGATAAGAATATCCCCGAAATAGGCTAGTTATTAGGAATTTTTTTAACGAGCTAGTTCCGCTCGATAATAGATTAAAAGTCTTATAGTATCTTAATATATTTATACTATAATTAAATAGAGGAAGAAGTAGGATAAATAGAAATAAAAAGATAGGAAAGAAGTAGGTATATATTTAACCCCGAAAAAAAGACTTTTATTTTAACTATTAAGTATATAAAACTTCTAATATATAAATAGTAAGAGGATAATATTTCCGAAACTAGTATTAATAGCGACCGCTCTATAAAGTATAGTAAAAGATAGTACCGTAAATATTAATACTAGTAAAGAAAGTATTATTAACTTTACCGCCGGTTCTACTAGTATTATTTAATTTTGGATTAAATTATAATTAATAACGTTATTACTAATAAAGAAGAAATAAAATATATCTAAAAAGCGCTTATTTTTATTAGTATATTATTATAATCCGCTCGCGAATAAAAGCTAGCGGGCCGATAATAGGGGGGAAGATTAATCGGGGCTATTCTAAATTCTAAATAATAGAGATTTATAGGATGAATATTCCTAGAATATAATTAGTTACTACGATTTACGAGTAATTAGGTTCGTATAATATTAAGGCTTTATAACTTATATTCTTAAAAATTATAGAGTATAATTATAGATCTCTATATTTCATAACCTAGTTAAAATATATCGAGTATTAAATTTAGAATTCACGTTTTAGAAGTTTCTAAATCTTTAGAGGTAGGCTACGTCGTTAATTTATATTTAGGATAACGTATTTCCTACGAGCCGTATCCACTATATAATTTTAATAAAAGTCTCGTGGACTCGGCTTCTAGTAACGATATAAATTTTTATATTTATAGAGATACTATTGAGGATATAGTATAAGATATATACTATCGCCGATAACGTTGTCGAGATATTGGATCTCCGTTAGTCTATCGTCGTTAAGTATATACTCGGTTACTAGGAGACTATAAAGACTATATATATAATCGAAACTAAAATTATTTTAGTTATTTAATATATTATATAAGGAACTCTAAATTATTTGGATACTCTTATTTAGGTAGGGTAACCTACGAGAATATCTTAACCTATTTACTCGGGTTAATTAACTCCCGCCGCCTTATTTATTTACCGCGTACCTTCGCGTCACTTATTACTCACTTTCGCTCATTTTTATTTATCTACTACGTAGGCGCTACTCGCTCCTACTCTCTTTAAATCTTATTCTAGTAACTCTTAATATATCCTACCCGCTCGAATTCGTTAACTTTAGACGGCGAACCCTAGTAGGATAGAGGGGGGCTAGAGCTAGTACCCTAGAGTATAGAATTAAATATAGAGACTACGTTATACCCTCTCTTTAATTGTTCCGATTTTCTTTATCCCAAGTTTTTTTGAATCCTACGATTTAAGAAATTTTACGATTTCCTATCTCTACGAGAACTAAGCCGAGGTTCTACTACGTTGACCCTTAGGGAAGTAATAAATATATAGTTATATTCCTTTTAATAAAATAATAATAACTTTTATAATATTAATAAATTACTATAAACTTACTATAATAATACTAAATAAAAGAATAATTATATATTATAAAAATCCACTAGTAAGTATATAAAATTACTAGTATAATATATTATATTCTTAGCTAGTAAATTATAAAACATCGTCGCTTTATAATTTTACGAAGTTAAATATATAGTTTTAAAGAAAGTTATTAAGGAGTTAATTTATTTATAAATTATAATATAGGAGTTAGGTATATTCTATACGAAAGAAGACTTATATACGGATAACTATAGTATTATCGCCTTATTAAGAAATCCTAAATATAATATACGAATGAAATACGTTAATATATTTTATTATTATGTACGTGAATATACTCTTTGCACGCCCCGTAGTTTAGGCTGCGATAGCCAATAATTGATTCCTATTCCCTATTCTCCCAAGCTAGCTAGGCCGACTAGATTTAGTTACTACCGCGCCGATAGGTTGACTCTTTTCAACTTTACGATCACTCTTAAGAGTACTCAAAGATTTCTAGCCAGTACTACGGGGGGCTGAGGGTCGTCGCAGGCCAAATCGTCTTCATTATAATAACGATAATATAATCTTACACATTTTTGCGAATGCCCTACAAGGCCTTAGCGATATGCTCTAACTTCTTCACAATATCCTGTTTAGTAACCTTTTGCAATCTCAGAGAAATAGCTGTTTCCTGCTCTCCCAGATATTCGGGCTTCTCTATAGTATCTGCTTCGAGGTAATACTCGATAACGTTACGGAACGCATCGCCGTATGTAGATACTACTTGCTGTAAACATGGACCAGTCTCTGCTACCTTCGGTGGCAAAGCTGATTTGCCAAGAAGCCATGACTATATCTCTCGAAGCGCACGCGGCTTAGCTTTCGATAGATCCTCAAGACCCACGATGTCCTCAACACGCTTCCAGAGCGCAATTTCGATGATCACGACGCTTAGACTGTAGATGTCGTAAGACTTCCGGTAGTTACCGTCCATTTGGCTAGATTGTGTGTTCGGGTGGCGGTAGATGTCCTTCGAAAGATCGAATCCGGGTTTCTCTGTCATTTGGTCGATAATACTGGGCCGAGAGAGCTCGAATCCAGACACGAATAGCGCACTAAGATCTGGTGGCCTAGGCGAGGAAATGAAGACGATATTATCCGCTCGCAGAGCTTTATGCAACCAGTTAACAGCATGGAAGCTGTGAACACAACGTGCTAATACTACACACAAAGATACACGCGTACTAAGTGACGGTTTCGGTTCCCGTCCAAGTAACTCTCGAAGCGTGATAATGTCAGACTGTACCCCATCAGTTAATAGTTTCTCGAACACAATCCCAAACCGGGTCGCGTGTTCGCTATCTACGGTCTTCACGTATCCAAGACATGGTGGGGCCCTGAATCCGTCTGGCTTTACAAAGCGAAGGAGATCTATTAAAAGGCCGATACGGCGTCCGACCTGTTCGTTCTCCGGAGCTAGGCAGTTACCAGCTAGAATATCTTTCCACTCTATCCAGACGCTACCCCCTTGATAGATTGCATTCGTTCGCTACTGTAATGTATCAAACTGAAGCGCCCCTTCAGCAAATACGAGTTCGCCTAGCGGAAGTGGGGTGCCAATGAACTTGGAGTCTAAAGCAACCATAGCTTTGCTATTTGGCTGGCTCAGTATAGTAGACTGGATTTTGATCTCTACCAGCTGTTTAAGGTACTTCTTCCTCTTCTCCTGAGTCGCTGTTTCCTGTGCGACTGTTTGAGACAAAGGGTTGTTCTCTGGGCCGATATTTCCATGTAGGGACTTCTACTGACTCTCTGCTGTAGGAGTCAGAGCTTTTACCAGAGTGGTGAGGCTGACGACGTCATTGCGAAGCTGCAGAATCTCTAAATAGTTCGTGTTCATAGTGTCTTGTAATCTCCGGATCTGCGAACTGTCCAAGAGGGCGATAAGGAATGAATTTAGGTTCTCAAGCTTCGAAATCAGGCATTCGAAGGAATCTTTGTCCACAGCCGCCTAGACGAGACGTTTTGGCTCCACTGTAATAGCTCGTAAATTTCTGCCCGTTTGAGCGATAGCATGACCGAATTTGCGAATACGCTTAAGAGACTCCACTTTCTTACTTATGGAATATTCTCTCCCATTAGTGGTCTTATTATCCGGTGCGAGAAATAATAGACCTATTAGGTCGATCTCCGGCTCCTTGTAATTATCCCGATCGATATCTGCCGGTACGACGAATTATTCGTATTTACCATTCGCCTCTGCGTAATACTCGAGTAATACTTTGATTTCGGCAAGGACAGCTATCAGCAGGTACCGATTAACTTGGAGAGTACCGTAAATAACTCCGTCTATGTATAGAATGCCAGCTTCGAGACTAAAGTTTAAAAAGTATTACTATTCGATCTAGACGCGTATACGTAGGTAGCGATATATCTTAAATAGATTAACTACTTCTTGGTAGAACTTGAAACTTGTTATATATTAGTACGAGGCCCGCTTATTTGAGACACTACAGCCTTTAATATATTCATCGATAATTTATATAACGAGAGATATTACGTTAACTGCGGTATTAAGAATTAATAATGAGTCCGCTATAGTGTAAAACTAGGCCTGACTAGCGTCGCAATGAAAAGTAGTATACTAGTTCTCTTCTATAGTCGATGTAAAGTATCTATTAATAATATCGATAATAATAATCTAAGCGGATAATCGAAGGCTATTATATTAAAGCCGCGTTAAAGTTTGTTAAGAGAAATACTTCTAGTGTGGCGGTACCGTACCGCTATATAGTTAAACGGAGTTGAGACTAGAAGGGTTCACCTACCTCTAGGATAAATTTATTAATAGGATACTCGTAGGGTTAAAGCCTCAAGACCCTTAAAAATATACCCTAGAGCTAGTAGCTTATAGGCCTCAACCCTATTAGTATTCTATTAATAGGTTTGTCCTAGAGGTAGGTAAATTCTTCTACCCGCTTTTAATCGAAATTATTTAATTCTATAGTATTTCTCCGTAGAATATTTATACGCCTACGTTATACTACCTAGAACTATTAAGATATACTTCAGCGTTACTAAATATAGGGTTATCTAATTATAAAAATCGATATAGTTTACGTAATTTAATTTTTAAATAAAGCTGGAAACGCCTAAACTCATTAGTAAATAAATTAATATAAATTTCCCCGAAAAAGTAATTAGGTACGACGAAGGTAATATTTATTAAAGATATAATTTATACTCGTCTAGTAATTCTTCGCCGGTAAAACTATTTATTTGAATAGTAAATTAACTCTATATCTTTAGGTCGTAATATTTATAACTAGATATTAATATCTAAACTAAAATAGTACCTAGATATTATTATACCGAGTCTGGCTCGATTAATACTCTCACGTCTTAAACGATCGAAAGTAGAAAAGAAAGACCTTGATTTAAAATAGAAATATTTTAATAAATAACGATACCCCGAAGTAGAATAACTATTCTAATAATCGATATAAGAATGAGAGAAGGTACTGGGTAAAAAGGACGTTAATACGTTTAAGAGTAAATACTAGCTAGTATTTATACTCTATAAATAATAGAAGTACCTTAAGGCCGAGTAACTATTCCGGTAATTAATATAAAAATAAAAGAAAGTACTAGGTACGGAGTATATCGATATATTTTAAAGTAAATACTAGCTAGTAGTTATATTTTATAAATAATAAAAATACCTTAAGGCCGAGTAATTATTCCGGTAGTCGATATAAAGATAAAAGAAAGTACTAGATAAAGAGTATATCGATATATTTAATAATAAATACTAGTTAATATTTATATTTTATAACTAATAGAAGTACTCTAAGGCCGAGTAATAGTTACGGTAGTCGGTATAAGAACGAGAGAAGGTACTAGGTATAGAATACAAGGATACGATTAATAGTAAACTCCTTTTATAGGAATTACTACTCGTTATTACCCCGCCGGCTTCGGTAAGTACTACTATGGAGAAGACGGTACTCAGTCGCTTAAGCGACTTCTTTATAGAGGGTAAGGAAGGTAGAGCCTAATATACCGACTTAGAGATCGGCCAGGTTTCATTATTACTAAATTACTTGAACCCGTAATGGAGCAAGGTTCCGCGGACGTATATTATACTTCGGACCATTAGCTGCTTGAACCTCCTCGATTAGTTCATCGACTATGACTTCTCGGATTACTGGTTTCCTGTCACCGAGAGGAGTCTGCCGTACTGTCTCCGTCCTAGTCACCGCTCGGAGTTTGTGGGTGCTCAGGACTTGGTGATAACCAAGTCTATGGGCCTTGAAAAGGGTGAAGAGGGATAATATTGTTATTTTCGGCGAAATGAGCTGCTTCCATTCGAGGTGAAAGGGATTCTCGGTTCCGGAGGATTTGGACAGGTCGATAAGGTTCTAAGCTCAATCAACTTCAAAGAATACGCACGGAAGCGGGTACCCCGAAACAAGGCGTTTAGTGGACAGGGAACGGAAGGATTTAAATAGTTTGTTACCGAGATCGAAATCCTGAAGCGTCTGAAGCACCACCACGTGGTAGAGCTCGTAGGAAGCTATACCGATCCCAGGTACATGGGACTAATAATGTCGCCAGTTATAGAGATGGACCTCTCTACCTACCTGGCGCGGGCCGACACAGCCAAGTATAGGGAGCTGCGTACCTTCTTTGGTTATCTAGCGAGAGCACTCGAGTTCCTGCATGAGCATAACGTTCGGCATAAGGACATCAAACCTGGCAACATCTTGGTATATCGTGGAAATGTCCTGTTCACCGATTTCGGTCTATTATTCGACTTCACAGACGCGGACGGTAGCACCACGGTCAGTATGATGAATGGGATGACTCGAAGATATTGCGCGCCTGAAGTGGCCGCGCTCGAACCACGAAACACGGCGTCCGATATCTGGAGTCTAGGCGTTGTATTCCTGGAGATAATTGCTGTCCTGAAAGGGAAGACCGTTGAGTTCATGTACGAGTTTTTTAAGAGGCATGGATCTCGGCAAGAATTTGTCCGCACAAATCCTGCTGGCTTACTTGAGCTTGTGGTAGAACTTGAAGAAACAGGGAATATATCGGACAACCGAACGCTAGATTGGGTTCAGCAAATGCTCCGAATAGACCAGCAGCTTCGTTAAACAGCTGCCGCGCTAGTAGCATCTATTATTGCTGTTGGAAAGCAGGGGGATGGAAACGGATCTTTTTACGGGATATGTTATATGTCGCTTGATAATGACTTTTCTGACGCAGTCGATGAGCTCGAAGATAATGTTTCACGCGGACACGACAATTTAATAAGCTACCAGATATGAAGCTTTGAATTGAACATACTGTCCAGGAGCCCTTTTCCATTCGCTCGGTGAGCCTGGCAAGAGTAGCGCTCAGCTAATCCGAAAGTCCTGCACAGCCACAAGCCAGCTATTTATTGATTCCTTGGTGTTAGACAACAGGCTATACGCGTGATGGACTGTAAGGGCTACTCAAGCTGGCTGTATGCCACAGGGTATACATGCGCGGGAAGTAGACCGCAAGGCTGCTTGCTGCCGCTACACCTACTGACTGTCATCGATCAACGAAGTGAAGCCCAGTGGCTACTGGTGAGTCACAGCGAGGCAACGCTTGCAGAGAATACTGTCATTTGGTCGCCGACGACCAGAGAAGTGCAGCACTGACAATATTACGTTTGGTTTTCATTTCCTTGTGGAATTGCTTGCTCCTTCATGACTCTGCTACTCTGAACGAAGCGCTCCCTTAAAGACCGGCTAGCAGTAATCTGCAGTCACAAGGGAGACTTGAAGTTCGAAGCTTGGTCGATAATCTTCGCTATGGCGCAGAAGCCCTAATCGTTGAAGACTGCCCTTACGACAGAGATAGATAGAGATTACAGTCTTCGAAGCAAAATAAAGACCCTCCGAAGATCGATTAGATTAATAAGCCATCTCCACGTCATTTAATAGATCGAATATCTCCCAACGACTCTATACATATTGTCCAAGGTCTCCTTCACGGACATTTTTACCGGTGATAGTCCACGTGATCCACCGGAATTAACTTGTAACGGGCCGACGTCCCCTCCCGATAGCGATCATCTATCCTTGATAGAAGACTTTGGTCCGGGGTAACTACCTAATATAAAGGACTGTGTAACGAGCTTGAGTTACGGAAGGATTTACTAAAGACTACAAACTCCCTATGCCTGACGAGGACTCTTTATTTTCTCAGTACTTACGTTTACGGTCTCTATCATACTCCTCCCCCAAGGGCTTCGGCGATAACAACGATGAAAGTATATATTCGTATACGATGACTTCCAGAGATTTCTGCCTCTCCGCGTAGGAGGACCCTCATGTGGCAGGTTTGATCGGTCGAAATATTATTAAACCGAAAGACGTCTGTTCCTGTCAAGGCTCAAAAACCTCGTATCATACTTCGGATACGCCAACCCGAGCCGAAATCCAAGTCTAAGGTACTACTGCGATTAAGCCAACCCAAGTAGGCCCTACCTCAAAAGTTTGTTCGTCGAATCGAGCTGGGTGTCAACGATCGTATAAGACGATAGACTAGATTTTAATCTCTGCCGAAAATATTATTTTTAGGTTGTGAGGAAGCGCTTCGGTTTACTTGGGTTACCCGCTTGTAGTTTCTGTATATTGATTCCTTATATGTATACTCGTATCCGTTTAATTTCGTTAGCCGTCTTTAAAGGGAAGTAAACTAGGTTCTAAGTAGTTTATTCTCTACCGATGATTATAAGGCGCGCTGTATATACTATTATAACGCTTTCCCGATATAAAGTCTCGGTCTCTAGTATTATTACTTTGGACGCCTTTAATAAAGTAGTACCTTTTTTCTCCCTTTAAGGCCTACTCTGGAACTGATATAAATTGTTACTTTAATAATACTAGCTTCTCGCTTACCTAGCTCTCTACTTTATTTAATATATATCTTTCGGTGTCCCGTGTAACTTCGGACTAATATATTGTCCCTCGGCGAACAGATCCAAGTCAAGCTTGAGTCGATTTATCAAGTCGTCTACCGACTATGTTATAGTATCTCTAAAGTACTCCACTAGATCTGTTAGGTTTTGTACTTGTTACTGTAGTATCTGCTTGTCCATCTCAACTGCTTGTATAATCGATATTAAGCGAGTCGCTTCTCGTTCCGCGAGTTCCTTCATCTTTATTATTTTTGTAGAGTTCTATTCTAATACCTTCGAATATCAGGCCTGACCATTCTTTCATCTCTCCTAAAGTACGTCCAAGAAAGCGGGTCTAGGTATATCCAATACGTATCATAATCTCTAAGGATACACGATTTAAGGATACCAGTAATAAGGACGAGGATGAAGATATTGGGGATATAGTCCCTCACAGAGCGGGCCTAAAGCGTAATTCAAAGCCGCAAACTACTTCAAGCACGCCGAAGACCACTATAATTTCCAGGAGTTCCACCGAGTCGGAGCTTTGAGACCGTAGATCTACGAGGTTAGGCAGACGGAAGCGAAGATGAAGGTACGAGGATGTTTTGATTTTGCACGTCTCTTTTAGACAGACGGTGGACGCCGCAAGATACTTATGCACTACGTTGTTTGGCCTAGAATTCCGGATGGAAGTTGATTGGACCATATTTGGCGGTAGAAGGCGATAAAAATCTGCCCCCAGCTCAGTCGAAGCTCGCTCGGGGGCTGCCGCTTTAGCGAGGGAGCTGGGTAAGCAGGGGTGATGCGGCACCCTACCCTAGTGACGCAACACCCCGACCGGGTGATGAATACCTTTACGCTCACCCTTTCCTTCCACTCCCCAAGACCCTTCTCGTTCGAGTATCCAGGAAAGTGCGTGCTCTTATACAGCCCGCCTCAGGGGCCTTAGAGATGACCGCCGAGGTAAGGTACAAGAGGGAGCGGTGCGCCGCCCATCCTCGCTCTTCAATTCTTACTCTCGTGACTAAAAGATTACGACCACCATCTCCCCCATTATCTTCCTCGACTCCTCTCTCTATTCCATGAGGTCATGGGCTGGAAAGGAGAAGGCGTGGGGACAAGAGCATATATCAACGCTAAATACGGTCAATAATCTCGGCCTTCTCTATGCCGACCAGGGCAAGATGGCCGAGGCGGAGGAGATGTATATGCGGGCCCTGCGAGGATACGAGAAGGCGTGGGGACTGGAGCATATATCGACACTCGACACCGTCAACAACTTGGGAAATCTCTATTCTAATCAGGGTAAGCTGGTAGAGGCGGAGAAGATGTACCAGCGGGCACTGGAAGGATATGAGAGGCTTAGAGTCCCAACCCATCCATCAACGAAGGGAATTCGTCGCAACCTGAGCAGTCTTGGCACATGAGAAATGAAGGTCTCTCCGCACACTGTGTGCAATCGCCTAAGAAGGGTCACGATCAGCATGGGGGCTACCTTGGCACTGATGTTGATGCATCCTCAGCCTATGGTACTTCCGCCATCATCTATATTAATTGTCTGCAGCAGCCCAAATTGTCAAGTAGAAACAGTCATATGTCCGGGGCTTTTCAAACGCATATTCATGGAATGGGCAAGAATGTATAAGAGACCAGAATACATTACCGTACTCTGACGTTTTCTTCTTCCTCCAGATCTGGAATGATTTCAATGAGCTATGATTCTCTCCGTCTATTTTTTTTTGTAGTTTTGCTCTGTCTCTTTACCTCGAATGCCTGTGACGCCGGTGGCTGCATGGATTCCTCGGCCGCCGCCGCCTCTTTATCCTTTCACTAATCTTATTTGTGCCCATATCCTTTGTCCCCTATTTCTTTTCCCTCACCCGATGAGGGATTGTTTCAACGTCCTTAACAGAGACTTTAAGCCTTTCCCGAAACGGGAACGCTTAGTTTCTATCACTGGCGAAGATTGTCTCTTACTTGAAAATTGTTTTAATGCTACTTCAAAACGTTTACACGGAGCTAGAGGGTATATCGAACTGGGGAGATATCGCTACCATGAGCGCAATAAACACAGAAGACACAAGTCAGGCAACAAAAGGAATTCTTGAAATTTTTAAGGAGTTTCTAATCGACCGCAACTTTTCTTTTCGGTGTGATGACACGCAGGGTTGGCTCTTTTGTGTTACGGGTATGGAAGCTGTATTCGTAAGGCTATCAACAGGTCTGGAGTCTAAGCTCGGAGATATGCAGGAAGAAGCCGATGCCAAGAAGAGTACTACAGTAGAATCACTCGTGAAAGAGTTTGGAACCCTACTATATTCGTCATTGAAAGATCTGGTAGACACGATATCTTGATATAAGTCATCACCGGATCACTTAGAGAAATCCTATAATTAAAGGAAGGAAAAAGAGATTGAGGGGGGAAAAGGTTATTACGCGCCGGAGGAATAGAGGAGTAGAGCTAGCTACAGACCGTAAAGTTCTAATATAATAGTGAAACTATCGAACACGCTTTATCTATAGGTACACAATAAGAGAAAAATATTAAAGAGAGAATATATATAAGAGGCGATAGTACGGACGTAGATTAAAGGCTTTAATACTCGTAAAGTCGGATAATTTAATTTATTAGAGGTATATAGCGTTAATAAATTCGGTCCTAAACCGATACTCTTATATTATAGTATATTTTAAACGAGTTTATAATAGGCGATCTATACCTAAAGGCCGGTCACGGTCAAGTAGAGGTCTTATATACTAATTTTATATAACTCTACAAATATATTTTATAGTTTAAAGTAACTTCGCACCGGGGATAAAGATACACGATTAATTAACTATCTAGATAGTAACGAAGATACTTACGATAGAAGTATTTCTTAAAATCGCCGCGACTAGCGAAAGCCCTTAGGCGATTAACTACCGATAGATCTTTATTACCGAGGTAAAAGATATATTAAATAGTTTTATATTCGATTAAAAAAATTTACGAAAGATTCGGTAGTAAAGAGACGGATAATAAAGTCTACTCCTTTTTAATCTTAATATCCGTTTTACGGCGACGGAAACCTTAGTTTTTCTATTTTTTATAAAGAGCGATTAATATACTAATAACTACTACCCGTCGTTAATACTTTTCTTTAATAGATAATATAATAAAGGTAAAAAGCGCGTCGATAATTTAAACTTTTTCTATAAAAATATATTTTACTATTTAAAGATTTTCCTACTCGGCGACCGGTAATCTCTTTAATTAATATTAAATATCGATTACTAGTTATTCTTTTTTATATCTCTCTTTAACCTTTATTAATAGAGTCTTTTTATATCGCTATCGTAAATTATAATAAACTTAATAGATTTATTAATATTAACTATATAAAGAGGTCCCTTTCGCGCTAGCGATCGAATACTTCTAATTTTAGAAGATTTATAATAGAAATTTTAACCTCCGATATAAAAGCCTTACCTTTAAGTAACGGTTAATTTTTATTTATTATATAAAATTAAACTTCCTCGGCCGTTAAAGATCGATTATATAATTTATTTTATTAACTACTTATATTAAAGCGGTCTATAGTTTTAAGCCGTAGTAAACGACCTATATATCGAGTATATATCTCGAGGCGTAGTTCTTTTAAAAAACGGAGGAGTTATAATATTATAGGATAATATTCCGCTACGCGTCTATAATTTTATTTATATATTTATAAATAAGAATTTAACCGAAGATTAAGGTTTATTTATTATTATTATCGAGAATTTAATTATTATTACGGCGGAAAGTATATAGACCCGTAGGAAATTCTATACCGGTTAAACTCCCGAGGTTAATTATTTATAAACGGAGGGTATTATTAACTAGCGCTTCGTCCTCGGAAATTTTTATATAATTTACGATATTTTTATACCGCCGGAATAGAGGTCTTTCCGTTAATTTCTCTTTAAGAGATACTAGTAACTACTTTTACTCTAAAGTAATCCGAAGACGAAATAAATACTCCGGTAAAGTAAAAGAGAAGGTAGCGAAAACTTAGTCCGCGAAGAGTAAAGTAAATATAGTAATATAAGGATGAAATAATAAATAAGGTTTATTAGGGACGTCGGGAATCCCGAATTTATTTCTATAATATTTATTAACGACTATAATATATCTAGAAACTACGGCGAGTATAGTATTAATAAAAATATTTATATATCCTTCTCTCCGAGGTAGCCTTTCGTATTAAGAAAGATAATCTCGATTAATATTTAAAACTACTCTCTACCGTTAAAGTCTAGTAGTAAAGTTATTTTAATATATCGGTAACGGACCGTTAATAGCGTACTAGGCCGGTTATTTATAATTTTTATAAATTATATTATTCCGCCTAATTACACGCGGTATCGTTCGTATAAAAAAATCGTTTCGGTAAAGATATATAGCGTCTTTAAGAGCTCGAATTTATCTTCGGTATATAATATAGTTTTTTTCTTTTTATTCTTTTATAGGTTATAAGCGATCGTAAATTATTATTTTATTTAATAACTATTAATAGAGGTTTACTCTAAGAAGCGACTAATATACCTTATATATCTAACTCTTAATAAACGGATTAATTTAATAATAACTAGTCTCTTTCTTTTATACGAGGTATAAGATATTTTAATATATTTATAAAATACTAATCGTACCGATATTATCCTTATACTCGGTTAGGAGCTAGTCGAAGAAAATATATAAAATATTAATTATAATCGCTTCGAAGGTAACTAACGAGTTTTTCTTAATAAATTAATAATATCTAGAGGTATCGGTTAAATTCTAATTAATTTATAAAATAAATATAAAAAGGGTCCTTACTCGTACTAAAAATCTTTAACTATATTTAATAGATCTTCGCTTTTATCTTTATAAACTTATTAGGTAAATTCTAGAATATTTAAATTAACTTCTAGTTACTAGTAGTATTCTAGGGAGTATCCTATAATATATATTATAATTTAACTATACTTTCGAGGAGTTATAAAATTAATAGGTTAGGGTAGATAATTATTAAAATTAAGATATAAGAGTAACGATAGAGGTAAGAACGTAAAGAGGGGTAGGAAAATAAGAGGTAAAAAATAAAAAGTAATAAAATATAAAAGATAAGATAAAGAGGGTAACTAAACCTAGTAACTAGTCCTAGAGTCGTCGTAGAAAAATCGATCGTATATTTATTATTTAAAGAGGGGGAAGAGGTTTTATAATATAATCTCGTAATAAAAGCGCCGAGTTAAGCGACACGTAATTCGATAGTCGCGTTAATATAGGAACGAGTAGTAGTGCCGTAGAGGGTAGTTATAGGGTATAAGGAAAGTATTAGGGCTTAAGAGGGAGGGGAAAACTCTAAGATAATAAATACCCCTAACGATTATTTAATATAAAGAGTATTAAAAGCGGCGTCCGAATTTATTAAAAGAGGTAACCTTTAGGCCGTCCCCTCGTTAAAAATTATTAATTATTAATATTAACTATTTATATTAAATATATTAAATTAACGTTTCCGATAATTTATAATTTAATATTAAATCGAAGTCGTATCTAGATATTAATTAGTCTCGTATTTCTTTTTTTTTTAATTATAGTTTATTATTTATTTAGGCTTTAAATTATTCTTCTTTATAATATATTAATCGTTATTATAAAGAGTTTTACGATAAAGAAAGATCGTAAATACTAGTCTAGTTATTTATATTAATTTTTATATTATTTAAATTAGGACGTCGATCTAAAATCTTATTTAAAAATTATTAATAATAGGAGTTATATAATTTAATAATAAATAAATAGGGTTTACTACCGAATTAAATATATTAATATAAAAATCGATAATTAAATAATTAAATAATAAAGGAGTTAAATAATTTAACGAAGTTATTTATAAAATAAATAGTTCGTTAAATCTAGAAATAAAGGAAAAGCGGAGGCGTTTTAAAGAGTCGTTACTAGCGCGGCGCTAGTAATAAATTTAACGGGTAATAATATTATCGAATATAAATAATCTTAATAATCTTTATATATAAATACTACGTAACTAGTATATAGTACATCTACAAAAGTGCAAGCGACTCTGAGAATCTTAATTTGCTTGGAGCGCTTAGGCCCGCTCGCGAGCGCTAAAATAGCTTAGAGTTAACTAAGAATTCTCAGGCTCGCTCAGGCTCGCTCAGGATTATTTAGGATTCTCAGGGCCGCTCAAGGCCGCTCAGGGTCGCTCAGGATTATTTATTTA
>JAABUS010001690.1_pt1 | contig 46397 bp, 22 predicted proteins | sample 5560161 | NCBI WGS metagenome assembly JAABUS01 (sample SAMN10711885, study PRJNA513376) | rock metagenome | isolation source: Antarctica rocks | place: Antarctica: Victoria Land, Trio Nunatak nord | collected 2016-01-04 | reverse complement strand
GCTGTTGAAGGGGGCGGGAGGGAGGTGGAAGGGGAGGGTTGGGTGGATTTGGGGGCGCGGGCTGGGCTGATCGTTTTCTTTGCGGCTGTGGTGGGGGTGGAGAGGAGGAGGGAGTAGTAGTCGTTCGCGGCTTCTTGGGAGGGGGTGGGGGAGGGGCGGTCGCGGAGGCGAAGGCGGGCGGAGAGGTGGAAGAGGCGATATGGGGGCTGTGAGGGATGGAGGGCGATGGGGAGAGGGGGGCGTGGAGGCATTGCGATTGAGTATAGGGTATGGATAGAGGGAATGATGGGGAAAAGATTTGGTTGCTTTTTGCATGGAATTTTGGCTGCTAGTGACGTCGATCATCGAGTTCTCACAGCGCCATAGCGTATCTTCTATCTATGTCATATGCACTAAGTTCCTAAACCGTAGACTGATTCATTATGCATTCCCTCGTTGCTATTAACAAGCCCAACAGTCATCTACCCTAGACCGACCATCTCCTCTTCCGGCATCCTACTCTTTAACCAAGCCAAAACGGTCCCTGTTCCCTTATCGATCACGTCTCTTCTCGGTACTTTGAACGTGTTGCCTCCAACGATCAATGTTCTAAGACCTTCTCCTTCCAGTAGTCCCAGTTTCGGCTCCAGGTGGTTGATGTCATTGCCACTAACATCTAGCACCTGCAGGCCCCTGACTGACTCGACTAGCAGCTTTGAGATCTTATTGTCCGACGCATAGACTGTAGTCAGGGAGGGGAATATCTCTCTCAACGGGGGAAGAGCCGTAAGGCGATTGCGCGATACGTTCAATTCCACCAGGCTCGGAGCTGCGAGGTATTCAACCAGTGGAGAAAGCGATGCCACGGCGTTCGAGGACGCATCCAAAGTCTTCAATCTTGGAAGGGACATCTCAGTGAAGAGGTATTTTGCACTTGAGAGCTTGTTGTGTGAAACATCGAGACTAGTCAAAGTGTGACTGGCGAAAAGTATTGCTGGAGGGATGTGTGGCAGGAGATTGTGGTGAAGGATCATGGCCTTGATGTCGTTATTCTTGGTCAAATTTTTTAAATCTGAGGGGTCGATGGTCTCGAGCTTAGTCGAGGATTGATTCAGGATGCCCGACTTCACAAGCCATGCGCTTAAGGCGGTGGGGCCAGTGGGGGCAGGATTGGACCCGTCGTAGCTCATTATATCATCTCCTTGAACGTCTGAGCAATTTGCTGGCTGTAATCGACTTCGTAGCTCACGCTTCATCTCACCAGTATCCATAGTCAAGAACTTGCGCTCTCTTAGTGGGTTGTTCGCTACTCGTAGCACAGTCAAGCTTTCCATAAGACCGAACTGCTCATCAATCATCTTAAGGTCATTCCTGCTGAAGTCAACGGTCCTGAGGTTTGACAAAGAGGTCGTTCCTTGAGGGAACGAGGTCAATTTATTACCCCCAGCGGTAAGCGTCAGGAGCTCCGTCCAGCCTGAAATATCTGGCAGTGTCTTGAGTCTGTTTTCGGTGACATTCAGATCCTGGAGGGACGGGAGATTGATACGACGATCGTTCGTGATGGATGTGAGAGCGTTGTTCGCGGCATCTAGGGACTTCAGATGTGGCAAGCCATCGATGCTGGCTGGGAATAAGGAGCCGCTCAATCTGTTCCGGGCAACGTTCAGCTCGGCAAGCGGAAGAGAGGCTAGACAGTGGAAAGGCACTGATACGACCTTGTTGCCGGCAAAGTTGAGCACACGAAGACTAGACAGGTGGCGTAAATCCTCTGATAAAGCACTCAAAGCATTATCGTGAAGGTCAAGAATTTCTAAATTGCTCAAGGAGCAGAGCTCGGAGCTCAGAGTGCCACTTAGACCATTGCCGCCCAGCCTGATTTCCCGAAGAGCTAGGATCTGGTTGATAATTTGTAGGCACTCATTGTTGAGGCTATTCTTCGATAAATTCAAAGTGGTCAGGCGCTCTAGCCGCCGTAGACCCATGGGAATGACTTTTAAATGATTGTTGTGCAGGTCTAACGTTTCCAGACCACCGAACATATTTCCCTGATAATCATCATCGTCATTGGCAGTACCTATATCATTATCCGGAAAGACGTCGTCCTCAAGAAGCTCAAACTCGTTGTCTGCAGCGACAAGCCGGATCAGGTCCACACTCTCATACCAAGCTCCGTCACCAAGGTTGCTGCTGTACATGTTCATGACTTCGCGGGGCATCTCCGTGAGTCGTAGCGCTGCAATATTGAGTCTTCCATTAGTCCTAGCTTTGGCCACACTGTTGCGTAGGAGATCTTCGTTATATTCTCCAACTTGAACGTCATGGAACCCGATTACCTTTGGCACAGGTCTAGCCGGTTCTTTACTCTGCAGCTTGCTGATATCACGGCGTGCTGCCTTCGCTCTTGCGATGGTCTCGCGTAGAGCAGCGGAAGCTGCTGGCACCTTCGGCGAACCTGGAGAAGCCGAAGAAATTATAGGAGCTCCCTTTGAGGTTGCTGACAAAGTAGATGCAGGATCGATACTTTCCGTAGACTTGTTCGTCGTGGGCACTTTCTCCTTTCGAGGAGGCTTTGCGAAGACATCCTGAACAGAAGGCCGTGCTTTTAAGGGTCGCGCAGCCAATGTTTTGCTGCCTCTGAGTTGGGTCGTGCTTGGCTTGCCTGTAAGTGTGTTACCCGCTTTGCGAGCAAGCATACTAGGGCCCGACGCCAAAGGTCTGGATTTCGAAGGCGTGGACTCCAGGTCGTTAGAGGATTTCCTACTAGATGGGGGCAGACTGTTTGGAGCATACGAGCTGACAGATCGCTTGCTTGGTGTCATCATTGGTACCTGGTTTCCAGTCCCTGGTACCAGTGGCCGTTTTGTTGGTGACTGGGCCCGAGGGGTCGGGAAGCCAGATGGTAGAGGTGGATGCTGGCCTTGACTGGTGCCAGGACGGGACCTACTGAGAGATGATGCAGGCCGTGATGAAGGCAACGCCGGGTCTTCTGAAGGGAAGAAACCAGACTTTTGCCTTCGTGGGGACGGCGAAGGCGGTATCTGGGCAAGGGTCTCCATTGTCCTGTCTGATAGAGAAGGCCGCGGTCGTCGAGGAAGCGTACGTGCCCTGGCCGAATATTCTACCTCGTTCCGGCCAAAATCTGCTGTTCCTGACCCTGCATTGTTTCCTCTACTGGTAGTCTGAACGCTTTGGCCAGCCCTTGCAGGCATTGCATCTGTAGGGAGTGCATCTTGGCGGTCATTGTGAAAAGGTTTTCCTGGCAGCGCTCGACTTTTGAGCGTATACGTTGCTGGGTCGTCCTTTATCTTCTCATACCCGCGAGAGACGGGCGGTCTGGACACTTTTGGGATACTGGAAAAGCCAAAGCGATTTGTGGTTTGCCGATCCATCTTCGCGTATCGAGCGAAGCAAGGAAGGAGAGGACGGCCAACGTTGAAACACCAATTAGCGGGCAGTACTTCTATCCTGCAATGCCCCAAATGCATGTATCATCAATCACTCAGTTCGTCGATCGTACAGCTACATTGAACACCTCGGCACTTGCAGAGATAAGTATGAAGTTGTTGATAATCCCTGTCCCCTATCCAACGACTTAGCGCACGCGCTTTTAGCGCGAAATCAAAGATCCCTGTCAATGTGGGATCAGGTGGCTGGTTATGGCACTCTTGGATAAGTACCACTCCAGCCCCCTTCTACAAACGCCCGGAGGTATCGGTGCCTCTACCTAGTCTTTTCGCACCATCTTCTAGCCGTCGTACAGATTGTACTGCAAAGAATACAGCATACAGCATCCGTCGCTGCACGACCAGCCGGACAAAGCTCTGAAAAAGCTCTAGTAGCATAAAAAGTAATTGGTAAGCTATACGGGCTTGTACTGCAGCTTTTGACCGGTTAGTCTAGCTTTTTCTCCTGTGTCTTGGAGAACGATCGCTGACATCGTCTTTGCAGGCCTATCTCTCCTTTCCAGATGTCTGGGATCACAATCCCGAGTACCCCGCCGCGGGACAACAGTGATGAGAGACTCGCCTCTCCAGGCCGTGCAACCAGCGCCATAACTCCTCCGCCCTCTACTCAGTTGCCCAGACCCTCCGCTAAGTTGGTCCAGGACAAGTTTGGCAGCAGCAGAGAGCATTCGCTCTTGTCTCCTCCCGCGACCCTGAAAACTGGGCCGCCGATAAGAGGAGGTCCGCTATACGGAGAGCTTCCAAGCCTAGAAGCAGCATGGAAGATGAACGTCGATGAATTGCGAGGCCTTGTCACGGACTTGCTCCCAGCACTCGGCGAAGCTCGAGTGACAGCCGCCCATTCGAAGCTCCAGCATAGCCTGTTGTCCATTGAGACCGAGGAGTCTGCGAAGAGAGCTGAAGTAGAGCATGAAGCAACTCGACGGGAGGTACAAGTCTTACAGGAAGGAAGCCCTGTTAGTCGCCACACTTTCAGCCCTCGCTCTCCTCAAGCATCCATGCAGCGCAATCTCCAGCTCGCACTGGCGCATTGTCGCGAGCTACAACATGAGAACTCGATCTTGGAGAAACGTCTTCGATCATCGAAGAAGATCATTACTCAACTCGATGGAGAAAATGCGGATCTGAAAGAGAATGTTCAACTTTTGCGCCAACGAATCAAGGAGAACCGAGACCATTTGAATGAGATGCAATTGACGGGCGCACTGTCCATCAACGGTACGCCGATGACCGAGTATGGCACACCGACGCACGCTCGCACACCCAGAACGCCTGCGAACACTGGTCGACAAATCCGGGACAGCCACGCTGTTGGAAGCCAAGATCCAATCGACAATCTCCTCCTTGCAGGTCACTTTCTGAACGGTGAAGCTAGTAGTGTTCCGTCAACTCCGAATCAGCAGAGGCCAAGGAAGCTTCATGCTCAGCACTTGCGAGGCGCTCATAGCTTGTCGTCTCTGCCAAATACGCCAAATCGATCGAGGCCGGTTACTGCGGACAACACTATGATCACACCAAACGACCGTGCCTTTACAGGTTATCGAGTTAATTTCACTGCGCCTGGTACCCAGCTCACTTACCATGAGGAATCTCGTGCTCGAGAGGAGCGCGACAGCACGATATCAGCTTCTGACAACGAAGATGAACCTTACCAAGATGAAGATATACCAGGATCTCAGGCTAGCCAACTGGCCACTAGCATGCTCCGTCGCTCCATTGGCTCACAAAATGGAAGTACCCCAACACCTAGCCAAACGCCAGACTCAAGCAAGTTGATGCAGGCCAAGCTGTTCGGTCAAGTCAAGAAGCCAACTGTCGGAGGATCGGCATCTCCCACCAAGCGGGGTACTAATTCTGGCTCGTGTGATGAGAGTAGAAGAAGCAGCAAGAAGGCGAGGATGACGGAGCCGGAGAGGGTTGGGTTGGGGATCAAGAGCTGGGCAAGTCCAGGGCAATGAAGTGCAACGAGTGTACATATCTTGGGTGAATGCTTTTTATGTTTCTTCATGCTCATGACAGTCAGCTTACCTCACATACTCGTCGCTTCTAATCTTCTACGTTCCTTGGTGTTGCTGTGGATAGCTAGCTGAGGAGGTCCATATTGGTGGAGCTTGACCCAAGCTGAGCATGAAGCGAGTTGGATTTCAGATACCATTACAGCTTGCAGTGAAGTAACAAAACGGGACTTTTCAATGTTCATGAATTACTAAATCGTCACAAAATACTAGCTCCGAGGCGAAGTAAATGTCGTAGATTGGGGAAATATTGGAGAAAGGACCATGGTAGGGCTGAATCTGCTAAGCGAGATTTCCGCTCCACACCAAACTCCGCTGGTACCGACATCAAAAAACTTAGACGTGTACCACGACAACATCCACTACCTGATCGTGAGCCGTCACAATGGTGAGTACCTCCTCTTAAAGTAGCTGCGATCTCACGTGGATGCCTTAGGCGTGTACGATGGAGGTTTTAGAAGACCTTGACTGACTCCGCAACCATGACAGACGATCAAGCACAACCAGCAGATACAGCACAACCGTGAGCTCTACCCCATGCATCCCCATAGTGAGAAAATCATGCTGATAGCCAACAGATTTCCGCAAGGATTGGCAGCGTCGTGTCCGCACCCATTTCGACCAGGTATGAGCGCCCCGCCTCAGCTCCTCCGCCCTTTGCACACTAGCTCCTATGTATATCTACAGGCCAAGAGCTATGGTAATGGACACTGCTAATACGTACTTTACAGCCTGGTCGCAAGTCAAGGCGTCGCAATGCCCGTATCCAGAAAGCTGCAGCAGTTGCCCCTCGCCCAGTCGATAAGCTCAGGCCCATAGTCCGCTGCCCATCAATCAAGTACAATCGTCGCGTACGAGCCGGCCGTGGTTTCTCTCTCGCTGAACTCAAGGTACGCAGCTGTCCCAATCATATCTACAATTTGGGCCTCTCTCAATGCCCTGCAACGTTTTCTAAGTCCTCGTTCCACAGGAAGCCGGCATCGCCCGCAAATTCGCTGCCACAGTCGGCATCAGCGTCGACCCGCGACGCGCCAACCTCTCCATCGAATCCCTCAAAGCCAACGTCGAGCGCCTCAAGGCCTACCAAGAGCGCCTGATCCTCTTCCCCCGCAAATCCGGCGTGCACAAAAAGCTGGATTCCAGCAAAGAGGACATCGCAGCGTATGAGAAGGATGAGACGAAGCCAGCACACAAGACGCATCATCTTATGCCTGTTGTCAACCAAGCGAAAGAGGAGGCTATTGGGGAGGTCAAGAAGGGAGATATGCCAAAGGGTGAAGAGGCGGCCTATCGACGATTGAGGGATGCGAGGTCGGAGGCTAGGTTGGTGGGTGTGAGGGAGAAAAGGGCTAAGGCGAAGGCGGAGGAGAGTGCAGCGGCAAAGAAGTAGATCAACAGCAAGGATTGAAATTATGAAATGCTGGTGTCAAGCTTGAAATGGAAGCTCTATCAACTGCTGAAACAGCAAGTCGGTAGGCAACGCATGCATGAAGTCTTTACCTTGTCTGCTACCTGGGTTTGAACAATCGTGCACTTCATTGCTTGTATTTTGCTTAACAATAGCCTTTCGCCTTTACGCCCACATAATAACGCTCACTACGTTTAGCAAATCGTGTCTTGAAAAGATCGTCGTAAAAGTTTCTAGGATTCCTGCACTCTAAATACGTACACGAGTTCCGCTCTTGTTATTGCTCGTGTTTTTCTCGGGCTCGAGAATGCCGTCTATTGCAAGGTGGGTTTGCCATCTGAAGCGCTGGCTCTTACCTCCACATCCTACGTTTTGTGCTCCTTCCGTGCTGCTGGCGAGCATGCTAACAACCTCTAGAATGCTTCGACAGCGCTAGTCACTCCGATAGACGACTAAATCAACCAAAATTATCGCAGGCTTTTGCGCTCTTGATATAGAAATCCTTGTTTGCTACTCCAATAACTCAGCTAACGCTTTAAGTGTGCTCTACCTCGCGTGAAGCGAAACGGAAAAGAATGCCTTTCTTTCGGCTGCCACTGGGACTCATCAAGGTAATAATCCTGGCCTCTAGTGCTCCATGAAGAAATTCTTTATGGATTTAGCTATTCCTTGACAACTTCATATCTGCACTGGCATTGGGTATCAGACCCTATAATAGACGCCTTGACGGTTCATCACTCTTATAAAGTTGCTCCATTAAAGAAGCTGATTCGGCCCGTCTGAAGCATTATTGGATGGGTAGATATAGACGTTAATGTTTCGCAAAGCAAACCACTCTAATCGGCCGGCTCATGATACCGGTGCTGTTACCGTTAGATTATTCTTTTCGTCCTGACATTTACAACGGCTACATGCACGACCTAACGTTTGCCTAATCCTGCCTGACTGATCATTTTCTTCTTTGCGATGAGTTTGCGACCTCTATCTCGTCGCAACCTCTGATCTTCTTCTCTTGCAAATCATCATAGGCACACGATGGAGCTGTAGGTGCTGCAGCTTTCGATCTATGATGCCTCGGTATAATATTTCCAACATGAGATTGACCAGTATACCTATACTTTCTAAAGTCTTTGAGACTAACATTGCTTCACACGCAAATCAACTTTTCCGATCTCAGAACTCTACGGCGGGTAGCTGGCACAGAGGTTTGGGCTGTTGGAGCTCATGCTGCTGTTGCTATATCGTCTGCAAGGAGTTCAGGACGAGTGGCATGTTGAAAGTCGGGAAATATCCGAGAAAGGCACATTTCTCATTTCGATCAGACCACCAGGGGAGGCTGGGCGATAAGAATTACGCTTTCCCCCTGACACACTGCATATACACTAACATTCCTGGTCTAGAAAGGCTCAGAGCGGTGGGAATCGGGGAACAACATGTGAAACAACACAGGAAGGAGGACAGCGAAAATCTACATCACTGAAGATGAGGTACAAGCGATAGATCGCGAAGATGAAAGAAGCCATCGCTCGCTTTGCGTCGATAGGATTCCTGCACATTCTTTGCTACACAGAGTAATGTGGACGGCTCAATGTAGGGGATCAAGCCGGTGTAAGGCGTAAGACAAAGCTGGGGTACGGAGCAAAAGCTTACCTGGGATGGGAGAGAATATATCAGGATTCAACCAACGTGATTTGCAGAAGCTAAGATTCCCGTACCGAGGAGACAGATGCTAGAACAACGCCAGCAGACACCCTCAAGCAACGATGCCGCTATTGGAGGAAAGAACGAGAAGCTTCTACTCTACACAAAGAATGCTCAACGGTTGATCTAAAGACAACGTCTCACAGACTTCCAGCATAGGTGGCCATGTTGACTTTCAGGCAGAATCGCCCCAAGGCAAACTCGTGACCATGAAAGTCAAAGAATAGCCAACGAGCTAGATCGACCAGATTCCACATCAACCACCTTCGCTGATGTCGATCTATTCCAAGAATTGCTTGATTCTTTCAGGGACAAAAGCCTTGCTAGATCAGCCATGCTCAGATCTCTGACACCGATGGATGGGGAGCACTTTCACGGTCCTCATCCAACCTTGAGGCATAACGATCTTGACGCTAGCATTTCCCAACCGCCGTCGACGCTTCAAAGATGAATTACTCATACCTTGGTTACTAGAACCTGATCGTGCAAATCGATTGGACGGTGCAGCCAGCTTTAAATCGAACTTAAATCTTGTTGATCATAGCTTTGACAGCAGGCCTCCTTTACCACGCCAGCTCATCAGAGACTTCTTAATCCCTTAAATACACCTTTCAACGCTCCTTTGAAACCACAAATCCTACTGTCATCAGTATCATCATCATCATACCACTGCTAGTTAGCTTACTAAAACACAAGGCTACAACTTCTAGAACCATCAGAAGTAGACCCTGTTAGCTTTCACGACCTTTCAATTCTAGCAACGACATGGCTCAGTCATTCACAAAATGGCAGTATCAAATGGCGTGGGCCTTACTGCTCTACATTGAAGAGGACAGCTTTGGTATTCCAGAGAGCTGGTTCGACCTAGTCATCCGAGGATCCAGTCGTCGAGAGACCATCATGTTCACGATCAAACAAATTATCAACGCACGATACATGACGTTCCGTCATTTACAACATGTGATGAGAACTAGCAGGACAGACTGGGCAGACGATGTGGAGCATCGTCATAAGGCGCATTGGAGGCGCGAGGCGAGAAGAAGGTTTAGAGAATCGGTTCAAGCCCACGCCGGTATCGTCGAATAGTAATTGCATCCCTCATCCTTCTCTTGTTTCTGCTGATGACGACGTAGCTTGCGAGACCATGGGCTAGATCCTTTGCTTTGATAGGGAAACCATGGCGATCAACGGCATTTCAAAGTGTTGCAACGTGCGCGATTGTTCATGGGCTTGCTGGGTACTTCTCATCCAAGTCTGGTCATCGTGATATCGAAAGTGTGCTTCATGAAGTATTAGAGCAGTGATTGGTCGATAATAAGTAGGGACTCGCTTATGTGCGGTGTTTGGTATATCTTGCACTGTGGTCGGCTTCCGCTTCAGGTCTTAACATGCTCGTTTGGATGACAGAGTTCAATTGTTAGTCTATGAAATGCGAATTGTCTCCAATACGCTATTCAAAAAAACCTTTTACAAGTCGTTCCCACTAGGCTATCAAGCATCTTACACTCATGAGTATATTGCGTAGGTACCTCATGCTTCAATATCGAGGAGATCGGCTTCGGAAGAATTCTCTCTAAATATACTCTCTTGACTCAAGCGTCTAGTCACTCCAAATTCCGGCCCAAAACTTGCTAAACAGTCGTAGAAGACCTTGAGCTGCTTCCGTTGAACTTGCTCGGGCTGCTGCAAGAACTGCTGCATTTCCTCCTCGCTAATCACTTCTTCGTCCGGGGTTTGTCTGGCAATGATGGATATCTGCTCAAATAGGGATGGCGGTACATGAACGTCAGGCTCTTGGCTGAAAGCAACATCACCAAGTTCTTGGCCCGGGAAGCCACTTAGGAAATCAGCTGACTCCTCCGCCTCCTCTTCATCGTCTCTCCTCGTCCACATCTTCTCAATATCAACCAGTGTCGACACAGTCTCACAACCAGTCGTCGTGCCTTCGTAGCCATGTGGAACCATTTCGGAGGGAACAGAAGCCACGCATGTGCTCTCCTCGAAGAGCTTGCTCAAATCCAAGGGCTCCTGATCCTCCCCTTCCTCAACCTCATCCCCACCCGGACTGTGTCTCATCCATACGCTTGTCCCATGTCCATTCCAGAGCCCATGCTCGCTGTTTTTTATATTCACGCTCTCGTTCAGGCTGTCCTGCCGCTCGTCGCCAACTGTTTCAGCCTCATCAGGAGGCCCAAGATATCTGTCAGTAGGCCCCATCTCTCCGAAACCAATATTATCTCCAATCTCAACGCCATCCGCATTGCCGAAAATAATTTCATCGTGCAAACCAAACATCTCGGCTCCCTGCTCAAAACGTCCAAGTCCAATATCGCTTCCATCTTCGAAATCAGAACCCTGAGTACCTAGCATGTCAAGTCTATTCCCCCACGGAGTGTCATTTCCTCCAATGAGCCATTGTGAGAGAGGAGAGGATTCCATTATTGTAGCTCCTGCTTCATCACCCGGTGGGGCTAATGTCTGTGGATGATACATTTTCTATGTCTTCGAGACAATGACTATGCACCTGGCAGTTTATATTGAATATACGAGAGAGCCCGCACACCTCCTTTGAATACCGGGAGAAGTTTGTATAAAAGAAGCTATTCCAGAGCGAAGAGATGCGGACTGACGTTGAGAGCCTCATTTACCTCTCGGGTGCCGTATGCAACAACCCGTCGACTTCATGCAGCCCTACCTAAGTCCGCGAAATCATGCTCTGATATGCAAGAGAGATTTCCTAGTCCCTACAAATGACTCGATAACATAGAGTAACACGTGACTTTGAGCACGGCAAAGATCATGTATCTTGCAAGCTTAATGTTAGATTGGATGGTAGGTACAATGCCTACAGAGCCCAAACTTCGCAGCACAAACATCCTTGAGAGCAGAGCAGCTGGTGATAAGAGCTCAATAATTAAATGAGGTCAAGTATTTGAGTATCTGCCGAATTCAAGGAGGATTTGGGGTTGAATTGTTTGACCCAACATCCAAGACTGGCACTCGTTCGCCTACATGTCGCCAAGCTCCGGGCGGATTGCTTCAAACTTGCTCAAAAATACCCGATCGTGGACTCGATTGACCAACATTCACGCGCCCCCTTCGATCGTAGGATCCTCCCAACCTCCTACCATTGTACATCCTACCCTCCGATCAGCGTTGACTCCAACCAGTAGAGGACAAGACAAGACATACCGATCCACTAGCCGAGTCCTCGCCCTCAACCACGCTCCAAAAGCCTGTTTAGCCCTATTGTCCCACACTTGAGGATTGCTGATAACACCCTCATACAACACACGATAATTTGGATCATGATGGTCATTTAGATAGGCCCTCAAATCAAAGCTAGGGTGTCTTGTCGGGTGTAGTCCACGTCTAGTCACGATGCAATCCCATGCTACTTCATCTGAGAAGGATTGGCTGCTATAGCTCAACGCATCTCTGACGTAGTGCTTGAGAGCGACGAAGAGCTGGGACTCGAATTGCGAGATGTTCGAGCCTGGGATGTTGAAATTAGGTATGGCGGTCATGTTGATAAATCAATGTACGTTCGAGCAAGTGGTATGGTAATGATGAGCAAGAAGGAAAGAAGCAGCTCCATCTTGTATTTTTATGTATTCATGATCGCAGGCATTAATATTGCACATCCGTGCTACGAGAGAAAAAATGAAGGAAACATTTCAGAGTCACGCTCTTGATCAAGGATAGAGCCGACTCTGACAAGATGTTGAACAAAGAAAAACTTTACGCGAAGCATTGTCGCCTTCACCGTGCTACCAGATGATGAGGCTAAAGAGCAATGATTGGAGGTAATGCTCGGCGCTGTACGATTCGATACTTGTAGGCTCACCATCATGCTCGCTCCTACCTTGTGGTCGTTCACTTGCGCGTTACATTTTTTGCAAGTGATTCTCTGTCTTTGTATGACCATGTTTCATGTATCAGATTTCTGACTCACCATTCTGATGCAGCGGAAAAGGGCAAATGCAGCATATCACGAAAGTTACATTCACACCAGAATGACAAACGAATAGAGGTTGGAATATATGAAGTGACAATACATGTTGCTGCCATGTCTATAAGCTGTAAATGAATCTAACCTTTGAGCCGCGGCGCATTAAAGAATGTTGTGTAATCGAGTCGTTAATTAAAGATCACCTTCGTAATCTATCTAATGACAGCAGATCAGCTCGATTAGCTCCAGAGAAATATTCCATCAGAAGTCGAAGACTGGTCAAGTACTTACACATTCCATGAATATCCATCCTACCCCAGTAACGCCCAGTACCCGCTATTCATTGTTTCCACGTTCCATCTGGATTGATAAACGGAGCAAGCAAGCCTTGTGATCTAAATCTGACTCAGATGTCAGTCTTCGATGTAACGTCGCACAGACGGATTACCTCATCCGTATAACACCGACCTCTGAACAGCCTCACTGTATCCGCGCAGCCATTCCCACCACACCTTTTCGGCTTCCGGTTGCCAGTACTCTCTATTACAATATCTGTTCCTGGTCAGCTAAAGTTGAGCAGAGACGAGGCCGAGGGATCGTACACGGATAGGTAGATGGCCCGGTGGTCTTCCCGCTCGTGGTACTGAAGTAGTAACACCATATTTTGAGTTGGTGGGATGGGATCGTTGATGCGTCCACGCAGATCTCTAATTATGCAGCCAAGCGTTTCGTCGCTGGGAGCTTTGTTGTTGGCCAGACGGATATAGAGTTGTATTGCGCAGGCGATCTCGCATTCGTATCTCGTAAAGACATGGCCGTTAAGTGTGATTCGTTGAGGTTCCATGGAGAAGTAAAATTAATTAGTGACAACACTTAGAATTGTTTATTCTAACACAATCATGGAGTCCAGAGGTACCGGACTTCATATAGGACTGTGAGACCCCAGGCTAGGTGTCATGTACAGACGACACGGTCAACGCGCGGTCATCAGATCGATTCGAAACTGAAGTGTTGTGCATGGCTTTGATATCCCGGGATGTTTTCAAAAGGCAGTGTAACGTCCCTGCAATCAGACTTGATGCCGAGAGGTGGAAACCACGAGACGGATGCAAGGACGAGATGCCACGAGATGGTCCATGCGTGGCGATAGGGTTTTAAGAGGTGGAAGAATGGGGGTGATGAAGTGGAGTGCGTTTCTATAACAAAAGCAGTGTTGCAGCGATGCGAGCAGATGCGATTGAACGGGTATATAAGAAGGATTTATGTCACATGGATTCGACGGCAAGACGGCGGGCCACAAGGCTTGGAATAGGAATTCAAATTCCAAGACAAGAAGGTGTTGCGAATTAAGCCTTGCTAGGGAGGCAGTATAGCATACCTGCAGCTTTTGCGTTATTTTAGGAATTGCCCTGGTTAGGCTGAGGAGCAGCACCTGCTGAACCGTTGGCACAGTCAAAGGAGTAGAGCTGAGTCTTCCGAAGTCATCAAACAAATAGGATTCGAAATATGCAAAGACCTCGTATGTGTTTACAATCTGAAGCGTGTCGAGATGATATTGATGCGTATGCAGATCACGGCACAGGTCGAGGCTTAGCTCGCAGATCGGCCGGCAGGGTTGACCTCGCATTCTGATTGGACAAAAACATGCGACAGCGACGAGACGTGGGGGCCGAAGCTGAAGAGAGAGGAGTCGATGTTGCAAACAGATCCAAAACACAAAGGAGAGAGTATCAGAATTGTTGGAGATGGCGCAGAGCCATGTCAAGAAAAGAGCTTCAAGTGTGAGACTTCCATTGGAAAGTAACCCCTGTAGCACAATGTCCAACTTCCCATCGATCATGCCAGCTGGCGGAAACCATGAAATTCGTGGGAGGCTGATTTCGAACCCTGTAACTCACATTCGTCAGACCCATGCTCAATGTTGCAAGAATCGAAGGCTGAAGTTCGCTAGAGCCCCCAGATAATGTATACTTGTATCAGGAGTATTGAGCCGTTGCTCCTACGATGAGCTGTCAATTGAGTTAGTGCCCTTTCCGACGGTGCAGAGCATAACATGGCTAGGATTCAATTCCATCCCTCTGCTTTCGATCTAACGTGCGGTATTGGATGCAATGTTTGGAAAGCAAACAAGGACGCGATGTCACTTAGAGGGACTCCAGGCTCTTTTCGGTGATAGCGACAAGTCGTTTATAATCTCCTGGGTGGTCGTACGCAATCATGAAGTTGGAACAGTATTGGGAGGGTGTGAAGGGAAGCTATTAAGGGAAACAGAGCAGAGATTGGAAGGTGACTCGCTTACAAACGACTCAGCAGTGATTGGTCCTACTCAAACGGTCCTCTCATAACGCACCATCTTCACTCTTGGTCAATGTTATTTATTTTTCAAATCATAGCCTTCTCTGGCGACAAGAACCTGGATTGCTTGATCCAAGAAAACACAACCAAGAGCATTTTAGTCTTGGCTGATAGCACAACAGAACCATTCACGGGCTTGAGCTTATTGCGGTGCAAAGGAGACCTTGCCGAATCGTTCATACAGCGGATATTCCCATCAAACTCAAAGGTGTAGTGACTAATGATTATGATACGACAAAGGAGTCAAGTCTTTAGGGTGTGTCCCTATGCCTTGAACTAGATCGCAATCCCAAAATCTACAAGTCTCTTAGGATGGCCTGACAGTGTAGGATGAGCTAGCGGGATTTCTGATATAACTAGCGCCCCAAAATGCGGTAGCTATAGGGAGACCGGTACTCGTCGTGTCACACTGCAGCCGGCATTGAGTACTTGGCAGCTAGTCCAGTCATTATTATCGATACTGAGACCCCACGGAGCCGTGAAGGTGCTCGTGAAGACGGAAACATAATGTGATACTTCGTGGCTATATATAACGCTCAAGGCTCACTCTCATAGCCAAATTGGATGTGCGTTACGAGCTCGAAGTATTCATCCAACACAGAGATAATGGGCCTGGTCATTTTTAAATTCATGCTACACTTCATGGCGATCTTTTGGGAAATGCTTCTTGAAGTCTCATCAAGATTCTTCTGTGGCTGGATGATTGAGGTCCAAAGCTTCCCCAACGCTCTGATTTTGCTCTGACTTTGGGGAGCATAGACACGTATCTAGATATTCTCGACCGATTTGCCCCCTGAGGATGACGGGCATGTCCACCATGAAGACACGTGGGCCTTGCAGGTTCCCCAGCTCATCCTTGCCTCGCACGGGATCCAGAAAACGGTAGGTATTCGGAGATTTGGCCATTTGCGTTAAGCCTGCCCAGAAGGAGTATTTTAGCTTTGCAAACTCATCTCCGGAAGCTGTCAAACCTTTGAACAATCTGGCTGCTGAGCTCTATCCACCTACGATAGACATTGCGTGCTTCAGTCTGCCAGTGTGCCTGGTTGTTGACAATGTCGGCGAGGATAGCCGGGTGGATTTGCTTTGGTGTGGCGATTAAGTTGCCATAGGGCTTTGATTGCGAGCAAAAACCTGCTTGCACACTGCTCATTATGCAGTTGAGTGTTTTATTGCCCAATGGATGACTCTCTGGGGTTGTGATGTATCGCTCAAGTGCGTAGGCAACGCGAACCTCATAGGTCGTGAATGTGTGACCTTCGAATTGGATCGACATGGCGGAGTATGAATGATGTTGATTTAGGCTTCACCATTTGGACCAACGATGAGATGGGACTGGGGAGGTAGAAGAGAAGAGGAAATAGGCCAAAGAGAAAGAAGGGTATGATTACATGATGTTCCGCTCAAGAAGAGGGAAAAGGGGTAGCATCGACGGTACTACATTGCACGCATCGCTCGTCTCAGGCTGGGGCGCTAGAAGCTGGAGATGTTTACAGGGATGTATCCGGGAGCACTTGAAATATTGGCCGCCGAGATTGCCCAGATGAGTACGGAATGTTTATCCATTGTGACCATCCAGGCTTCCGAAACCTTGAAGGTTGAAATTCGAAGTGGGTGGGGATAACCAAATCATCCGACGGATGGTCTCTACCTCTCATCGCAAAGGAAAGCCCAAGGACGGTGTTGCCGGAATTGGTCAATATTCGACTATGAGTGGTCGAGGAGGTGCTCCTGTTGTTCGCCGTACGAAGAAACGCTTTGACCCGGTATGCTGACATTGATAACAGTCTTGAGTCGTCGCCTGGGCTTCCTCTTTTCACGGTGAAGACAGAGAGACTGGCCCAGAGAAGTATGGAGCATCACCCATCCGGGGTACAATGTGAGGTGATGCGGCGTCCATCAGGATAACCAGCGGAAGTAGTATTGTAGATCCAATCCTGTCTAGTCCTGGTAGCTTTCGCATATTGATACCATTACTCTATTGCGAGGCGAAAGGTGGAGCATATAGAAGCGGACGAGTAAACCTCGGAGGATCAAAGCCAATAGGGTTACAAGGTGGCTAATTGGGTATATTACAGATGACAGAAAGCAAACAAGCTTGAGGTCAGCAGGTTGTCGGTTACCCATATCACCCCACCTGTTGTGCTAGTCTGTTAAGGGTTGTAGACAATTTTCTGGGATCATACAGGAGTAAGTTTCCGAGCGCATAAGCGGGGTGGTTTAAACTTATGCGCTGTTGTGTGAGAGGCTCGTGGAGCATGGGCTAGAGCTGCCACGCGGGAACTAATGCAAGGAACCAAGGTGAGGCTGCGAGGAAGTCTCCAAATAGGGTCTCTGCATGAGAAAGCGAAGGCGCAATCCCACCCAGACTGGCGGGCTCGCGGATGGGATTGTCTTATCCTTTGGGAAGCGTGCCGATAGCCCCCAGCTTCCTCGTTATTGGAAGTCTTTACAAATAAGACCATCAGCGAGAGCTGCTCCTGAGCGCCAGCGTCAGTCCTTCAAGGATCTGGGGCTGTGTGATGATGAAACAATCTTGGGAGGCAATGTTGGAAGATTCGCCTATCGTCTTGAATGAACTTAATCAATCGAGCGATTGATCTGAGACCGGAAAACACCTCCTAGCGCCGTCACACTACAATATCATACTACTTGGTTGTTGACCAAATTTGGTGGGTTAACCAAAAAGGCTCCGCATTTGCAGCAGGGACACTTGAGTTGGTGATCATTCTATGCGTTGCGGTTTGCGGAAGAAAGCCGATGGAGCAAGCCAGATCTCGTCAATGTGAAGCAAGGTAAAGGAGGCGATAAAGAGAGCGCGTGGCTCTTTAGCCGAGATCAAGCAGCCTCAAAAAGATCGTGAGAGGTCCAATGGTGATCATTCGACTCTCCCGACTTCTTGGTGGCTTCTGGAATGCTGGGATGAGAGGGAGATGGACACTCTTAATTAAATCGCCGATTCACATCGTGGGGGCTGCAAGGCTTTATGCGCCAGGAATCCAATTCGCCAAAGATTGAGGCGAGATTAGCTAAGCAGCTCAAAAAGGAGAAACCATGTAGGAGTGCAGCTTGCATGTTTTGAGGGTGTCGGAGTGAGTGAATGACGGCGGATATGCTAGAGCAGCTATCTCAAAATGCTCGAAAAGTGCTCAGACACGGAAACCGTCACGAGGCTAGCGTTGTAAATTCAAAGACTCCTTGCATCATCATGGTTCGAGTGGACAGAACTTAGATTCACAATTTACGATTTCGTACTTGCCGTGATATCAGTGTAGCAAATATTTCTATACTCACGTGATGTGCCGGACAATCAACGAACAGACCTATCTTTGAACCACGATAGCTTAATCTAGAATATGTTCGGCTTGCTGTATGAACCGAGGTCGATAGCTTTCGACATATAATCATGCGGCTGCAGGCACACTCTGAGAAAGGGAGACAAACGCGTGAAGACAAAACGTGATTCTGCTATTGGTCCTCGCCCTCAGCAAAGGCCCGGAACTTTTGCTCGACTATGCTACTGGGCATCTTAGACATGGAGACACTGAGACGCTGGATGAAGTTTAGAGATCTGCTCTGAACTTGAATGGCTCCACAATTATCCGGACTTGAACTTGCAGAGTTATCCTCTAAGTCCGAGTGGCAAGTGCTTGTACCAAGCATACGGCAATGCCCCATTCCAGGTCTCCGTGTCACCCAAATTCTTACTACATAGTAAGCCTTCCTGCTAATGGCAAGTAGAAATCCATTCTGCCTTGCTCCTGGTATCTGAGAGAGTTTCAATTTTGAAATATAGACAGGATTTCGGGGTTTACCTCTGGATAATTTGGCTATTCATATCCATCCATCTGCGGTAGGCGATATGGGCCCTGGACCTCCAGTAAGCAGGATCGTTGGTAACAGCAGCATATAGCGTGGGTTGAGAACGTTGCAGCGTAGATACCATGTTTCGAGAAGTGGCTATGGTGCCAAGGCCGCCCTGCAGCAGGCCGATGATGCTGCCGATGGTCTCATCACTCAAGGAGCGATGGTCCCGTGTCATGATGTAGAGTTTGAGAGCATGTGCCATCTGAGCGAGCTCTGGAGCCGAGATTGATTGGACATTGGTTCGAGAGGTCATAGTAAGCCAGAGGTAGATAGGGTGGAACGAAACGGTGCTTTTGAGGACGCGTGCTGAGAAAGAGCAGAACACCGAGAGATGATGATAGGATTTGAGGTAGAGAGTAGATATTCTGCGAGAATGAGGCGGTCCCAAACAGAATTGCCGCGGAGTCAACAGCATTTAATATCCTGTTTTTCATTAGTACACGACAGCAGATAGAGATACGACGAGCCCGCTACATGGATCTTTCGTGTGCGCGTCTAAAGAGAAACTGTGGTCGGATTGTTCCAAGACTAGAATAGCACATACCAGAGCGAAGCCGAAGGTCGATAGGCTCTGAGGATAACGTTCAGTATAGCGGTGAAGATGAGTTGCTGGGATGCTAAAGGGATAGTGAAACGAAGAGACTTTCTGGTACTCTTTTGACAATTTTCCACGCGGGATCACACGGCTTTGCACGATTTAGCATCGATGAGACGGATTCTTGACATGACAAGGATAAGGCGATCTTAGACACCCGCTGCAGCCTACGCGTCGAATTGTGAGGGGCGGTCAAGGGTTTTGCTTTGCAAGGGTTCCACAGAGATGGGAAGTAGATGTTCTTGACCAAGAACTTGAATTGGGGCGAGAATGCAGGGTTTTGAATTGTGGACTGAGCGCGGACTTTGTCGGAGCGCTGTTCAAGCATCGAAACTCTGATTCTGAGCTTCGTACGAGAACTATGGGTGGTAAGCATTCGATACTCTTCGAATCCACGCTCTCGCGGGCCCGCGGCCCGCACTCTCTAACATGGGGCTCCGGATCCTGCTAGAAATAATGCAGAGCTAACGTAGGTGCAAAAGCGTGCCCCTGCTAGCTACCGTGGCTCGTGTTCGCAGGGCGGCAGATGAGACGATGGCAAGGGATCTAGAACGATGAAGCAGTGAGTATTTTCATCAACGTCAGGTAGGCATGGAGTAGTAGCCCGTAGAACTAGTGCAAGTTAGCTAGCAAAGCCAAGATATACAATACGAACTTATTGATTCTTTCGCCACCAAAGGGTCGTCCAATGTCTCGCCCATTGTCACAGGCTCCTTGATTCAGAGCGCTGCGACTACTGGCAAATCCTTTGTGGGTTGTCTGATGGCGACCTTATATTTAGTGGCTTGGCGGATTAGCGAGCACACCGTTCCGGTACCCTCGGGAACAGCGGTGTCGAAGCAACGTCTGGATCGACAACAAGCGGACCACTAGATCTCGTTGTAACGACCCTAATCTTTTAGTTTACCGGGGGTGCCATCGGAAGGGTTGAAGGCTTCAGGAGCCATATGAGCAGGTGGATCAATATAGTTGTAGATATCAAACCTTATGCGGTGCGTTTAGCTGTCAAGCTTTCAATTGGCTTCCAGCTACCCGGTATGGAATCCAGGAAGTTCTCATCCCTGAGGAGCTGAATCACATGGTCCGTGGGTGTGATAGAGCTAATCCCTGCCATGGTTCATGGTTGTGATAGAGCTAATCCCTATATACGCGCCTGCGTATATGCGTGGCGTCAAAGGGAGCTTCAAAGAATACGAAGTCCGGGTCCACGAACCATTCCAAGGAGCCTGGCGTTAATCGGAGAGGTGATCGGTGGATGCAGTCTTAGACTTGACGGATGCAACATAGGAACACCAGTCTCGTTCGTTTCCAGTCCAATCGGAAAACGGAGTACAATCAAGTTTTTACATCCTTGCGGAGTAGAGCCTCATGAAGTCGTGTTTCATTGGCCACTCACCAACACGAACTTTCCCTGAACCTCGGCTTCTGTATGTAGCTCAGAATCTTGTACCTCGAGCACTACATCTTGGAAATGCTTAGGCATCTGAATACAGGTAGGGAGATTGAAACACCTTGGATTCGAGCGGCACACGGAAGAGGAAACTGGCCGTGAAGTGAGGTGAGGATCTACCACTAAGGTAGTCATGATGGATAAGGCTAAGCAACACGGGGCTCTACTTGCATTGCCACTGGCTTTGTATGTAAAAGGGTTTATCTACCTCTGGGACACACCTCCCAATGGGGGCCCGGCCGCTCGAGGATAAAACCGACCAAGATAGCGCGTGGTAAAGTAAGAGTCAAGTGCTTACGAACCGAAGACAATAGCCCCTGCGTCGCAAATCGGATTATTCCGGCCAAAGCGGGGCCCGGAGAAGCCGAGCGGACATCATCCCGTTCGGAAAGGACTTCTTCGTCCTAGGACAGGTATCCACCCAGAGTTCAATGCATGGTGCACCTTCCCGGTTAACCCTTCACCGTTCAGCTGCAGATGCAGGATGTTCGCCACTTACAAGCCTTTCGAAAGACCAATACCCTGGGCTTTCAATCGCCCAATCGAGGAAGTTGGACTGTAAGGACAATTAATCCATGACTTCTGAAATTAAGTCTTCTAGATTATGGCTCAAGACCTTCATGAATGCATGGGTTCCATCTCGCCACATTCTTGCAGGCATACAGTATTTGGGAGCAAAACGACTAACGCGGATTGTCAGAAGAATGCTGTGACACTTGAAAGGCAGTCACAATGCTCATGAAGAAAGTTTCATGGGGACAATGAGTACTAGTTAGCTGATCATCTCAAGATAGGCTGGCGGAGCAAGGCTCAGATGTGAGAAGAAAAACCGGGAGGCTTGTGGGTAAGGGTTTTACAGAGGCAAAGAAAACTTCTCGGCTAATTTCATTGAGCCAGGGCTCATAGAGGATGTTGAGAAGCCAAGAAGAAGTCGTGATGGTCCGTGAAACAGGGCTTTGTGGATCAATGAGTGATTGTCATTCGTTAATTCTTATTTCACGCCCTTGACAGGAACCCTTGCTTGTGCAGCTATGGTCGTGAGTCCTCGGATTGATACAATCATAATCTGGCCATGCCCATCATACAAAGACTTGACCTAGATGAATGCAAATATGTACTTCCAGTTGTTCAGACAGTCCAGGCGTGCGGGATATTCTAGACCAGGGATCATCGCGGGTCAGGTTTAATCACAGAATAGGCAATGCAAATGAAAGCCAGCCTGTGCTTTCTCTCACTCGGACAATTTAGGTGGTGACGATTGACGCGATAGTCGGAAGAAAAGCAAGTAAACAAGCTCCCCTCCGACTCTCGCAATGATTCCCAGGCTTCTCGGGCTTTGGTCGCAGACGAAATCATTCGCATGTACTTTGGTAAAGCGGCGGAGAACGGTCAAACATGTCAGGAGTGTTCGCCGCCACTCTAATCCCCTAAGGACTAGTGGTAAAGCAGTCGTGAACACAAGAGAAACTTAAGACGTAATAGGTAGGACAACTTGTGGAAAGGCGGAACCCCGACCAAAATGAGGCTCAACATGCTCTTGGAGACCCCGCGCAGGGCTAACGCGTAGAGCAAGCCAACTTGGCCATCATAAACAAGTCGTGTTTTACCTGCCTCCCTGCATTGCCTACGTTGCCTGATTTCTGATTGCGAACCATTCCATCCTGCGGCTCTGGGGGTTCTAATCTGCCACCGTGGAAGCCGAAATAGTATTCTCTTCTCTCATTAAAATCAGCACTTCAACGGATTCGGCCTCTGCTTCCTTGGGGGGTCAGGTAGTCTTAGGCTTGCGAAGATCGTCGCCATCAAGCAGCGTTGCTTTACATGAAGTAGGAAAAGTTGTCCGCGCCGCAGCTTTATTCCAGCGCCGTTGCTGCAAGGGAGTCTTGCGGACACGCCCGTGGCGCGAGTATCGTGTATAGATGAGATTGATCTGTATGGATAATATGGTAGCTTCGTACGTCAGTTGAGGAGGAAATAAGTCACATTAAGGTCGCGTGCCGGAAGTCAGCGGTGCCGATTTTGCGACCATCGGAGCATGGCATCTTACATTCGTGTACTCTTCACCTCATTCATGGCAACAAGTAATTAGGAAAGAAAGCTCAGAGTCACGTGGGGAATAAGCTAATGCCAAGATTCGTAACGGTGCATTGCTCATATCTCATTTCATACGTGACTCAGCGTCTGACGTTGGGAACATCAATTTACAAACCACACGGATCGCTTCAAACGCTCCTTTCTCCTTCACCAAAAGATCGAATGCGTCACCTATCTTTTCGAGTTCTGCTCCCACGGTTCTCCGCCACATGTCTGGGAATCTTGCTTTAGCCGTGGTTCGACTTTTGACCTCGCCATCGTCACCGAATGAGACAAGCCAGGCGACATCAAAGCTGACGTGGTCACGGATGAAAGTAACATCCTGCCGACCGAGGTACTTGCTGAGGCGCGAATGTTCAGGACTTTCCAGCACTATAGTGTCTGCAATCAAAGTCTTGAACTCTTGCGCGGAATCGAGAAAGCATTGAGCCCTGTCTCTAGATATCTCATAGTACCGTCCGAAAGATGTTCCGATTACTGACAACGCGCTATCAGCAGGCAAAGCTCGAAGCCAGGCTCCCAATTCTCGATCAGCCCACGGACTCAGGCCCAGAACTCGGAGTTTTTCGATGGTTTGATTTGAGACATTTAATGTAACTTGTAGCTTAGCACGCAGCAATTGACCTGGAGCTGATAAAGTAAGGTCTAGGTGTTGCTGAAGTGCGTCGTCTGCGGTGGAAGGCAGTAACATAGCATTTACTGTAGTGATTGTGAAGGGGGCTATCTCATCCTGCCGCCCATCGGCATCGCGTTGCTGAGATGTATCTAAATCTTGGGAACCATGGCCGCCTGGTGGTGGTTTTGAGAACGGTAGAAATCGATCAAGACGTTCGACTAGGGAAAGTGGGACTGTGGACAAAGAGAACCCACTGGAGCTAGCAACTCTGTAGATACAAATCAGCAAAACTTCGCACTGTCTTCTCATTCTGTAGACCTACGTTGAGGCGCCAGATATTTCCTGGTCCTGGTCCCTTGGGAGCAGTATCTGATCATTTTGCTTTTGGAGTAGCTCTTCCCTGCCTCGAACTATCTTCGCGCTGGTCTGTAGGGCTTCCTTCTTTCGCTTGGTAAGCCCCTTCATCTCTTTGCTGTCTGCCTGTTGCCATCTGGTCACTAAGCTCTGCCGTATCAAACGGTCTTCTATTTCCAGTAGCTTTTGCTCTAGCCCCACTAGCATTTCTCGCATTTTGTTCTGCTCGGCCTCCTCCGTCGTAGGAGGAGGTCGAGGTGTTTTGGTTACGTATATTCGTGGCCCTAGTTTCGTATGTATATGGGGTTGCCGTTCGACTGGTAGGTCCGACGCAGGATCGTGAGGCTTCAAAGGGGAGGACTTCGCGCTTGAGGTACCCCCTCTTCTAGGTCTTCGGCTGGGGCTGCTGAAGAGTAACCCTTTTGGGCGTTCTGGTGGGTTCTCGATACCGAGGTGCACAGGTGTGGATGGCAAGCTTGGTTCACCATCACCGCTTTGGCCCATGCCCGACGACACTCTGGGGAGACCAGGGTTTGTTGGAGTAATAGGCTGACGCAAATCCCGATTCGTAGCTGGTACTGATGGCGCGCTCGCTGCTCGAATAGTGCTGCTTTGACCGATAGCAGACTGCCTCGCTTCTTTCTCGTGTCTTGTCTGGACTCCATTGCCATCTTCTCTTTCGTCGTCCGGCGGCGAAGCCCGAGGATTCGGCGCGATTGTAGAACGCGCCTTTCGCGTTGATGGGCCTGTTTCTGGAGGGGTGCGCGATCTGCGCTGCGGTGTAGCTCGCAGCCCCGTACCGTTCGCGCTCAAGTCTGGTGTTGGTGTCGCTCCATTCGTGGTCGCCTGCCGTGCTGCCACTCCCTTTGTGCCATCTCTTATCCCTCGACCCAATATGTCGGAGGCTCTGCTGCTGGGCCTCTGCGATTCGGCTACCTTGGATGGAGGTAGTAGACTTGGATTGAAGCGCGCAAGGCTCGCTTTCGTTGGAGACATGAAAGAAGCCCGCCGGCTAGAGCTGGGTTCGCCATCTTGGGATATAGGTCGTGTCTGCGTGTTCTGCGCATTCACCGCGATGGCTGTTGAAGGCGATGTCTTTCTGCGCTTATTCGAGAAAGGATCCATGGTCTCCGGGGAAGTCGGCGTAGGTGGAGGCTCAGGTACAATGAGCGCATACTCTTCTGTGAAGTGCCAGCGGGAGTCCTAGTCATTTTCATATGCTTGCATTGAAGTAAAAATAGTGACGCGGGCAACACTCAATCGAAATAGACCAAGCGCGGGCGGATTAGTCTTGAGCACGTGAAGTTAGGTCTCTTGGCAAACGACATCCGGGACACCAGACTATCAGCTACAATTATTCCTTGAAGCTCATTACATATTTCATTACAAGAGCTAATACCGTTTCTCATAGTAAGGTGGTGTAGCCATTATCCCTCTCGAATTATTTTACAACCCTCTTCAACCTCGGTGCTTGATCTTGGTCCTCATCCCCAGTCTTCTCACGGCGGACTTCGTCGTCCTTTTTCTCATCTTCCGTGTCACTGTTGTCGAGTTCCTCCTGACTCAACCGCCTTGCCACGCCAAAATCGGGACCCTTGGCTGCCAATTCTTCCAGGAAGATCCTGATCGACTCTTGCCTGACCTTCGGTGGCTGGCCCTCGAAGGCTTGGTATTGTTCTTCCGTAAGGACATGAGAGCTTTGACTGGCAATGGCGCATGCTTGCGGAATGAGTGAAAGTGGTACTGCGGGTATGGAAACGCTGTTGAATATGACGTCCCTCAGCTCTTGGGTCGGAAGGCCTTCTGCTTCCCCATTCATGTCCTGTCGTTGCTCCTCATCCATTATATCTTCTCTTCTCTGACCTCCTGGAGCCATTGTCATTGAAGCTGCCCAGCTTGGTTGTACGGTATGCTCGTATGGCGCTATGGTATCTGACTCGCCCATGAAATCACGCCATTCAACTTGTGTAGACAATGCATTGTGTCTCGTTGTACCGCTATTATTCTCCATTGACGTCGCAGTTTTACTCTTACTCTCGCTGCCGTTCCTATAGGCTTCACCCTGTCGGTTCTGTGTTCCCCGACCTCTGGATAAGGAAGTCGTATTTGCGTTCGAAGGGTCGAGTCCGGCCTCCCAGGGAACATCCCCTTCAAACCAATGTGCGAGCTGCGATTGCGACGAGGATGATTCTCCCGCTTTCTGTTCGCGCGAGCGTTGTGACCGGCGTCGCGACATACTCCGCAGACCAAAGTGATCGGCCAGCGAGAAGAAAGATAAGTATCAAGTCGTTCAGTAATACAATTGGGCCAAATGAATAAAAATCCTGACAATGCCGTCCACCAGTTTCTATCGTTACATGGTGAATGCAAGATGCAGTGGACTTCCTGACCTTGAGAAACAAGAAAATACATAGGCAGGCCTCGTGATTAAGTCTCTGGGTGTTCGAAGATTGGAATCGTAGCCTTGCAAAATCAAGGCGGATTGACAAGCAGCACTGCTGCCCAACGCTTACTTCCTGTGGCTTGATAGTACGTGTACCTCACAGAAGTCATTGGAAGCCCGTAATCTTCTCGCCACGCGCTTTGCCAGATGATTTACATTGACATGCGTGGCAGACGGTAGGTTGCTGAGAAATTCGCTCTTCAGGTGGCTTGACTACTTTCATGACACGTTGACATCGAAGCAACAGTGACTAACCCGCCTGCCTTCGGAACGGTAAGACTTCAAGATTCCGATCTCATAATGATTGTCAATATGATGCATGTTGTTGTGGACGACGTGGTTTTGAGATAGCACATTTGTAAGTCACTTGCGATTACTGCAAGCCTTGCAGTAGTGGACATTGCTTTGTTTCAATCCAGCCCTGCTCCATTCCGTTCGCTCTCCAGGCCGCTCGTCTTTCCCAATCTAGACCCTGCGATGGACGTCGCTTTCCAGCATTGGTTGCACGTCAGCTCTACGATAAGAACACATTCAGGCCAGTAGAATGGCGTATAGGAGCCTCTCAAGGCAGTTGCACATTTGCCATTGCCTATCTCAAGGATCGATCTCAACAATCGTCGTGGGCTCACAATCTCTACTCTAGTAGATATTCCTTTACCATCGTCTCGCGCGATCATGTATACATACTATATCTAGTCACGACCGTGGCCATCGAGGATTTAAGCCTGGACCTCCTACTTCATCGAGGGAATTTTAGGCCACGTGGGCCCCCAGCTTAAGGCGAACTGCAGGTTCGCCAAGCCCACATACCGCGGACGATAGGCCAGGGTAGGACACAATCAAAAATCCAAAAACCAAAATTTCAAAAACCAAAAAATGATCTGCGGCCCTACCGCGTAGGCTTTAAAATTTAAATAATCCATTAACCTAAACCCTATAATTATATAGTAAATCGTTTAAAATATAAGTTACGTACGAGTATAAATCGATTTTAATTATTTTTAATATAAGTATAAATCGCTATTAATTAATATTAGTAGAAATTACTTTATATAATTTACTTTAAATATTATTTAAACCTTAGTTCTTTAATTAATTTTAGAACTTTATATAATAACGTTTTAAAAATATAATATAATCCTAGGTTATATATAAAGAATTTTTTATTCCCGGTATTTATAAATTTATTATATAATATTTTAATACTAGTTAGAGAACTAGGGTTTAAATAATATTTAAAATAAATTATATAAAATAGTTTTAATTTAACTAGTTTTTAAAAATCGTATAATAATACTTTAAAAATATACTATAACCGTAGATTATATACGAAGAAATATATTATTTCTAATATCTCGTAATTTATTATATAATTTCTTTAAGTTAATTAAAGAGTTATAATTTATATAATATTTAAAGATAAATAAATAATATAGATTCTACCTAATTAGTTTTAGAGTATTATATAATAAATCCTCTTTAATATAAACTATATTATATTTAGATATAAAGTATATCCGAGGATAATAACGTAACTAATTTATATAATATAAATCGTAGAGTTAAGAGTTTATATTAAGAATCCTATATATATATTTTTTCCCTTTCTTCTTTTTTCCTTTTTACTATATATATTTATTTTTTATTATATATATCTTTTATCTTTTAACTCTTTTTTATATAACTCTTTAATTTTATTATATAATAACTAATTATTATATAAATATTTTAAGTAAATATAGTTACTTTTTATTATTTTAATTATATTAATAATTATATTTAATTTAATATTATTAATTAAGGTCACGGTTTCTTTATATATTTTATATTAAATTAAATTATACTCGACCTTTTAAGGCGAAATATCGCTATTTAGTTTTTAATTATAATAGTAGCGCGAATTTATATAAACCGCCCGTCGTATATTAACGCGATTCTAGTATAGAGTTATAAAAAAAATCTCTCGCCGCTTTTACTCTCCGCCGAGTAGCCGGGCTTTATATAATATATTTTATATTAAAATAAATTAATTTTAATAGAGGGAAGGTATTCTCTAAATATTAATATCTACCTAATTATTTTAGCGGGTCGTATAGTAATTATAAATAATATAATTTATATAATTTATTATTTAATATATAACGGTACGCTTAGAGCGCCGTCGGATAAATTATTAAATAATAATAAAAATAAGGAGAATAAAGAGTTATAAAAAAACTATAGAGAATCGCAGTCGGAGTCGGCGGGTATTAAAAATAATAAAAATATTATTATTAATTTATCGAGTAAAATAATCTCTATAGTAGTTTTTATATAATAAATTTTTTTTTCGAGCCTCTAAAAAGCGTACGGGCTAGTATAATAAAGTATTTAAATAAAAATATATATAAATATACTATCTAGGCGAGCTTAACTATAATCTATACTTTTTTATAATAATTAAAATTAATAGGTTATATAAGTTAATAATATTTTAATAAATTATTTATATAACTAAAATAAAGATAAATTAATATATATTTTATTTAATTAAATAATTTTAATTTATTTATTATATAAGAGGTTAAGTTTTTGAAAAGTATTTCTTTAATTATTTAAATCTATTTATTATACGAGAGGTTAAACTCTCGAATAATACTTTTATTTATTATATAAGAGGTTAAACTCTCGAAAAATACTTTTATTTAAATTTATTTATTATACGAGATATTAAGTTTTTAAAATATATTACCCTTTTATTTTTTTTTATTTCCCTCGCCCTTTTTATTATTTTAAACTATAATTTTCTTTATTACTTTCGTCTAATTTCTTATATAACTAAATAGCGAAATATTATTTATTTTTATAGAATGAAATTAACGAGTATTCCTAGTTATTATATAATTAAATTACCGAGTACCTATCGTCGTATAAATAATAGGCGTAGTTTTATCGATTTTTATATAAGAGATAATAGAAGTAATCTCGATTTATTATAATATAGGCTCTAAAGTTTATTATAGAGTAATATTAAAAAAAGATTTTTTAGTAAAGATTTCTTAATAAGGATTTTTTAATAAAAATAACTATATTTATTTTATTTATAATAAATTCTAAACTTTAATCTCGTAATATTATATAAATTCAATTATTTAATAAGAGAGGTACCGAAGATAATATTATATAATCGAGGTAGTAGCGAACTAGATTTCTAGGAAGTTTATTATTACTCTAAAAAAACTTTATACGAGACTATTTCTATATTACGGAATAGGGAAAGAAAGGGAAGGGAATAACCCTCGCTCTTTTCTCTTCTAATAAAGAAGAGAGTAGAAGAGAAAGAATAAAGACTATTAAGAAAAAAAAGAAATTATTTATTATTCTCTTCCTCCCTTCCTAGGTAGAGTTAATAATATAAATAAACCTAAATATCTACTTAATATATTTACTAGTTATATTAATCTTTATTTATATCGCGATTAATAGTAGATATTAATATATTTTAAATTTCTAAAATACGTTTTAAATTAATAGAAAGAGGGTTTGTTTCTTTATTATTATTATAATAAAACGAGCGCTTTATAAAAAAGGATATATACTTATAAATTTAATTAATACTAGTTAATATACGTTAAATTTTTCGAATAAAAGTATACTATTTAATTAAAGTAGATTATAGAATTTAATATAAAACTTATTATACGCTAGCTACGTAGTATTTATATATAAAAATTATTAAGGTTATTTATATTTAATAAGATTATTACCCGTTAAATTTATTAGTAGCGCCGCGTTAATAACGGCTCTTTAAAACGCCTCCGCTTTTCCTTTATTTCTAGATTTAACGAACTATCTATTTTATAAATAACTTCGTTAAATCGTTTAACTCCTTTATTATTTAATTATTTAATTATCGGTTCTTATACTATTATATTTAATTCGGTAGTAAACTTTATTTATTTACTATTAAATTATATAATTTCTATTATTAATAATTTTTAAATAAGATTTTAGATCGATATTTTAATTTAAATAATATAAAAATTAATATAAATAACTAGATTAATATTTATAATCTTTCTTTATCGTAAAGCTCTTTATAATAACGACTAGTATATTATAAAGAAAAATAATCTAAAGCCTAAATAAATAATAAACTATAATTTAAAAAAAAGAAGAAATATAAGATTAATTAATATCTAGATACGACTTCGGTTTAATATTAAACTATAAATCGTTAGAAATATTCATTTTATATATTTAATATAAATAACTAATATAAATAATTAATAAAATAAATCCTCTCGGAAATTCTATATTACGAAGAGGCTAAAGCGAGTATATATTAAATTTATAATTAAAGAGAAAAATCGAAAAATAACTTTCTAGGAACCTTAATATAATAAAATTAAGAAAATACCTTTTATTATTATTAAAGGTAGACGCCGCTATTAAATATATAAAAATTATAGATACGAAAATAGTTTAGCGAGCCTAAAAAAAAGTAAAAAATTAATAAAAATAAAATATTCTTTTAAAATAAGAATATTAAAGACTATTAAAATAGGTTAAAATCTAAATAATTAATAAAAGATTTATATTAATCTTTATATTAATATATCCTATTTAAAGCGGATACCGTTAATATATAATAGAATTATTAATAGTAAATATAAGTAGGTTATTACCTAGGTAAATAGGGTTTCGTTAATTAAATAAATAATAACTAACGATAATAAGGATATAGATTAGGTCGATAAATAATTATTAAAGAATATTAATAATTCTCTAGATATTAGTAATTATATTCTTGAAATATATTAATAATTAAATTAAAACGAAATCTATAGTATTTAAAATAAAAGTAAAAAATAAGTCGAGGTTTATAATATTTAGGCTTTATTTAATCTATAAATAGAATCTAGGAACTATTATAATCGACCTATAATATTATTAAAGAATATTAAATTATAATATTAAAACTACTCCGCGCTAAAATCGATTATTATAATAAATACCGTCTTCGCGTATATATATATAAAGGGTTTTCGTATTATAAAAGATATAATCTTAAAGTATATTATTTATATTAATCTTTATCCAGTTTTATATTAATTATAAATTAATATAAATAAAAAGACTTATTAAAGAGGAATTTATAAATTTATTATATTTTTACTTTTACCGAATATATTATCTAGAAAAATATAGCCGCCTAGTTTAATACGAATTTAAAAAGATATAACTAGAGACCGAATAAAAATATAAAAAAGGCGCGGAAAATATTTAGGATAATACTAGGGCCGGAGTATACCTAAATTATAAAAAAGACGAAGAATATTATTCGTTTTAAAAATTAAGAGAAGATTTCGAAGGGGATAATATAAATTATTAAATTAAAAGTATTTTTAAGGCCCCCTCTAAATTAAAAAGAAGTTATATTATCGAATAAAGTTCTAAATATAAATATAAAGGGTATATTTAATTATATACCTAAATATTTAATATAGTTAGTTTATAAAACTTCTAGTTAAAATTATATTAATCTTTATACTAGCTTTATTCGATTTATATTATATATCTTTATTTTTTATATCTTCTTTAACTCCTCCTATACTTCGAAGCTTTACTCGGTTTTCTATAATCTTTTAAAGATTTTAAAATAAAAGTAGGTTCTTTATATAGTTTTAATAGATTTTTTTTTTTTATTTATTTATTCTTTAACTCTTTAAACCTATTAATTACCTCCGGTTTAAAAAATAATTTTATATTCGATTTCTTTCTTTATATTAAATAGCTAGACGTAGAGTCTCGAGTAGAATATATATATTTTAAATTACTCCCGTTTATTTAATACCTAGAAATTTTAATTTTTAAATTATTTTCCCGAGTCTTTTTATTATTAATACGGTTTTTACGCGTATTTATATTACTTTATAAACTTTTACCTAAGAGCTAGATTCTTTAACTCTTCTTTAATTATAAATTAAATTAATAATTAAGACTAGAGATTCTTTATTTCCCTCGTCCTTATTATTAAATCCTAAGACGGTAGTTTTATTTATAAAATTATTATACCCGCCTTCGTCTTCGTTATTTATAAAGTTATTATTACTTTTTATTATAGCCTTGTCCCGCCTTTATACCTCTATTTTATACTCTTTAAAAGTTATTATTTCTTCGTAGTTTAAGTCCTATTAGGATATTATTATTTCGTTTTTTTTAAATTAAAAACGATTAAAGACTATAAAAGTTAAGGATATCTTAAAACTATAGGATTTTTAGATTATATATAATTAAATAATAATATTAAATACTCGCTTATATTTAACGCCTGTACTAGATACGACTAGGATATTACGGGCCGTATAAAAGAGATAATTAAATATTAATAAAAAGTCCTTCTATTTATTAAATATAAATTTACCGTCGTCGTTATTAAATACTATATATAATTAATAGGTATATTTATCGATATAAAGATTAATATAAATAAAAGATTTACTCGTTTCTCGGTACTTTCGAAATTCTTTACTCCGATTTTTCGGGTTCGATAACGCCTTATTTTTACCCTTAATTAAATATTTAAGATTATTTACCTCGATATTTTTTTTAGCGTAGATTTTCTTTTATTAAATAATTTATAGGCGCCGGTCGAACTACTCTTTAAATTGTTTTTAATAAAAATCCTCCTATTTTTATTTAATCTCTTTATTTTATTCCTAGTCTTTAAATATAATCGTCTTTCGAATTAATTTTAAAAAAGCTACTATATTATATAACCCGCCTAAAGTTAACTAGGTTTAAGAATAATATTAATTAAATTTCTTTTATATCTTTTTTAGACTCTTTAATATAGACTTTTTTTAAAATATAGTTTTTTTTATAAACTTTTCTTCTTTATTTTTAAAATAATTAAATAACGTATTATAAACTGAAAAAGTTATATAAATAATCGGTATATATAATATACCTATCGTTTATATATATTAATAGAACGGTTTATAAAGTTCGATAAAGTATTTTATTTAAATTTATTTATTTTTATCTAACTATAGTTATTCCGCCTATTTATAGAGAAATTCCTTTAACGCCGGCCTTAACTTTAAGGCGCGGATTGATATATAATAAATTAAATTTTATTTAGTCGCTACGTCCTAGAAGAGCTTTAACGTTATAAATTTATTTCGATATTTTTTATCGTATATCCTCTATACCTAATTCGGCCCGGCTAATTAATATTTTTTATTATTTAACCGTTTTTAGATATCTTAAGAGCGCTCGCGCTATTAATTATTTTTATTAAAGTAGGTAGAGGCTTTACGAATTTATATCCCTTAATATTAATAAAGAAATAGATATCGGTATAATAATTAATATATTATTTAAAATATAGAAGTATTTTTATTAAGATAAACGAGATCTTAGGTTCTTTTCTTATTTTAGAAAGTTCTTATTTATTTATTTTATTATCTTAATTCTTCTAAAAGTCTTTATTTATTAATAAGATTTTAATTATTTTAAAAAGTTCCTTTAAGCCTAGCTAAATAATATATAAAAAGTATAAAATATAGTAAATTCTAGTATTCGTAAAAATATTTTAATTATTATAAAAATCGCGGATCTTATCTTTTAATTCTTTCTTTATAATTAAAAACTAGGTTTTTTCCTCCGGTAATATAGTTTCGAGGGCTTAATATATATTATTAATTATTAAAAATATTATCCGTAGTAATTAATATTATCCGATTCTTTAATTTATAACGATAAATAATAATATTTAGGTACGAGGTTAGGTTAATATTATTATACTTTCTCTTTATATATTTAAAAACTAGGAGTACCTTATAATACTATTATTACTAGTCGATAAAGTATATATTTATAATTATATAACTTTATCGGTTTTTAGAAAACTATAAATCTAGTATTATAATAACTTTCGTACTATTATTAAGTAAATTCCGAAGGAGTTAATTTTAAATATCGTTATACTTCTTTATAATATAATTTTTAACTATAAATATAGAAGGGAGAGTAATTAATAAATTCGTATATTTAAATACTCGTTATATATCGATATTATTAATAGATTATAAAGAGAGCTTAAACCCGATAATTATTTATATAAATAATTTAAGGAAGTCTTTAAATATTATTTCTTAATTATTAAACTATAATATATTAATCTTTCTTTTACTTCTCTATAATTAAGATTATAAATATTTATATTAATTTTTATATTTATATACTAAACGGGTTAAAATATATTTAGTCTTTAAAGAATAATATAGTCTAGATCGGTTTTATACTTAAATATAAAATTTTCCTTTTATATTAATTTAATATAAAATACGTTTTTATACTATTCTAGGCGTTAATCCTCGTAATTATTTAATTATATTTTTTATAGATATTTCTCGGCTCCCCTATACTTATTATAATATTATTATAAAAGACCTCTTATTCTAGGGCCGGTTTAAGCGACGTTTAAGAGAAATTAAATATATAACTCTTATATTTCTAATTCTTTTATTTAATTTTTTAGGTACGATATTACTCCTATTTATAAAATTATTCGAGAAAGACGATAATTATTTCTACTATATATATATAATAGTATTTATCGGAATCTTTAGTCGTTAAACTCTTTATAAAAGAATTATCTTAAATAATTAAATTAAAAGTAGAAAAATATTAATTATTAAATTCAAAATTATTAATAACGAAGCTACTACTTTAAGATTTTCTAAATATATATTTTAAAAACTAGTAAAGAAAATAAGAAAATAAAAAGAATTATTAATTATTTTACGATTATATAGTTTATAAAAGTATATTATATACGGTAGTTATAACTTAATTATATTAATACCGGATAAGAATATTATAGAGATAGATTTATATTTATTTTATATATTTTAGGTTAATATCCCGCTAAAAAATAATTTTAAATATATAATAAATTAATATTTTAACCCTTCTTTAGAAATTTCTTTTAAAATTTAACTAAATTTTTATTAATTTAAATTAATAGTTATATCTCTAGTCGTTAATAAAAGTATAGCCGATATTAACTTTAAATTACTTAATAACCTTAATAATAACGCGAGAGTAAATTAGAGTCTTTAATTATTAAAAACGCGACGGAATTTAAAGGTAACGAAGAAAGTATTTAATAAATAAAAAATATATATAAGGAAACCCCGGGTAAAAAAGTCGCGGTATAAAATAAAAAACTAAAGAGCGGTAATTAATAAAATCTTTATAATTAAATTATTATTTAATTTAACTTTTTAATTATTACTTTATAAGAAATTAGGTTTTTTTAGAAAACTACCGATTTTTTAATCCCGAAACTACCCTTTATATATTTTATATACGAAATTATATATACTTTTTATAAATATTATTTTCGTATATAGTCTATAGGTTAAACGCGTTATAGGAGGCCTTAAAGGCGATATTAATTAAAGAACTTATAAATAAATAATTTAATATTATTTTTATAAATATATAATATTAATTTTAATTATAGTAATTAATCTTTACGCGATTTATAATAAGCGGATTATTATAGCCCCGAAGGATATATAATTTATACGGCGATTAAAGGCTATATATACTAGGTAAAAATATATTATAATTAATATTTAAAAATTAATACTTTATTATATTTATCTTAATTTTTATATTAATTAAACTAGTACCGCTACTTTTATTACGAAATTTAGATTTAATTATAAACTTTTAGACTTTTAATTCTATTTTAGAATAATCTATTAATTATTTATAACTATTACGATTAATATTATAATTTATTAATACGAGATAGAATAAGAGATTATCTTAATATAAAAATCGTTACCGAAGGAGTATAACTTTTTATTATAAAATTAAAATAAATAATAACTAGGGATCTCATTTTTAATATTATAAATCCGATTATTTTATTTATTTATAAACTCGCTTTCCTTTATATTAAAGCTATATTAATTATATTATTAAAAAAGTATTTATCTTAATTTAGAATACCGTATAGTATATTTATATATATAAGGCCGGTATATTTAATTATTAATAAATTAATTAAATATAATTTTCTCTATATTTATCCGTACTTTAGTCCTTATAAATAAGGTGAAATTAAATAAAAATAAATTATAAACTAATAAGATATTAAGTTATTATAATCGTATAATCGTTAATATTTAAAATATTTAATAAATATATTAAGATAAAGATTAGGATAATTAATATTAATTTAATTTATAGAGAATAACTCCTTAGCCCCTAAATTATAAAGTAATTAATCTATTATATAGAGGGGTAAAATTACTAGGATATAAATTAAAATAAATAAAATTAATAAAGTTTATAATAATCGCTTAAATACTAGGGATTTAAAATAAAAAATATATAAAATAACTCTAACTTTCCGGTAAATCTTACGATATAAATATTAAAATAAATAATTCTAATAAAATATACGAACCGTAGTTATTCGGTCCTATATAAAAATAAATCGACTTCGACGATATCGTTAATACGAATTAATTAAATATACTAGATTAATTCTCTTAGCTTATCTACCCTAAATTAAAGAATATAATTTAACCGATATTTATTTAATTAATATAAACTACTTATACCTAGGAATAAAATAAAAGATAATAAATATAACTCGGGTAAAGACGTTAAGATTAAAGATAATAATAGTATTAACGACGATAGCGAGGCGACCGTCGATAATAGTAATAATATAATAAGGTTAGAAGGTTATATAAATTATATAGATAATAATAATATATACGAATAAATTAAAGATAATTTTAAATATTAACGGTTATATTAAAAATATTAATACGATAATTACGAATATATTATCGAAAGATAGAATTATAAAATAGGGAACATCTATCTTTATTATTTTTATCTAGTTAATTCCTCGAATAATATCTAGATTTAATTAATAATACCCGAGATCCTAGAAAATTACTAAAAGAATAATGATTAAAATAAAGATTAAGACGATTCGGCCTTAAATAATTAAAATAAAGCTAAATTCAATAGTATTAAATCTTATATAAATTATATAGAAGAGTGTATCCTATACTCTTATTTAAAAGAAGTTAATCCTATCTTTTAAGGATATAAGAATTACTAATAAAATAATTTAAATTACTTTATACTCGATTACTCCTATAATAATTAAAATATAAAAAATATAATAATAAAGGAGGATATTTAAAACCCTTTTAATTAAGATAAAGATCGGGATAAAACCCGTAGTAATAAATAATTAAAATAGATCCTTTATATTAATAAAAATAATCTATTAAGACCTAGTACGGGCGAAATACCTCTCGATTATTTAAAGAATATTGTTAAGGAAATATATATTACTCGCTAGGTAATTTTTAGAAATTTAAAAATAAATTAAAAAATAATAAAAAAAAAAAAGAAGACGAGTAAAGTATAAAAAACTAAAGTTATAATTAAAGATAAAGATATATTATTTTATTATATATCCTAGTTTTATTTTAATCTTTATATTAATCCGTTATTATAGAGGCTCCTTCGAGACGCGGATATCCTTTAGGAAAAATTAAAATAAAATAAAATAATAAATAATTTACCTTAATCTTAACTTTATCGTAATAATTTTATTAATATTATATAATTTATTAAGGTCCTAAAGTATAGAACTCTATATATAAAAATACTAGGAGTATCTAAATTTATAAGTTTTTTCTTTATACTAGATATATTATAAATTTTATATTAATTTCTAGATATTAATATTAAGGTAGCTACGCCTTTATTTTAAAACTCTTTATTTATTAATTAAATCTCTACGAGAATATAGGCGGTTAAAACTCTATTTAAATTTTTATTTAAAGATTATACTTAAGCCCTAAAAAGGAGGAGAGGAAAAATAAAATAAATTTTATATTTACTTAACGATATATAAAGCCCGGTAGTAAGTTTTATATTATTATTAATTATCTTTATCCTAATTAAGATACTAATTTTTATTAACGAAAATATTTTAAAAAATTAAAAAATATTAGAAGACTTTCGATTTATTAATTCTAAAAGTACTCTTTTTATATTTAATCCGCGAAATCTATTACTAAAATCTTCTTAAAAATATACGATTTTAGAATAATATATTTAGTATTTTATAGAAGGCTATAAAAGACTATATAATATATATATTTTTTAATAAATTTATTCTTTATATTATCCCTAGATAAGTTAAGATCTAATTTATTTAATAATTTATTTATATACTATATATAGTAAACGTATTACTCTTTAAATAAAGGATATTAAATTATTAAAAACTTTAATAAAAATATTAAGCGGGTAAGTAAATATTAATAATTAAAATAAAAAGGGGTTTCGTTAAAAGATAAAATCTTTATTAGAAATTAATATAAAGATTAATATAAAGCGTTAAGGTAGTAGATTCCGAGAGGGATTAATTAATAAATAAATATTTATAATTTTATCGTAAAATAATTTAATTAATCGTTTAATAATAGTACGAATAATTAGTTTATATATTAATATATTACGATACTAGAGCTCGTAGAAAGATAAAGATTTTTAACGAAAATATATAACTTCGAAGAATAAATTAAAGTAAATAATAATTAAGAATCCCGCTTTTAACACTATAGATTAGATTATTTTTATTATTTTTTACTTTACTTTTCTCTATACCTAAACTATATTAATTATAGTATTAGAAAAGCGTTAATCTTAATTCGAAATTACGTTTAGTATATTATATATATAAAGATCGGTATAATTAACTACTAATAACCTAGTTAATTATTATTATCTTTATATTTATCTCTATATTTATCTCTTTAAGTAAATTCGATTTAAATTAAATTTTACTATTATTTAATAATATATCTAAATATCGTAGTTATAGTATTATAAATTCAATTATTATTTAATATAATTATTAGGATAAAGATTAGGATAAATAATATTAATTCGATTAATAGAAAATACCTCCTATACTTCCTCTCGAAGTTAAATGAATAAAGTCGTTACTCTAAATAATATTATTAATAATATTAACTATATATATTTAATATAGTAAATACCTCCTCTTAAGGGCGATAGATTTTAAAATTAATTTAATAAAAAAATAATATCGCCGAGACAGGTTTTAGAATAATAAATATTAATTATATATTTTAAATTTAGTAATCTCGGAGTTATAAATCGCCTAAACTAGGATCCGAAAAACTAGTTTTTATAATATCGGATATATTTAATATAAACGTAAAATTACTAGGATAAAGATTAAAATTAATTATATTAATCGAATTTATTAAATATAGTCGCTTAAACTATAAATCTTTTATTCGGGACTAGGCCTTATAATAGATTTTTAATTATAGATAAAATTATTAATATAAATTTTAAAGTAAACTATATTTACGAAATATATAAAATATAATAAACTATACTTTAATTACTAGGAGTCGGAGGAATAAGATATAATATCTTTAATTAATAAAATCGAGAACCCCTTAATTCGCTATTTATACTATATACTCTATTAATATCCCGCGAAATAACGTAAAATAATAATTAGTATAATTGTAAAAACTAGTTTAATAATAATAACGGTTTAGAACTAAATTAGTTTTATATAGAATACGAGTATTTATTTATTTATTATTTATACCTATATAGTAACCTTAATTTAATTAATATATATTAATACTACTAGTAGAATAAGCTCTTTTATATTCTCGAAGATAAAGATAAAAAAAAGAGGTATATAAAGAGTAAAAAAGTATTAATACTACTAAAGAATTTAAATAAAAAAAGAAAATCGGTACTATAAAAAGAGTTAAACGAATTAAATCGAACTAGTTTTATAATACTAGAAGTAAATTAAAACAAAGATAGGGATAATCTTAATAATTAAAATAATTTAAGTTTAAAGTCGTATATATTATATTTAAACTAGAATTGAATATACGTCTTTAAATACTCTAACGGAGTATATAGAAATTATTTAAAGACTAGATTCTAATATCTTTTCTAAGAGTCGGAAATTAATTTAAATATAAACGAGGATCCGTTAGAGCCGAATATAATATTAGATATTAATATAATACTTTTTAAATACTCGTCGATAACTTAAGAGTAATATTAAATTAGAATTTAATACCGCGACTACTCGTTAAATAGAAGGTTAATAAGTAGTAAAAAATAAAGAGTCTATAAAAGAAAAAAATACTAAAAATATAACTAAAAGTAAATATTTACTATTTTATTATATATCCTAGTTTTATCTTAATCTTTATATTAATCTATAAATTTAAATATAATTATTAATAGACGCGACCGGCCTTAAAGAAATCTAAAGACTTTATAAAATTATAAATATATTACCTCCCTTCCGGCTTTATTATAATCTTTATATTAATTTTTAATTATATATAAAGTCTTTAAAATAAGGAAAGGAAAAGGTCTCTAGTTAATTTATATAATATTATAAAATAACGGGGAGGGCTCGAGTATTAATTCTTTAATAATTTAACTTTTATCTAATAATAAAACTATTATAAAACCGATACCTAGTAAATTCTTATATAAAGCCGCTTCTCGTATCTTTAAGGTTAAGCGGAAAAAGCGGGGAAAAATAAATTAAATTCCTATATCTACCCGATAACGTATAAAGCCCGGTAGTAAATTTTATATTATCTTTAACTATCTTTATCCTAATTAAAATACTAATCTTTATTAACGAAAATACTCTAGGAAATTAAAAGATATTAAAAGATTTTCGATTTATTAATTCTAAAAGTACTTTTTTTATATCTAGTCCGCGAGATCTATTATTAAAATCTTTTTAAAAATATATAATTTTAAAGTAATATAATTAACACTTTATAAAAAATTATAAAAAATTATTTAATATATATATTATTTAATAAATTTATTTCCTATATTATCCCTAGATAAACTATAATTTATATAATTTAATAACTAATTTATATATTATATATAATAAGCGTATTACTCTATAGGCGAAGGATATTAAACTTTTAAAAACTTTAACGAAAATATTAAATAGATAAATAAATATTAATAATTAAAATAAAAAGAGGTTTCGTTAAAAAATAAGATTTTAATAAAGACTTAATATAAAAATTAATATAATATTATATACGGAGGATACCGATTAAAGATTAATATATAAATAATTACGATTCGTCGTTCTAGGATACTATAGTATATACTAGTTATTTAAATTAAAGGTAGTATAGAGATTAGTTTATTTAATCGCGCTATTAAATCTTAATATACTTTATTTATATTATCGTTACTATAATAATCTTAAAGATACGCGTAGATATAATTTATTAATAAGAATAATAATTAATATAATTAATAAAACGCTATTAGCGACCTTAAAGATATTTATTATTTATATTAATTATTATCCTAATTAATAAGGTATATATACGTATATATATAAACTATATAAAGCTAGCTCTATTAAGAAGGGAGGAAAGAAATAATAGAAAATCCCTTCCCTTCCCTAAATTGAAGAAGGGAATAATTTTAAATTTATTTTTTCTCTTCCCTTCCCCTTCCTCTAGAGAAGGAAAAAGAAGAGAAAGTAATCTCTACCCTATTCTATAACGTAACTATTTCCGAGTTAATATCTAGGGCTTTAATTCTAGCTCTAGGTTTTATATATAAAATTTATTTTTAACTACTATATAAAGTTTATTTTTAATTATTATACGAGGCTCGTTTTTAATTATTATATAAGATTTATTCTTAATTACTATAGGAGGCTTAGGTTCAGGTTTTATTATATAATAATAAAATTCTATTATACGAAGACTAGGTTTTTATTTAATAAATCGTTTATCTTCTTCTTTAAATTAAAATTCCGGTTTAATTTTCGATAAATTAAATTATTTAAAAAGTATTAATTTTTAGTAAACTAGAATAATTATATACTTTTTATCTTTATTTATCTTTTTAAAATAATTACTCTCGAAGAGTTATTTTATTATACGAGTATATAAAATACTTTTAAATAGTTTATATAAGATTTTATTTTTAATTACTTAAATAAAGAATTATTTATTAATAAGAATTCGGTTATTATAATATAATTTCCGAAGATATACTCGCTTTAATAGAAAAGTAGTCTCGATAAAATCGAAATAATTTTAAATTTCCCGCTATAGGATATAGATAGTTACCGAATCTAGGAAATATATAACGTAAATATATTATATAATTAAGAAATTAAAGAGCCTAAATATTTCAATATTTAATATCGAGTTAATATATAATATTATTATTTAAAATATCTCCGATTAAAATAAGTTATACCTCGCGTAATTATATTTATATATTAATTTAAGTTTTTTAATTAATTAACGAAGCCTTCGCTTTCTAATTTAGTAGAGAGTACCGAGTAAAGATAATTTATTATTCTAATTTCATAATATAATTTTAATTATATAACGCGAACTTTTTCTTTTACTCTAGTCTTTTATATATATAAAAGAATCTAAATAATTACTAAAAATTAATACTCCGTCCGTTATTTTATTCGGCTAGAGGTAGTTCTAGTTAATATATTTACTAACTAATTTATTCGAATATAGGTAGAACCGGCTTTAGTTATTATATATAAATAGGAGATTTATTTATATAGTATTTAACTTTATAAATAAAGAGGTCGGCTAGTAATAAAATAAATTAAATATAATTTAATTTAGGTAAATTATTAATATTAATTATTTAAGAAATTAACTATATAATAAAAAGAAAATAAAGATAAAATTTATATTAATCGAGGATTTATAATATCGTAGGCTTTATAATATCGAAGATCCTAAATATATATTTATTAAAAATAGGGATATATATATATCTATATTTAAAATTTATTTTTATTTAATTCTATTATATAGTAAAATTAAAAGGAAGTTAAAAAGAAAATAAATTATTATATAATAAAATCTAAATTTTAAAAACTATTATATAAGGAAAGTTTAAAAATTATTATATAAGAAAGTCTAAAAACTATTATATAAGAAAGTTTAAAGACTATTATATAAAAAGGTCTAAAGACTACTATACGAGAAAGTTTAAAAACTATTATATAAGAAAGTCTAAAGATTATTATATAAAAAAGTTTAAAGATTATTATATAAAAAAGTCTAAAGACTACTATATAAAAAAGTTTAAATATTATTATATAAGAAATTTCAAAGATAAAACGAGAGACTAGATAATTTATTATATAGGAAAATTGATAAGGTCATATTCCATAAAGTAGTAATAATTAATTAGTTCTATTTCGCTAAAGGCGAAATATTAAGGTAGGTAGACTTCGGTACTAAAGAATTAATAAATAGTATATTAAGTTATTACTATAATAGTTATTATTAAATAAATAAAGTTATCGCCCCGATAGTATACTTTAGGGTATTCTATAAACTATATTAAAATAAATATAATAAGATAATTCTTAAAGCCCGTAGAATAAATACTCTATCACTATTAAGAAAATCTAGTAAACTATTTATATATAGTCTTATACTCTTCTACTAAGGTACTAATATATTAAAATTATTTAATCGATATCTATTTATTATCCTCTAGGCCGTAGTTCTTCTAGCGAACTAGATATTATATAATAATATTTTTTACTTTCTTAAACCGACGCTATCGCTTTCGTATTAATCTATCTATTTTATACTTATCTTCGTTATCGACGACGATAGGTTTAGAGAGTTCCGGATACCTTCTATAAAGATTAAAAAAAAATATTATAATAGGTTCTAGGTATATAACTAAAATAATATTATAGATAGTTATAGTAGGCGGTAATTATAAATAGTATATAAGTCTTCCGATATATTTAGTAACCTAGAAGGGACCGACGAATTATTATTTAATTTTACGCGAGAGAATACTAGTTGTTTAATATCTATAGTATAGTTATAAATATACTATATTACCGACCTTAAAGAATATCGGTTTATAGCGGGAATCGTAATATTCCTTTATCCGGATTAAAGTAAAAGTAATAGTATCTTAAATATTAATATATTTAGAGCGGTATACTATAATAAGGAATACTTTAGGATATTCGATATTATAGAAAACTTCTATAGTAACTCCTATAATAAATAATTATATTTCCGTAATAGAGAACTCTATATCGCGGAAGGCTTCGGCGGGGGTATCTAAAAAACTAAAATTATTAAAACTTAATAAATCGAGTAGTTCCTTAATTTTAAAATCGTATAAGATTTATATAGGCGTTAAACGTGTATTACTATACTTAGTTAAATTATTTAAAATAATAAATAACTATAGTAATACTACCGGCTATTTATCTATATTAATTATAAATAGGAAGTAGCGGAGTATAATTTCGACGACCTTATTTAATTTTTTAGACTATCCGTTAATCTATAAATAATATACTATTAAATAAAATATATTAACTTTAAGTTTAATTATAATCTACTTCTATAACTAATTAATAAATCGTCGGTCTCGGTTAGAGATAATAATTATAAAAAGACTTTAATTTAATAATAAAAACCTAGTTAATAACTAGTTTATTTATTAAGGCCCGTTCTAAACTACCTAGCCCGTAATAAAGATTACCGCTTTACTAAATTTATATATAATTAATATAATATAATTTTCTCCTATTATAGCCTTTAGTAGTACTAGGATAAAATCGATAATAAAAGTATAAAAGGGCCTAGTAAGAGAGTAGATTAGTTATAATAACCTATATAACTAATATTTTAATATTTAATATAACTAATAATAAGGATAGTAACGAAGATATTTATATAATTTTATTAATATATTAAATATATAAACGCTACTAGTAAATTTTTTATATATTCTAGTATAGCCCGGGTACTTTATATTATTATATATTTTCTAGAAAACCTTATACTCTAGTGAAGTTAATAAGTATAGACGGAGAAAGTTATATTCGATATCGTTATAATAGAGTAGGCTATCGACTAGTTTATATAGTAATTTCGCGGCGTTATTTTTTAAGGCGGCGTTTTTTTCTACTATAATAATAATCCTAGCCTAGCGTAGTTCCGTATAAACGTTACGAATACGTACCTTAAATTCGTTATTTACGGTAATAATACTAACTAGAAATACTATAGAGAGGGTATTAAAAATCGATTTATTAATTTCTAGTTAATATAAACGACTTATTAAGTGTAATAAAATATTAAATACTATATTAACTTTATTTAATTTATATCGAAGTTTAATTCTAAATCTCTATAAATATTCCGATATACGGATTAACCTAAAATTTAGTTTTTTAATAAATATAGTATTTATCGATATCTAACGAATGATACCTATAGTAGATACATAGTCGGTATAGATAATAATAATAGTAGTACTACTAGTTATTTCGATAAAGTAGCGAATCTTCTTTACGATTTATACGATATTAGTTATCTTTAATTCGGTAGGCTAGTACCTAGTCTTAACCGAGGTTAACTACTATAATAAAAAAAGAATAAATTATAATATCTTCTATTTAAACGGAGTTTCGATATAACTATTTTTAATATAATATATATATATACCGAAGCCCTATTTTTTACTAGTATTTAAATCGACGAATAAAGACTTTTTAAAGTCGGCGTAGTATAATATTATAAAACTAATAAAGAGCTCCTATAAATACTCGTATATATTAACCTCTACTAGGGTATACGCTGCGGAATAGGGTAGGGAAGGGATTCCCTACTATTCCCTTCCTCCCTACTCTCCCTATAGGGCTGCCATATATGGCCATATATGCGCGCATACATGCCCCATTGCTGCCCCCATATATGGCCCATGTATGCGCGCATGCATGCCCCATTACTGCTCCCATGTGGCCCATGTATGCGCGCATGCATGCCCCATTGATACTCCCATATATGGCCATATATGCGCGTATATATGCCCCATTACTGCTCCCATGTGGCCCATATATGCCCCCATATATGGCCATGTATGCGCGTATACATGCCCTATTGCGCATGTATGCCCCATTGATGCT
>JAABUS010001689.1_pt1 | contig 46434 bp, 45 predicted proteins | sample 5560161 | NCBI WGS metagenome assembly JAABUS01 (sample SAMN10711885, study PRJNA513376) | rock metagenome | isolation source: Antarctica rocks | place: Antarctica: Victoria Land, Trio Nunatak nord | collected 2016-01-04 | reverse complement strand
CCCCAGCCCCGATCTCCCCTCCAGCGCCTCCACTCTGCCTTTGTAAGCCCACCCATCTCCATAGCCCCCGCCTCTCCCATCACAGCACATCCCAAAACCCGTACACTGACAAACATCAAAATATTTTCACCACTCATAAACATTCGACTTAAACTAAAACCCAGAAAGATAATCAAACAAGAAAACAGAAGAAAACGTAAACCACCTAGTATAGTATACTCCGCCCGATGAGGGATCGAGGGTTTCTCTAACCATGTAGAAGATCTAGAAGACTGAGGGGATGTTGATGGAAAGCGGGGAGGAGTGGAGGTTGGAGGTGGAGGGAGAGGGGGACTGGGATGAAGGGCTGCCGGAGTTCTGCTAGGCATAACCAAAGCGAATCCCTCGCCTTCCCACTCCTTGCTCCTGCGTGAACCCCATCCCCTTCCCGTTGTGGGGTGTTGACAGGAGGAATCGACGGGGGGGATCGACATTCCACTCATCGTGACCAAAGCGCTTGTGGAAGCGCTGCACGAGCGATGCAGCCCTCAGGCCGTTCGAGCGGCTTTTTTTTCGGTCTTACATGGGCTGGTTCATGAGACGTCGCTGGGCGGAGCGGGGAGCGAGAGAGAGGGATGAAAGGTTGGATAATAAGGTGGAAGGGAGAGGAGAGGGTGATTGACGGCGAAAGGAGAGGGTAATTGACAGCGAGTGATTGAGTGCAAGATAGCGAGTGTTCAATCGATGCAGGGGATGCAGGGGATTGGATGGCGATCTCCGATTGGCGTGGGGATGTCTGATTCTTTGATATTGTTTTTGTGGAAGAGATGGATGAGGAGATTGCGTGGGGGCTGATGTCGGATGTAGGGTGAAGAGTGCTTGGGGATAGCAGTGGGATCAGGAGGAAACGATGTCAGGAAGTAGAATGACAGTGAGGGGTTTGTAAGAAGAATACTGGATAACCGTCGCTTCAGTGCTTTGAATGAGAAGAATAGCGCGGCTGTGGTGTTGGGAAAATACTTCACACGGCTAAAGATCTTGATGGTGGAGGAACTGTCATTGCATGCTGATAGAATACATTCGACCTGATGCGCTGGTATTGGGTATCTACATACCTTCATACAGGTGATTGGTCGTATGGAGTGGAAATTTGATCATTTGCGCCCTTCGCTTGTTGAAATCTTCGACGTGGAATTCATGCGGATCCCTTCAACATCCGTCGACAACCTACAAGATATTCCCTGATTCGCAGCGTGCGCACAGCAGACATTCACATATGCGACTAGTGAATGCGGCCCAGAATCCGTCATATGGCAGAAGTTGCCGGCTCGAAAAAAAGTTCGAAGAAGTAAAGGAGACGAGCTTTTCCAGCGTATTTTGTTCGGCGAAACGAAGCAGTCCTCCCAGATTATTTGAATCAGAGTCCCTCCACAAAGTCACACAAGCTGGTTATCCTGGATTATGGCAGAATGACACCATTCGCTGACGGAAGGATGGTCTCAGTGATCAAAAACGTAGTCCCACAGATCAATGTGCTCCGAGGTCATGTCATCAATCAGAACAAGCAGGTCAAGCCAGTCAAGCGAGTCATCCATGTCACCGAATCACAGGAGATCACAGCCGGCGTCGATGCAGTCTCAAAGTCACGAGCCAGGTGGCCCCTGCTGGCCCTGTGGCTGCTGGCCGCCTTGCTGGGCCAAGTGCGAGTACCAGAGGGCAACATAGTTCTGGTAGCCACCGTAGGCTGCATATGGATCTTCACCACCAGGAGGAGCAGCTGGAACATTGGACTGAGGTGGTGCATTGAATTGTTGGCCGCCATACGGCTGCTGTGGTTGATTATTCTGATAGCGATCATTTTCCCGCTCATAGCTCGGATAGGTTCCGCCAGACGGTCGATTCTTATCTGCCTGCATTGGTGTCAGCCTGGTTTCACCCTATGAAATCGAACTCCGAGTACTTACAACTGCATCGACCTTCTCCATAATGGCACGCTTTGCGGCTTCAATAGCACCACGAGATCCAACAAGCCCAATTGAACGCTCGACGTCACGGCCGCTTGCTGGCGATACGTTGATTTTGCAGCCGGTAATATTCTGCATGTCCTTGATGGTTTCACCACCTATAATGCGATTAGTACAGCCTGTGTTGAAACCCATTTTTATAGGCACGTACCTTTACCAATGATCATACCAACAGCTTCGGAAGGAACAACGATTTCATCATTGATTTTATCGCCATCGCCGCTGGGTCCACCAAACCCAACACTGCGACCTTGGTCACGTGTACCACCTTGGTTAGCCAGACTCTTAGTATCACTCTCCACAATCTCCATAATGAGATCTTTTGCCTTAGCAGCTGCTTGGGGTGTGCCGATAAGGTTGACAGGACGCAACCCGTTCACGCTCTTCTCTTCTCCAACGATATTGACATGGCACTGACTTCGCTCTTGCAGGTCTCGTATCGTTTCGCCCCCACGGCCTATAATGAGCCCCACTGTACGATTGGGTACCATGATCTGGGTCGCATCTTCACCAGCACGTAGCGCTGGTTGATGTGTCCCGGGGCCCTTCTGCTGGACAACCACTGGTCGCTCGGCGACGATGCCCTGCCCTTTCGCATTACCGTTGTCATCAATGATCCGTTGTATCTCGTTCTTGGCATCTTGACGCGCCTTACGGGTCCCAGTGATCTTACAAGAGCGCATTGGACCGTTTGCTTCTGGGCCAGTGACGAATTGGACTCTTGTAGCGGTCTCGGCTTCAACACGCCGTAGATTCTCTCCTTGACGCCCAATAATGAGGCCGACGAGATTTGATGCTATGCTTATTGTTTCCGCATTATCATCCTCAGCGCGACGACCTGGAGGGCTCCGGTCTTCTGGACCGCCATATCCGCGTGAGGCATAGTTGTCTGTACCTCGAATACCGGGGGAAAATGATCGCTCACGGCCGTACCCAGTGCGTCTTGGCTCATCACGGCGCTCATCACGATATGGGTTGTAGTTATCTCGGAAGCTTTCTCGTCCACCGCGGGGAGGTGATCGCGACCGAGACCTCGAGCGTCGAAGCATGCGTCCAGCTAATCTGGGGTCGCCATCTCGGCTCGGTGCTGAACAATTGTCAGCAATGATACCTCATTCACGATCAGGACCAACGAACAATAATGAAATCCGGACGTACTACCATTACGCCCACGAGAATCATATGAAATTCCCTTCTCAGCAGCGATGCCGCGCGCTCGGGCTACCGCATCTGAAAGGCTCACTGACCCCGAGTGGACTGGCTTGATATTGCTGAGATCGACGCTGCCAGCGTTGGTAGGCTGTGGGATATGGTATGGCGGACCACCAATTGGCGGTGGTGCCGTAGAATACGCGCCTGGATAAGGTTGAAGAGGGGGCTGGTGTAGAGGGGGCTGCTGCGGTGCTTGTGAAGGTGTCCCACCTGGGCGCTGAGCGGCTGAAGGAACGGAGGATGTTCAGTAACTTGCCACACAGCCATCGCGCGAGGGTTTAATCACCTAGAGCAGCCAGGATCTGCGAGATATTGGGTTGCTGGTCCCCCATCTTGGCTGTCGAGCCAGAATCGTGTAAAATCCGTCAATCCTCGTTACGAAATCCACCGAACGAAAAAGTAGTAAGTCAAGCCTAGATCCTTGATTACAGGCTTGTTAGGAGACACGAGTATGTAATGAAGTTGAGTATCATGAAATGCTCACTTTCATGTGCATGAACGTTGTGATATTGGCTTCTTTAAAGTATTTATCTGCTCTATCACGCTAACGCCATTGGGTAAGCTCATCTTCTTGAACAACAACCTCAATTTCAGTGTCCAAAATCGATCATTCATTCACTATGTCCTCCACAACCCTGATTCTGCAGAAGTGAAGATTCTCTTTGTTCGGACATTCAAGCGGCAAGATCGAAGGGTCTATGATGGCCAGAATGGTAGCTCTCTCTTAGCTCATCTGTGGTATGGATGCTTCTCTTTGCCACTCTGGCTGAACCGTTATCACTCGCATCTCCATGGATTTCCTTTGGATTGTAGCGTCCCCCTTGAAATCCCTGATAGAGTTCATGAAGTAATCAATCATCATTTGCAGCCCTCGCTAGATAATCCCTACGAGACACCGGGGCTGAAAAGACCCCTGTTGTGGAAGACGCCAGACGAAAGGATCCCATCGATAAATTCCACAGCCAATCTGAGAAGAGTATCAAAGTACTTCTACGAGTGTTTTGTGGTAGAAAGATATTTCGACGTAGCCTGACATCTGTAGGGTACTCCGCTTGTACAGAATTGATAGCATACATATGGAATGGATTAGACAGTGACGGCGCCTCCTAGATGGCAAGAAGATTTTAGATCAAGCACGATGACAGGCTTGCTGGTGGGAGGCATCGGGTAGCCCACCCTTCGGTATCACCCGTATTTCGTGGTCGAAGAGAACAGATTCAGGAAAGTTGCACTTTCATCTCCTACTTGGTGTCCCAGTGATTTGCTTGCAATGTATCCTTTCATTTCCCATGCCGTATGAAGCCTGAATTCGTGATGCACTCCATCCTTGGCATCTACACAACAACGTAAAGGCGGAAAGTTGATGGATTGAATCACCACTGAAGACCCAGAGCTGAAGAGGCAAACCGTTACAGCATTCCTCTCACTCAATCAAAATACTCATTTGGAGGAGGTCCTGGACTCATATATGATCCGAGGAACCCCTGAAAAGTGCACCTTGCCGGCGCATTGGATATGGAGAGAGTCATCGGCCATTGGCCCAGACATCGAGCCATAATGCTTAAATGGATTTACTAAGTTTAGAGCATGACTACCTCATGTTTGAAAATATGGAAAGTATATCCTTGAGCTGATCAAGAACTGACAAGAGATATCTAGCCTTGAGACAAGAATCGTAAGGAGAACTTTACAAAAACCTGGAGAGAGCTCTGGTGACAGATGGAGTCCAAATGCTGCAGGACTGCACCCTTCGGCAGAACCTCGTATCTACTAAGCGTAGGCACAATGATGGACATCAATAAAGCTAGAACGCGAGACAATACTTTTGCCTTCGCACACTCCATCTCGCCTTTGTTAATTTGCACCAATATTCCTTTGTCGCTGCATGTTCAGAGCCTAGGAACTATATTTGCATATACTGTAGCATATACCTGTAAGAGACCAGAACCAGGGGGTGAACAATGAGCTCAGCTAGGCGCGTGGTAGTCCAAGGTGACGGAAATGGTAAGTTTTGCAGCTCAACACGCATCATGCCGAGCCATGGCACTGACCATGCCTTATAGGTAATAAATGAAATCTTTCCGAAGTACACTATATAAAGGCTAAGGTGAGAGATGTGCTGACAGAACAATATCGGCAAACAGTGTTACAACGGCGCTATAGGTCACAAGGCTACTTTGCTGATCCAGCCTGTGTGATTGTTTGGCGGCCCTCCTTCATCCCCTACTTCATAGAGCTCTGGGTCCAGTTCAATGCTGAGAACTGGGACTACATATGTTTGGTGCCTGTGACGGCAGCTTACCTTGACTACGAGCCAGTAAGTCCCTTCGTCACGAAGCGCGTGTGATACCTAATATTTTGCAGATCGTCTGGAAAGACACAGTCATCAGCGAAGTAGTGAGTGCACCCGTTCCAACTTACAGCCTACCTTATCTCATCAAAGACACAGAGAATTATTCGCGAGAATTTGGCACTCGCAGAATCAGTTCAAGCAATGATGGCATCCGACAGTGATCCAGACGCCTGGTGGCATGTTTTGGCGGAGAAGAATGCGCGGCAGCAGGCCCATAAGTTGGCTGCAGTAATCAATCAGCGCCCTGGAGGGGTCCAAGGTCTTTCCTACGGAGAGGCAGTGGGAGTTGCGAAGAGTGCCGAAGCCGGAGTAAACATCCACTATCTGGAGGCGCTGACTGTCCCTGCGGCTGGGAGTAGTGGCCCACCACCAAACCACGGCCCCTCAGAACCAGATACTCCAGAGGTTGCGGCAAATCTGAAGCGAATCGAGAATGAACGGAAACGAGCCAAACTTGTGGCCATCGTAGCTGCTGACAAGGCGAGCCGTGGACCCGATCCAGACTTCACTGTCACTCAAAGCTCGCGCCCTTTACTACCAGCCACTGTCACCGTAGCTACAGCATCTACCGACCCATCGTCATCGCAGCATCCCATCGTTCGAGACGATGCGCCATCTACTGAGTCGACCGACGCTTCGGCATTGCAGGATACCACCCAATTGGGAACAGCGTCCTCAATTGAACTTCTCAATCCTCCGCCCTCGCAGACTCGCATTCATAAGGAAGCCGTGGCGGTCACTGAATTTGCCGATCCCTCGGCATTGCAGACACCAGTTCATCAAGAAACAGCGTCAGTCACGCGACCTGCCGACTCTTCGGTATTGCAGTCTCCAACCCGTCAACAAGCGGCGCCAGCTATTGAATCTGCCAAAACTTCAGCAATGCAAAATCTCACTCATCAAGGATTGGCGCCAGCTATTGAATCTGTCAATTCTTCAGCAATGCAAGATCTCACTCATCAAGGACCGGCGCCAGCTACTGAAACTGCTCAACCACTGCTCGTGCAGAGTCCGACCTTTTCTGAAACAGCACTAGGTGTGGACGAAGGGGAGATCACTCCTATCCAGGAGACTTTCGGTCGTCGGGCTAGGAGAGATAGCGTGAGGTTCATCCGAGAGCGTACGAATTCAAGGAGCGCCTCGACCACTCCGACTCGAGCCAACTTTCCAGCAGCAGCAGCAGCGCTGCCTCATAATCCTACCGAGCCGACTGCTACTGTACCAGAGACGAGACTCGGCGCGGTCGCAGAACCTACAACGTCCTATGGGGCGGAGCCTGGCGATCCAATCGGTATCATACCAACCTCACAAGACTCTGAACCCATAAGCAATGTCGAACAAGCAAAGATTGAGCCTTCGTCACCAGGGGAAGGTCCGTCACGCGAAGAGAAAGGCAAGTGGGTAGTCCGAGAGCCTTCTGCGAATGACATGTCCTCTGGATCAACTACACCTACACCTTCCAACACCGGGGTCGTAGCCGATCGTAACTCATTGTACCGCCAGGCACGGACGACAGCCAGAAGACTAGCCCTCTACGAGAAAGCTGAAGCTACACGTATCGCCAAGCCCACGGATACAGCTCCTACCACTGCTCCAGCCCGCACAATGGCAAATTTAGCCCAGCCAGGTTCCTCCTCCGAGCGACAAGCGGACCCTAATGCCGGATTCCAAGGCTTTCCCTGGACTTACGCAACCCACACCCGCGCCGACCAACAAATGCTGGACCTTGGCCTCATCATTTTCGAGAAGCTTCCCACCAGCTACCAGCCTCCGCCGACCGAAGCCGTACCGGATGCGGAGATGCTAGACCGCCCCATTGTCGTCAACCAAAAGTTCATCATGATCAATGCACCGGCCGTCCACTTCGATGATCTGGACGATCTGACTCACGTCCTGCCGTTCGTCCGCGTTCGCCCTGATGCCCGCTCTGTCAGCGCTGGCCATCCTGACTACCTCGGCCCCACTCCACCGATGCCAGGATATATGAACATGAAGCTCAGCCAGTACCAGTCCTGCGAGATGTTCGGTCAAGAGATCTGGCGCCACGACCGCGACCTGCTCAAATGCCGCTACGAGGGCTGTAAAGTGCACCTATCAGACTGGAACGCCGACCAATTCCTCTGTCTCGGCTGCGGACCCAAGAGCATCGTTCGCTACTGCAGCAAAGAGCACATGCTGAACGACAAAGCACACTGGATCCTATGCGGCAGCGAGGATCTCCTCCTCAAACGCATCATCGACCACAACTCCGAGCCCTCGCGCTTCCACCAATTCTGTCCCGCCATCGTCGACCGCACAGGATGGAAGAGTCCCGAGCGCCACCGCCAGCGTAACCACGCAATGCTATGCGCCGGCCACTACACTCTCTTCTGGGCCACTAAATGGACCGAAAAAACCGACGACTCGAAACCCCACCTCACCATCCAATTCCCGCGCACCCACCCCCGCTACACCGAGCTCACCGCCCGCGTCGAGCGCCTCCTCAACCTCGCCTTCTTCGACCACCTCCTCCGCCCCGCCATCGACCACCTCTACCGCCTCCTCCGCCACGCCCTGCAGCTCTCCAACCTCTGGAATGAAGCCCACGAGGACGCGCTCGCCGGGCAGCTAATCCTCGAATTCCTCGTCACGCCCGCAATCACCGCCGACCCGCGTCCGCTCTGCGACTGTGAGTGGGTGCCCCGCACCACAGACAAGCACCACGCGGAGTGCATCCTCAACGCCAAAAACGTCCACGCGGCAGGCGAGCTGATGCCGTATACGGCTACAGGCAACGGGCTGGCGGCATCCGTCTCGCAGATGGAGAGCGAGTACTGGGTGCTGCGCGCGTGGCAGCAGCAGAGCGATACCATCTACTGGAGGAAGAGAGCTGAGGGGGAGGGCTTCCCCGGGGTGACGCTGCCGAAGGTCCACCCTGAGCCGTATCTGGGCAGAGGCTGTAAGTGCTCTCTAACCCAGTCTGTTTGTCTGCATGTACTACGTGAATGGCTGACTGACTTGTTCTCTTAGGGGAGGGACGCGCCGCGCAGGGAACTGACATCCACGAGGCCTGGCAGGCGGACGGGACGAGGCGGGGGGAGCCGGTGGAGGAGGAGGAGGAGGGGCAGGGGGAAGAGTAAAGCTGCAAGGAGTGCGGTAACAGTGGCAGCGGCGGTGGCAGACTGCTGTTCTTTTCTTTTTTTCTTCTTTTCTCAAGCTCACCAGCACGCTTAGCATAGCATAGAACAACGGTTTCACGACTTTGTGATGGTGCACCGCTGGGCTGTCCGCCCACTATGAAAAGCGTCAAACCGTCGTTGCGTGCAGAAAAGGTATCTTGAACCAACATCCGCTGCAGCCATACCCCGATATCACAACTCATAAAACCTCAACCCACACAGCCCAAAACCCTTCACAACTCCCCACCCAGCGCACCATTCCGCTTCCACCGCTCCCTACTAACCTCATACGCACCGCTCGCTTTCCACGCACTCAGGATCAAGCCCACGATATGGTCCACACCCTTGCCGTTCTTGACCTCGGCGAAGATTGTTGGGCCGCCGTCTCTGGGAGCTGTGTCGGCTGCTGATACTGTAGAGAGGACACGACATGGAGAGGTGAAGGGGGAAGGGGCATACCTCATCCTCGCAGCGTCCCTCTCCATGACGCTTAGATCCGCGCCTACCGCTTCGGCGAGATCGATCTACTCCCACCGGAAACGTCAGCCATCGTCCTCTCCCCCTTTCCCCCCTCCCCTTGACCATTGCCCATCCCACATCTCCCTCCCCTCCTCACTCACCTTATTAACAACCAGCACATCCCCCCCCGTAATCCCCGGCCCCCCCTTCCTCGGCACCTTATCCCCGCCCGCCACATCAATCACATAAACAATGAAATCCGCCAGCTCCCTACTGTAGTTCGCCGCCAGATTATCGCCCCCGCTCTCAATCAACAATATATCGGTCTCAAACTGGCGGTGCAGGGCCTGCAGCGCGTGCAGGTTCGCGGAAATGTCTTCGCGCACGGCGGCGTGGGGGCACCCGCCGGTTTCGATGGCGGTGATGCGCGCGGCGGGGAGGGCGGCGTGCGTGGTTAGGAAGTCGGCGTCTTCGCTGGGGGGAGAGGGTCAGCTGGGGAGGGAAGGAGTTCGGGGGGAAGGGAGGGGGGAGGGGGATACCGCGTGAAGATGTCGTTGGTGACGGCGGCGATGGAGTAGTTATCGCGTAGGGCGAGGCAGAGGGCGAGCATGAGGGCGGTTTTGCCGGAGCCGACGGGTCTGCGAGGATGAGTTGTGCTGTTAGCCGATGCTTCGTATGTGGGTCCCCTGATGCGGAGAGGGAAGTGGTGATGCTGGGGGTCTGAGGTGGGAGCTTACCCACCGATGCCGACTGTAAAGGCTCGCTCTTCCCAGTCTCGGCCTTCGATGATGGGCAGTTCGCGCGCGGAGAAGGAGCCGGGGCCGTTGAGGATCTCATGGCTGTGGCCGTGTTCGGCGGCGGAGACGGGTTGGGAGTGGGTGTGGGCGTTGGGACCGGAGTGGGTGTGTGCCATTGTTCGAGACGGTGGTGGGTCAGGAATGGCTCATGGATTGAAGGAAGCCGTTAGGTGGAGTTGTGCAGGGGTTGGCGTCGCCCTTTCAAGATTACTTTATCGTGTGGTGGTGGTAATGGTGGGGGTTTTCGAGAGCGGTGGTGGAGTATCATATCTAGCAAGTAGTTGGATGTTGGATCAAGTACAGATCTCAATCAATGACATTACATAAGGCGACTATGTGGCGACGATACATGCAGCCTCGACCTCGTTCCCAAGAGGCTCGTCGTGAGCGGCATAACAGAGCCAAATTCACTCAACCGTCCCATATCGCAGTCCGCGAAGCCTGTCCGGACGCCAACCGACCTTTCCAACCAGGACCGTAATGAAACAGCGCCAACGCTGAGAAACAGACACCAGCATGATAGTAACACGAAGCCACCCCATTCGTCTATGAGTTTTCACCCGTTCGCCTTCTGTCTCTTTACACCTACTCTTGGGCTTGCCTTGACCTTGTTCTGCGGCCCAGTCCCATTTATTTCGGGGGTGTCCTCGCCTTCCACCTTGACGGCACTGGGTCGGCGTCTTTTGTTCGTGACATTGGGACTGGCGTTTGCGCTGGTGCCTTGGCTACCTCCGCCGCTGGTATTAGTACCTTGCTGGCTTTGCGTCGTCACCATGCCCACGCTTGTCGGGGCTTGGCCAAGAAGCTGGTGGGTTTGCTGTGGTGTGCCCTGGAGATGGTGCTGAAGCATTTGGTTTTGAATGGCTGGTGACGCGTGTATGGTACCAGGCGAAGCCCCGTTCGACATTGGAAGGGCGAGATGTGGGGGTGCGGGCGAGACGAAATGATTAGGGAGAGGTTGTTGAAGAGCAGGATTATTCAGAGGATGACCAGGGTGCGGGTGGAGATTCGCACTGTGAAATTGGTGGGGCTGAGCCTGTATCTGAGTGGTGAGCAGATTCAGGGCTTCGCGGGCGGAGAGCTCGGGATGTTTCTGGGAGTAGCTGCATAGCGGGCCTAGTATCGTCATTGTCTCAGCTACCTGCATCAATTAATCAGTAAGGCTTATCTTAGATGATGCACGTAGAGGTCTCTACCTCTAAGACCCGTGAGACATCTGCGGTAGTCCCCCAATCGGTGAGCATAGATTTTGGGACCGATGTCTGAGGGGAATGATCCTGTGGGATCTGTAGTTGTTGTTTCTGCCTCTGCTGGGACGCTCGCTTAGCATTTTTGGTTGCATTTGGTGATTGCTTCATTTCCGGCGACCCTTGTGCAGACTGTACGAGCTTTGCCCTGGGTACAAGCTCGTTATGCTCATTGGTAGCTAGATCCAGAATGTCGATCTTGCCCTGAGGGTCGAATTGGGCTCCCAATCTGCCAGTCGAGACAACCTGCCATACATTAGCACATTACAGATAAGGTAGATAGGGTCAAACGTACTACGTGCCCATCTTTCATCCAATTGAAGAAAGTACATCTTGAACACTCAACAAAATGACCACCATTGGGGAGATCCTTTTCGACGATTTGTTCCAATGTCATCTGAATATTCTGGAACCCGCTCTCGAAATGAGTCCAGTAATACCTCGCCAGGACCGGATTCGCGATTTCGTATTTCTTGGTGGATTGGTCAGAAGCACACCACAGCTGAGTCCGAAGTACCCCAGTCTGGGAGAAGAACCGGTCCACGAAAGATTGCCAATAGTTTTGACTGTTAGGTTCTTTCCTTGTCTGGGCGAGCAAAATCAGTTCTCCGTCGTCACTTTGCCTCTTGAGGAAAGCTTACCGAGAACTGGCCCAGATTGTCTGCGAATGTGAATAGCTTTACCAGAAACCCCCCACTCTGCAAATGGCCTTGCATCCTCGGTTGCATCATGGCGGCTGCGTGTGCTCGCTGTTGCGCTTGCTGTTGTGTCTGCTGCTGAGCTTGCTGAGCTTGCTGTTGCTGTTGTTGAAGTTGCTGGTGTTGTTGTTGTGGGGTATTCTGCTGTTGCTGGGCTTGGGCTTGGGCTTGGGCTTGGGCTTGAGCTTGAGCTTGTGCTTGAGCTTGAGCTTGGGCTTGAGCTTGGGCTTGGGCTTGGGCTTGAGACTGCTGCTGCTGCTGCTGTTGCTGCTGTTGCTGTTGCTGTTGCTGTTGCTGCTGTTGCTGTTGCTGTTGCTGTTGCTGTTGCTGTTGCTGCTGTTGAGCCGCGACGCTTTGAGCATCTTGTCCGTTTGGGGCTTGGGAATGACTTCTCGACGGAGTTTGAGGGGTTGGTTGACCCTGAGATGATCCTGCTTGGCTGACCACCTGCTGCTGCATAGCCATCTGCTGGGCTGTCGCTTGCTGTTGCGCTTGGTGCTGTTGTTGGGCGGCATGTTGTTGTTGTTGCTGATGCTGCAGTTGGGCTTGTTGCGCTTGTTGCGCTTGTTGCTGAGCGTGCTGCTGCAACCTCGCCTGGTGAACTTGTTGTTGTTGTTGTTGTGAATGCTGTAAATGGGCAGGTAGGGGACCTCCGCGCATGGGAGGGTTACCCTGCATTCCTACATACTGCGGGTGATTCATCGGATGACCAGGCATACCACCATTCTGCTGATGTTGTGGGGCCATCTGCCGCTGTTGTAGCATCATTTGCTGTTGTTGAAGGTGTCGAGCTTGCTGCTGTGCTTGTAGATGTTGTGGGGTATTTTGCACTGTCATCACGGTCAGCTTCAGTGCCAGTGAAGGAACCGAAAATACGCCGAGGGAAATCATAGTGAAGTGTAATTTGAGTCTTCAGCAGTCCCGATCGAGCTCAAGGCTCCACAATATTAAGGACCATTGTCAAGAAATAAGAGCAAGAAGATCATCAACAAGCTGGAAGTTGATGTTTTGATGCTAGCTTTTTGGAACGAAAACAGTACCTCATCGGCACTGCCCCTATTTTTCCAATGAAAAGAAACATAAGGAAAAAATTAAGACGTGATTTGACTTACACATTTGCTGCTGGTTCTGGTACATCGGTCCCTGATGACCCGGATTCAGGTGTGCCTGAGCGTGCGCACTTGGACCTCCAGTAACTCCAGGCGGCCCACCGCCTGGCATCATACCAGCCATCATTGGACCTGCTTGGCTGACTTGTAGACCTCCCTGCCCAACGACCCCGGGGTGCATATGCTGGGCCATCGATATTCCAGGCTGTCCTCCACCCGGTATACCCTGATTTGACGGATGACCTTGTATCATTGGATGACCACCATGAACCGCCATGCCAGGGGGATGTTGCGAAAAAGGCTGTGCCATACTTGCCATCATTGTTAAGGCTCAACCCCGAGGAGGCTTCCACCGTGACTGCACCGCGCGTGACCACAGTGTAGACTTCTGAACTGAGCTTCGTTTCCCAATTGCGCGTCCCGTACCTCTCTCTTCTAATCTGAGTTGCGAGGTCCCGAGTCCGAGCGATAACGTACTGGACCTAGCGAGGGTGCCAAACTACAAACCCGATCGAATGAGCCTCCTTAGCATACTCACTCAGTCGTAAGGTATTCCATGAGATGCAGTTGGCTCCCTCGCTGTGCGCTAATTCAGAATACAGCGAATGGCTCCGCAAAATTGATGTGTCGCAACGATTACTCAAAAAGGCGGCCACGACCGGAGAGGTGCAAGTCGGCACTGACTTGCGCGGCCTTCGAGTTGCAGCCGGTAGTGTCCTGGGCTTGTATTACAGGAGCTTGAACAAGTGGGTCTTTCCTTATGGTGGCTGTGGGGTCCGCCGGCGATGGTGGAGGAGGCTGGCCGAGGATGAAGCAAACAGATCGGAGCGGCAGGAACGGAGATCAGGGTGATGGTGGATTCAGGATACAGCGTTGGAAAAAAGGGTAGTTGTAATAATTCAGAGCAGCGAAGAAGTCAGCATCGCGAGGTGGCAGAGTCACCGTCGACAGCGACGCTGGTCGACTCTGGTCGGCGATCCCAGCCAATGCTCAAGGCTTCAATTGGAGCGCTAGCCGGAATGCTCCGAAGTTTTACCGCGCACTGAAGAGCTTTAATTTTTCCCTTCTCCCACAAATCCACATCTCGTGGTCGAGCCTCGAGTAATCATAATGGACCATATTGATCCCCAAAATGCTGCAGCATCAGCTGAGCGCTTCACAGCTACTCTTTGAAATGCACGAGGTAAGCAATCTACAGCTGCCCTGTTTTGTCGCCCTCCCCCGGAAAGATGACAACACACAAAAGTCTTCTTTTCCCAACTGAGTCGACCTTGAAGAGACTTCTTCCGGATCCCCTTCGCCGGGTGATCTGCTACTTGCCAGTATACTTTGTCTGACCCTATCACATGAAGCTACCTTCATAGCTGTTCGCACCCTTTAATAGGATCGTGGCTAACCTTCATCGGCTCGCAGCTCCGATGTTCCACTCTACGTTTGATACGTAACCACAACCCCGAAGAGCTTGAGCTCTTCGGAATGACAGCAGTCGTAAGCACCCTTGCACGCCTCCCCCATCACGTTTTCTATGATGAAACACATTCCACATTCGCAGTTTTCACGCGAGCCGGTGCATGAACCTTTAAGTCGCCGGTTTCATGGGCGGCAATCTTCCTTGAATGTCTGATACTTCTTGGTCACTAAATACACTTCTAAACGTTTATCTCCAGCTACGGACTGACATATTCATTCTGTGATAGGTCCGAATTCCGGTAACCTCAACTCCGTGCATGCTCAGCCTTCAAGAGTAAAGAGATGGAAGATGGAATGTAAATATTGCGTTGCACATGATCGCATCGCGTACCTTAGTAGCTCCCCAATACCCATGTAGGCGCTACGAAACTATACTATGGGTTACGAAGCTGCTACAATATTCACTCCTTTAAAGCGACATTCCCAGCATTCATTTTAGGGTGACTTTACCCGCACTGTAGATAACATCTTTAGATTGTCAAATGTATGATGATAATGAGTCTGCTGGAATTCTCTCAAGATTCAATATACCAGCGCCGTGCCATGTGTCCTGTCCAGAGAGCAGCTGCACCAAGACGACCAATTTGGAGACCTGTAACATATCGCTGTAATATTTGGCTAGCTTAGTATCGTTGAAGAGAGGGCTGTACCTTAACTGGGCAAGCGGGCGTAGCTCGAACATCAGAGGATCATCCATGTCTGCGGTGAAACCACTTAGCTGTCCAGCTCGAAATTAGGTATAGCTGATTCACTGCAGCTTCGACGTTACTCACAAGTAATCGGGTCCAAAGCCCCCATTATCAGCTATGTCGGGCGGTACATCAGACCCACGTATGACCACTATACATCCTCGAATCCGCTACAACACCATTGGTGGTGTCAACGGTCCTCTAGTCATACTTGAGAATGTTAGATCTTCTTGAATTCGTACTGGAGGCTCGGAGGCTGACACAATACTACGCAGGTCAAATTCCCAAGGTTCAATGAAATTGTGTCCCTCACACTTCCAGATGGCACCGAGAGATCAGGACAGGTGTTGGAAGCACGAGGTGGGTTTGCTATGCTTCGGAGCAATGCTTGTCACCTTTCTGATTGAGTTGCTTCTTAGGAAACCGTGCTGTGGTCCAGGTACAGACAGATCGATTATGATATAAACCGTACGCGTATACTGAAAGAGGCATAGGTATTCGAGGGCACGTCAGGCATAGACGTCAAGAAGGTACGGAGGGACCTAGGAAGGGGACCGAGACGATCGCTGATTGCGTGCAGACAAAGGTCGAGTTTACCGGGCACAGCTTGAAGCTGGGAGTCTCAGAGGACATGCTTGGACGTGTCTTCGACGGATCGGGGCGAGCCATAGATAAGGGCCCGAAGGTCCTTGCGGAAGACTACCTCGATATCAACGGGAGCCCAATCAACCCGTACTCGAGGGTACGTAGTGCTACCCTTCAGGCCCGAACGTAGCTAAGTTCTAGCCAGGTCTACCCTGAAGAGATGATTGCGACTGGTATATCCGCTATAGATGCGATGAACTCCATTGCTCGCGGGCAAAAGATTCCTATCTTCTCGGCTGCCGGTCTACCTCACAACGAAATTGCCGCCCAGATATGTCGCCAAGCTGGTTTAGTCAACAAGCCTACCAAAGATGTCCATGACGGTCACGAAGAGAACTTTTCGATTGTCTTCGCGGCCATGGGTGTCAACATGGAAACCAGTCGATTCTTCACCAGAGATTTCGAGGAGAACGGTAGCATGGAGAAAGTCACCTTGTTCTTGAACTTGGCCAATGATCCTACGTATGCCGATCGAATTCTACCCAAGCGCGACAGCTGACAATGCACAGAATCGAGCGCATCATCACCCCTCGTCTAGCTCTGACAACGGCTGAATACTACGCTTACCAACTCGAAAAACACGTCTTAGTGATTCTCACTGATCTAACAGCATATTGCGATGCTCTTCGCGAGGTCTCTGCTGCACGAGAAGAAGTACCTGGACGTCGCGGTTATCCCGGCTATATGTACACTGACCTGTCAACCATATATGAGCGCGCTGGTCGTGTCCAAGGGCGCAATGGCTCGATTACACAGATTCCCATTCTTACCATGCCAAATGACGGTACGATGTTGCAGCGTCGGCCCTTCTCGTTGTTGCTGACGGATATTCTAGATATCACACATCCTATCCCTGATCTAACAGGGTATATTACCGAGGGTCAGATATTCGTCGACCGCCAATTACACAACAAGGGTATCTATCCGCCGATCAATGTTCTACCATCATTGTCCCGTCTCATGAAGTCTGCTATTGGCGAGGGCCACACAAGGAAGGATCACGGAGATGTGTCCAACCAATTGTATGCCAAATATGCCATTGGTCGAGATGCCGGTTCGTAAATGTCACCTAGCGTAGGCATTCAGGCGATACTAACAACTCTCTAGCGGCTATGAAAGCGGTTGTGGGAGAAGAAGCTTTGTCATCAGAGGACAAGCTTTCGCTTGAGTTTCTGGACAAGTTCGAGAGAACCTTCATCTCCCAATCAGCCTACGAGTCTCGGACCATCTACGAGTCTATCGACCTTGCATGGAGCCTGCTTCGTATATACCCCAAGGAATTGCTCAATCGTATACCAAAGAAGGTCCTCGACGAGTTCTACCAGCGCTCGGGCAGGAATCGTGGTGGGAATAAAGGTGGGAACAAAGATACCAGAGATAACGAGGAACAGCAAGATGGTGAGATTCAAACGATTGGGCAGAAGAACGGGGAGGAAGAGGACCTGATATGAGGAGTAAAGGACTAGGCTAACAGAAGAACTCGTTGCTTCGAGAGCAGTGAGATGTGGGGAAGAATGTCTATAAAGTGTTCTCTTGATGGTGTACCGAGGATAGAGCCAGCATCAGATTCGAAGCAGGTAAGCTGCATCAGCTGTAAATATCATGTTGCGAAGCTTTCTGAGCTTTGGTGTATTTCTTGACGATACCGTAGCCGATGTTCCCGTGCCTTGATTTCGATATCTCTCATGCTGCCATCATCAAATCACAAGGCCTCGACAATCTCATTTACCGCTTGAAGAAGTGTTAAGATAGCAATGAGTGAATGCCAGTCACTGTTCCGAGCTTAGACGAGAACAGGCGAAAAGGCGTTGCTACGCCTTCGAGTTGTCAACAGCCTCAATATCAACATACAACTCACTTTCATATGCCAACGGTCATATTTGCTTCACGCTTGAGCGTTAACTCGTCATTCCTTGAAGCCCTCGTCCAGTCTGGGCAGAGGGTTTTTCAAAAGTTTACAGGCGGAGACGGTCACTATTTCCTGCGCTGTACCCAGCCGGAGATACATATATCAGTAAGCAAAACAGTACCACGGAACGTCAGTTCGGCACTACCATGCTTACACGGGTGTTCACAGGAAGCAACAACAGCCTCGTCCTCCCAGCGTCGGCATTCAACCATCCGTCTACTACAGCTATGCCTGTTCGAAAGCCTTCCACCTTGCAGAAGATCAAGATGCAGCCTGTGACACACGCGACGGGGAAGCACCTGCCCTTCCCTCCAGAAATCCGCGATCGCATCTACAGACTTGTCCTGGCGCACGGCAAGGTGCCAGCAACCATGTTGCAGTGGGCCAGCGAATGGCCACCAGGCGCAGGCATTTTGGCGATCCTCCTAGTGTCCAAGCAAACTTACCTTGAGGCCTTCCATATCCTCTATCGCGAGACCTGCATCACTGTCCTGGATACCAGTATGCTCTACACGTTCCTGAAGAACATCGGATATGCCCGCCGCCAAAACCTCACGGCGCTGGAGTTCTCCTACTCTGGCAAGGATCCTAAGACGGCATTCCGACTACTCAAGACCTGCCAGAATTTGCGATCGCTCTCCATCGATCTCTTGGTGGGTGATCGTGGCCCTCCCGTCGCATGGCACGCGCTGCGCGAGGTCCGTGGCCTGGAGAATGTGCGGTTCAAGGTCATCAGATGTAATCAATGTCGATGTGTCTGGCATAGAGCCGGTGACCAGACTAACATCCATCCAGCTGTGCGCTCCATCGATGACCTTGTCCAGCATCTCACAGAGGGAATGACAAGACCCCGGCTCAAGAAGTATTCTGCTGATCCAAACAAGAAGATTGACTTGTTCAAGGGGAAATCTGAGAACTTCAGGGAATCGGAGGAGGCTGGATTAAAAGCTGAGACGGATCGGCTGATGGAAAACCAGAACTCGTGGAAGTTTGCGGGAACGAGAAAGCTGCCATAGATATCATGCGTCAACCTTCGCCGCAATAGCAGCCAGGTGAGTTTTGCGTTGCAATTGACCAACAGCCCGAAGGTTGAGCTCTGTCTATGGCCTCGGCTTATCAATTCACACTATGGTTTACAGAGGGCCTCAAGGTTGCAGCTCGTCCTCGGATTCATGACTTACCAAGACACATTAGTGGATCGCTAAGAACATCAATATTGATTGATGGCAGCATCAGTCGAGTCAAGCAGTATTCAAAACATACGTACTTCTCCTCTAGCCCTCTCTCACTACTCTATGTCCCCTAAAATGTCCTTCTATTGCCGCAACAGCGTGATGACATGAATTACGCTCTTGAAGCCACTTTCACCAGAGTCAACGCTCCTGGATGATGAGGCAACGTTTCGACGGAGAATCGTTGAGAGGTTTGGCTCGACGATAGACGATTACTTGCAAAGGACGGATGTTGTCGTCGCCTTTGTCGTTCCTTCAGCATAAAATGGGCTCGCAAATTCCTCTTTGCTGTCCACTTCGGCGGAATGAGTACGTTTTGTTACGATGGTTCTTGCAGCTACACCGGTTATTCATATGATGTCTCAAGCTCAGTAATTCATTATTCTTGAAAGTAACAAAGCCACAAAAAATCTTCTCTCTTTTTAAAGACGTCTTGTTGTGGTGATACCTTATTATATTATTTTCGTAACTTTGCATGGCATGAAAGACGCTTTACCGACTTCGAGGCTCACACCTCTCGCGCCCAATCAAACCCTGCTGATCGATCGATGCTTTCGATTCCTGGATTGACAAACTCTATTTCGCTGGCTCTCCTAAAAGTATAGCTAATACTAGTATCTCTACCTACCTTGAAGATTGAATGGTGCTTGAAATGTTAGCAGCTTCAGGTTTAGGGCTTTCTTCGGGGTTGAAACCTTGTATGAAGTGCGATAAAATTTTGACGTCATACTTTTACTATTTCAAGCTGCGGTGGATCGAGAGTGATTTGTTAAGACATTCAATTTCATCTGACGCATTGGTACTCGGAACAAGAATAGATACTAAAAACCCATTGGTAGGGTCGAGGATCTGTCAAGCTCCTTAAGGTCATTTGAAATCTTGAGGAACGAAGGCACGAACAGACCGCCAATATGTTTAAGAACATGCCGTGGTCCTCCCATGAGGGGAACCCGAAGCAGTCTCATAACGAAGAAGAGTCGCTCACAAGCATACTTGACGAGAGTCAACGCGAAGAGCTTACTCTCTTCATCGCCAGCATCACGGCTGCCATGCGGAAGACGGTCGAGACAAGCTACGATGCCGCCGTATGCTCTACCACAAACCTTTACTCTTTGCTCTCTGACATTCTTAGCTTGGATCGCGCTCAACTCCTGAAGCGCCCAAAGATCTTCTATCAGAGGATGACAAGATAATGAACCCGGACATCGACCCTGGTACGATCGACGTTGCCAAACACGACAAAGAACGGAAGCTGAGGGAGCAATTGAACAAGGAGCTTAGTGATCCTCACACGCGAGTGATGAAACAAGCTGCTTTGCAATTTATCGATACCTGGAGGCTCACCGTCATACAAAGAGTTGGCTCAATTGTCAACTCGAAAGAGGAAGCTTCGATGCACCTGGAGCAAGCAAAAGCACCAAAAGGAACGCAACACGCACCCCCAGACAGCAAGATCAATTCTGTACCAACGGATATTTCAAGGACACCCAAGCATGCTGCCGATGAGACACTGCGGCGTCATTTCCCGCCTGTAGCTACACCACTGGCCGAATTGGAAGAGAGTAAAAAGATACTCATACTACACTCGACCCTCCTTCTTTTGCTCTCCCTTGAGCACTATACATCACTCTCGCGCGTTCTTATGCTCTATATGACCTCCTCGTTCCACCTCTCACTTACCGTTCTTACAAAAGATGAAGAGAAGGTTGCCAAAGGCCTGCTCGAGGCAGCGAAGCATATGTCCGGCGAGTCAGAAACGCAGAAAAAGGCGGAAGAAAATAAGAGTTCCCGAAAGTGGAAAGTTGGTCTAGCTTCTGTTGCTGGCGCCGCCGTAATCGGAGTCACGGGAGGACTGGCTGCACCTCTGGTAGCAGCCGGTGTTGGTAGTGTGATGGGAGGATTGGGCCTCGGAGCGACGGCTGCTGCAGGCTATTTGGGAAGTGTAGCAGGTAGCACGCTGATTGTGGGAGGGCTGTTCGGCGCATACGGAGGGAAGATGACGGGCGAGATGATGGACAACTACGCGCGCGAAGTGTCGGACTTCGCTTTTCTCCCTGTTCCTGAAGGCCTAAAAGATATAGATGTGAAAGCCAGCGAGGCGTCTCGCAAGAAATTGGAAGAGAAGGGTCATGGTGAGAAAGATTCTGCACAGATTCCAAATTCTCTCTCACAACCTGAAGACGAGGCCATCGACTCACCCCACAAGCGCAAAAGCCTCGATGGTAAGCACTTGAAAGGCTCAGAAGCAGATGCCGTGGACGACCCGGCCACCCGCCGCCTGCGTGTCACAATTGGCATAACTGGCTGGCTTACTTCTAAGGACGAGGTCCTTACCCCCTGGCGTGTTCTGGGCTCTGGTTCTGAAGTCTTCGCTTTGAGATGGGAACTTGAAGCTCTTATGAACCTGGGCAATAGCATGACAACTATGGTCTCGAGCGCTGCTTGGGGTGCCGCGAAAAGCGAACTCATCAAGCACACTATTTTTGCCGAGCTTGCCAGCGCTTTCTGGCCCCTGGGACTGCTCAAGATCTCAAGGGTCGTTGACAACCCGTTCAGCATTGCCAAAAGCCGTGCCGACAAGGCTGGGGAGGTGCTTGCTGATGCGCTTATAAACAAGGCACAAGGCGAACGTCCCGTCACGCTGATCGGCTACTCCCTGGGCGCAAGAGTGATATACTCGTGCCTGATGTCGCTTGCTAAACGCCACGCTTTCGGCCTGGTCGAGTCAGTCGTGCTTATTGGCGCGCCGACGCCGAGTACTTCAAGTGATTGGCGTGTGATGCGCAGTGTGGTTGCCAGCCGGCTCGTCAACGTGTATAGTCAGAACGACTATGTTCTTGGCTTTTTATACCGTACTTCGAGCGTACAGTACGGTATCGCGGGGCTACAGAAGATCGAGGGCCTACCGAGCGTGGAAAACGTCGATGTTAGTGAGACGGTAAGCGGGCACCTACGGTACAGGTACTTAGTTGGGTCGATTCTATCGCAAATTGGCTTCGAAGATCTAGATCACGAAGCTGTGAAGCGCGAGCAAGAAACATTGAAGCAGATGGACGAGGAAGAAGAGAAAAAGACATACGTCGAGGAAGCAAAGGCGGCAGGTCAGAAGGTCATCTACGGACCAGATGGGAAGATCGTGGGCAAGGAGCCCAAGGAGAAGACAGAGGGTGATGACAATACCGACGACAAAGAAGCGGACGCAGAAGCAGACAGGATGGAGCAGGAGGTGAAGCAGAAGACGCAGCAGGTAAGTAAATTACTGAGCATCTTTCACTCATCCCTGAGGCTTCCAAGAGACGTGAAACATGTCTTAGTAGCATCCACTTCCGGTGTAAATTCTCTAATTAAAGGAGGTATGCTGACTCCAAAATCTATTCAGGGCCTGCTGAACAAGTACACGCCCTCGTTGCCGAAGAAATTTCCGAATCTGGGGGAGATGAAGAATAACCTACCATACCTTGGGAAAGGGGATGGCAAGGGTGAGAAGAAAGCTGAGGAGAAGGCAGAGCTGTCGTGATGGTGAAGGGGGATTTTCCTTGAGAACATATCATTTGGGCCGGGCATGATGTTACGAAGCGATTGTCATTGGGATGAGATATGGTATTGCATGGTGCTCGAAGCATCTACGAATATAGCTCCTAGAAGAGAGTTCAGTTCCATAGTAGAGTAAAGTAGGCTATGATTCGAAATCATGCAAGCCAATGTTGTCCAGGGATAGATCTCCACCCCGCATTCACACCCCACGGGGAAGGACTGAGATCGCCTACGCCGTAGCCCTACAACAACACCTGAGCTGTCTTACGACATACTTAACCAATCCATCACATCAAACCACGTCAATCCATCGAAAACCAACCGCAATCAAAACGCCAAGATGAGTGCAATCGCCGAAACGCCCACCTCCGAGTCCTTCGACGACGACACCACGGACGTGATCCAAGTCCTCTTCGCACTGCACCCCTCCTTCGGCGCCCAAGAACTCTGCGGCCCCCTCGAAGTCCTCACCAACGCCCGCCACAAGCTCAACGACCCCAGTAAGCCCCTCACCCTCACCCTCTCCTCCCCTCCCCTCCCCTCTCCGCCGTCCTCATCACCCCGCCACCCCAGCTCACGCCCCTGACCCATCCCCCCTCCACAGACACCGCCGCCTTCGAATGCACCATCGCCGCCTCCTCCCCCGGAGTCACCTCCTCCTCCTCCCTCACCGTCAAAGCCGACACCAACTACGCCGACGCCCACGCCAACATCGCCGACTACGACATCCTCATCATCCCCGGTGGCCCCGCCATCGAATCCCTCCTGCACACCACCCCCGCCCCCGAACCCCTCCCTCTGATCTCCGCCTTCACCGCCCTCCAGGTGCACGACCCCTCCAAGGAGCGCACCCTCCTCAGCATCGGCACCGGCAGCCTGCTCCTCGCTCAGGCGGGGGTCCTGCAGGGCTTGGCGGCGACCACGCACCCGGATTGGTACACGAAGCTGGAGATCCTGTGCCAGGACGCGGCGCGCAAGGGGGAGCTGGAGCAGACGGACGTCATGGAGGAGAACTACGTCGTCTGCAATGCGAGGTTCGAGCTGGGGGAGAAGCTGGAGGAGAACCCGTTTATCCTGTCCAAGCGCCCGGATGGGCGGCGGAAGAGTATTGCGCGCAAGGGGAGCAACGCGTGGAAGGAGAGTGTGAGGCGGAGGGAGAGTAATGCGCGGAGGGCGCAGTTGCGGTTGGGGGGGCTGAGGCTGATTACGAGTGGGGGTGTGACGAGCGGGTTGGATGCGAGTTTGTATCTGGTGGCGGCGATGGTGAGTCATGAGGCGGCGGTGGAGGTGGCGAGGGGGTTGCAGTATGCTTGGAATAAGGGGGTGACGGTGGAGGGGATTGATGTCTAGGGTGGGGGGAATGGCATGTGGGGGAGGATGAGAGCTTGGGGCTTTAGGTATGGGGGTTGTGGGATGATTATGCCTGTAGTGGTTATGAGTGCGTGCAGTTGATGATATCGGAAATATGGAGGTCAGAGCAAGAATGTTTTCCTGTTGCAACATGCATTCAGCGATGACACGAGCTGGAGATGTGAAATTGTCTTGGCTCGCTTGTAGACATGGACATCCGCGACTCGTTGTAAAATCAGTGCCCGGTGCCAGGACAGTAATGCATCTCGTGTCCAGTGCATCGGAAGATCAGCATTGGATAGATCGGTTGACAATACCGGCCTACGATGAAGCCACAGATTGACTGGTCTATTTATTGACTGTACCTCATCTCGATACTGCAAAATCGCCCCCGGGTCCCAGAATGGTCGGAGTCTCATCTCGACGGCCGCTTTCGAAACTGTCATTCAGGTTTCGGTCAAGCTTGGGCATCCTCGCTAGCCCCCACTACCTCTCAGAGTTTCTCCCACGCATGCCCATAATAGCTTATCCTCAAGGAGCTGTCCTTGAGCCATTGAGGCCAACATACTTAGTTCCCTACCGCAGCTGCCGCCAGAAGATGAAGAGTAATCGTGACCGTCACACCAGTAGCTGCATGAACGACCCTGGCTGTGTAGAGACCAGCAAAGCCCCGATTGGTGACGTGTAGCATCCACTCGGCGAAGCTTCCGATGAAGAACCACGGCAAGGTCCCTTCGCAGAGGATCTCCAGCCGCAGGTTGCCCTTACCGAACTGTGTCAAGGCCGAAACAGTGTTCTGGTCCGCTCGTGCCGCTGCCTCTGCTTGCAAGGCGTTGTAGAAGACGAGCATCTTTTCTGCCGCCGGCTGGATGGGGGCTGCCCACATATACTGTTCGAAGAACATGAACCAGTTGTTGCCCACGGGTATGGCTGGTACGGATCGGCGGGTTAGGATGAGGTGGCTAGGGTCTGTTTGGTGTTGATTATTAAATTCGAGTATGGGTGATAGGGCGATAAGATCAGCGTCAGTCTGTAATGGTCCGCTGCGTCCACCGAGAGAGGTATGTTTGGCAGGCATAGCAGCGGAAAGAAGGACAAAGGAAAGTATGCATGATGCAGTGAGGCCTGGAAGATACATGGCTTCGACTCCTTAAATGCTTGGGGCATGCTCGATGAATTCAAGTATTGATCTTCGTAGGGGAGCCGCTTGCGTTTGAGAGTTGACGTTGCATGCCAGAAGACATATAGCAACGGTCTCTGCTGTAGAGTCTTTTGACGCGTAGTAATAAGGGTCAAGCGCGAAGCCTCGAGCATCATATGTGTTTCTGATTCCGTACATGCGGAAGAGACCATGGTTGCAGTGGCCTGGACGGGTCGAAACGGGAAGACGAAGATGGGAGACGAATACTACTTTAAGCCTCTTGGGAACGGCTCCACTTTATGCGCCCATTGCATCGCCTAAGTGGGACGACCGAGCTTTTGAGGCTCGGACCGTTGAAACGGGGACGTCAAATGCGCCAAGGAAGGCACTGTCCTCGACAGACCACTAGTGGTTTGAGATCTGGGGCAAGCAACAGCCGAACAAGGACGGCATATACCACTTTGGAACGTGTGAGATTCAAGAGTAGCGCAGGCGGTCTTGTACGCTTGCAGCGCTACTGTCGACGAAATTCCTCGGCGTCGCGCAAAATCGAGTAGATTTGTCTCTGGACTCGATACAAAAGAGAAAGAAGGGATCTTGGAACGAAAGGCTGCTGTCGGTACTGTTCGTCGAAGCCTGCTAAGCTCAGAGTTGCGGAGCTTGTTGTGCGCAGCGGTAGACAGGCAGGCTAATACAGGCATGTATGAGATATTCAAGTCTGTGATACGTGACACGACGACATAGAGATATATCTACCGATTTTGTTCCCCAATTCCAGGCGTGCATTGGGGGCGATTGCCAATTTTGCATGTCGTGTGAGGTCCTAACTACATACGAGTTTAGCAAGGACATGAGAGGCAGCCAACTGACTGATAGGCTCCAAAGATTTGAAGCCAATACGATGTCATTCGATACACCTTGACATACACTGTCCTAGAGGCGTCTTAATGAAACACGCTGTCGGCTATCTAGGACTGCTGTAACGAGCCCCAAGCACGCTGGTTTTGGCGACGCAATGAGGATATCAAGACCACTGTATGTATGAGGACTTTCATGTCCAATAGCGTTGGGCGCCATAAGAAAATACAGATCTATCCTTAGGTCTATGGTGAACGCTTGGTTTATCTCTCGAAGAGACTCGGATGGATCGCGTCGGCTTGCGGTCGCGCACCTCCACTTCTGTGGCGCTGAAAGGCACCATATCGATGAAATCTCCGGATTCAAGGCGAATACACGCTTCCGAGTTATTGGATAGGCAAAGAAGTCACAGAAGAACACTGAGCAAGATGGTTGAGCACCTTATTAAGTCTTAAGTATAGTAACAGTGTTGATTGGAGATACTTACGGCCGCTCCGGACTAGCGCCTACAGCGCGCTAGCCTGGCTACTTGAACATCAACTTCGAGGCTATCCACAGTACAATACATTCGAGGCGTTTCCTGGCTTCATGCACGCTCCAGCCTGGCAAGCTCTCAGGGCAGTCGCTAGAATATCTAAGCCTCTAAGTTGTCGAATTCTCGGTGGTCGCCGCTATCCCATTCCTCGACGCTCCTTTCGCATTTCACACGGTAGAGCACATGAAGATGATCCCCTGGGAAAGGCACAGCCGCCAGAAGCTGTGTGGATCAATGTCGCTGAAGACCTTCCCGCAATTTCGAAGGATGAAGTCGCTGTACCCGAAAACGAGGAGGTAGCAGAAAGTCCAGGAGGGTCCTCACCAAATCCTTCAAGCCCTAAAGATAGAAGTGGGTACGGATCTGCGTCGCGCAGAGCCAGCAGGAATCTTCGGAAGAAAGAGATCCCTCCACCGCAATTGCCGCAATGGTTCTTCGATAGGAACGTTCGTCTCCGAGAAGTCGGAAGTCAGACTGGAGATGGAACCCGCTTGGAAGATGGGGGCCCTGCCGACACCTCTCGGTCAATTGAATCTCAATCCAATTGTCGTCAGCAATCAGACCCGGAAAGCGTGCCACAGCCTGTCGATTCACCTACAAAACTTCCAGAAAGCGACTCGACTTCGGAGCAATCGGCCACCAACCCAATCTACACAGTCGACGAGGCTGTCCTGAAGGAAATCATAGCGACCGTGTCGGCAGGTCTCCGACCTTCCCATGAAGCAAATGCCGCTGCTGCAAGATCACATCTGATTCTTCAATGTCCGCAGGACGGTGGCACATACTTCCTTGAAGGTCTGATTAATCATGTCGCATCTTTATTCGAGGCAGACGTTATCCGTCTGGATGCTCAAGATATTGCGGAGATTGGGGGAAGATACATACCCGATTTCAAAGATTCCAGTGGTAACACATTGAGTGCTTTGGGTTACGAAGCGTATCTCACAACAACAATGCGCGGGCCGCAAGAGAACGAGTATCCAGATGAGGAAGAGGAAATGGACGAGGCAGAGGAAGCGTACGATAGCAGGCAGCCCACACCCACCACATTCCCCAGGTCTAGTGTGGGCATCGTGCCGATTGCACAATTCTCAGGGAATTTCTCCGACATATTCAGAAATCTTGGCTCGTTCCTTACACCTCCTGCCGCAAAAACCCCACAGTCCTCCAGTGCTGATTCGGCCAGACCTTCGGTACTGAAAGTGTTAGAGGCACCGGATATGACGATCAATACAAAGACTTCTTTACTCTTCGAGACGCTGCTCAACGCTTCCGATATGAAGCGAGCAGTCGCAACGAAAACCCCGGAGACTTTTCAAAACCCAGAAGATTCTGCGATAGGCGATGAGAGCCCGGCCGTGAAGCAAGGAACAAAGGATGAACAGCCTGCAGTCGTGCCAGCAGCAGACGTCGATCCTCAGCCGAAGAACGTTCTCATTGTGGTCAGAGACTACCTGGAAATAAGCCTGACACGAAACGGGCATCAGATCCTCGACGTGCTTCACGAAATTGTGCAGCGAAGGCGACAAGAGGGTCAACGAATTGTCATTGTGGGTACGACGTCTGCTAAGGACCTTATCCCTTCCTTGTCCAAATCAGGCATTCGTCATGTGCAATCAGAGCAAGGAAATGGATCAACAAGGACTATCGTAACGCCCTCAACAGCCCCGTCGGCAAAATATTTTGCAGAAAAGGCCAAAATACGGCTGCAGGACATCAATATCCGTCATCTCCAAGACATGCTATCTCGGATTACGCCCAATCCTTCTCAGATTCATACTATATCGACGACCACCAACCTGCAGTCCGCGATAGATAGCGGCATTATCTTCGTATGTGGCTTGGAGGAGAGTATATGGTCTATGGATCGCGTGCACAGGGTTGCTACCCTCGCGTTAGGCCTGTTACATGAGAACCAAGAGATGGCTGTCGAAGATGTCGAGCAAGCACTCACAATCATAGATATAAGCGACAACTCAAAGTTCAAATGGGTGGAGAAGGAAAGGGAGGAGGAAAAGAACAAGGAGAAAAAAGGGAACGGCCCTTTCCGAAAGGACGGACCATCATCTGTAGACATCGATGAGCGAATGAAGAAGTTGCGGAGGACGTGCAATTCGCACGAGAAGAAGCTCCTTCACGGCGTGGTCGACCCTGAGAATATTCGAACCACATTCGCCGACGTCCGAGCCACCCCTGATACCATCGAAGCCCTCAAGACACTCACTTCTCTCTCCCTCGTACGCCCTGATGCCTTCACTTACGGCGTTCTCGCTACCGACCGCATCCCCGGTCTACTCCTTTACGGCCCCCCAGGCACAGGCAAGACCCTTCTTGCCAAAGCCGTCGCCAAAGAGAGCGGCGCTACGGTACTTGAGGTCAGCGGCTCAGACGTGTATGACATGTATGTCGGCGAAGGCGAGAAGAACATACGGGCAATCTTCACCCTAGCCAAGAAATTGACTCCCTGCATTGTCTTTATCGACGAAGCAGATGCGATCCTCGGCTCTCGAGGTGGTGCTGGTAACCGGACCACACACCGCGAACTCATCAACCAGTTCCTGCGAGAATGGGACGGTATGACGGACACGAACGCTTTCATCATGGTAGCCACCAACCGCCCTTTTGATCTCGACGAAGCTTCCCTCCGTCGCTTGCCAAGACGCTTGCTAGTCGATCTCCCTACGGAGAAAGACAGAGAAGCTATCCTCGGTATCCACCTCAAAGACGAGCTCCTCCACCCAGACATCAACCTCGCCACGCTCGCCTCTCAAACCCCCTTCTACTCCGGCTCTGACCTCAAGAACCTCTGCGTCGCCGCCGCGCTGGCGTGCGTGCGTGAGGAGTTCGACAACGCGGCTGCAGCGGAGGGGAATCCGGAGGGGTACAAGTATCCCGAGAAGCGGATCTTGGAGCAAAGACATTTTGAAAGGGGCATGGACGAGATCAGTGCGAGCATCAGCGAAGACATGGGGAGCCTAAGCGCGATCAGGAAGTTCGATGAGAAATATGGGGATCGAAAGGGCCGGAGGAAGAGGGGTGGAGGGTATGGTTTCGGAACGATTAAGGAGAGTGAGAGGAACGTAGATGGTAGTGCGAGGGTTAGGAACCAGACCTAAGGTCTACTTTGCCCGGTATGCAGTCCTTGGAAATGGAAGAAAACAATTGTTCGATGTTCCTGCTTGTGCCGGTTGCGGCCTTACGACGAAAGCCCATAACTGGACTCCATGGGACCTGCTTCCAACGCGAACAATGCACATTACAGGCCATACCCCCACAAACACGAACACCACTCATCCAACAACAGCCCAACCAATACTGCTAACGGCCCTCCCAACCTCCACCCAGCCCACCTCATGCTCCCTGATCCCTACCCCCCATCCTCCTCATCCCCCTCCTCCTTCTCCCCCATCCCAAAAACCCTCTTCACCCGCCCCACCCCCCTCCTCACCCTCCCCTCATCCACCACCTCCTCCCCCACCGCCCTCTTTCCCCCCTCCCCTTCCTCATACCTGCCCCTAGGCGGCCACTCCCCATCCCTCTTCCACCCCTCCACCATCGCCCTCACCACATCCCCCAAATTCACCGGTATCGTCGGCGCCAGCCCCTGCACCACAATCTTGCTATAGATACTCGGATACGTCTGCGGCGTGATCGCCGCCCTCACCGCATTGCTGAGCGGCACCAGTGGCGGGGCCACCGGCACCAGCGTTGGCGGATCGAGCGTTTCCGCGGTGGAAGGGGGCGTGGTAGCTGGAGGAGGAGGCGAGACCGGCACCGCCACGGCCCCGGTCCAGAGATCGCGGCGGTGGATGAAAGTCCGCAGACCGGGGTTATAGGCGATTTCTTCGCAGACAGCGCGTTTGCGCTTGCGGGTCCGTCCCTCTTGGATGTCCCCCAGGGCGTCCGGGTTCTCGAAGCGGTAGGGATCGTGCCCCGGCCGCTCGTCTTCGTGCGTGGAAGGTAGGGGGCTGGGAGCCAGACTGCTGTCGCTCTCCCGCTCGCGCCAGGTGGTGTCGATGGTTGTGGTTCGTTTTCGAAGGTGGGTGGAGGGGGGGTAGGTCCAGTCTTCGCGGACGTGGGAGAGGATCTCGGTTTTTGCGGCGCGGATGTGGGCGCTTTGCTCGAGTTTTTTGGTGGCGCGGAGGGGATGGCGGAGGGGAGAGGGGGTGGAAGGGGGGTCGGTGAGGGGGAAGGTGGAGGAGAGGGTGGGGAGGGGGGAGGATTGAGGGGGAGGAGTGGAGAGTGGGGATGGGGAGAGTGGGGTGGTGGGCATGCTATTGGTGGGTGTTTGGGGGGTGGTTCGAATGCATGTTACAGTTTATGATTGAAGAGATGCTGATTGAAAGACTATGCTTGTGGTTCTGGTGGTTCTGCCGTTGGATGTTTGCTATTAATCCTTGCTAATGACTTCATGCCGGTGGCGCCAGCCGATAAGCGAGCGGGAGGATCATGTATGGGAGTGACTAGTCCTGTTTTGGGAGGATACAAGAAGTTCATAGGTTTTGTAGTACTGAAGAGAAATTGCAGCTAATAGAATGGAGGGATTGATGCCCTCATCGTCATTTCAATTGCTAACCCATCCGGTCATGAGACACAACGCCTCTCCATGCAACGCTCAAACGCTATCAAAGTAATAAACAACAATCGCAGACTAGATCAAGAGATCTTCTAGCCCAATGTCTATTCTTCCTCTGAGTGTACGAAATGCCTGCTCCTTCCCTCCAAAAGCTGGCAAACTCTCTAGGCAGTCCAAGAAGTCTCGAATGGCAGCCACACATTCATTTCGCTCCTCTTCGTGTGACTTCAAATCGATGACGACCTCCTTTCTCGTGTTACCACGTGTGACGTATATGTGGCCGTCGTGCTGGGTCCAATATCTTTTCAACGACTCCCTTAATTCTTCAAAAGCGAATTTTCGCACTGCTGCGATTGATGGTTGAATTTCTGCCTTGTAGTCGTAGCCGGCATTTGAACCACCACAATCCGCGCCTGTGTCGAAGGTGAACGAGGCGAAAGACTTCAAATAGCTGATGCACTGTATGCTGTGGCGTACACAACCGCGCAGCCTGATCAGGTAATCAACTGTTGGCAGGACACTGGCCGCCGTATGGAAGCATTGTCCAAGCAACCGTAGCATCTCTGGCTTTTCAAGAAACTTCAGATCATCCATCAGCAGCTGAAATGATTCTCGGAGGCTCCAGAGAAAGCTGTCAATTGTGCAAGTCACAGCGGCAAGACTAGCCGCGTCGGCACCATCGAATACATCTGGTAGTTCGTCAAAGGTTTGACGCAACGCCTGCAAGAAGGGTGAGAGCAAAGTCCAGCCCAACGGAGTACTGAAACCCAACTCTATATACGCGGGGATAATAGCTTGAAGAAGGAACGAGCGTAGTGTTGGCTTTCTGGCATCACCGACCTCGAATTCGTTAGACATGGCGGTGTAGAGCTGATCAATGAGATATTGTTGTTGGCCTTCGGTCGCCGCTCGTTCGGATACAGACTGCAAGAAGACAGCAAGCTGCTTTGGAGTCCTTGGATCTTGCAGACGCAGACCGTAGTTCTTTAACTGGCCCACGACATAGAGTGGATCCCCGACAGGCAAGGGGAAGGCTGATGAATCGGTGAAAAATCGGTCTACAGGACAGACGCTAGATGTGTGTTGTTGCAGATATTCCACGACTCGGTGGGCGAAGTCGACGTAAGCGCCACGAGAGTTCGATGTCGGCCCGAGCTCTTGATAATTGTGCCTCATGGCGGTCATCAGATGTCTCATTAACTCCTTGTACTCCTGCTTTAGGACGGAGACATTCGCCGAGCTGTCGCAGGCAGTATTGTCCACAGACTCTCTCACGTTTGACAGGACAGATGAGATGAGCGACAGTCGGCGACGCGAGAAGTCATTCAGGGAAATCTCGAACCGTTCTGTGTCCTTCCCCGCCCAAAATGGTAGGTTCCTGAGAAGTCGATTAGCTGCGTCTACGTTTAGAATCGCGCTAGTGAGCCGATGCTGGAACTTCAACATTGACTCCCGCTCTACCAGAGATGCGATCCAGGCTCGCAAGAAATGTTCTCTGTGATCGAAGTAAATGTCCTCGTTAACCTCTATCAGGCGGGCCAAGAAATAGGCGTTGAACTTTCGAGCTTGTTGGGTTTCTCGTAATGAACACCAGGAATCCTGACCGAAGGGACCGAGATAGTCGGTCCAGGACTTCATCCCGTGACCTACGAACAACGAGGCTACGGTAGTCGAAACGTCTACCACTTTGGTCATGAGGTCCTCCTTGGGCGGGGTGTCGGCACCGAAACAGTTGGAAAGAAGATGCCTTAGAGAACTCTCCAGTCTGTCGCGTAGATGCGCTGCGGCTAGAGCTCGCTGAGAAGTCTCGCCTTCATCGTGAGGTGCTATATCATCTTCGGCAAACGCAGACCAATCCCCGTAATCTTGGCTATCGTCATTCGAGTCTCTGTATCCTGGCTGCTTTGACCTGGGGGCCGCGTGCGTCGTGTATGCCAGAACAACATCCAAAGCCTGGATGATGACGGTATTATTTTGAGGCTGTCGGGCGTCGAAAAGTTCGAATACCAGTACCAAGGCTGGTGTGAGTAGCATACGTGCAGCTTCTGGGTCTTTAGTAGCCGCGATCGCAAGTTGAAGGCGCACCAAAGCGTCCCCCAGAACAGCCTCTACCTGTCGTTGATTTCGTGCAATCGTCGCCTCAAGTAAGTCTCTGGAGATACTCAGGCCGCCTTGGTATTCCAACGAGCGCGCTTGCTCTTCGGCCTCCGTACGGGCTTGCGTGTGTTGCCGAAGAGTTTGTGTCAATAAGTCGTCATACCAATTTGCGAAAGACTGTAAGCTCGTAAGTGGTTCTCGAATGGACAGCTGGAAATGGACAAGGTACGACCAAGCGCGGATATTCAGATGGCACGCCTCTCGGTGAGAGGTCTCTAGATGGACGAGGTTCCTCAAGACTGTGAGACGAGGCCGGAACTCCGAGGGCGAAGCCCAGTACAACGTACAGAGCAAGTCATGGTGATTGCGTAGTGCGTCCAAGTCCTTTTGACGGATCATTTCTTCTTTCGGGTGAGACCGACCATGATTTGGCATGAGACGCCAGACGATGTCGCGTACTTTTTTTACAGGGAGAACAAGCCGCATTCGCTGCAGGCCTTTGGCGATGATCTTCAGTAGGATATGGAAACATCGGTCGCTTGCGCTTATGTCTAGTAAAGGGTTTTCAGCTAGATTTTCCAAGAAAGCTGGTGAGGCGTGACACTCTTCGTTTCTAAGATGGGCCAGGTTGTTTCGAGCGAAAAAGTCGAAGATGGTTCCGATTATGCTCTCGCACCGAGCCCAATTCCAGTCGCTGATGAGGCGGAAGCATCGCGCAAAAAGCGCGCGACAATACGAGTTAAAAGTGGCACTTTGGCCAACCGAGTTGGCCATGTATGCTTCAAGTATTATGCTCACTGATTGCTTCACTGGAGCCCAGTTATCGAATTGAAACTTGAAACGCCTTCCAGCTTCAAGTAGACCAAGGGAATTGAACTCAAGAAAAGGCAAGACAATGAAGAGGCTTTGCCAACGCGTTTCTAGAGAGCGGACATCGGCGGCCGTACTAGACGTGTCAGATTTTGTCACAGGCAATATCTCGTTGGCCACCTGCCAGAAGGATGACAAAGATTGGGAATTTTTGCTGAGTATACTACAGCAAATGACAAAAGCTTCTATCGCTGCATGACCGGGTTCCAAAGCTTGCTCGCAGCGTTCGAGACGTTTAGGGTCCCGAAGACACCGATTGAATATGGCGAACCTATCCCGCAGCACCAGAGAAAGTGTGTATCGGATGTTCTTCATTTTCAGAGACTTCACCTGCACACTCAGATCGCCAGGTACCAAATCGTGTTCAGCAATCTCACTTAGCTGATTAGCCAAGGCAAGGTTCAGAGTTCCTAATAATATTTTGGGATCGACCATCGATTCATCAGTCATGGTAAAGGTTGATCTTGTAGGGGCATCGAGACCGGCTAGTCTCTGCCAAACAGATGTAACTAGACTGCTACATCTTTGCAAGAATGCGACCCTGTCCCCGGGATCAATAAAATGTAGGTGATCCGAGACGTAGTTGATGATGCGTTTCTGCAAATCCATAATACTTTCGTACTTTGTCGACAATAGATGGTCATGATCTGAGCGGTTGCCAAGGAAAAGAAGGATTTCATCGAATGCATGACCAAGTTCTAGAGACACTTGGTCGTTCCATTGACCCCAGACACAATAATTCGATTTCATTTGGAAGCTTGTGGACCCTCTGTCCTGATCCATATGTCCAAGCTGTAACAAGGCAGTGCTGCGATGGAAGTCCCCACTGCCAATGAATGTGCTATTATGGAAACATGTACCGGTGGGAAAAGGTGTAATATCAAAAGTTGATGAGTATTGGGCACCGAATCGCTCTAAACCGGATAGCGCACTATGCTGTGATGCTAATATCGTAGGAATCTCTTTCTCAAAAGGAATTTCCAAGCTCATCGAGTCACTGGGCATTGGGTAATCGGAACAATCAATCTCGACGCGCTTGGGGCGAAGCTGTTTTCGATGGCGCATTTTCCCTTCTTTCCGATGAAGCACAGTGGCTCTTTCAACGTCGCCTCCATCGTCACGATTTGAATAATCAGAGCAGACAGGTCTCGAGGGCGCACATTGGTTCAAGGCGGAGGCCTGAATAGAATTGGAACCTTCAACGATGTCGTCTAAGCGGTTGATACGCATCAGATCTTGTCTAAACGCCACCTCCGGACCTCCCTGGACAGGCACATCTTGCAATGTTTCTAGCATGGCAGGTCTGACATCAGCACCAGACCTTAGGCCGGAGTATATTTGGCCCCGGTTCGACGGCTCCCTGGACTTCGAGCTGTTGTGCGCGTACTTGTATCTCCGAGTTTGGGTCTCAATCACTTGCACTGAACCCCGTTGAAGGATGTTGTCAAGTGTACCTTGCAGCTTAGGAGGATTCTGTCGTGATTTTGCAGCTGTAAAGGAGCTTGATTTGACGCTTACCAGCTTCTTGGCCGCAGCTTTGTTGTTATGCGGCGCCGCTCTGATAAGCTCTCCATTGCCAGAGCGAGGAGTGAAGGGTTTCCTTGACTGCTCAACGACTCTACTTCGAGATTGGATCGTGCCTTCACGCCAGTTTCGTAGGGTTGTGTTTATGTCTTCCGTGTCCGCCTGAGTGGCTAGTCTTAAGGCCTTGAAAATTGGGCTCTGCCTCCCTTTGTCGTTTCTCAAGCGAGCTGTCCGAGAAGCAACTTTAAGAAAGACCGGTATGCCTGACGAAGCTCCGGCGACCGGACTTATGGCATCCAGTATACTGAGATCCGGTGCTCGAAATCTGGATTTCTTTTGCCGCTGGGATTTGAGCTGATCTGTTATTCTAGGCTGGTATTGGTGACGTTTCTGTGCCTCATGAGGTACTGGGAATGTGATAACAGTCGCCGAAGGCTTATGGTGTTTTGCGCTTCTCCTCGACCTCTTGTTGGAATGAAAGACGCGTCGTCGCGCTGAGGGAAGCATCGCATCAACTCGATTATCTTCCTCAACTTCGCCATGCCTGTCAAGGCCCCACGCCAATGGCTCACCATATGAATCCTCGTTTGCGCCGCGAGCTACGCCCAGGCGCAGGTCTAGCTCTGGCAAGCTTTCTGAGCTGTCGGAGTCTTTCTCGGGTTCCTCATCTCCAGAGAGCACAATAGGGAGATCCCTGCCAACACTGGGGCGTCTCTTTCGAGGCCCGGTGATCACCCTAGCTACACCACGCTGGGCATCGTTCACCTCAGGAGATGGATCTCGGTCATCCCGATGGATGACTTGGGTCTTTGCCACTTGCATCTTTCGGTCCAGCCTGAGCCACGATGCGGGTAGCACGCCACGAATTCTTCGTTGCACTGCCTCCAACTCTTTGGCAGGTTCATCATCCGCTAGCCGATCTTCGTCGTTTGAACCAACCTCAAGCTGTACGTCATCTTGAGGAAAAGCTGTATCGTCGTCGGACTCTGCGCTATCAGGGCGTCGTGGCTGTGACCGTATTCTTGGCTCAGATGATGTCAAAGGTGTTGGGAGAGCGATTGGCGTCGATCGTCGAGGCACCTTGAACTTCGGGGCAGATGCATTGGAACCGGACTCTTGGGAACTACCCGAGAAAGGTGGTGAAGATGGTATATCGTACATGGAATCGTCCTCGTCGACCGGCACTGCCGCTTCAGTGTACCCAGAAGGCAGCGGCGTTGGCGTTTTGGTAAGTGACTGGCGTTTCCTTGTGAAGGTACGAGAAAGCTTGCGCCTTTTGTTTCCTGTAGCTGCAAATTCTTCGGGTCGAGAACGAAGTAGAGAAGCAAAATCTGGTAATTCATCCTCGTCGTCTTGTCCGCCCTCATTGTGTGTATGAACAAGGGAATCCAGACTGTTCATGATAATTGCAGACGAAGGAGGTTCGCAATCAGTAGAGCCCCTCGACGTCGACTGACTTCCCTCTTGGACATCGGCGCCGAGTGTCTGTGATTCCTCCGCAGCTAGATTCGCTTGATTGTCCTGTGTGTTGCTTATGTGTAAAGGTTTGATCCCCCTCGCTTTAAGACTCTGGCGGTACTTCTCGCTTTCGATAGCGTATGGATGTAGTTGAATGGGATATCGTTGTCTAAACGATCGGCCTCCTCCCAGCGTCTGCGAACAGTCTAGATGCACTTGCTTCCTGGCACCCACGCTTGACTTACGTACACCAACGGGTATTGAAATAGTGCGCGTGATGTCTGTGAACGCCCCTAAGGACTGAATGGCAAGGCTGACAGTAGGCAGACCCTGTTGCTCCTGAGCAACGGCCGTGCTTGGGCTTGATGGTATGCTTGACAGGACTGAGCTGGATCTACTGCTCGCATTCGGGCCATGAGGCGAGGGAGTCATCGAGCGATCAAGACTCTTTGGGCGCGGGCCTGCTTCCTGCGGATTTCCCACACTTGATGCCGTGCAATGTGGTCCACAGTGATCCTGTCCCAGCTCATCAATATCGTCGTTGTGATTTCGATTCCCCCCCTTGCGCGCAATTGGTGCAACCGGATCACCTTGACTGATCTCGGCCCCATTGCTGTCTGGATTTGCCCCATTCAAGTCACTCTTCTTAGCTTGCTTGTTAGCAACCTCATCCCAATCCTGTTCGCAGACATTTCCGTCTTCGATAGCATTAGATTCATAGGGCTTCTTGCTTTGACGAACATCCTCATGTCCGACCTGCTTCTCCCTCTGCTCTTCTAGGTTGTCAATATTATTAAATAGGTCCAGTGATGGCGTGAGCCTGATTGATGCAGAACCCTGACTATCATCTTCTTCGTCTGAATCCGGTACGTAGCCACGAGCTCTCCATTCTGCCATCTGAGGGGTACTTCATACCGTCGAGTCTAATTCTGTCACGTCATCGGGCCGGAATTGATGTAGTTGATGCTGTTGAGGGGACGCGACTTCTGACGCGCTTCATAGGGCTGATTGGCATCTATCGCTTATCTCCGAGTGCCAAGCATCTCTTCCCTATCTGTCCTTGACTCCATGTAAGGCAGGTTATGATTCGTAAGGTAGTACCTCTCCTGGCAACAGCTGTTGAATACCCATCAAGTAGCTCTATGGGCCTCTACCCCTTTGCATTGAGTGGATGACACCAAAAAACCAGCCAATCAACTTCTTTCCCGTTGCACGTTCCCCAACGGATGTTCTAAGGCTTGCATGACCGGATCATCTGCAGACTAAGTTACACGCAGGGCACGGTGACATACATATCAATATAGCTCATGAACTTTACTATTTAGACTCAAATATGATCGTCCGAAACTTCTCGTCACCATAACAGCTGTTGACGGCAGGGGCGAGTGCTCCACCGTCTGCTAACGAGCACCAGCAATGAAGTTCTCTCACAGCATCCAATTCAATGCTGTTCCGGACTGGAGCAGTCACTATATTTCCTACAGCAATCTCAAGAAATTGTGAGCCTCCCCACGTTCACCTATGCTGCTACGGCTCAACATTAGATACCTACTGCGACACTATGACTGACCAACTTATCAACAGGATCTACACCCTTGAGAAACACATGAATCAGTCTAATACCGGGCAAGATGCCGAGTCGTCGCCGTTAATTGACGGCGACGAAGATCCGGACGTCATCTTCCGCCGGGCGCTCGACGCCGAGCTCGAGAAGATATGCTCTTTCTACGAGCTGAAAGAGCTAGAGATCTACGGCGAAGTTGGGGATCTATTGCGAGATGAAGAATCCTATGAAGCTGAAACGGAGAACATTGATCTGGACCAGTTCGATGGTCAACCCGAAGGAGGTCACAGCAAGACGGGAAGGCCGCGTCATGGGAGCGTGTTCCAAAGTCTCAATTTCGCTGGCTTTGGAAACCGCCGTCGCCGGGCCAGTACATTGAGCGCCTCACTAGATGAGCGGGATGAAGACAGAGATAGCGATGATGACGGCGATGAGATGGCGCATCTGACGAAAAGTGAATCGATCAAGGAGCGGAGAAAAACTTTCGGTGTGAATGCCGCCAATGCTGAACGGAGTGTAGATGACCTTCGTAGCTCAAGAGAATGGTCGACGTCAAAGAGAAGAACAAGCCAAGCATTTGAAGATGGGAACGATCAATCCTTCGCAGCCCTAGTCGCGTCGGGTATGACACTGAAGAAGCGGATAATCAGCCTCTACGTTACATTGTGCGAACTGAAGTCTTTCATTCAGCTCAACAAGACAGGGTTCTCCAAAGCTTCCAAAAAGTATGATAAGACTCTGGATCGCAATATTAAAGGCACGTATCTGAAGACTCGTGTCAATCCCGCCTACCCGTTTCGTTCAGAGACCATGCAACATCTTGACGAAAACATTGCCAAGATTGAGGGATCATACGCTCACGTAGTCTCGAAGGGAGACATCAACGCGGCTCGAAGAGAATTGCGATTACACCTTCGAGAGCATGTTGTATGGGAGCGTAACACCGTGTGGCGCGAGATGATTGGCGTCGAGCGAAAAGCACAAGCTGCAAATACGGGTATACGAAGGACTTTGCTTGGAGGAGACCATGATCCATCGAAAGCACGGTTACAAGGCGACGATCCTGACGGCTTTGAGACGAAAGAGGTTATCACTCCTGTTGGCAGGCTCACATGCCCCCGTTGGCTTTTCAGCTCGACATTCTTTACTCTGATGATCATTCTCACCGTTTTCATCGTTTTACTAGTGGTGCCAATCATGGATGAGCCGGTGCAACAGAACTGTCTAGCCTTGGTGATCTTGGTTAGCCTAATGTGGGCGACAGAGGTGAATCTTGTAGAGAATCTAGCGACCTGAATTAACCTTCTCCATAGGTTATACCGCTTTTCGTAACAGCCATGCTTGTACCATTTCTGGCCGTAATCCTGCGAGTGGTTCGATCCGATGACACGCACCGCAGACTAGACACAAAGAGAGCAACGACATACGTGTTCTCGGCCATGTGGACTCCAGTCATCATGCTCCTGCTGGGTGGCTTTACCATTGCTGCAGCACTGTCAAAGTACTCGATTGCTAAGCTCATGGCAACGTTTGTTTTGAGCAAAGCAGGTACTCGTCCGCGAACGGTTCTGCTCACCAACATGTTCGTTGCATTGGTGGCGAGCATGTGGATCAGCAACGTTGCGGCACCAGTCTTGTGCTTCTCCATTATACAGGTATGCTGCATCACCTGTAGCAGCTTGCCAGATACTAACAACTGATCTCAGCCAATTCTTCGAAATCTGCCTGCAGACTCTAATTTTGCCAAGGCCCTCATACTCGGCATCGCGTTGGCCTCGAATGTTGGCGGCGCAGCCTCGCCCATCGCTTCCCCTCAAAACATTATTGCCCTTCAGAACATGCGACCCGAGCCGAGCTGGGGCGTGTGGTTCCTTGTGGCCTTGCCTATCTGTATCATATCCATCATCCTTATCTGGCTTCTGCTTCTAGTCACATTTCAACCTGGAAAGGGTACCACAATCGTGCCCATACGACCCATGAAAGACAACTTTACAGGTATTCAATGGTTCATCAGCGTTGTCACCGTTGTTACCATAATTCTTTGGTGCGTAACGCATCAGCTAGAAGAGGTCTTTGGAGATATGGGTGTTGTGGCTATCATCCCAATCGTTCTGTTCTTTGGTACTGGAATCCTCACCAAAGAAGATTTCAACAACTTCCTCTGGACGATTATTATTCTTGCCGCAGGCGGTCTGTCGCTTGGCAAAGCAGTGTCTTCCTCCGGCCTCTTGGACACAATTGCGGGCAGCATTACTGAAAAGGTTCAGGGTATGAGCTTGTACGAAGTTCTAGTCGTATTCTGCGCTTTGATTTTAGTCGTTGCTACGTTCATCAGCCATACTGTGGCTGCCTTGATTATCTTACCACTAGTTCATCAAGTCGGTCAGGGCATGGACGAGCCTCATCCTAATCTTTTGGTAATGGGCAGCGCATTAGTGTGCTCTCTCGCTATGGTAAGCTTTCCACCTGGACCAAGCAAGAGGTCGTTTGCTCAGCGAATATCTAGGGCCTTCCAACCAGTGGTTTCCCAAATATGAGTAAGCAACGCTCAATCATTGGATGGCAAGCCAAGCTGACTTCGGTGACCAGCCGCCATCATGATGGAAAATGAAACAGGCCATCGGTACCTGCGTGTCCAGCATTTCCTCACTCGTGGCATACCAAGCAGCATCATAGCATTTGGAGTTGTGATTAGTGTCGGCTATGGACTTCTTCTGGCGGCAGGTCTTTGATCTTGCTTGGTCACCGTTCTTTTAAGCGCGGCGTTTAGGAGGCGGTCGCATCGACACGCATAGGCTACCCCGAAGTTTGTGACATATTAACAATGTGGCCAGAAATAAACATCCTACCAACTCTACATATTACGCTCACCGCGTTGTTGCCCAACTCATGTACTATTACTCCGCGTTCATAGCGATCAAACTCGATCGGTGAAGTTCTATCGAGGCTCTCGCGAAACAGACTGGTCCTCGGGCTCAAGTCCCTTCATTCGACGTCTAAGCCCACACTTCTGTATCTCAATTTCAGACGGTTGGCCGCAAGTCATGCTGTAAAAGTCCTTTGCGTTCCTTGAAAAGCTTGTCAAAGCAGGATCAGACCGTCTCTAAATTTGGATGCGCTGCAACAGTCTCGATATGGTGTTCGGATCTTCGAGTGCTCGGACTCTTTGCAGGCATGCCCGCTCAGACACAAAGACTCCACACCACGAGTGGTTGGCAAATGGTTGTATCGAAGGAACGGATTCGTCCCGCCGCAATCAACGATGTCGATGCTATTGGCATAGGACAAAGTCGAACCAAGCAGAATGGATCCTCCACGACGAGCGAGAAGTATATATTTGGAGGCTTCTGTCAAGTTCCTTGGATTGTAACATAGTGAATAATCCACAAAAGCGTTCCAGAGCTTTTTAGAAGAACTGATTTTACACCATGCGTGGCTGGTTTCTGAGATCGTTTGCCATAGCACTGGTGTTCGAATGTTTTTCTTCGGCCCACGTCCTTCGATTCGCTGAGCGCAATGACATTAGCCTCAAACCAGATGCCGACCAGCACATGTTCCATGGCCTACAGACAGCGCGGAAGATTCGCTTGCCAAATGCAAAATCCTGGCAAAAACGCAGCCACCTTAGCTACAAGCTCAGCTCGGGTTGGGACCTTCGCCTTCAGACCACTTTTACCTTTCTCCCCATCCAACTTGCGGCAGCCGGTCTTTGCACCTTCTACGAAGACATCATGTCATTCGCTGTTCAGGCGGCCGACGAAGCCGAAGACGAAGTCATGGATCTCACCATCCAATTTGGGAACCTATTCCTCGAGTTCGTCGCAACCGAGCGCCTAAGCCCTGTCTCTTGGGGATTGGTGCACGACGTGGCGAGAACCATGCTGGATATGACTGATGAGGGATTCACGGAAGGCTATCAGGCGGTGTTGCAGAACGGAGTCAGTCTGGTTTTTGTGCGACTCGGTGCGAAGGCTTTAGAGTTCGGTGGAGCTGCCAGTGCTGCGCGAAAGCGTGATTTGGATACGCCACCAATGCTCGGGAGATGAGACGCGCGTCTCAATGATCCGCAAGGGTTTGGATAATAAAGGCTTGGATGTCTCAAAAATCGTCGCTTGGAGGGTTTTTACGAAAAACGCACTTGGTAATTAGGTGCAATGCTCCCAACACCGCGTAGCACGTTTATGTAGTCTAAAAATTTCTATTGATAGACAACATAATCTGTTCGTCAACTTGCGCTCAATATGCAAGAGTATGAGATCTTGGTGCGTTAATGTAACCGATGGTACTCAGAAAAATGCTTGAATCCGCCAAGAGACCTGAAGCCACAACACTTTATTCGGTGTTGTGCCACGCCCACCCACTCCTCACAAACTTTACTTGCAATCATAGCAAGCCGCTCGGCGTTTTGGCTGTGGTGACATTGGGTAGTCGGCACGCTTTCCCACGCTCTCGAAAGACGAGAGTGTCCTGGCTATGAAGCTATTTTTTATCCGTCACGGAGAAACAGTCGACAATGTAGCCCAACTTTAGTATGAAGAATACGGGCTCTACCATGGTCTACCATGCTGATAAGCTCTAGTGCTGGCATCCGCGACTCAGCACTCACGAATCACGGGGTCTTACAAGCAGAGCGACTTGGACAATACCTCGCCAGACGTGGCCTTCGCTTCACCCACCTGTTCTCATCAGACCTCCAACGAGCATTGAAGACCGCGGAAGCCATCGGAGCCTGTCGGTCGCAACAGTCAGAGAAGGCGGGGAAACAGCTCCAGGTCAAGCAGCTACCAGTGCTGCGAGAGCAGGACTTTGGATTTTACGAGGGTAAACCCTTCTACGCACGTCCTACAGATTCGAAGAAGACCGGCAAGGAAAACCACCGCTCTCAGCACAGTGATGAACCTGGTTTTCAGGATGTTGAGTCGAAAGAGTCTATGACGGCGCGAGCTGACGGCTTTGTTCACGACCATTTACTGCCCATCCTCTGTCGCGACACTGGCTCAAGAGAGGCTACTATTGCCGTAGTCTCTCATGGCATTATTCTCAACCACCTTTGGCGCAGTATCCTCAAGCTCTTCGCGCAGCGGACCGTTACCCTTGCTCCGGGCCTTACATTTGGCGGAGGTGGTAGCGGTACAGCGCTGGAGTACCTTGGGGGATGGTCGAATACGGGATATCTGGAATTGGACATGCAACCCGTGTTGACGGCGAAAGAGCCGGCCGTGAGTGAGTCAGAGACGACTGATAGTCCGACAACACAAACTGATGGCAGGACTCTGCTGTCAGAACTCCGTATGGTTATCAAAGCTGTCAATGGCAAGGAGCATCTTCAAGGGCTGAAGCGTACTAGAGGGGTGTCGAGTGAGAAGCACGATCAGGGACAGACGAAGATCGATGGCTTTTTCAAGAAGGGTAAAGTCGGATGAACTCTGCGATGCTCGGTTCGCTACAACAACAATCGGACGTACCGCTTGGCAATTGGGTTACTGCTTTCCCAAGGTCCCGGTCAAGGCTATAATTGGGACGCACTCTGCGCAATCGCTGTTCCCAAGGTTAGTCTGTCATAATTTATCTGTTTACTATCCTATTTCTATGATGAGATCACATACACTCACAGACCTGTTCTGAATTACATTGAGGATACACAATTGTACAACTGCTGTCTGATTTCACAGTATCTTACATTTACAGACCACACTGGATGCTACACGAATGCAGCTGACTGAATGATTCTAGTGCGGCGCTGACGGGCAGCCGCCCCAAATAGCCCGCAATTCCCATCCGGCGAGACTGTACTCCTTATGTCGGCGACGGTGGCGGCCAATCTTGACCAGCCAAGTCTAACAATGGAGAGTCTAGCACACAAAGCCAACTGTCTATGATCATCTACAAAGGAGAGACCCGAGTGGAACGGCGGCGAATAATAGAATGAAAAGGTTCTCGAGTCGATTCTTCCGGTACCCGCAGCTTGGTCCTTGATGACTCCTGAGCATGGCGGACATAATAAGAACCAAATACCCGATTTATCTCCAATCTTAGTCTCTGTCACGTTTCAACGTTTCTTCCATGCGGATCGTCCTTCCACCATGTAAAGCCAACCTCCGGGCAGGACTTTGGTTCGTGCTACCAGTCGGCCCTGGAGGAAAGCATTTGCCACTGACAGCCAATATTCCTAAAATGTCTTCAACGAACATCACCATGTGCTGGCCACTATTATCTGAATGACGACTTGGTCCAGACCGAAAGCGGCTGGCACTCGAAGCTATTCCTGGATCTCTTGGTGATCATTGGCTTTTCACCAGGGTCGTCAGCCACATCTCGGCACCACTAGCCAGCCTTGGCGCGTGGCAGGGGATTAAAGTATTGCCCAATTCTCTTGAGCCAGGCCCGTTGAAGGACGCATCATCAAGATGAGCAATCGCAGACGGAAGGCGCAGACACACAACAGCTGATCCATCGTCAATGTCCAGGTGCGCCTGACGTGGTCGAAGTCCACGGCTTCAGAATAGTTGAAGATCGACTGACCTATTCGCTGTCGTTGCCCCAGAAATCAAGGTACCATGCTCCATACACCAAGCGTCACGACCCGGTGCGACCGACGACCAAGCACCCAAATCCCAATTTTGGAATCTCCCGTGTTTGCTTCTCCAACGAGTACTTTATTCCGTAGTATCGTTGATTTGATCCAGCTACGCGTTTGCTGTCAACTTTCCTGGTCGTACCTGCTGTTTTCCTGCCACTGCCGTGATGGTCGCAAGGTGGCTGGCAGGCCAGCCACGCATCGGTGAAAACCGACATATTTGACTTCATGCTCCTTTCTTCTCGCCTCGTTCATCTTGCATACCTCTCCCATCGTACTCCGTAACAGTTGCATTGTTCGCTTTTTGGAACCTCTCATACTCTGAATTCCTACACTGCAACCATGCTGTCCAACATCCTCACCACTCGTTTATTCTTGGCCGCGCTGCCTTCCCTCATCTGTGCTCAAAGCATGACAACCCTTCTTTACACATACACGACTGATGGAGCAGTCTCCTCTATAGTGATTTCACTTCCTTTGCAGGGAGGCCAGGTTGAGACCACGACCATCACACAGGCCAGTGCTACCGTTACAAGCACCACTGCCTTACGTCCCAGCGTTGAAACAACCACCATAACGCTCACTGGGCCTGTATCGGACTTGAGCTCAGCAGCAGCCGGTATTCCTGCATCCTACCAACTCCAGCAGCCCTCAATAGCCCCGGGACCCGTTGTCCCCATCACAGTCCACGGCTACACGACCTCCCTGCAACTACCCTCTAGCGTCTCCCTCCCCTCCACCGCCATCACCATCGCCCCCTCTGCCGCCGCCACATCTGCATCCCGAGCCACTTCATCAGCCAGCGAACAGGCCTCGCAAGCCAGCACCTCAATCAACGCCCCGGCATCCCAGGCCAGCTCCTCACTAAGCCAAGCAACCTCCCAAGCCGGCTCCTCTCTCAGTGCCCAAAGCTCCCAAGCCGGCTCCTCCCTCAGCAGCGCCGCCTCCGAAGCCAGCTCCTCCCTCTCATCCGCACAATCGCAACTCCCAACCGTCGTCCCTGTGCCCAACCCCAACGCTGCATCTTTGCAAAACAGCGTTTCTCAGGCTACCACAATGGCACTCACCACCGCCTCCGCCGACGTCTCCTCAACCTCCACTGTCGCTGCATCCGCCGGCAGCGTTACGACAACGACGTCTGTACCAACGGGCATCGTGACCGATACCAGCACCGCACCACCATCAACAATGCAGACAAGCACGTCGACAAGCTCCAGCGCTACGTCCACGACGACGCAGACGCCACAGAGCACGAGCACAAGCGCCACGCCGGCGAGAAGCTCATCTCCGCCTCAGAGCTCGAGTACAGCCGCGCCGCCGTCGAGTGGGGCGGTCTTCAGGGCGAGTTTCGCGCATGGGTTCTTGGGGG
>JAABUS010001688.1_pt1 | contig 46451 bp, 41 predicted proteins | sample 5560161 | NCBI WGS metagenome assembly JAABUS01 (sample SAMN10711885, study PRJNA513376) | rock metagenome | isolation source: Antarctica rocks | place: Antarctica: Victoria Land, Trio Nunatak nord | collected 2016-01-04 | reverse complement strand
GGAAGTGCATACCGCTAATACACGTGAAGTTGGTGTAGTATTAAAGAAATTGCAATGGCTTAAAGATTGGTTAATTAGTAGCGCACCGGAATTAAACAAGTTAAAAGCAAAACAGCCTTATTATTGGGTTCAATCCGGCAATTACAGCATTCTTCCAAATTCTAAACAAGAAAGAAGAATGGCACAAGCAGGATTAAAACCGATCCCTAAATTATATTTAAAATAATCTCATTCATGACATCCTCAGCAATCATATCCAAAGTTTGGTCTTTTTGTAACACCCTTCGCGATGACGGCGTAGGTTACGGTGATTACTTGGAACAACTTACGTACCTGCTGTTTTTTAAAAATGGCAGACGAGTACAGCAAGCCACCATATAACCGTACTTTACCTGTTCCGCAGGAATACAACTGGGAAAGTTTAACCGCTTTGCGTGGTGCCGAACTGGAAGGGCATTATACCGAACTGCTGCGTACTTTAGGTTTACAAAACAGCATCCTCGGCCAGATTTTTACCAAAAGCCAGAACAAGATACAAGACCCGGCCAAGCTGTGGAAACTGATCGACCTGATTGATAAGGAAAACTGGGTGATGATGGGCACCGACGTAAAAGGCGACATTTACGAAGGCTTGCTGGAGAAGAATGCCGAAGATACCAAGAGCGGCGCTGGCCAGTATTTTACGCCCCGTGCTTTAATCCGTGCAATGGTTGCCTGCGTTCGTCCGCAACCTTTAAAAACCATTGCCGATCCTGCTTGCGGAACCGGCGGTTTCTTCCTGGCTGCCTATGATTATATTGCAGATAATTACAGTCTGGATAAGGAGCAGAAAAAGTTCCTGAAATACCATACTTTTTTTGGCAATGAAATCGTAGCCGGAACAAGAAGGCTGGCACTGATGAACCTTTTTCTGCATAACATTGGTGATATTGACAGTGATAACTTTATTTCGCCTGCCGATGCGCTGATTGCTGATCCCGGCGTTCGTTATGATTATGTGCTGGCCAATCCGCCTTTCGGTAAAAAAAGCAGTCAGACTTTCACCAACGAAGAAGGCGAACAGGAAAAAGAAGATTTAACGTACAACCGTCAGGATTTCTGGGCAACTACCAGCAACAAGCAACTGAACTTTGTGCAGCACATCCGCACGATGTTAAAAACAACCGGAATGGCTGCGGTAGTATTGCCAGACAATGTTTTGTTTGAAGGCGGCGCAGGGGAAACGGTACGAAAGAAACTGCTGGAAACAACAGACCTGCATACGATACTTCGTTTACCTACCGGAATTTTTTATGCGAACGGTGTAAAAGCAAACGTGGTTTTCTTTGATGCAAAAGCAGCATCCAAAGAACCCTGGACAAAAGAGGTATGGTATTATGATTATCGAACCAACGTTCATCATACTTTAAAAAAGAACCCCTTAAAGCTGGACGACTTGCAGGATTTTATCAATTGCTATCAACCGGAAAACCGGCATAAACGAACAGAAGTATATCATGCAGAAACCAACCCGGAAGGGAGATGGCGCAAGTTTACTTATGAAGAGATCATCAGCAGAGATAAAACGAGTTTGGACATTACCTGGCTAAAAGATAAATCTTTGGCTGATCTGGATAACCTGCCTGATCCTGATATTTTGGCTTTAGAAATTATGGAGAATTTGGAAGCAGGGCTGGAGAATTTCAGGAGTATATTGAAAGCTTTGCAATGATCATATCGGAGGAGAAAGGGGCTATCCTTACTCTTTTTTATTTGGATGGTTGTTTTTTAACTAATCGGGAATTGCACAAAATTTTATTTATTAACTGGTTAGTCCTGTTAATATCATCATTAAAAGCGATAAGGCATGCACGACTGTTTTGTCTATTTCACTAACCATGTTCTTCCACCGTAATGTTACTTACTTGTTGCTTTGTGTTTTTTATTTGGTTTGAATCAGTGCTAACTTACATTCCGGCCATGGATCAGGAAGCTCTGCCTGTAACAGTGATTTTTGTATTGAGGCTGCTCTTGTTGCCACAGTATTAAGATTATCCCAGGCAAAAAACTTATCCGGGCATACTTCTTTTACAAGTAAAATTTGGTGTGCATATCTTTTGTTTTTTAGTTTGATGAACCAATCCCATTATAAATAACACTATTATTTAGCCGGTAAAAACAGCATGTGATCATATAACAGTTCTATGATGCTTCCCCCAGTTGATCATTTCAGTCAATAGCGGCCACAAGGTTTTGCAGTAATCGGTAAGTTCATAATCTATTGTCACAGGCATCCCGGTTTGAACCGTCCTTGATACCAGTTTATTCATCTCCATTTCTTTCAGTTCTTTCGATAACATTCTGAAAGTTATATTGGGGATACTTTTGGCAATTTCCCGGTAACGTTTATTGCCGTTTCTCAAGGATACGATGATCATCATTTTCCATTTACCACTGATGACGTATTGGGTGTCATGTATATATTTCATTTCAGGACAACTGTAGTCGCAATCGGAATCTGTTTTCATATAGAATGTGTTCTAATTTAATGCTGCTATACTTTAGTATATTGCACACAAATATATATCATATACTGAATATCTTTGTCAAAAAACAAATGAAAATGAAAAAGTTAGAAAACAAAGTAGCTGTTGTCACAGGCGGCAACAGTGGGATTGGATTGGCAACAGCCATATTATTTGCAGAGCAGGGTGCCAAAGTAGCTGTTACAGGCCGGAACCAAACCACTTTAAAAAGTGCGGCAGATACCATAGGTCAGGGAGCTATCGGTATTATAAGCGATGTTTCGGATTTAAACAGTATTAAAAAATCTTATGAAGAAGTAAGTGAGAAGTTTGGTAAGATTGACGTGTTGGTGGTAAATGCAGGAGTAGCCCTTTCGGCTCCGTTAGCTAACTTTACCGAAGAAATGTTCGATCAGACCAGCGACATCAATTTTAAAGGGACATTTTTTTCGGTGCAGTTAGCTTTGCCTTACTTAAATGACGGAGCTTCCATAATCCTCACTTCAAGTTCCACCAATCAAAAAGGGTTTCCTGGTTTTGCGGCTTATGCAGCTACCAAAGCAGCGATACGCTCTTTGGCCAGAAGTTTTTCAACAGAATTACTCGAAAGAAAAATCAGGGTTAATGTTTTATCTCCAGGTGCAATTGACACCCCATTATTTGCAAGAGGCGGTGGTTCAAAGGAAGAAGTTGACGGGGTAAAAGACTATATGGCCAATTCTATGATCCCGGCGAAACGTTTAGGCACATCAGAAGAAGTTGCGGAAGGCTTCCTTTACTTGGCATCAGATGCTTCTAAATATATGGTCGGTTCTGAATTGGTGATGGACGGAGGCGTAAAAACACTTTAAATATTTTATCCGGCCATCCGATTGATCATAAAACAAGCTGAAACTTTGGTTTCAGCCTGTTTTATCAAAAAACCGGTACTATGACAGCAAAAAATTTTTTGTTTTAGATGTAAAAGAATTAGTCAGCTTAATTAAAGTATGAGAGCCTGTTTAAAAATTTGTTCTATATATTTTTTATGCTTCTTTTATCAGCTAAAAAATGGAAAGGATTTGGTTTATTTAAAATCAGTGCAGACACCAATTTTATAGGGTAAAAGAAGCATTGCCATTTTTTCTTGTATAAATACAAAAACGAACCCTTAAAAAAACACGACTTTGTTATTCAATTTTTGCAATCACTCAAAAGTAATAGGGTATTTATAGACGGTGTATTTTATATGGGAAGAATTATTTGAGGGATATTTATGACGCCTGTAGCAGCTTTTCGATATTAGCCAACCTGCTTTCAAATTTATTTTCACGTTCCTCAATAACTTTTAACCTGGTATCTAATTGAGACAAAGTAGAAAGAGCTTCTTTTACTTCTTTTAATTGAGTAATGATCACTTCGTTAAACTTTTGCTGTTGCTCCCATTGCTTAACAGAGATACCCATAAAATCTTTAAGAATGCTGTTGGTTTCTTTTACCTCTTCGGCAACGTTTTTTACTTCGGCAATTAACAATGCTAATTCCTTGTCCATCATATTTAATTATCACCCAAATATAACAATGTGCCTGTATTTTTACAAAGCTTAGTTTTATGATTGGCTAAAACCGTACTGCAAATTTATGTTTATACTGGGCTTGTCTTATTCTGTTACAAATTACTTTATTTTTACCTGATAAAAACAGCATAACAAGTGCAGGCATATATTTTAGGCGTTGACATTGGCACAGGCAGTGTAAAAGCAGTTGCGGTTGGTTTAGGCGGAGAAGCAATTGCTTCCGCCCAAAAACATTATCCGCTGATGCAGCCGGAACCAGGTTATGCAGAACAGGATGTGGAACTGATCTGGCAGGGATTTATAAATGTTATCCGTGAAGTTTTAAATCAATTAGGAAAAACACCGGAAGCAATTAGTTTAAGCAGCGCGATGCACAGTTTGGTTTTGGTGAACAAGGACGGCGAAGCACTGACCAATATGATCAATTGGGCCGATACACGGAGCGCAGAAATTGCAGGCCATCTCCGTTTTTCTCCCGAAGGAAAAAACCTGTACGAGCAAACCGGTACGCCAATTTATTCTATGTCGCCTTTAAGCAAAATCATTTGGTTCCGTGAAAATAAAAAAGAACTTTTTGATCAAACGGCAAAATTTATATCGATAAAAGAACTGATCTGGTTCCGGCTGTTTGGCCAGTTTCAAGTGGATCATTCCATTGCTTCTGCCACCGGTATGTTTGATGTTCAGCAGTTTTGCTGGAGCCTGCAGTCTTTAAAATTAGCCGGGATCGATCAAAGCCGCCTTTCCGAACCGGTAAGTACGAGCTATATGCGCAACGATTTAAACCTGGATTTTATCAAATCAACAGGCATAAAAGAAGCATGTTACTGGGTTATTGGCGCCAACGACGGCTGCCTGGCCAACCTTGGCAGCGGTGCAAACTATGCAGGTACGGCTGCTTTAACCATCGGTACAAGCGGTGCGGTACGCATGGCCAGCGGCAAGCCCTTGTATAATTTCAAAGCAATGACTTTTAATTATATCCTGGATGAACAAACCTACATCTGCGGAGGTGCCATCAACAACGGCGGTTTGGTTTTGAACTGGCTGCTTACCAATTTTATGTCGATAAAAACAGTATCGCCCGCAGATTATCAGCACTTGTTTGATACAATAGAAACAGTACCGGCAGGCAGCAACGGTTTACTTTTTCTCCCTTATCTTACCGGAGAGCGCACGCCTTTGTGGGACAGTAACAGTTGCGGCGTTTTCTTTGGGATTAAAACAGACCACACACAGGCACACTTTTTAAAAGCTGCGCTGGAAGGTGTTTGCCATGCTATTCAAAATGTGCTGGATGCAATTGGCCAATCCTCTGGCAAGATACAGGAAATCAGGGTGAGCGGCGGTTTTACAGCTTCGCCGGTTTGGCTGCAGATAATGGCCGATATTACCGGAAAAAAACTAACAGTGGTACAGGCGGAAGATGCTTCGGCCATTGGCGCGGCTTACCTGGCTGTCCAAACCGGCAGGTTTGCAGGTTTTGACTTGCAGGATGATTTGCGGCCAAAGCAAACAATCAGACCAGATCCTGAAAAACACGTCATTTACAGCAAAAGGTTTAAGCTATTTGTAAGCTTGTACGAAAATTTGAAAGACAACATGCACGAACTTTCCCGGCTAAATTAGCATCAAGCCGGATTTTCTACAGAATAATCCGGTAAATTTGTACCGGAAGATGCGTTCAACTGCATCCGGCGAAAGAAATCCATGCGTTCAACCTTTACTTTGCTACTTGTTTTTTTACTGATAAAAACAGCATATGGCCAATCCGTTCCTGATACTTTATCGCAGCAAACTTTCGTTGTTCCTGATTCTGCGGCTTTGGCCCGGCAGCAATTTCAATCAGATTCTCTTGCCCGCTTCTTTATTACGCCGCCTGACCCTGCCAGAAAAAACCAGTTCCTCGACAGCGTTTTAAAAGCCAATTTATATACCGGCTATGCTTTTTTGGATATGCATTACAAACCAGTGAAAACCAAAGTACAGCCGGGCAAAATGCGCAGTTCAAGAAACGCCTGGATGCTGGCGGTGATGCTGGGTTTGTTGTTTTACCTGGCCGTGCTCAACCGTTTCATGAGCAAATCCATTAGTGATATTGTGCAGTCTTTTTACAGCCAGAGAATGCTTTCCCAGTTTTCCAAGGAAGAAAACCTGATCAATTCCTGGTCTTTTATCTTGTTGTTTTTATTGTTTGGGGCAACGGTCGGGCTGCTTTTTTACCAGATCATCTCCTACTACAACCGCAGTTATGCCGATAACGGCTGGCAGCTTTATTTAGGCTTTACTTTTGCCGTTATCATTTTTTTTATATTGAAAATAATCCTGCTGCGCCTGCTGGGCTTGATATTTAATATCCGTAATTTGGTCAAAGAATATATTTCCATATTATATCTCACTTATTTTAACCTCACTTTTATCAGCCTTCCGCTGGTGGTTTGCTTTGGCTTGATTGCCGATAGCTATAAACCTGTATTGTTGATAGTTTTCGGGTTGTTGATTTTGATTGTACTGTTTTGGCAATATATCCGAAGCAGTATCAACATACTTTCAGTTTATAGGCTGAGTAAAGTTTATTTATTTATTTATCTTTGTGCGCTCGAGTTTTGCCCTGTTCTCATATTAATAAGGGCTTTAAAACTATAAGAAAGACAGCTATTTATGCAGATTGCCGTTGAAAGATTAAGAAAAGTAAAAAGCATTTTAATAACCCTGCCCAAACCCGAATCCGACAAAAACCCATACACAGAACTGGCTAAGAAATACAACCTGAAAATCGATTTCCGGTCTTTTATCCATATAGAAGGCGTTCCGGCGAGAGACTTCAGAAAAGAAAAAATAGCTTTGGGCGATCATTCGGCCGTGATTTTTGCCAGCCGCAATGCCGCAGACCATTTCTTTAGGATATGCGAAGAAATGCGTTTTGAAGTTCCGGTAGAGATGAAATATTTTTGTTTGTCGGAAACTATTGCCCTTTATCTGCAAAAATATATTCAGTACCGGAAAAGAAAAATATTCTTTGGCAAACAAACTGCAAGCGATCTGGCTGAAGTTTTGAAAAAGCATACCAACGAAAAGTTTTTGTATCCCTGCTCTAATGTAGCTGCCGAAGAGACACAGAAATTTTTGGCAGAAAACGGTTATAATTTCACACCGGCAGTTTTGTTCCGTACCGTGGTAAGCGACCTTTCGGATTTGGCCGAAGTATTTTATGATATTATAGCATTTTTCAGTCCTTCCAGCATTCAGTCGCTTTACAAAAACTTTCCGAATTTTGAACAAAAACACACACGCATTGCTGCCTACGGCACGACTACCCATAAAGCAGCTTTAGAAAAAGGGTTGATTTTGGATATTCCGGCCCCCGTTCCAGAAGCCCCATCCATGATTATGGCTATCGAGCAGTATATCAAGCAGGTAAACAAGTAATATTAAATTAAAACCTGTTTGATATTCACTATGCTTCTTTTATCCCTGTAATTTATAATTTATTTTTTATGTAAATAAAAAGCCTAAAAAACAGATAGATTTTGGGGCGATAAAAGAAGCATTCAAAAAAACCTAAATAAGAATTTAACTCAGCCCTTACCGCAAACCAGATATTTTCCGAAACTTTCCCTGCTAAACCTGCGTAAAGAAATCACATTGATACATTGTTTTTACACAGTAAAATCAGGATCGGTCGATTAAAATAAATTTATAGTCGATTCTTTTGCAGGGTTATCAATAGTTTAGTTATTTTTATAACGATAAAATGTTTTCCTAAGATCAATTTAATCGCATCTGTGGAAAATATTTTACATAAAAAAGAGTTATTGCATTAATTTAACCAGATCATTTATACTTTGGATTCGAAGATGAAAAACATATATTTTGGGGCGTTGTTCCTGCTGCTTGCTTCTTTAAGTAGTTGTGTATCCAGTAGTGACAGAGGTGAAGTAAGAGGTGTTTCCGGAAAAGCATTTAAACAGGAGCAACCCTATGGAATGGTTTATATTCCAGGAGGTACTTTTTTGATGGGCCAAACCGATCAAGATGTAACTTTTGCCCAAACTGCTCAAAACAAACAGGTTACCATTGCCCCATTCTTTATGGACGAAACGGAAACTACCAATGCTAAATACAAACAGTTTGTAAACCAAATACGGGATTCTATCGCGATAACACAATATTTAAACGACGATAAATATTATTATAAACCTGGTGGCAAAAATGCAAAACCGGATCCGAGCGGCAAAAAATATATCAACTGGGATTATGTAAAAAAGAATGGTGTTTTCAGTTCTGGTAGGGGAAAAGGCAAGGCATCTGCGGCAGCAAGTGCTAACCAAGCGAAATTACAAGGCATGTATTATCAGGGTGATGACCGCGTTTTTGACAGAAACGAGATTGATGTGCGCCTCTTGAAATATAATTACGCTATCCCTATTTTGCGTGAAGCATCTAACAACCGTTTTGATAAAACCAAAAAACGTTCTGATTTTATCCTTCGCGATACCGTGCCGGTTTATCCGGATACTTTATGCTGGCTGAATGATTTTTCTTATGCCGCTAACGAGCCAATGGTTGAAGGTTATTTTTCTCATCCGGCTTATTTAAATTATCCGGTGGTTGGTGTTACCTGGCGCCAGGTAAGGGCTTATTCTGTTTGGCGTTCCAGATATAATGACGCATACAAAGATTCCCGGGGCATTCCACACCGTCAGCTTTATGAGTTGCCAACAGAAGCAGAATTTGAATATGCGGCACGCGGCGGCAGAATTGGAAATGATTACCCTTGGGGCGGTCCTTATGCAAAAAATTCTAAAGGTTGTTTATTGGCTAACTTTAAACCAGGCCGCGGAGATTATGCAAGCGATGGCGGTGCTTATACGGTAAGTGTTCACTCTTACTTTCCTAATGATTATGGTTTGTATAATATGGCCGGAAATGTGGCAGAATGGACAGCTTCTGCTTATGACGAATCAGCCTCCACATTTGTGCATGATATGAGCCCTACTTTCAATTATGAAGCCAAAGCAAGCGATCCGGAAGTATTGAAACGTAAAGTGGTAAGAGGTGGTTCCTGGAAAGATATTGGCTACTTCCTTCAAAACTCCACTCGGGGTTTTGAATATCAGGATACTGCAAAATCTTATATCGGCTTTCGCTGTGTAACCCATTTCCTTGGCAGGGACATCAAAGACAAACGCTCTAATTACTAATTGAACTATTATATCTAATTCTAAAAAAACAAACTACAAACAATTTTATGGCTGTTAAGAAAAAATCAAAGTATGGATTGGGAAGCGTTATTTCTATTGGCGCAACAGTGGTGATAATAGGCTTGTTATTCAAAATTCAGCACTGGCCTTATGCATCGTTATTTATTACATTAGGGCTTGGTGCAGAAGCTGTTTTATTCTTTTTAATAGGTATTTTCCCTGAAGAAAACCATGACGTGGACTGGACCCGTGCTTATCCTGAGTTGGCTGATGACTATACCGGAGAGCGGCCAAAAGTAGCTGCTTCAAGGGCACCACAACCGGTGGCAAATGGTTTTTCAAACACTGCTGCTTTAGACAAAATGCTGATGGATGCTAAAATCGGCCCGGAACTAATCAGCAGTTTGGGTGATGGATTAAGGACTTTTGGTGATAAAGTAAGCTCAATTTCCAAAGCGGGGGATGCAGGTGAGGCAACATTGGAATTAACCAATAAAGTTAAAATTGCCAGTGCAAGTTACGATAAATTGAGTACTTCTTTTGAAAAAGCTTCTGTTAACCTTTCTGAAATGGCTAACTCTAACATTGATTCTAAAGCTTACCATGATCAGGTGAACAACCTTGCAAAAAATTTATCTGCCTTGAACGCAGTATATGAATTGGAGCTTCAGGATTCCAGTGCCCACCTGAAATCGATGAACAAGTTTTACCAGAATGTTTCTTTAACAATGCAAAACTTTAATGAGTCGATGGAGGATTCTAAAGCTTTTAAAGATGAGGTAGGCCGCTTAGCAAAAAACCTGGCTTCTTTAAATAATATTTACGGCAATATGTTATCTGCCATGAATCAGCCTAAAGCTAACTAATATAGTCGTTTAATTTAAAAACAAGAATAAAATTATAGCAAATGGCTGGAGGTAAGGAAACCCCAAGACAGCGGATGATAGGTATTCTATACTTGGTACTTTTGGGCTTAATTGCCTTGAATGTCCCGGATAGTTTACTAAACGCTTTTAAAAACATAAGTGACAGCTTAAATGCATCAAAAAATAATGTTCAAAGTGGTATCAATAATACTTATGAAGCATTTCAGCAAAAAATAAAAGAACAGCCGGACCGTGCAAAGCCGATTGAGGCCAAAGCGAAACAGGCCAGTGCGGTAGTTAAAGACTTAGATGATTATGTAGAATCCTTAAAAAAGCAGTTAGTTGAAAAAACCGGCGGTTTTGATGAAAACCTACAGGATTATAAAGGACGCGATAACTTAGATGCATCTGCAGATTTTATGATCAATAATAAAAACTCCTTTACCCTGCACAAAAAGATTGATGAAACCCGCGAAAAGCTATTGGGTCTACTGGATGAAAAAGACAGGGCAAGCACCAGACTGGCTTTAGCAGCAATCGATCCTCCGCAGAAAAAAGGATATGCCAAAGAAAGCTGGGAAGAAGCTTATTTCGGTGATGGTATCCCGATGGGGGCAGCCATGACTTCCTTAAACAAGGTGCAGGCGGATGCCAAAAATGCAGAAAGCGAAGTAGTAAAAAAGATTTTGGGTAAAGTGGATCAGGCTGTAGTTAACCTGGATAAATTTGCCGCAGTTGCAGTTGCGCCAAGTAGTTATATTATTGCCGGTCAACCTTATACAGCGCAGGTGTTTTTAACAGCATCCGATTCACGTTCAAATCCTAACATTACTGTTGGCGGTTCAAAACTTTCTACAACAGAAGGCAAAGGTACTTATTCCGTATCTACTAGCGGTGAAGGCGTACATACTTGGGTGGGCACGATCACTGTAAAACAAAACGACGGTACTACCAAAACTTACAATACAGCACCGCAAACTTATCAGGTAGCAAGGCCATCGGCCGTAGTTTCACCTGATAAAATGAACGTGCTTTATGTGGGAGTTCCAAATCCGGTTTCCGTTTCGGCACCTGGTATTGCTAAAGAAAAACTTAGGTTAAGTATTAGTGGCGGTTCCATCAGTGGTTCCGGTGGAAAATTTATAGCTACCGTTTCTGCGCCGGGAACTATGGCTAAAATTAGTGTATCAGGCGAAACATCTGCTGGTAAAAGCCAGGTTTTAGGCGTACAGGAGTTCAGGGTGAAAAGAATTCCGGATCCAAAAGCACAGTTTGCAGGAAAAAGTAGCGGTGCTACTTCCGCAGGAAATATCAAAGCGCAGGATAAGGTTTTTGCTAAATTGGAAAACTTTGATTTTGATGCCAAATTCAATGTTACCCGTTTTTCATTAACAGTGATCAAACCTCGGCAGGATGCAATTACCTTATCCGGTTCAGGCAGTGATCTTTCCGGTGCGATGCGTTCTGCTTTGGCTACCATTACGCCGGGTTCTCGCGTAGTGTTTGATAATATTATTGCTGTTGGCCCGGATGGGACACAACGTGGTTTAGATCCAATTGTACTTCTTGCTAATTAAAAAAAGACTATGAAAAGGAAAATGGTTATTTTAGTTCTATGTCTGGTCTGTGCAGGTTCTTTTGCGCAAACACGTAAAAGAACCGCTACTAGAAGGACAGCCACTCGTAAAACTACAGCTAAAAAACAAGTTGGAGCATCTGCTAAATCTCAGGCATTGGTAGATACCAGTAACATTAAGCCTTTTATAAGGCCGCAAGATGGCTATTACAAACCGCAGGATGGGTATTATAAAAAAACGAGTATCCTGAATGCAAAAGTTACCCCTTATCAAAACCTGCGCGAAGCTGACGTGGCTTTTGCAAAAAGGGTTTGGCGGGAAATTGATGTACGCGAGCGGATGAACCAATATTTAGCTTCACCAAAAGCGCGCTTGATTGATATTTTGATGGATGCTATTGCCAAAGGTGAATTAAACGCTTATGACCCTTCCCCAAGCAAAGGTGATCCGAACGGAGATGAGTTTTCCGTGTTGCTTAAACCAAAACAGGCAATGGCGAAAATGGCCGACAGTGTCCTGATCGATAAATTTGATAAAAACGGTGATAAAACTAGTTCTACGATGCAAATGGGCGAATTTAACCCGGATAGCGTAGTCAAATTCAGGATCAAGGAAGACTGGATTTTTGATAAGCAACGTTCTGTTTTTGAACCAAGGATTATCGGTATTGCACCTTTGATAAAAGCACATGCAGGTGGTTTGAACTTAGATTATCAACCTGCATTTTGGATTTATTTCCCGGAAGCAAGAACTATCTTAGTTACCAAAGAAGCCATGAACCGGCATAATGATGCTACGGGCCTGAGTTTTGATGATATTTTTATGAAACGGATCTTCTCCAGTTATATTGTGAAAGAATCTAATGATAAAGACGAGCGGATCAAAGATTACGCACAAGGAATTGATAAACTGTACGAATCAGAGAAGATCAAGAAATCGTTGCTCAACTACGAGCAAGATTTGTGGGTTTATTAAGACATCAAGAAACTACCAATAAAAGAAGCATCGCCCTGCAAGTTTAAACTTGCGGGGCTTTTTCTTGTGCAAAAAATTCGAGGATTGCCAATGCCTGTTTGGTATTGACGACTTCCATCAGCATGTCCTTTGTGGCTTCGCGTACTCTTTTTACCGACTTAAAATAGGTGAGCAGTTTTTCTGAGGTGGTTTTGCCGATGCCTGGAATATTGTCCAGTTCGGTTACTAATGTACTTTTATTGCGCTTCTTTCGGTGGGCAGTGATTCCAAAACGGTGTGCTTCATCGCGTAATTGCTGAATGATTTTTAGCGTTTCCGATTTTTTATCTAAATACATCGGATACTGGTCGCCGGGATAATACAGCTCTTCCAATCGCTTTGCGATACCGATAATCGTTACTTTTTTATCAATATCCAGCTTTTTCAAGCTTTTTACGGAAGATGATAATTGTCCTTTTCCACCATCAATAATAATAAGTTGGGGCAATTCCTGCTGCTCGTCCAGCATCCGGCGATAACGGCGGAAAACTGCTTCTTCCATCGTGGCGAAATCATCTGGCCCAACTACTGTTTTTACATTGAAAAAACGGTAATCGCGTTTTGAAGGCTTGCCATCCCTAAAAACCACAACTGCCGAAATCGGGAAAGAGCCTTGAAAGTTAGAGTTATCAAAACATTCAATATGGCGCGGCAACTGGTTCAACCGCAAATCCTTCATCATCTGCGTCAGCAAACGGTCGGTTCTTACTTCCGGGTTCAGTTTTTCGTATTGGTCCATTTTTCCACGCTTAAAAAATTGAACGTTTTTTTGTGATAGATCCAGCAATTTTTTCTTTTCGCCTAATTTGGGAACGGTAAATTTGATGATCGAGCCTTCATCCACATTCATTTCAAAAGGAACAATAACTTCTTTGGACTGGCTGTTGTAACGTGTCCTGAATTCTGAAATAGCCAAACTCAGCAATTCTTCATCCGTTTCCTCCAGTTGTTTTTTAAGTTCGATGGTTTGCGTTTGGATAATTACGCCGTTCATCACTTTCAAAAAGTTTACGAAAGCATATTTCTCTTCGGAAGCAATACTGAAAACATCCACATCCGTAATGGAGGAATTGACAACGGTAGATTTACTTTGATAATTGTCCAGCAGATCAAACTTCCGTTTCAATTTATGTGCGGCCTCAAAATCCAGATTAACGGCTGCCTGCTCGATTTGGTCTTTCAATTGCTTTACAACCGAGCTTGTTTTACCGTTTAAAATATCTTTGATCTCTTCAATATTATTTTGATAATCATCTTCCAACTGAAATTTCTGGCAAGGCCCTTTGCAATTTCCTAATTGATATTCCAGACAAACTTTAAACTTGCCGGCATCAATATTTTGTGGCGTTAGTGCAAGGTTGCAAGTTCGCAAGGGATAAGTTTCACGGATTAAATCCAAAATGGTATGCATCATGCTGATGGAAGCATAAGGCCCAAGATATTTGGAACCATCGCGGATGATCCTTCTCGTCCAGAAAATACGTGGAAAATGTTCATTCTTAACTACCAGCCAAGGGTAAGTTTTGTCATCCTTCAGCAACACATTGTAGCGCGGCTGGTGCTTCTTAATTAAACTGTTTTCCAACAGCCAGGCATCGATTTCGGTATCCACAATTGTAAAAGTGATTTTCCTGATCTTGGAAACCAGCATTTTGGTTTTACCATTGCCGCTTAAAACATCTTTGTTGAAATAAGAACTGACCCGGTTTTTTAGGTCTTTAGCTTTGCCGATGTAGATGATAACATTCTCGTCGTTCCAATACTGGTAAACCCCGGGTTTATGCGGAATGTCTTTTACTGCTTCTTTATAATCAAAATTACTCATGCCCGTCGTATGCCCTTGCTTCTTTTATGCCTATAAAAACAGTACCGCTTAAAAGCCTAATTGTTTATCTACTTCTGTTTTTTGCTGCTGCTGCTGAGAATAAGCACCGCAATCCATCGTAATGCTGACACCATTTTTAGGCGGATCAAAATCAACGTTCTTTTTTATACCAAGACTGGAATTGGCATAAACTTTTTTCATGTACAAAGCAAAAATAGGCAGTGCCGTATTGGCTCCTTCGCCCAGGTCAGTTGACCGGAAATGGATTTGCATATCCTCGCAGCCTGTCCAAACGCCGGTAACCAATTGCGGCGTAATGCCGATAAACCAACCATCAGAATTGTTTTGTGTCGTACCGGTTTTGCCGCCAATCGGGTTGGTCAGGCCGTATTTGCTTCTTAAACGCCAGCCCGTTCCTTCCTGAATAACTCCTTTTAACATGTAGGTCATCACATAAGCCGTTTGCTCGTTCATGGCAACTACTACTTTTGGTTTTCGGTCAAACAATACATTGCCGTTTTTATCCTCCACACGCAGGAGATAAGTAGGTTCCGTCCAGGCACCATGATTGGCAAAGACAGAATAAGCTGCCGTCATATCAAAAACTGAAGCATCAAAAGTTCCTAAAACGATGGATGGATAAGGTTTTAGGTTTGGGCTGTTAACACCCATTTTTTTAATTAAATCAACAACAGGTGTTGCTCCAACTTCCTGCATCATTTTAGCTGCGATCCAATTATGGGAAATTGCCAATGCTTTGCGTAAGTTTAAAGAACTATAAATATTATCTCTTGCAGGAGAGGAAGGTGTCCAGGCTTTGCCATCTGTAACAATTGTAACTGGCTCGACCGGAACTTCCATACAAGGCGACATGCCATTCTCAATTGCAACTGCATAGGTAAAAGGTTTGGCAGTAGAACCAACCTGCCGCGTGCCCATTTTTACCTGATCGTATTTAAAATGCTCAAAATTATCCCCGCCAACCCAGGCTTTGATGTAACCCGTTGTTGGGTCCATTGACATGATCGCATTGCGTAAAATCAGTTTGGTGTAAACGATAGAATCAATAGGTTTCATCGTGGTATCAATGCTTCCTTTCCAGGTAAAAAGGTTCATTTTTGCAGGTGTATTAAAATCAGCCCTAATCTCCTGGTCTGATTTGCCTTCATCTTTCAACATCCGGTAACGGTCGGAAAGGTGCATTCCTTTGTCCAAAATATCTTTAAAACCGTCAATCGATTTCCACAAACTCCGGCCTCTCCAATGCTCATTGAACTGAAGCTGCAAATTGCGCATGTATTCTTTTTGCGCTTGTTCTGCATAATCCTGCATCTGGTAATTAATGGTCGTATAGATTTTTAAACCATCCCGGTCCAAGTCATAAGGTGTATTGTCAGCTTTTAAAATTTGCAGGTCGTTAAATGTTTTCTGAATATCTTTTTTCAAAACTGCCCGAAAGTAGGTGGCCAATCCGTCGTTGTTGTCAATCGGATTAAAATTCAGCCCGAGCGGTTTGGCCCGTTCTTCGGCTTCCTGTCCTTCGCTCAAAAAGTTTTCATCCGCCATTCTTTTCAACACAAAATTTCTTCTTTTGATGGCATTGTCAGGATGGTTGATCGGCGAATAAATGCCTGGCCCGTTCACCATTCCAATTAAAAGTGCTGCCTGGCTTGGGGTCAGTTTATCGGGCGTAACACCAAAATAAGTACGCGCTGCGGATTTGATGCCGAAAGTATTGTAAGCGCCAAAATCCACCGTATTCAGGTACATCGTCAGGATTTCTTCCTTGGTATAATTACGTTCGATTTTGACAGCCGTAATCCATTCCTGTAGTTTTTGGATGATCCGTTTAAAAGGATTATGTGCTCGTTCAGAAAATAAATTGAGTGCCAATTGTTGGGTAATTGTACTTCCGCCTTGTTTTTTACCGATGAGATTATAAAAAACGATGGAAAAAACGCGCCGAAAATCAATCCCCGAATGATCATAAAAACGGGTATCTTCGGTAGCAACCAAAGCATGGACTATGTTTGGCGATAGTTGTGCGTAAGTTACATTGGAGCGGTTTTGAACATAATAAGTGCCAAGCGGTTGTTTATCTTCGGATAAAATCTCGCTGGCCAAATTGCTTTTTGGGTTTTCCAGATCGCGGAAAGAAGGCAGCTTGCCAAAAAACTGGAAGGCAACGGCCGTAAAAAGTAAAACGAAAAAGAAGAATACGCCGGCTACCAACTTCCAAAAATTAATATTGTAATGCCGTATGTCCTGCTTGGAAAGTTCTGTGCTCATTGAAGATAATTAGCTTGATAAAATTCAAAATAGCTGTCTAACAATTTTGAATCGGCTAATTTATCCAGATTTTTCCGGCTGATAATAAAGAAATTGTATTTCTCTGCCGGAACCTTCATTATTTCCGGCAAAAGCGGCACAATCTGCCGTGCATAATCTTTCACTTCCCCAACAGAATAAAAACGGCCTGTGTAAATCAATTGGTTGCCCTGGCCGATTTCTTTCAATTGATGTTTGATCGGCGCATCAGGATAATTGGCCCGGTTGAACTGCCCGATACCAAAACGCGAAGGTGCCAGGTTATTAAAACCCTTTACGTTGATTACAAAATACAATTCTGTGCTGTCTGCCAGCGTAAAAATTTTGGATGCTTCTTTTACCGTACTATTTTGGATGTTCTTAGGTAGATTGATATTGAGCTTATTTGTTAAGGCAGCCGAAGGCGAAGCGATGGCCGAACTGTTTTTTGGGGCCGATAAAACCGTGGGGGCAGCAGGCTGCACAACAGCCGGAACAGGGTTTGGAGCTGCAGCAAACGTTTGCTGCTGTTGCAACCGGTCCTGAGAAAAAGGAATATCATTCGGGTCGCTGTCGATTAAAGCAAAAGGCCGCGCGGCAATCAATGCTTCGTTTGCAGTGATAAATAGTAAATGCTGCTTCACCAATGGCGTAACCAATCGATCGTCCGGATATTGTGCCACAATTTGCTGCAGTCCCAGTTTAAAAGGTCCCAGCTTTTGCTGATGGCCCATTGCAATGGTTTTTAAATACGCTAATTGTGCAGCCTGTTTGTTCTGCGGATTAAGTTTCAAGGCGGAATCTGTGCGGGAAATTACCTGATCGTACTGCCTTTTCCGGTAAAAATCATATACATTATTATAAAAGGTATTTTGCTGCGCATCTTCCGAAAGCATTTTTTTGCCGTATTCCGGGTCAAGGATAATTTGTGCATACTGCGTTTGCGGATAGTTTTTCAGCAACAGGTTTTTATATTTTTCTGTCTGCGGTTCATTGTGTTCATCCGTGTATAAACGATAAAGGCTGTAATAAATAATGGCAGGGTTTGGGTTGTCCGGGAAACGTTTCAGCAAATATTCATAGGTGCTGATCGACTCATTGTTATCCGCCAAAATATCTTTGTAAAATCCAGCGATATCAGCATAAGCATTAAAAATAATATTGTTGGATTGTTGCATTAAAGCAGGCGTTAAAGGAATGCTCCTGACTAATTCCTGCCGGTAATTGCCCGCACCCAGCGTAGCTAAACGAGGCGTTTTTACCGGCTCGATGGCATCCGGATCAGCAATTCCGTTCGGGTTGCTGGTTACGGTAGCAATTGTACGCGAACTGATACGCCAGTTATCTTCCAGCCTTCGTTTCCCCCAAATCTGCAGAAAACTGACCAAGCCCTGGTTGACCGCTTCCGGGTTGTAAAAATAAAAGGAATTGGAATTTCTACTGACAAATGCAGAAACATTGCCTGTATTAATAGTCGGATTAACGCCAACAGGTGCATTTTGCTGTTGAAATACTTTTTGGTCTATCATTAGATTGATCCGTGCAATCCGGTCCGGTTCTTTTAATCTGGCTAAAGCTTGCAACGTGTCCTGTTGTGCAATGATTTGATAACGGCTGGCCAACAACTGCAAGTTATTGGCTTTTTTTAAGATTTGCTGATAACCGGGATATAACGGCGACAGGTTTTGCAAAGTGCTGTCGTAATATTTTTTGGCCTGGATGTAATCGCTTTTGTATTTAAAGTTGATGTCGGCCAGGCGCAGGTACGACAATCCTTTTTGTTTCTGATTTTTGGTACTGTTTTTAACCGACAATTTATAGTTGCTGACCGCCTGGTCAATTTGGTGTTGTGCTAAAGCGGTTTCTCCGATCTGGAAATAGATCTGATCAATAAAATCTGAGTTTTTATCATCTTTCAGCAATGTTTGTAAGCGCGCAATTCGGTCGGTTGGCTGCCCGTCCTGTTTTTCTTCGATCCGCAAACGGTTCAGGTCTGCATTAAAAGCAAGCTCAAAAGAAGCATTGCTGTGTACCACGCGCGAATAAGAATCGTAAGCTTCGACCGGTTTTTTGTTGGCTTCCTGCAATTGCCCCAAAATAAAAGTCCAGCGGATACGCCTTTTTTTATCCTTTGCCAGATCAACCGCTTGCACAGCCAATTTTTCTGCCTGTTCATAATTTCCCTGGTTGATATTAAATTGCAGGTCGGCACCGGTAATATCTTCTGCAGATTCTTTTTTTGCGTCAAACAATTGCCGGGCCGTATCCAATGCAGTTCCGGCTTGTTTAGTCTGGTTCAGCTTCATTAAAGACCGTGCTTTCCAGGCCAAAGCTGTTCTGCTTAATTCTTTATTTTCCGGGAAAGAATGGATTACGTACGTAAAAAACTCGACTGCATTAAAATAATCGCTGCCGAGGTAATTGGCCTGTCCCAATAAAAAATAAGCATCGCCCAAATAATGGCTTTGTTCTTTTGTGCTGATGATGGTATTGGCCCTGGTGGTTACGGCTTCGAGGTCTTTGCTTCCGGCTGTACTCCTGGCGATCGTGTCCTGATAAACACTTAAAATTTCAGAAAAATCATCAATGTAAACCTGAGCCATCAATTCTTCTTTCTGTAAAACGATTTGCCGGGCATTAAACAGGATATTATAATGCGCCGTGAGGTTTTGCATACTGCGGTTGAAGCCGCTTTCTTTTTCCAAAGAACAGCCAGCTATCGCAAGCAAAAAAAACAGCGATAAAAACAGTATTTTAGTAAAGCTGAAAGATCGGGTCAAAAGGATTAATTGTTAAATTTTGTACGAGGGTTTTTTGGTGGATGATCAACAGAAAGCCAAACTACTGAAAAATCATTTTGGTTAGCTAATTTTGAAACCATAAAAGCAATAGACGAAACTAAATTTAAATGAATAATTATATTAAATACAGCGGCCTCGGAATCCAGATGATCGTTATTATTGGTCTGTTTACTTTTGCCGGCTATAAAATTGATCAGGCGTTAAACCATCAAACGCAATGGGTTACTGCTGTGTTGTCTTTGGGCGGTGTTTTTGTTTCGTTGTACATCGTTCTAAAATCTTTAAAAGATTGAAGCTTTCAAACTTTTTTTACAGTTATTTCCTGGCAATTTTTCTGATAGCATTGCCTCCTTTAACATACGTATATTTTTTTAAAGGGTTAGGATTGGTACCGCATTTTTGGACAATTTTCATGATGTTTGCAGTGCTTACTTTTAGTGTATGTTTTTCTACATTAACCAGCAATCTTAAAAATCCGAAACTATCTGTTCAGGTATTTCTGGTGGCCACAATTGTTAAATTGCTTGTTTGTATGTTTTTTGTACCGGTTTATTTATCCTTAAATCATGTAAGTCCGATACTTTTTTTGGTGTGCTTTTTTTATTTATATTTATTGAACACGGTCTTTGAAATTTATGCTTTGTTGTGTAACTTGCGCCTCCAAAATCTAAAGTAGAAATCGCGATAATTAATGGATTTAAGGCACATTTTGAACTCAAAAAAAATTAAGTTAGGCTTATTTCTCGCTGTTTTTTCTATATTTTTTGTAGGAAAAGCACTTGCAAGTCAGGGCAGTTCAATCCAGGAAAAAGGTGTAAATACCAAGCAAGATGCTTATGATCCGACGGTCGTAATTTTAGAACATATTGCCGATTCGCATTACTGGCATTTATGGGGCGAAACAGCCATTCCGCTTCCGGTTATCTTATACACTGATAAGGGTTTGGAAACTTTTTCTTCCAACAATTTTGATCATGGCCATAAAGCTTATACCGGAAAATTTTATACTTATAAATTATTTAATGATAAGGTAAAAGCAGTAGATCAAGCCGGTAAAATTGACGAAGCAGCTACCAAAAAAGTTTATGATTTCTCCATTACCAAAAATGTAATTGCACTCTGGATTGCTTGTGCGCTTCTTTTACTTATCTTTTTTAGCGTTGCTTCCTCCTACAAAAAAACGTATGGTAAAGCACCAAGAGGTTTTCAATCTGTCATAGAACCGGTAATTGTATTTGTTCGGGACGATATTGCCAGGCCAAATATTGGTTACAAGTACGAGCGTTTTATGCCGCTTTTGTTGACTGTTTTCTTTTTTATCTGGATCAACAATCTGATAGGGTTGGTACCGATTTTTCCGGGCGGTGCGAATTTAACAGGGAACATTGCCGTTACTTTTGTATTAGCGGTCATTACCATGATTGTGGTTAACGTAAACGGGAATAAGTATTACTGGAAACATATTTTTGCGCCAAGTGACGTACCTATCTGGCTTTGGCCTTTGTGGTGGATTGTAGAATTGCTGGGTATTTTTTCAAGGCCTTTTGCCTTAATGATCCGTTTATTTGCTAATATTACAGCAGGCCACATTATAGTGCTTAGCTTGATATCGTTGATATTTGTTTTTAAAACAGTAGCTGTTGCGCCGGTTTCTATTGCCTTTGTGGTATTTATGGATGTGTTGGAACTGTTGGTCGCTTTGCTGCAAGCTTTTATTTTTACGTTGCTGATGGCACTGTTTATTGGAACAGCAACAGAAGAGCATCACCACTGATTGTAAACAATTTTATATTTTATATTAACTTTAATTTTAAAACAAATGATGACTGGAAGTATCGCTGCAATTGGTGCAGGTTTAGCTGTTATCGGTGCTGGTATCGGCATCGGACAAGTAGGTGGCAAAGCAATGGAAGGTATTGCCCGTCAGCCTGAAGCTTCAGGGAAAATCCAAACTGCCATGATTATTGCGGCTGCCTTGATTGAAGGTGCTGCGTTGTTTGGTGTGGTTGTGGCTTTCTTGGGCAACAATCCTAAGTAAGCATTCTTTTTTGGCTGATTGGTTGCGATTGGCAACTGATCAGCCAAAATTAATTGGTTAATTTTTAAATAGATATGGAATTAGTAACCCCCGAAATCGGCTTAGTATTCTGGACCACAATATCCTTTTTAATCCTGTTCTTTTTATTGGCCAAATTTGCCTGGAAACCTATAATGGGCGCCATCGGCGAAAGGGAACGCTCTATCGAAGATGCGCTTTTTAAAGCAGAAGCAGCCAAAGAAGAAATGGCGCGTTTGACCAACGAAAACGAACAACTGCTTAAACAAACCCGTGCAGAACGTGACCTGATCCTGAAAGAAGCGAAACAGGTAAAAGATCAGATTATTGGTGAAGCAAGGAACGCTGCCCAGGTAGAAGGAAACAAAATGATTGAAAAGGCAAAAGTTGAAATCAACAGCCAAAAAGCAATAGCAATGGCGGATGTAAAAAACCAAATTGCCACACTTTCAATGGATATTGCCGAAAAGATATTGCGCAGGCAGTTTGATGATAAACAAAAACAAAACGAACTGGTGGCTGATCTTTTAAAAGAAGTCAAGCTTAACTAAAAATAATAAAACGGAAAGCTAACGGTAATATATCATCATAAAAAATGTCTGAGTTTAAAATAGCCACAAGATATGCCAAATCATTGATTGATCTTGCAGAAGAACAAAACCTGCTGGAAGAGATTAAAACTGATGTGTCATTGTTTGTACAAACCTTAAAAGCCAACAGTACCCTTAATGCTGTTTTGCGCAACCCAATCGTTTCCCCTTCAAAAAAAACAGCGATACTGGTTGCAATCTTTTCCGGAAAAGTGCAGGCGGCTACGTTAGGGTTTTTTAAGATTATGGTGAACAAAATGCGCTCGGAGATTTTGTTTGAGACAGCAAAAGAGTTTGTGGAGCAGTACAATCAGAAAAAACATATTGTAAAAGCAGTAATCGTTTCTGCCGTACCATTATCAGAAAGCAACCGTGCAGAAGCCATGGAAGTTGTCAAAAAAGCTACGGCAGGCCAGGTGGTTTTGGAAGAAAAAGTTGACCCAATACTTATTGGCGGCTTTATATTAACGGTAGGCGACCGCCAGTTTGACACTAGTATTTTCAGCACATTGAGTAAACTAAGAAAAGATTTTGACCAAAAATCTGTTGCAACGCTGGTTTAAATATCTAAATTTTTAGTTGAAACGGAAGTCAAAAAAAGATAGTGTAAAAGAAGTACGTATAATAAACATGCTTCAAAATTGAACTAATTATAAAGAATTCAAAATAAATCCAAAAATGGTAGATGTAAGACCAGACGAAGTTTCATCCATCCTGCGTCAGCAGCTGGCAGGCTTTAAGTCAGAAGCCGAGTTAGAAGAAGTTGGTACTGTATTACAGATCGGCGACGGTATTGCCCGTGTTTATGGTTTAACCCAGGTTCAATCAGGCGAACTTGTTGAATTTGAAAACGGGCTGCAAGGGATTGTATTGAACTTGGAAGAAGATAACGTAGGCGTGGTTTTGCTGGGTGCTTATGATGAGGTTAAAGAAGGGGGCACTGTCCGCCGGACTAAAAAAATTGCTTCTATCCAAGTAGGCGAAGGAATGCTGGGCCGTATCGTAAATACTTTGGGACAGCCGATTGATGGTAAAGGCCCAATTGCCGGTACGACCTATGAAATGCCGATTGAGCGTAAAGCACCAGGTGTAATCTATCGTCAGCCGGTGAATGAACCGTTGCAAACCGGTATTAAAGCTATTGATGCAATGATCCCGATTGGCCGCGGACAACGGGAGCTGGTGATTGGCGACAGGCAAACCGGTAAAACGGCAGTTTGTATTGATACCATCATCAACCAAAAAGAATTTTATGATGCAGGCAAACCTGTCTATTGTATCTATGTGGCTTGCGGACAGAAAAATTCTACCGTAGCTAATATTGTAAGGGTGCTGGAAGAAAATGGTGCAATGCCTTTTAGTATTGTGGTTGCTGCTTCTGCGGCAGATCCGGCCCCGATGCAGTTTTTTGCACCTTTTGCAGGGGCAGCTATTGGCGAATTTTTCCGCGATACCGGCCGTCCGGCTTTGATCGTTTATGATGATCTTTCTAAACAGGCTGTAGCTTACCGCGAAGTTTCTTTGTTGCTACGCCGCCCGCCGGGCCGTGAGGCTTATCCTGGCGATGTATTTTATCTGCACTCCCGTTTGTTGGAGCGTGCTGCAAAAATCAATGCCAATGATGCCATTGCACAAGCCATGAATGATTTGCCGGAATCCATCAGAAGTATTGTTAAAGGAGGAGGTTCATTAACAGCTTTGCCGATTATTGAAACCCAGGCCGGAGACGTTTCTGCTTATATCCCAACAAATGTAATTTCGATTACAGACGGACAGATATTTCTGGAATCCAATTTATTCAACGCTGGCGTTCGTCCTGCTATCAATGTCGGTATTTCGGTATCAAGGGTTGGCGGTAATGCACAAATCAAATCCATGAAAAAAGTTGCCGGTACGTTGAAGTTAGACCAAGCACAATACCGCGAGCTGGAAGCATTTTCTAAGTTTGGTTCTGATTTGGACGCCGCAACAAAAAACGTTTTAGATAAAGGTTCCCGTAATGTAGAGATGTTAAAACAGGCACAGTTTTCACCGGTTCCGGTAGAAAAACAAGTTGCAATCATCTACCTTGGCACTAAAAACCTAATGCGTACTATACCTGTAAACAAGGTAAGGGAATTTGAAGCTGAATTTACTACGCAGTTGGAACTACGCCATCCGGAGGTATTGGACAGCTTGAAAGCAGGCAAGCTGGACGATTCAATTACAGGTGTATTAGAAACAGTAGCAAAAGAATTATCTGCAAATTATAATTAAAAAGTTTTGTGTTGAGAGTTGCCAGTTCTAAACTTACAACTGATAACTCACAACTGATAATTGAACAGAATGGCCAATCTAAAAGAAGTAAGAAACCGGATCACATCAGTGTCTTCTACACAGCAAATCACGAAAGCTATGAAGATGGTTTCGGCCGCAAAACTAAAGCGCGCAACCAATGCAATTGTTCAAATGCGCCCGTATGCAGATAAGCTGAATGAAATCCTTGCAAATCTTTCCGGAACTTTAGAAGACGCTGCCTCGCCTTATACGCAAGTGCGCGAACCTGTCCGTGTGCTGATCGTTGCGGTTACTTCCAACCGCGGCCTGGCTGGTGCATTCAACATGAATGTAATTAAAGCAGCTAATAATATAGTTGCCGGAAAATACCAGCAGCAGTTAAGGGCAAATAATGTTGCTGTTGTGGCCATTGGCAGAAAAGCGCAGGAGTATTATGAGCGCAGAAAATATGCAGTAATTGGAAATAACAATGAGTTGTACAACGACCTTAACTTTGAAAATGCTTCTTTGATAACAGACGCCATTATGCAAGGTTTTGTAAACGGAGATTACGATAGGGTAGAATTGGTTTATAATCATTTTAGAAATGCTGCTGTACAATATATCGTTACAGAGCAATTGTTGCCGGTAGCAAAACCTGATAAAAAAGAAGCGTTAAAAACAGCACAAGTAGATTATATTTTAGAACCTTCCCAAGAAGAGATTGTGCAGGAGCTGATCCCTAAAAACATAAAAGTACAATTATACAAAGCCGTTTTAGATTCTCATGCTTCGGAACATGGTGCCCGGATGACAGCGATGGACAAAGCAACCGAAAACGCAGGCGATTTATTGAAAGCTTTAAAACTGTCGTACAATCAGGCACGCCAGGCAGCTATTACAACCGAATTAACCGAAATTGTGAGTGGTGCAGCCGCATTGTCCAATGGTTAAAAATTATTTATATCTTTTGAAAGACCTGGTCAAAGCCGGTTTTTTTGAATACTTCTTTTACCGGTCGTTTTTTTTGCAGATAAACCATAGTATTGAAAGAGACGTTTTTTTCTAAAAAACATAATTTTCCGTTTTTCGCTTTCAGCAAACATCCTTATTTTTGGGCATAAAATAATTGTATTTAGAAATGAATAAATCTGCTTCTGCAAACGATACACGGAATTACATCATCCTGACCATTGGTATTTTTATCGGTATCATCGGTGTTTACTTTCGTTTTTTTGGAGATAATTTTTTCTACACTTCCGTTTCCAATATATTTTTGATCATTGGTATCATCGTTTGTCTGCGTTCCGTATTCACAATCCTAAAATAGATACTTCTTTTATCGGCATAAAGTTGGAATGCTTATTTAGGACGGTATTTCGACCGAGCCAAAATCTTTTGCTCGTCCCGCTCCGTCATTAGTTGCTGCAACGAAACTTTTGGGTTCCTGTCCATGTACTGCTTTACAATTTGCCAGCCCATCCAAACGGCTAACTTTGATGCCGAATTGTTATGATCGCCTAAGCCCGGGGTAAAAGGGGCTTCTGTTAAATATTTCTGTATTTTCTGATAATCACTTTCATAAAGCAGGTTGTCCTCCAAAAAATAGCCCCAAATGTTCGCCTGGTTATCGGCACACCATTTCAACTGCTGATTAGTGTAACCAATTTTGGTAGAATCAGGAACGTCAGGCAGGACTTGATCCATAAAATACATGATCTTGCCGTTATAGATCATTCTGGAAAGCAACGTCTTATCGTCCTCTGCCTGCTCCTCAAACATGTCCTCCCGCGTTATACTTTCGATCACCCGCGGCACCATATTGTCCGGCGTGAAACGGCGTGAAATATAATGCGGAAACTCTTCGATCAAAGCCGGATAAAATTTAGAATTACTGCCCAGAAAAAGATCCAGCCCAATGGCAAAATAATTATTTCCGATAGAGCTTTGTGCCTGGAAACCAGAAAAGTAAGCATAAATGTGAGGTAGTTTTTTCTGCGGGTAATAATATTTGATGTGTTTAAAAGCATCCGTCAGTTCGGCTTCCTGCTTGTCTAAATTTGGATAAACAGAATCAACTTCGTGCTTTAAATCAATATAAGATTTAGCTGCAAAAACACGGCGCAGGTTTGCAAAATAAGCCGTGTCTTTTATAGAACCTGCATTTAAAATGCGTTCAACATAATCAGGATAAAACGTCCCGTATTGACGGTACAATTGTGCAGCTTTAGTTGGATAATTACTGCCTCTAAAACCATCAAAATCTTGGTCAAAACGTTCTATTTTTACGTTGAGGTCAATCCCGCTGACATCAATCTTATCTTTCCTTTTGCAGGAAACAAGCAAAACACAAATCAGAAAAAATAGATAGATTTGTTTTTTCAGGATTTGGAAAACAGTTTGGTTCATATCAAACGAAAATAAAATATTAATCTGTAATACGCTACAATTACCCTTACAGATACATTTTTTACTTTATGAAAATTGCTTTAGCACAGCTCAATTACCATGTTGGTAACTTTGAAGCCAACACCAATAAAATAATTTCGGCTATAAAAGAAGCACAGCAAAACGGTGCCGATCTAGTGGTTTTTGCCGAATTATGTATCAGCGGTTATCCTGCGCGGGATTTTTTGGAGTTTAACGAATTTATTGCTTTGTGTGAAGAATCGGCGAAACAAATTGCAGCAGCTTGTCAAAACATGGCCTGCATTATCGGCCTGCCAACTGTTAATTCCTCTCCCGAAGGAAAAGACCTATACAATTCAGCTTATTTTATAGAAAATGGTGCGGTAAAAGCAGTAGTAAATAAAGCATTGCTGCCCAATTACGATGTGTTTGATGAGTACCGTTATTTTGAACCGGCAAACGAATTTAAGTGTGTTGATTTTAAAGGCCAGCGCATTGCCTTGACTATTTGCGAGGATTTATGGAACAACATTGACGACCCTTTGTACCGAACGCGCCCAATGGATGTGTTGATGGAACAGAAGCCGGATATGATGATCAATATTGCCGCTTCGCCTTTTGCGGTTGACCATGACCAGGAGCGGATGGCGGTTTTAAGTTATAATGCCAAAAAATATCAGGTGCCTTTGTTTTATGTGAACCATGTGGGCGCACAAACGGAATTGATTTTTGACGGTGGTTCTATGGTTTACGATGCGCAGGGAAACCTGATTGATGAACTGGATTATTTTAAAGAACAGTTGCGTTATTACGATATAGAAAAAACACCGGTAAAAGAAGTATACGTAAAAGCGGAACAAGCATTAAGTCTGGATGTGGCACGCATGAACAAGGTTGAGCAGGTTCACCAGGCTTTGATTTTGGGCATTCGCGATTATTTTAAAAAATCCGGTTTCAGCAAAGCTACATTGGGACTTTCCGGCGGGATAGATTCGGCATTGGTTTGCGTATTGGCTTGCGAGGCACTGGGTGCAGAAAATGTGATGGCGGTGCTGCTGCCTTCGGCTTTTTCTTCCGATCATTCCATCAAAGATGCGGAAGGCCTGGTGAAAAACTTAGGCTGTAGGAGCCAAACGGTAGCCATAAAAGAAATTACCAACGCTTTTGAAAATGCTTTAGAACCGCAATTTTCAGGTTTGCCTTTTAATCTAACAGAAGAAAATATCCAATCGCGCAGCCGTGCTGTCATCCTGATGGCGATGTGCAATAAGTTTGGTTACATCCTGCTGAATACTTCCAACAAAAGTGAAGCTGCCGTTGGTTACGGAACGCTTTACGGTGATATGTGCGGCGGCATTTCTGTTTTAGGTGATGTTTACAAAACGCAGGTTTACGAACTGGCCAACCACATCAATCGGGAGCGGGAAGTTATTCCGAAAAACTCCATCGTCAAGCCACCTTCTGCAGAATTGCGGCCCGGGCAAAAAGATTCTGATTCTTTACCGGATTACGATATTTTGGATCCGATCTTAAAAGAATATATTGAACTCCGCAAATCGTCCGCCAGTATTATTGCCGCTGGTTTTGAAGAAGACGTGGTAAGAAAAGTGATCCGCTTAGTCAATATCTCCGAACACAAACGCTACCAAACGCCGCCAATTTTACGGGTTTCTGCTAAAGCATTTGGAATGGGCAGAAGGATGCCGATCGTTGGGAAATATTTATCCTGATACTGTTTTTATAGGCATAAAAGGAGCACACCAATTACAAAATTACTTCATAATTTTTATTTTTTTGAAGTCGAAAAATTCAGTTTTAAATTGATGCCAACGGAACCAAACTGCAATTGCTGCGAACCCATTCCGCTTAAAGGATATTTTAAAAATGGTTCAATCCGGAGTTTGTCCTTTCCTAAAGGATAAGCAAACCCGGCAGAAAGGTTCAGCGTTTTAGCAAAATCAAAATTGTTAAAGCTTTTAATGTTTTGGGTATTACTGGCGGAGTTGGAATAATGATAATCGTAAGCTTCTTTCACAAAAGTATTGGAGCTGATACCTGCAGAAAGCGAAATACTGTTTTTACCAGGCAAAAATGTATAAGTTAAGTTTAGGGGTATATCCAATGCAACTAAATGGGCATCCATTTGGCTTAAACTTGGATTTTGAACGATAACGACTGTAGAAGGGATGGTAGTATAAGTACTGCTGGCCGCAAGTAAACTTCCGCTTGGGATATTTTGCCCATACGTCAGGTTATTCTGCATCAAACCTAAACCAGTAGATAGTTTAAATTTTTTATTCAGGCGGAAATCTGCTGAAATGCCTGTGCCCAAACCCAATTGGTTATTGCTGCCGCTGGCAAAATTGAGATGTGCACCTGCATAAAAACCTAAACTAAACAAAGAAGGTTTTTCGGCAGGCTTTTTAACCGTTGCAGCTTTTTTAACAACAGCAGCTTTTACAACCGGTAAACTTGTTTTTTTTGCTGCTGCAGCTAACTGTTTTCGGTTGGAAGAATCTGTTAAAGCAGAAACAGGGGTTTTAGTTTGTGCGGTCATGCTGTCCGATATGCTTTTTTTGCCGGTAAAAGAAGCATTTTTTTGATTGCCTGCTTCTGGTTTAGGTTGAAGTTCCTGCTTATTTTTATTTATTGACAGTTCTGCTTGTTTATCTTTAACTGATGCTGAATTTGAAATAAATCCTGATGCTGTTTTTACCGGTGTTTTTTTGGTGTTGACGGTATCAGCAGTAAAGCTCTGTTTTGATAATTTATTTTTAGCGGCTGATTGCTTCGAAAAAAAGCCGGATACTGTTTTTACCGGTGTTTTTTTGGTGTTGATGGTATCGGTAGAAGCCCGTTGCCATACTGTTTTATTTTTATCCGGTAAGTGTTTTTTCATAAAACCTGATGCTGTTTTTACCGATGTTTTTTGAGTGAGATTTGTATCAGAAAGAACTTTATCAGGAGCAGATTTTTTAGCGGAGGAATCACGATTTGCTAAAGCAGCAGCAGAATCAGTTGCGTGTTGCTTTACTGCTTTTGTAACTTTATTTTGATAAAAATCAGGTTGCAGCAGCCAGAAAATAAAGGCGATAAAAAACAAAGCAGCAGCAAACCACCATAAAAAATATTTACGCCGGTTTTTTTCAGGATATTTTTCACGCAGCAGGTCCCAGCCTTTGTTGGCTTCCCCGTCGTCGTATTCCTCAAAAACCTGTTTGATCCGGTTTTTTAATTCCTCGTCAAAATTTTCTTTTTCCATTATCCTTTTTCTTCTTGCTGAAGGATCAATTTTCTTAACCGTTCTTTTGCCCTGCCCAAATAAACCCTTGATGAACTCGCGGCAATGTTCAGCATGGTACCAATTTCTTCGTGCGTATAACCATCTACCTCGTGTAAATTAAAAACCAACCGGTTTGCTTCCGGCAGCAATTCCATCAGCATTACAATATCGCCGACGTTTAATTTCGATACAGCCAAAGCAGGCGTAGCTACAAAAGCAGCTTCATCCAGGTCAGTTTCTGCCAGGTGCCTGAGGTTTTTTCTGCGTTGATCTATGGCGGTATTTACAATCACTTTCCGCAGCCAGGGTTTAAGCGGAAGCTTATCGTCAAAGCTTTTTATCGAATTAAATACTTTGATAAAAGCATCGTTCACCACTTCCAAAGCATCATCCCGGTTAGCGAGGTAACGCAAACCAATGCCCATGGCATAGCCATAAAACTGTTTGTACAGTATTTCCTGGTATTTTAAATCGCCGCGTTTGCATTGCCGAACGAGCTCCTGTTCAGTAATGGCCGGATGTTCTGGCATGTATCAGTTGTGCATTCCTGCTGGAATTATAGTTTGTAAGTTAATAATCACAAGTAAGACTTATCGGTTATTTCTATTGTCTTGCTTGTGATTATTAAATATTACGTAGCTGATTAGAGAAACGCTACAGGGAGGAGAAGTTATTAAGTATGTAATTTGCCTGAAATTTTAATCTAAATATTGGTTTAGTTAGAGTATTGAAAGTAATTGATGTAAATTTTAATGAATGCATACTTTGCTTATAGATATTTAGCTGTAAAATCTACAACAGATTGTAAAAGGTTTTTGACTTGTGGCAAGTCATATTCATTATAATTTGCATGTGCAGCGTTGTTTCTTATTGCAAGCCAACTTGTAACAGCTTTTTGAACAATCACATTGTATACACCAGCTTTACACAAATCAGTATTGAGAGTTTCAGCTTTTTTGCTTTTTACTTTATGTGTTTGAGGATCAGTTGTTGTTATCTCAATTTTGTTATTTAAACAGAGCGTTCTTAAATGCTCTTCAAGTACACTTCCTATAATTACTGCTGCTGCATCTTTGTAATTTTCTGCAAGAAGATGTTCTGCCATTTCTAAGAAGTCATTAAATAATTCTGCTGATAAAAGACTTTTAATATCCTTTAGCCACCCATCTTTTACATCATCTTTGATTTTTTCTAAAAGTTCAATTGCTAATACCAAATTATAGTCTGTAAAATATTGAACCCTATTTTTAAAACCTCCATAATATAAACTATCTTTTCCAAGAATTGTATTTAAGAATGATAAAGTAGAAGTTTTAAATGCGAAAAATTTAGATTCATTAAATGCTTTCTTTGAATCGTCAGACCAGTTTTGTTTTTGCTCTTCTATTAATATTAATAGTGCATTAGCTTCCTCAATTAAGTTTTCTAATTTTTTTATTATTTGATCTTTCATTCTTTTTGGCTCATTCTTACTCCTCACTTCTTAACCAACTTCTTCAACGCCATAATAGCACCAGTATGAAATCCTTCGTGAAAAAGCAAAAAATTAACGGCATCATCAACATTATCCAAGGCAACGCCGTAACGCGTAACAACGGGCGTATAAGTGGTAAAAAAGCCTTTTTTGTAATCGCTTTCAAACTCATTTAAAGAGGAGTGGAGCAAAGTTTTAATCGTTTCAACTTCGCTGCTGTCAATAAAACCCTCTGGCTTGGTGCCAGGCAAATAAGGCGTAACATATTTATCCTGTACAATAGGTTGCAAATCGGAGCGCTTGTAACAAACAGATTGCTGTACAGCGATAAGATGGGTAAGGTTCCAGATGATGTTGTTGTTAAACCCTTCCGGTATTTCGTTTAACTGTTCTATAGTTAAACCTTCAATCAGTGTAAGTGAAAAAGTCCTGGTGGCTTTTATCTTTTCGAGTTGCTGGTGCATAGATGGATTCGTTAAAAATGATCGATTTAAAATTTCTGTTAAACTAATCATTAATTTATAGTTCGCCCATTCTTCCCGCTTCAAAAAGTATTTTTACTAATGCTGTTTTTATGCCCTATTTTTTGATGTGATGTTTGTTGAAAGAAGAAAAATCGCATTCTAAAGCTTTCCGGTCCCAATTCCCGGTGTTGGCTGCTGCTTCGTAAGTGGTATTTAAAAATTGCATCAGTATTGCTTCCGGGTCGGGCGCTTGTCTTACCACTTCATAAGGCAAAAAGAATTCGCCCATTTCTTCACTGTAAAAGGTCTCTTTTGGTTCCACTTTTTGTTTGCCAAAAGCAGCAGGCGTTGGGTAACAATAAGCATAAAACGCTGGTTGCGGAAAGCCGTCGTTTCCCGGCCAAAAGCCGCAACTGCTTACTTCATGGGAGTAAGCTTCCTGCATTACCCGAAGCGGAATGTTTACCACTTTGCTATCGTATTCCGGTGCTGTCCTGCCCGAAAACCGGGTAACTGCCAGATCAAAAGCTCCCCAAAACAAATGCACCGGACTGCATTTGCCGATAAAACCAGCCCTGAATTTTGTAAAAACAGTATGGACTTTGACCAAAGCCTGCCAGAATTGATGCATTTGATCTTTGTCATACGTTTGATGCAATTCATCTTCTTTAAAAGGAATTGCCGGTTCAATTTCATTTGGTATGGCATAAATGCTTGCTTCAATTCCGATTGCTTCTAATTTCTGTAATAGTTCCCGGTAGAAATTGGCAACAGTCCTTGGATACAAGTCTAAAGTTGCATTTTCATTCCAACTGGAAGTAATGAGGAATTTGTGATGGATAAAATCAAAATCAAGCTGAAAAATACCGCCTTCATAAGGGATGCTGCCGGTAGTTAGTCCTGTTGAAGAGATATAAAAAGTAGCGTGCCAGGAGTGGTTGATCCAATGCATGTTGCTGAGCCGTACCTTTCCTGCAATTTGTGCCCAGAGCTGAACGGTGGCAATGGTGTCTTTCAATCCGTCATATTTTAATTCGGGCCAGGCTTGGTTTTTCTTCATTTTGTTTTTGATCTTATTGCTTAAAAAAAAGCTTTGTTGCTGATAATAATATCTTTTCGCGTCAGGCTGTCTTTTAAAACCTCCACCGGATTAATGTTTCCTTTACCATTGAAATAATTGGCGTATAAACCTTCTTTTTCTACCACAAAAACCGAATATTTTCCCACAGGTAAAGCCAGTTCAAAATAACCTTTTGCATTACTGCTGGTTTTGGCCACCCATGCTGTTTTTATGCCGGTAAAAACAGTACCGCTGCTTTTTACCTCGCTTAAATTGGTAAGCTGATAAACGGCAATTTCACGGATTGCCGGTTGTCCGGCTGATAAAACACGACCGGGAGCGGGCATTTGGTTGCCTTGTTTCAGCAGTACGGTCCCGCAGATTCCCTGCGTTATTTTTGGGTTGGGTTTCATCGCGATGCAAGACATCAGCAAAAATACAAACAGTGCAAAAATAGTTCTCATGATATAAAAGTAATGTATGTATCTTAAACACTTTAAGTAAAAAAAATTTATCAGCGTACTGCTTTTATATATCTTTTTCTATGGTCAAAAATTTTACCCGCTTCCTGCTGTTTTTACTGCTGATAAAATCGGTCCCGACTTATAGCCAATTGGTTTCAGAAGATAAAAAAAGGGAACTGCTCAATTTCTCCGGACGTTTAAAAATAGATTTTGAAACCAACCGGAACAAAGCATTTGAACTGGCCAAACAAAAAGGCTGGCCCATTTTCAGGAAAGAAAAAAGCGGTAAAGTTATTTCTTTGCAAGGCACGGACGCGTTAGGTTTCCCCATCTACCTCAAAACAGACAACAACATTATTGCAGCGGCAACCACGCAAACAACGGCTCTTTACAGCGGCGGTTCGCTGGGCTTGTCTCTTTCAGGTTCCAGTGCAAATATGGCCGGCAAACTCGGTATTTGGGATGGCGGAAAAATCTACCCAAACCATCAGGAATTTACGGGCAAAACGGTAGCTATGCTGGATGGCTCTTCCGTCATTAGCGATCATAGTACACATGTAGCCGGAACTTTAATTGCAAAAGGGGTTTATGCACCGGCCAGGGGAATGTCTTTCGGGGCAAGCGGATTGGTTGCTTATGATTTTGACAATGATGCTTCGGAAATGGCTACCCAGGCAGCTAACTTATTGGTTTCTAATCATTCCTATGGTATTGTGTCCGGTTGGAGCTATAACACCAGCGTAACCCCCAACCGATGGGAATGGTATGGTTTGCCCGGCGATAACGAGGATTATAAATTTGGCTATTACAGTTCTTATGCGCAAAGTTTTGACCAGGTTGCCTACAATGCGCCCTATTATTTAATTGTGGTTGCCGCCGGAAACAGTCGCGGAGAAACCGGCCCGGCTGTTGGCGATACTTATTACGGTTACCAAAGCCGAACTGATCAAACGATTGTAAACAAAGGCGCGCGCCCGGCCAGCATCAGCAGTAATGATAGGTATGATGTATTGGAAGCACCGGCACTGGCAAAAAACGTGCTGGCCGTTGGCGCCGTCAACCCTTTGCCTTTTGGGCCAACGGTTGCTGCGGATGTTTCGATTGCTTATTTCAGCAGTTGGGGCGCGACAGACGACGGACGGATCAAGCCGGACATTTGCGGTGATGGCGTGAATGTAATTTCTGCCGGAACAGCCGCTGCGGATGCTTACGTAGCCATGTCCGGCACTTCTATGGCTACACCGAATGTAAGCGGATCGGTTTTTTTGTTGCAAGAATATTATTCACAGAAAAACGCCGGTCGTTTTATGCGTGCCGCTACTTTAAAAGGATTGGTTTGCCATACTGCTTTTGATGCCGGAAATGTGGGCCCGGATTATATTTACGGCTGGGGTTTGCTCAATACGGCCAAAGCGGCACAGGCAATTACGGATAATGGCCTGAAAAGCATGATCAGCGAAAATAGTTTACCGCAAGGGCAAACGCAAACTTTTAATGTAACAGCTTCGGGAAACGGCCCGCTTATAGCTACTATTTCCTGGACAGATCCGGCTGCAACGCCTGGCGCAGCAGGCGTAGTGGACGATCCGGCCTTGAAATTAGTGAATGATTTGGATGTGAGGGTCAGCCAGGGGACTACTGTTTTTAAACCCTGGATTTTGGATCCCGCCAATCCCGCAACTGCTGCTGCCACCGGCGATAATACGCGCGACAACATCGAACAGGTTTATCTAACCAACGCCGTTCCGGGGAAAAGTTATACCATCACCGTAAATCACAAAGCCACTTTAACAACAGGCCCGCAGGCTTACTCGCTGATTGTAACGGGCGTAGGAGGCAAGGTTTATTGTGCTTCGGCCCCAAGCTCTACGGCTGATTCTAAAATTACCGGCCTGCAGTTGTCCAACATCAATTATACGGCTGCTTCCGGCTGCACTTCTTACACCGATAACACCAATTTAACCGCTAAGCTGGAGCAGGGCGCAACCTATCCACTGACTGTAACTTTAGGTTCCTGCGGAGGGGATTTTAACAAGATCGCCAAGGTTTTTGTTGATTGGAACAGCGATGGTGATTTTGACGATGCCGGAGAATTGGTTGCAACATCTGGCATTATAAACGGCAATGCTTCTTTTACCACTATTATTTTGGTGCCTTCAACCGTAACCGCGGATACGTACAGTTTAATGCGGGTTGTAGAAACAGAAACTAACGATCCCACGGCTGTAACCGCCTGCGGGACTTATGCCAAAGGCGAAACCCAGGATTATCAGGTCAACTTTATCAAAAGCACAAAAGATGCTGGCGTAGTTAGTATTGTTAATCCGGCCGCAAGCGGTACTTGCAGCAATACGGCCCAGCAAATCACCGTTTTGCTGCATAATTACGGCAGTGCCTCCATCAGCAATGTTCCGGTTACGGCAACGGTTACCAATGCAGCAGGTACAATTACTACTTTTAATGAAACTTATGTTGGTACGATTTCGCCGGGCCAGGAGCAGGATTTTACGTTGAGCAACACCTTTAATGCTTTGGCTGGCAGCGTTTATCAAATTACAGCAACTACCCATTTAACAGCCGATACCCAAAGCAGCAACAACCAGTCCGCTGCCACAATCACGATCAATCCGGCACCGGTTTTAAGCAACTTGACGGCTGTTAACTGTATCAATACCAACACATATTTGCTGAGCGGCACCGGTGATGGCACGATATTTTGGTATTCTAACCCAACAGATGCTTTGCCTTTTGCCGGCGGTGCTTCGGTCAATACCCCACAAGTGCCTGTAAATAATACTTATTATGCAGGTTTAAATGACCTGACTGCTACCGTTGGCCCGGCCACCAAAAATGTATTTACCTCCGGCGGATACAACCAATTTTCGCCCGGAATGGTGATGACAACTACCGTTCCGGTGATTTTGCAAAGTGCCCGTTTGTATATCGGGTATCCGGGCACCATCACTTTTACAGCTACCAACGCATCCGGGCAAACCGTTTCCAGCGTTACTTTGAATGTAACCGCAACCCGCAGCATACCGCAAACGGGTGCCGCCACGGATGATGCCACAGATGCAGGCAAAGTTTATCAGCTTAACCTAACCTTGCCCGCAGCCGGAACTTACACCATCAATATCAGTTATGCCGATAATGCCACCATTTACCGCAACAACGGCGGAGTAACCGGCTATCCGTTTACAGTCGGCAATTTCTTTTCCATCACCGGCACCAATGCTGCCAGCACGCCGCAGGCATACTATTATTATTTCTATAATTTAGTTGTGAAAAGTGCCGGTTGTGTTGCCGCAGCAAGAGTAGCCGTGTCCATTACCAAACCGCTGATCGCCCAAAACGGAACAATTTTAAGTTCCAACTTTAGCAATGGCAACCAATGGTATTTAAACAATACACTGATCCAAGGCGCGACCGGCCAAACCTATCAGCCAAAAGTTTCCGGCACTTATCGCGTAGATGTAACCACTTCGGCAGGTTGTATATCCCAATCGGCAGATTTTAATTTTACGTTGCCCGCAACTGAAAGCCCGCTGACAGATATTAACCTGCTTATTTATCCGGTCCCAACCAACAATATATTGAATTTAAGTTTTGAATTGTATGAAAAAGGTGATTTGCAATTGTCCGTTTGGAACAGCATCGGGCAGCAGATGTACCAGAATACCAGTTCCATTTCTCTTTTTGGCAACTACAATTCTACCATCAATACAAGTAATATGGCTGATGGAAATTATATTTTGCGGATCAAAGTCGGATCGAAAAATTATAGTAAGAAGTTTATTGTTAATAAATATTGATTGTGATTTTTAGGTGGTAAAAGAAGTATTGTTGGGATTTGTGATACTTCTTTTATCAATCTAAAATTGGATTAAGATTCAAAGTTAAAATGACGGATTGCAAATCCTGACCAAAGTGATTTTGCAATCTTGTAAAAAACATATAGTAAAAGAAGTACAAATGCATTAATCACGCTTAATATAATAAGTAGTAAACTAATTAATCAGAAATTACATGTTTTAGTTAAGAAACGGTTCTATGCAAAAACAGAAATTAAATTGATTACAACTGGAATTGCTTAATATTTATTCCTTCGAACCTAAAGAAGAAAACTTACTGGTTATTAAAAACTTATTTGCTCAATATTTTTCTAATAGATTACAGAAAAATATTTAAAAATGCAATTATCCAAAGACATATTTCAGAAGCTGATTTGGATACTTGGATAAATTAGAAAATCCAATTATAGTAAATCTTGAAGTCGCAAAATTAGACATCAAGATTTTAGGGTGATAAAAGAAGCATGGGTAAATTTGATCGTGCTTCTTTTATCACCCTAAAATCTATTTAAAAACATATTTAATGCCCAAACTTGGAGCTAAATTAAAAAGCGGTCCGCGGAAAATTTCTATTCTTGGGTCCAAGTCTGCGCTTACGGCAATTGGTGTATTCGGGATCAGGTATTCTAAACCGATCACGGCATCGGCACCAAACAACAGGGAAGAGGAATTGTAAACCCGGTAATCGCCGCTGTAAACCCGATAACCACCAGGGCGCACGCCGCCGATATGGCCGCCGATACCATAATAAAATTTAAGGTCGGCTACATCAAAAGCCGTTTGATGGACTTCAAACAAACCGGTAACCACAACGCCTTTTTCGCGGAAGCCCAAAACACCTTCCAAAGCAATGTTGGGGCTGGTGAAGTATTTGATCGATGCGCCGCCTTCATAACTAAACCGCAGGCCGGCAGCAGTTTGATAACTTTGTGCACTGGCAGTTTTACCGAAGCCAAGGATCAGGGTTAAAACAAAAAGTTGGAAGAATATTATTTTCATATCGAATAGATTAATCAGCCTTGGTTTGTAATGCATAACTGCTGCAAAAATGTAAATTTCAGCAATAACCAAAAGGGGTTTACCAAAATATAAATGGATAAAATCAGGATGACCGGTTATGAAACGGATAGTTATGCAGTAAATATAATATTTTAGCAAAAAAATTAAGCTTTCTTATCATGGATAAATTGCTGACTAAAAGAAGTATCAGGCTGTTTTTGATGGCCAATGCAATCGCTTTTTTATCGTCTGGCTGCGCAAAAGGGCAATTGGGCAACAACGGACAGGAATACCGCAATGGCATGGTAGTTTGTGCTTATCCCGAAGCGGCGAAAGCAGGTTTAGAGGTGCTGAAAAAAGGCGGTAACGCGGTAGATGCAGCCATTGCCATGCAGTTTGCGCTTGCCGTTACGCATCCAACGGCGGGAAATATTGGCGGAGGCGGCTTTATGGTTTACCGTTCGGGCAAAGGCGAAACCAACACGCTGGATTACCGCGAAAAAGCACCTGCTGCGGCCAGTGCCAATATGTACTTAGATTCGGCCGGAAATGTGATTGCTGATAAAAGCTTGCACACTGGTCAGGCTTCCGGTGTGCCGGGTTCAGTGGATGGTTTGGTGGAAGCACACCAGAAATATGGAAAATTAAAGTGGGCCGACTTGGTTCAGCCGGCAATTGATTTAGCAAAAAACGGGTTTCTGCTGACGGAGAAGTTAGCAGCCAATTTGAACATGATGCAAAATACTTTTCAAAAACTCAATCCCGGCAAAAGCTACTATTTAAAACTGGGCGGATGGAAAGCAGGCGATAGGATGGTGCAGACAGATTTAAGCGAAACCCTGAAACTGATCCGTGATAAAGGCCGTGCCGGGTTTTATGAAGGAAAAGTAGCGGAAGAATTGGTTGCCGAAATGAAAAGCGGAAACGGTTTGATCACCAAAACTGACCTGAAAAACTATCATTCGGTTTGGCGCAAGGCCATTACCGGCAATTATAAAAATTATAAGATCATCACGATGCCGCCGCCTTCCAGCGGCGGGATTGCTTTGCTGCAATTGCTGCGTTCGGTAGAACCTTTTCCGTTAAAAAGATGGGGCTATAACCAGGATTCGACAGTGCAAGTGATGGTAGAAGCAGAACGCCGGGTTTATGCAGACCGTTCCAAATATCTGGGAGACCCGGATTTTTATAAAGTCCCGGTGGATAGTTTGCTTCAACCCAAATACACTGATTTCCGCATGAAAACTTTTAATTGGGCGCAGGCTACGCCAAGCAGCGCGATACGGCCGGGTTCTTTTGCGGGCTACGAAAGCGACCAGACCACGCATTTAGTTGTTGTGGATAAAGAAGGCAATGCCGTTTCGGTCACCACCACACTAAACGGTTCTTTCGGTTCGGGCATCGTGGTAAAAGGAGCTGGCTTTTTGCTGAACAACGAAATGGATGATTTCAGCTCCAAACCCGGTACGCCGAACATGTACGGCTTGGTAGGCGGAAAAGCCAATTCCATCCAGCCCGGCAAACGCATGTTGTCTTCCATGACACCGGCCATTTTAGAAAAAGACGGCAAGCTGTTTATGGCAGTAGGCACGCCCGGTGGTGCTACAATTATTACTTCTGTTTTCCAAACGATTTTGAACGTGATCGAGTTTGACCAGAGTATGCAGCGGGCCGTAACATCCAAACGTTTTCACCATCAGTGGCTTCCGGATGATATTGAGGTGGAGAAAGATGCCCTTGACAGCTCAACTACACAAAAATTAGAGAAAAAAGGATATAAAATTGTACCGCATGGGCCGATAGGCCGGGTAGATGCTATTTTGAAAACCAAATGGGGCTATTACGAAGGAGGCGCTGATCCGCGCGGAGATGATACCAAGCTGGGCTGGTAAATTATCAGGCTATATTTTAGGTGCTAAAAGAAGTATTGCTTGCGGCAGTTTTTGTTAAAATATGTTAAGGTTCTGTTTTTGAAGATTAAAACAATAAATTTGCCGTTTATCCATTCGGCATGAATAAGTTGTTCTTTGTTTTTGCGTTGATGCTTGCCTTGTCGGCATGTAAAAAAGCGGCTACAGACAATACAATTTATCTGGCGCAAATCGGGATAGACAGCAATAAAATCCGTGCTTATTTGACCGCCAATAAAATCCTTATAAAAAAAGTAGGTGATACAATTGGTGTGTATTACCAGATTTTGGATTCGGGCAATGTAGCCAGTTCGTTTACCAGCTCTACTTTGATTACGGTAAGTTATACAACTAAGATCATTGGAGATGCTACCATTAGGGATACTACGGTCATCAGCCAAACTAATAGTTATCATCCGTCTTTTACGTTGGGAAGTGTAATCAGAGGCTGGCAAGTTGGGGTTCCGCTTATCAAAAAAAACGGCAGGATCCGGCTTTTTGTGCCGTCGCGTTATGCTTATGGTTCTTATGCCCAAACCTCAAATTTGAAAATACCTGCCAATTCATGCCTGGCTTTTGATATTGTTTTATATAACGTTACCAATTAAAATTAAATAATTTACAATGAAGCAATTTGCTTTCGCCTTTCTGTCCGTACTTGTATTAGCGATGTTTTCTTGTAAAAAGAATTATGAAACAATCGTATCCTATGATAACCAGTCTATCCAAAACTATATTTCTGCAAATGGTTTAAAAATGACCCCTGGCGACAGCGGAATATATTATCAGGTGATTAAACCAGGCGATACCGGAAATCAACTAACAGATACTGACCGTATTTTTTTTGCTTTTACTGTTAAAACCTTGGATGGAAAGTTTATTTCTACAGATACCGTTTTAAATCGGGTTTCTAATTACGTAGGCGTAACCAGTCCTACATTACCGGTTGGTTTACAATTTGGAATCAAAAAATATCTTCAAAAGCGTAATGGCGTTATCCGTATGTTGATTCCTTCTAAACAAGCCTACGGTGCAAGCGGGTATAAAAGTTCGGATGGTGTAATTAAAATTGACGGAAACGAATCCCTGGATTACACCGTTTATTTGTATAATGCTAACAGCCAATTGGCTTACGATACCATCCAAATCAGGAATTATATCAAAAAAAACAACCTGGCCGGTTTTGTAAAAACACCTTCTGGATTATATTATAAAATAGTTGATCCGGGTTCCGGCACAGATGCTATCTACAGTAGTTCTACAGTCACCCTGAATTTTACCAAGCGTTTGCTATTGAACGGTACAGTAATAGAAACCAAAAACCTGGATGCAGCTTCTCTCGGAATTTATATTTCCGGATGGCGGGAAGGCCTTCAATACTTAAATTCGGGAGGAAAGATACGTTTGCTGATTCCTTCGGGATTGGCTTATGGCTCAATTGCGCAATCGGCAACATCAACCGATGCCACTTATAATGTTCCGCCAAATTCTATTATGGATTTTGATGTGAACGTAACTGCAGTAACTAACTAATTTTATACGATAAAAGAAGCATCGGGATAAAAGATTAATTGTTAAGTGCTTTTTTGAAAGCTGCCAAACATCGTTCCCTCGCTTCCTGATGATCTACAATCGGTGCCGGATATTTAAACGGATCAAGGTATTCCGGCACCCATTTTTTAATGTATTCAAATTGAGGGTCGAACCTTTTCGTTTGTGCAGCCGGACTAAAAATCCTGAAAAACGGGGCAGCATCTGTGCCCGAACCTGCCGACCATTGCCAACCGCCAACATTGCTGCTCATGTCATAATCCAGCAGTTTTTGAGAAAAATAATGCTCGCCCCAGCGCCAGTCGATCAATAAATCTTTAGACAGAAAACTGGCCGTTACCATCCGCAACCGGTTGTGCATCCATCCGATCGTGTTTAATTGCCGCATACCGGCATCTACCAGCGGATAGCCGGTTTCGCCTTTGCACCACGCTTGGAATTCCTGCTTGTTGTTGCGCCATTCAATTCTATCAAAATCAGGTTTATAAGAATAGTCCGGCGTTTGCGGAAAATGCCATAAAACCATCGCATAAAAATCCCGCCAGATCAGTTCGTTCAGCCAGGTTTTTTCTGCGGATTGATTGGCTGCGGTTGCCAGTTCGCGGATGCTGATTGTACCAAAACGCAAATGATGGCTGATGCGCGAAGTGCCTTCCAAAGCAGGAAAATCCCGGGTTTTGGCATAATCCGCAATTATATTTTTATAATCTTTATTTGGGATGGGCAGCGTACTGATCTCGAAACCGATAGATTGGATTGAAGGAAACTTAAGCCTGATTTTGAACAAATTGCCCAGGTATTTTTCTATCGGGTAAGCTTTCAAATAAAAATCGTTCAGCTTTTCTTTCCATTTGCGCGAATAAGGCGTAAAAACGGTGTAAGGTGTACCGTCTGTTTTTAGGATTTCATTCCCGTCAAAAATTACTTGGTCTTTATAAGTGCAGAACTTGCTCCCTTTGTTTGCCAAAATTTGAGTGATTTCCGCATCACGCTGCTTGGCATACGGCTCATAATCTTGGTTGGTAAAAACAGTATCTATTTCATATTCTTCCAGAATCTCCGTCCACGCTTCTTTTGGCGAAGCATTTTTGATGAGGACAGAACTGCCCGATTGCTTTAGCTCCTGATCCATTTCGGCCAGCAACTGATAAATAAAAGTAACGCGGGCATCGTCTTTGTTGTCCAGTTTGTCCAGGATCACTTTATCAAAAATAAACAAAGGCAACACTGGTTTCCCGCTTTTTAATGCCCGATAAAATCCCGCGTTATCGTGTAGCCTCAAATCCCTGCGGAACCAAAAAATATGGATGCTTTGTTTATCGTGCATAAATCTCACGGATTGCTTCTTTTATCGTTGGATATTTGAAATTAAACCCTGCTTGTTCTATTTTTCCTGCGGAAACTTTGGTGCTGGCCAACACCACGCTGCTCATTTCCCCCATAAATAATTTTAAAGCAAAAGCAGGTACTTTTGGCAGCCACAACGGTCTGTGCAATTGGATTGCCGTTATCACCGTAAGCTTTTGGTTGGTTACGGGGTTGGGTGCAACCATATTGAAAACGCCGGTAAGCAGGTTTTCTATTCCAAAAAGATACATATCGATCACATCTTGTAGGTGGATCCAGGGAACCCATTGCCTGCCAGAACCCAACGCCGCACCAAAACCGAATTTGATAGGCAAAGCAAGTTGTTTTAAAGCACCGCCTTCGTCAGTTAAAACAACGCCCGTCCGAAATTTCAGGATTTCTAAACCTAAATCTTCAGCTTTGTCCACCGCTTGTTCCCAATCGATGCAGCATTTTCCCAGAAAATCTCCTGCGGGAGAAGAATCTTCCGTCATCAGTTCATCGCCCCGATCACTGTAATAACCCGTTGCAGAAGCGGAAATAACTTTTTTTACCTCGTGCGGATGCTGGCTTAATGTATTGTAGATCAGACCTATAGATTTTGTTCTGCTGATAATGATTTCCTGTTTTCGCTCGTCTGTCCAAGGTTCATCTGCCACTCCCGCTCCGGCCAGATGGATGATTATATCCACACCATCAATACACTTGGCATCGATTGTCCCTTGATCTACATCCCACAAAAAAGTTTTTACTTTCGGAATATTACTTGTTTTCCGGCTTAAATGGCTAACAATATACTGTTTGTCCAGCAAAAGTGCGGTGAGTTTTTTACCGACTAAACCTGTGCCGCCGGTTATTAAAATATGCTTTCCCATCAGCTTAAAACAACTTTTTTTGCAGTATTAAGTTTGATTAAAAACCGCAATTTTCGATTTTGCGCCACCATACTTTTTTATGGGTAAAAATAAAAAGCACCTTTTTATTTTACCACCCAGGCGGAAAAGTGAGGTGTAGGGAGCGTATGGGTATACGGAAGGGAAATTTTACGGCCAGATAAAATTGGCAGATGTGGACGAAACTGTTTCCGAACATTTGATCAATAACCTGGCATTAGAACGGTTAAAGCTAAATTTTAGGCGGATACTTCTTTTATCGGGTAAAAACCTAACTGGCGATATAGCTTTCTAATTGCTTGATCGTTTGTTTCTGGTCTTCAATGATAAATTTGACCACATCGCCGATAGAAATCATGCCGATCACATAATTATTTTCCAACACGGGCAAATGCCTGATCTTTTTGTCGGTCATCATTTCCATGCATTGGTCTATCGTGCTGTTGATGGAAAGGGTAAGCAGTTCTGCCGTCATGATTTCGCTGATCATGGTTTCTTTGGAAGATTTTCCTTGCAAGATCAGCTTTCGGGCATAATCACGTTCGGTAAAAATGCCGAGCAGTTCTTCTTTTTCCATTACCAGTAGTGCACTGATGTTTTTTTCCAACATCACCTGCAAAGCATCAAACACACAAGTGCCGGCCGTAACGGAATAAACCTGGCGGCCTTTATTTTCTAAAATAAGGTTGACTTTTTTCATCATGAATCGGGTTTAAGGAATTGGAATCTAAAGATAACCAATAGGATAAAGCGCAACAACATTTTTTCAACAAAAAATTTTACTGCGCATGAGTACTTGTTTTTTTATTTTTATGGAGGCAGATGCTTCTTTTAGCACATAAAAAAAGAGGGCTGGTAATTAAACCAACCCTCTTTTTTAAAATTTTGATTGAAAAAGATATTACATTTTGCTTGTAGTATCTCTTTTCATTTTTTTCATTTTGCCCATTTTGCCCATTTTTTTACCTTTTTTCATGGTGTCTTGGGTCATGTGTGTTACCGGAGAGGCATTAACAGTTAAACAAGTAGCAACCATCATCGCACCCGCCATCATCATTGCTTTTAGAGCTGACATTTTCATAGTTTTAATTTTAATTGTTTGTTTTAAATTTAGTTTGTATAAATATACACACATTTGCTTCAATTTGTTTAAGATTTAGTAAAAAATATTTTACCGGTTATTTATCCACCTCATTTATTCACTCCCCAATGAAAGGTTTTTTAGAAGCTGCCTATGCCGAAGCAGCAGCCGGTTATGCAGAAGGCGGCATCCCGATTGGTTCTGTATTGGTACATAAGGGTAAGATTATCGGTCGGGGCCATAACCGAAGGGTGCAAAACGGCAGCGTGATATTGCACGGAGAAATGGATGCACTGGAAAATGCAGGCCGGCTGCCGGCAACGATTTACCGGGAATGCGAATTATATACCACACTTTCACCTTGCCCCATGTGTTCGGGCACGATAATGTTATATGGTATCCCGAAAGTTTTTATCGGTGAAAACAAAACTTTTATGGGCGAAGAAGAACTGTTGCGTTCCAAGGGCGTAGAAGTAATGGTTGCCGATGATGCGGACTGCTACCAACTGATGCAGCAATTTATAGCTGAAAGCCCGGAATTATGGAATGAAGATATCGGTGTATGACTCTGGCTCTTCGGATAAACAAATGCTTCTATCATCACAACACAAAAACTTTCTTTAAATAAATTGCTGATTGTTTGAATATTAAATAAATGTTGATTAGAGCTTTAAAACAGATACTGTTTTTACCGGCATAAAAACAGTATTTCTATTCGTTGATAACCATAAAAAAAGCCTCACCGTTAGATGAAGCTTTTTTTATAGGGTCAAAAAGAAGTACTAAACTTTTGCAGCGTCGCGCAATGCTTTTACTTCGTTGTGTGCAGATAAAATACCTGCGTTTTGGCTGCTGATGGTGCTGCTGATGTTAGAGGTCCAGTTGATATCTGTATCAGCCAAAGCTTCTTTATAAGCTTTTTTGGCTACATCTTCACCGTATTCGCAATCTGCTAAAATAGAGTGGCGGTCTTTGCCGGTAAAAACAGATTTAACATCCATCCAGGCATGATAAAACTTCCCGGCGGTAGTTGTAGCATCTGTTGGTTCTCCGCCCAAAGAAGTAACCAATGTTTCTAATTGTGTAGCATTTTTTTGGCTTTGGGCAAT